>ENA-ORRQ01000046-ORRQ01000046.1-human-gut-metagenome-genome-assembly--contig:-NODE-46-length-106773-cov-4.977895_pt1 | contig 106773 bp, 90 predicted proteins | sample MGYA00242177_ERZ509138 | MGnify/ENA primary metagenome ERZ509138 (study PRJEB26280, sample SAMEA2338628) | human gut metagenome | biome: human gut; feature: human-associated habitat; material: faeces... | reverse complement strand
GCATCCGCACCCAACCTAATTTCGGTATACGGATGCGTGAACCTTTGACTTCAAAATGATCATTACTGATGGTAAAGCTATCGGAAACATACTTCTTTTTAAACTTCGGATATTTGAAGTGTTCGGGATTTTTCCAGAAATTCGAAAAAGCTCGACCCAACTGAATGATCGCCATCTGCACGGCGCACTTGGTCACTTCCATCATCCACGGAAATTGTTCCCGCTTGACGGCATTGAGTTTGCGACGGATACTGTATTGGGTCGGTTTCGGTAAGGACGGATCTTTTTTATACGCTTCGTACTCTTGTTTCCACTCATTTAATGCCCAATTGAAAGCAAATCGGGCACAGCCGACCGCTTTCTTCAAGTACAGCTCTTGCTTTTCATTCACAATGAGCTCAATCTGATGGGCACGGTGAATAGTCATCTTTTTGAACTTTCTGTCTATTGAGCCGCTTTAACGGCTTCTTTCATCCCATTAATTAATTTCTGATTTTTCTTACTGCGTGCACCATACAATCGGGCACTGAACACAGTAATGATTTCCAAAACATCCTTGGCTAAATCTTCTTCAAAAGAAGCTTCTTCGCCCTTATTGATGATCACCACCTCAACCCCTTTCATTTCGCAGACCGAGAAAATCAGCTCGGCTCCGAAACGCAGCAATCGGTCCTTGTGAGTGATGACCAGGCGTTCGATTTTACCGTTAAGCAGTTTTTCCAGTAAAGACTGCAATCCTTTTTTCCGGTAATTCATTCCGCTGCCGAGATCGCTGATGAGTTCAAAAGTCCTGCCTTGGGCTGCACAGTACATCTCCAAAACCGTCTTTTGTCTCTCCAGATCTTGCTTCTGATCGGCGCTTGATACCCGGGCGTAGGCTAGAGTGACGCGTTCAGATTGAGACGGAAGTTTTCGTCCCATGCCCATGAGTTGTTCAGCGGAATACCTTCTCTGATTGCCCCGCGTGCGTTGTGGGATTAATTTGCCTTCATACTCCCAGCGTCTGAGGGTGGAAACGGCAACGCCCAATTGTTGAGCGGCTTGGCTGATGCTATACAATTTACTCATTTTAATTAACATAAAGTAAATTTGAGTAATTATAGCATAACTGTTTCTAACCCTTTGACGCTTTGCGCCCTTTGGCGCAGCCGACGCACGGGTTCCGGCAAACGTCTGACATCAAAAAATTCAAACGACTCCTTGCAATCACCGACGTGATAACGTTCATCACGCAAAATTTCCAAACGCCTGTCGGGAATCCACTTTTTAAAGCGTTTTGACAGTTGTTCTTTCAATAAATCTTTGATTCGGTCTTTAAAGATATAGCCTATGACCAGCGCAATAAAAAGATTAGCGCTTAACGCTCCGTACTGTCCCTGCCAGGCAAAGGCAATAACGGTGGCAAAGATCATTGAAACCGCCGCGGCAAACCAGATTTTATCCAAGAGTGTTTCTCTGGATTCGAATGAAGCCTTTTTTTGTGATTTAGAGATCGATAATTTTGCAACTTTTGTTTCGACCAAACCCGGTGTAAGACCGTTTTTGATCAAGGGCAAAGTGTTAAAGAGTCTGAATCAAAACTACAACAAACAAGTTGCTGAACTTCGCAGCAAGGGACACCGCGCGCATATTCGCGCCAAAGGGGTAAAGCGCTATTGGAGACTTCATGATCTGTTGCACAAGGCCAGTCGCCTGGTCATCAATCATTGTTTGGCTTATGACGTGGGGCACATTGTCATTGGAGTCAATCAAGAGTGGAAACAGGAAGTCAATCTGGGCAAGCGCAATAACCAGAACTTCGTGATGCTGCCGCATGGAAAATTTGTGGAGATGATTCGCTATAAGGCTGAAGACTATGGCATCCGTGTAACGGTACGGGAAGAAAGCTACACGTCGAAAGCGAGCGCCTTGGATTTTGACGAAATGCCCACATTTGATAAGAAGGAATCTGGTGCTAAACCGGTATTTTCCGGCAGGCGAATCAAGCGTGGGTTATATCGTTCGGCAAAGGGCCAATTGATCAATGCGGACATCAATGCTGCGGCCAATATTGGCCGAAAAGAACTCGGGGATGAGTGGCTGAAACAGTTACTCGAACTCGATGGGGGCGTCTTAGTGGACACGCCCGCTGTTGTACGAAATCTGCACGCAAGTGAGAATATCCGTCAATGGCTAGAATTGGGAACACGTTCCCAAGAAACCGCACACGTAAATGGGCGGTAGTTCATTCAAATTTTTAATAAATAATTATCTTAGATTGATATTTTTTTATTAAAATTCTTGCGACATGAATGTAGCCTTGTTTCTAGGAGACACTATGGCAAAAACGCTGTATCAAAAAATCGTTGACTCGCATACGGTCAAAGTCATTGATTCCAACACTGTACTTTTGTATTGCGACATTCACTTTGCCAACGAATACACCTCCCCTCAAGCTTTCGCAGGACTCGTTGAACGAAAGGTTGATGTGCTAAGCCCCGACTCTCATCTTTGCGTTGTTGACCACATTATTCCGACTCATGATGAGACACCCCGCCGAATTTACGATGAAGCGTCCCTTATTCAGGCTCAGACATTGAAAAGTAACTGCAAGCGCTTTGGGATCGCGGCTTTTTATGGTCCCGACGATCCCCTCCAAGGTATTGAACACGTGGTCATGGAAGAGCAAGGACTGGTTCGCCCCGGCATGGTCGTGATTTGCGGAGATAGCCACACCACCACGCATGGCGCGATCGGTGCCCTGGGTTTTGGAATCGGAACATCAGAAATTGAACACATCCTGGCCACCCAAACGCTTGTCTACCGTATGGCCGGCACCATGCGAATCACCATCAACGGAAAATTAACCGGAGAGGCAACCGCCAAAGACCTGGTTTTGGCCGTGCTCAGAAAAATTTCGGCTCGCGGCGCATTGGGCTTAGTGGTTGAGTACACGGGCGAAGGGGTTCAGGCGCTTTCTGTTGAAGAACGTATGGTCCTTTGCAATTTGACCGTTGAAGCCGGTGCCCGAGGTGCCATTGTTGCGCCGGATGAAAAGTCGCTTCAGTGGGTTTTCGATCACGCCAAAAATCTCTCGGCAAGCGATCAAGAAGCCATGAAGGCCTACTTGAAAGAGCTTTATTCAGATCCTCAGGCGCAGTTTGATAAAGAAGTCTGCCTGGATGCCAGTGCGGTTAAGCCCATGGTTACCTGGGGCACTAGCCCCGATCAAGCGATTGGCTTTGATGAAAAAATCCCCGCACCGGAATCGTTTGCCGATCCGGTTGCCAAGGAAGCTGCCCAACGCGCACTTCACTATCAGGATCTCAAAGCCGGTGACTTCATCCGAAAGACTCCGATTCAGCATGTCTTCATTGGCTCGTGTACCAATTCTCGCTTGTGCGACTTAGAAGCTGCTGCCCAAGTGCTCAAAGGCCGTCACGTGGCCCCCGGCGTTCGTGCACAAGTCGTACCAGGCTCCATGCTCATTCGCCGCCAAGCTGAAGAATTAGGTCTTGACCAAATTTTCAAAGACGCCGGCTTTGAATGGCGCAAGAGCGGCTGCTCGTTATGTCTGGCTATGAATGACGACATTCTTGAGGCCGGCGTGCGCTGCGCCTCCACCACCAACCGCAACTTTGAAGGGCGTCAAGGACGAGGCAGCCACACACATTTGGTTAGCCCCGAGACGGCTGCCGCCAGTGCCGTCATGGGTTATCTTTGCCCGAAATCAGAATTGGAGTAAAGCATCATGGAAAAACTCACTACCTTGACGGCCGTTGCCGCCCCGATCAATGTCGATAACATGGACACCGATCAGTTGATGCCGAAACAATTTTTGCGAGGCATCGATAAGTCCGGTTTAGCCAAAGGCCTTCTTTATAACCACCGTCATTTATCTGACGGCACGACAAATCCTGATTTTGTCTTAAACAAACCGGGATTTGAAAATACGCAAATTATTCTTGCCGGCCCGAATTCCGGCTGCGGCTCCAGCCGCGAACACGCCGTATGGGGACTGATGCAATACGGCATTCGGGCTGTCATTGCGGCCGGATTCGGCGAAATCTTTTATTCCAACTGTTTTAATAACGGCTTATTGGCAGCTAGGATTTCTCCTCAAACCTCTGCCGAACTTTTCGCGTATTTGTCTGACGCCCATCCATGCAAACTGACGATTAACGTCAAAGACAAAGAAATCCGTACAGAAGACGGTTCAAAGGTCTGGCACTTTGATTTAGCTGAACGTCACCAAACCATGCTCTTAGAAGGACTTGACATGCTTGAAGCCACCATGAAAGACATTGATAGCATTCAGGCATTTAAAGAAAAACATGAAAAAGCTTTCCCTTGGATGAGCGGGTTGGCCGGACGTTACGCCAAGAATCGCTAATAAATTAAAAGAATTAACAACGTTTTTGCCGCCATGTATTCCTTTTTGCTTACAACAAAAGGAGCAGGGCGGCTTTTCTTTGTTAGAATCAGACAAATCATTGTAGTTATATTCGTGCGTCAGAACTTCTTGTTCTCTTAACCCAACTGTTCAAGTCGATTTCGCACTCAATAATTTCAACGCGTGCGCTTTTAAGTTTCTGCTTTTTCCCGTGCACATTAAAGAGAATGTGAGGTAGAGATGGATTTTCTCAATCAATTATTCGGTGATATCAACAGTGTCCTTTGGGGCGTGTTTGTTTTGATTCCGCTTTTATGCGGAACCGGTATTTTTTATACCTTCAAACTTCGTTTCGTGCAAATCCGTCTCTTTCCGACCGCGCTTCGTTTTCTATTTAACAACGCAACGCTTTTTGGCAAGCGGGCCGACCAGACCGGCATGAGTTCTTTTCAAGCCTTGGCCACCGCGGTCGCAGCTCAAGTGGGTACCGGTAACGTGGCAGGCGCCGCCACCGCCATCGTTGCAGGTGGCCCCGGCGCCCTATTTTGGTTATGGGTTGCCGCATTTTTCGGCATGGCTACGATTTTTGCCGAAGCCGTATTAGCGCAAATCTACCGAGTGACGGGCGAAAATGACCGCGTTGTGGGCGGTCCGGCCTTTTACATGTCTTTAGGCTTGGGCCCGAAATTTAAACCGATGGCTGTCTTTTTCTCTGCCGTCGCCATCATTACCATGGGCTGCATGGGCAGCCTCGTGCAATCCAATACAGTCTCTCAAGCGCTCAATCACGCCTTTGATATCCCGCTTCTGGCTTCCGGCATCGGTGTAGCCATTTTGTCCGGCGTTGTCATGTTCGGCGGCATGGGGCGTCTAGCCAGTGTCACGGAAAAACTCGTTCCTTTCATGGCAGGTCTGTATTTGATTGGCGGCAGCTACGTGCTCGCTTGTCACTACGATCAGATCATTCCCGCCTTTGATTTGGTTTTCACTGCAGCCTTTAATCCGGAAGCCGTGGGTGGCGGCGCTTTGGGGTTGACTGTCGCCAAAGCCATGCAATTCGGTGTCGCCCGCGGTCTTTTCTCTAACGAAGCCGGTATGGGTACAACGCCTCACGCTCACGCTGTTGCCAAGGTAGAACATCCGGCCGAACAAGGACTCGTTGCCATTTTCGGTGTTTTCACGACGGTTTTGATCGTGACCTTCACGGTTTTAGTCATTCTCGTGACAGGGGTCATGGATTTTGACACCACCGGTATTGAGCTCACACAAAAAGCCTATTCCGTCGGCTTGGGTGGGGCAGGGGTCGGCTTTGTCGCCATCTGTCTTTTCTTCTTTGCCTATTCAACCATCATCGGCTGGTATTTCTTCAGTGAACAAAACGTCCGTTACCTCTTTCACGGCCGCGGTATTTTTGTCTATCGTCTGATTGTCTGTGCCTTCTTGGTATTGGGTGCCGTCACGCACGTTAATTTAGTTTGGACACTTTCGGACTTCTTTAACGGTATCATGGTGATCCCCAACGTGATTGCTTTACTGCTTTTGCATAAAGTGGTGGGTTCTTCACTCAATGACTTTGAAAGCAAATTAAAGAAAGCCGGACTTAACTGATATGACTGATCCCTTGTTGGTCGTCGCCCCGATGGAAGGCCTCACAGGCTTTCCATTCAGAAGGGTGCATGCTCACTTTTTCGGTGCCGCTGACGCCTATTTTCTCCCCTTTGTCACGCCGACCACTTTGCCTCGATTTACCGAGCGTCAAATGCGAGAACTTGCGCCCGACGTCAACATCGGTATTAAAGCAGTCCCTCAGCTTCTTACCCGCCGAGTGGAAGATTTTGTCTGGGCCGCCAAGGCTCTCGCCGATTTGGGTTACGATGAAGTCAATCTCAATTTGGGTTGTCCGGCCGGAACCGTTGTCGCCAAAGGAAAGGGATCCGGGTTTCTTCGGGAACCTTTTGAGTTGCAACGCTTTCTGGACAAAATTTTCTCTGCGGATTTACCTATTCAGATTTCTGTCAAAACCCGAATCGGGTGGGCAGATGAACAAGAATTTGATCTTTTAGCGGATGTTTATAACCATTATCCGCAGATGAAGTCTCTCACTATCCATCCGAGAGTGAGAAGCGATTTTTATAAGGGCGAGATTAGGGAAAACGTCTTCGAGCACTATTTTTACACCTTCAAGATGCCGATTGGCTTCAACGGCGACGTCATTACAGTTTCTGACCTCGAAAGAGTGAAAACAAAATACCGCCCGCTTGCTCATATCATGGTCGGGCGAGCTTTGATGGCCGATCCTGCTCTTTTTCGGAAAGCCAAAGGCGGAGCCGCCGCCACGTTGTCAGAAATCCAGACCTACTACGATGCTCTTTTAGAGAGCTATTGCGTGGCCTTTGGCAACGTAAAAAATGCCCTGATGCGAATGAAGGAATATTGGTTCTTTCAGCACAATTTATTTGACAACGCTGAGCGCGCCGTGAAAGCCATCTATAAAGCGAAGACCATGGAAGACTATCTCAGCGCAACGCGACAAATATACGAGAACTGCCCCTTGAGAACGGAAAGCTCTTTTGGGTGGAAAAAGGAGCTCCTTTAACCGTGGAGCACCTATCATTCGCACAAAAGAGAACTTTGCTTTAAAATCACCTCTCCTTTCTCAAAAAAGGAAGGGCCTGTAGCTCAGTCGGTTAGAGCAGCGGACTCATAATCCGTTGGTCGTGGGTTCGAGCCCCACCGGGCCTACCATTCCCCTTTCTCGTAACAATTCCCCGTGTTTCTGAAACAACTTTCTGAAAGTCATTGCCTATAATCAAAGCGTTCTTCAATGACTCTCTTCAGGTTGATCTCTTATGCCCTCTATCGTTAAGTTGAGTGCCTGCGCGGTTTTCGGACTCACGCTCGCCGGTTTGTCTTATGCCACAGATTTACCCGGCCAACCCCAACCCCTGCCCCATATCAGCACATTGAGTGCCTTTCAAACCGGGGTTTACCATTTCTACGATCAAAACAGCAGCTTCTTTAAACTCGGGAAAAAGGCAGGCTCCCAATACCGTTTGGTAAGCGAATTTTCAAAAGGCACTCCCCGCTACTTCTCTTACAGTATGAGTAAAGATTGGACGGTGAGAAACGGTGTTTTACAAAGACCATCCGTTGCCAACGTCGTGCGACCTGTCGCGGGCAACAAAGTCAATGTTATCCGTCAAGGACAATCAAGCGGGCTATCCGTTGAATTAAAAGCCTATGACGTCTCTGATAAGTCCATTGCGTCTTATTTGAAACTTCAAAATGGAAAATCCACGAAATTATCCGATTCCGTATCTTCGTGGACTAAATTCCCGGCGGGCTCGGTTGCCTATGTGCCCACGCTGACCAGCCTGCGAACAGAAGTCATTGTTCCTGAAGTTAACATTTTTACCGGTCAGAAAACCGTTGAAGGTTTTGTGAAAGCCTTCTCGGGCAAGATTCCCAATTGCCTGCGATACGAAAAGCGCTCAGGCTCTCAACCTTACGCCATTCGCTTTACAAACCGCAAAGGCAATACCGGCAACATTGAAATTTATGAAGCCAAGCGAGGCAAGGTGTTCTGCGAAGTCGATGGTCCCAAGGTGGCCAATGGATCCTACAAAATCCAAACCATCAACGGCACGAAGGTTTTAACCCTTAACTTCCCTCAACACATTGACCGCCGTGACATTGGCATCCATTCCAGCGAAAACGGTGCTTTGGATTTGGCGTTTGTTGAAGTGAAAAAACCGCATCCGCAAGTTTTGCCCGGTCGAGTGCTTCACGCCAAGCGAACCTTCACGGATAATCAATACCGATTCAATAAAGTCGCCGCAGACAGTATTAAAAACGCCCTAAAATAACAACTGATTTTATTGACGGCCGGCCTTTTAAAGGTCGGCCGTTTTAACTCAGTTAACTATTTGGCGGTTTTCACGGGTTGTCGATTTTTTTATTCCTTTCATAATTAATGCTACTTGGAAAGGAGAAATAAATGAGTGAAAAATACATTGAAGAGATGATTCAAACACGTCGTGCTCTGCATAAACGTCCTGAGTTAGGCTGGACGGAATTTGAAACGATGTGGCACATCTGTTCTCATTTGGAGCAATGGGGTATCCCCTACGTTTTGGGCACGAAAGTGATTAATCCTGCTTTCGTCATGGGCCGCAATGAAACGGAAGTCAAAGACGCCATGGAACGAGCCAAGAAGCACGGTGTACCAGAAGCGTTTCTTGAAAAAACTGAAGGCTATACGGGGGCTGCCGCCATCATTGATACGGGTCGCCCCGGTCCTGTGACGGCTTTTCGCTGTGACATGGACGCTTTGCCCATCCGTGAGTCCGACGATTGCAGCCACGAGCCTGCCAAATTAGGATTTGCAAGCGAACGTGCAGGTATTATGCACGCTTGCGGCCACGACGGTCACAGCGCTGTTGGTCTGACAGTGGCTCACTGGCTCTGGGATCACAAAGATGAACTCTGCGGTCAATTCAAGGTTCTTTTCCAACCGGCCGAAGAAGGTGTCCGCGGTGCTCGTCCCATGTCCGAGTCCGGCATTGTCGACGATGTGGATTGGTTAGTCGGCAGCCACGTGGGCGGCAATTTCCACTCCGGTGAAGTAACGGTTCAAGACGGAGGGTTCCTCGCCTCTACCAAGTTCGATATCACCTTTACCGGTCTTCAATCTCACGCAGGCAATGCCCCGCACAAGGGTCACAACGCCTTGGTCGCAGCCGCCTGCGCAACGATGATGATTCAAGGCATTCCCCGTCACGGAGACGGTGACTCTCGCGTCGCTGTGGGCAAATTAGTCGCCGGTGAAGGCCGCAACATTATCGCCGCACATGCTTCGATGGAAATGGAAGTGCGCGGTGAAACCCAAGAAGTCAATGACTTCATGGCCGACAATGTTGAGCATATTATTGAAGGGGTGGAAAAAGCCTATCAGGTTAGCGCTAAGGTTGAACGCGTCGGCGAATCTTCAACACTAGTCGTTTGCCCGAAGTGCATCGAAAAAGTGGAAGAAGCCGTACAAAAGGTACCCGGTGTTAAGCTTATGCCCCGTTTCCACGGTGCGGCGGGTTCCGAAGACTGCTCTTGGCTTATCCGTAAAGTCGCCTCTCACGGCGGTCAGGCCGCGTATTTCATCTTTGGCTGTGAGCACAAAGGCCACCATCGTCCCGACTTTGATATTCAAGACGAAAAGAACCTCCCTGTCGCCTTCAATGTCTTTGTCAATTTTGCGAAATTAGTGAACGGCAAAAACTAATTTCGTAGCTTCATTAACAAAGGACGATCGTTGATTGGACGGTCGTCCTTTTGCTTTTTCAAGTCAGTCACCTCATTGCAACTTTCCCTGCCACTTAAATGCTATAGTCTCGCCTTTAGCAAAACGCACGATCAATCAATGATTCAAAAAAATACCTACACATTCATTGTGGCGACCTTAAGTTTGGTGGCCATCTTTGCCATTTCTTCCGCTCCGGTTCCCATGTTGGGACTCTTCCAGCAGACCTTTCATATGACGGGAGCAGACTTGGCCATGACAGCCGTCTGCTATTTCTTAGGCTGCATTCCTGCGCTTTTATTTTGCTCACGTTTGCCCAATAGACTGGGTCGAAAACCGGTCGTGGCTCTCGCTTTGACGATTGGAGCCATCAGTTCTCTGGCTGTTATTTTTGCCACCGCTCCCCTTCACATCATGTTGGCACGCGTCGGACAAGGATTTGCCTGCGGTTTGGCCTCCGGCAGCGCCATGGCCTGGATTTTTGATTCCGCCCCCGCCCATAACCGATCCATCAGCGCGATGCTTGCCGCAAGCGGCCCCGGTATTGGCTTTTTATTCGGAGCACTGGCCGCCGCCATTGCCTACGAGCTTTTAGCAATCAGCTATCAACATATTTTTACAGGCCTTTTTGTGGGTTTAGTGACCGTTCTTGTCTTATCACTTTTTGGGAAAGAAACCGTCACGCACCCAAGCGGAACGCTATGGCAAACGCTTACTCCAAAACTTGAGATTCCTCAGCGTCTTAAAAAAGAATACCTCTTGGCGGTTGCTGCCTATGCGGGCACTTGGGGCGTCGGGGGATTTTTCCAGGCCTATAGCGCACAGATTGCCTCTGACGCTTTGCATAGTGCCAATATGCTCACGGCTGCCTTCGTTTTCCTATCCTTCATCGGTACCAACGCATTAGGCAGTTTTTGCATTAAGCGGTTGCAACCAAAAGAGGCTCTCAACTCTTTTATCTTTCTATTTGGCTGCTGTGTCTGTCTGATGTTTTTCTTCCTGCACAACGAAAACTTTGTGCTCTTTTTCATCTTCTGTGTTTTCAGCGGGATCAGCGTGGGCGCATCTTGCTCTGCGGCCCTGCGCATCGTGACTCAAAACGCTCAGTCGCAGGAAAGAACAGGATTGTTGGCGGCGGTTTACCTGGCCGCTTATTTAGGACCGGGTTTGCCGAATCTGATTATCGGTCAATTGAAGTTGCCCGTGACCATTGACGGCATGTCATGGTTTTACGGCGCATGGGCCATTGTCTTCACAGCTATTGTGTTAATCGGCTCGCGGTTGGTGTTAACACCCTCTGTTTCGTACGAAGAACACATTCGTTAGACGCAAAAACCGGTCGATGAACGAACACCGACCGGTAAAAGACTCAAGCTTTAACAGTTTGATTAGAACCAGTGTGTAATACCGACCAAGGCCCCATACTTGGAATCAAAAGCGCCCTTTTGTTCTTCTGTCAGCATCTTGCCGCTATTCTTGGTGTAGTTAGCCACAGCATAAAGCGTTGTGGTCTTGGAGAGGTCATACTCAGCACCGATACTGAAACGATGACGCTTACCATCCCAGGTCTTAGAACCCGTCACGTTACCCGTTTTTTTATCGAATTCATCGCGATCTTGTTCACCATCAAAGTAGCCGTAGGAGGCGATCAACGTCAACTGACCGGTGGGCATGTAACGGAAACCGGTGATGTAGGCCATACCGTCCACACCATTTTCTTGACCCCAAGTTATATTACCGTCAGCATCCTTAGAGCCGTCTTCTGCGCTCCAATAACCCAACGTACGCCAATCCTTCATCCATTGAGCGCCCAAGTAGAGCTTTAAGTTATCCATGGCAGACCAGCACAAGCCAACCGTGGCTTCAACGGAATCCTTACGATCAGCGTATTCGTTGTCGTTACCCCACATGATTGTGGAAGCACCGCCAAAGACATAGATCGGACCGTTTTCATAAGTGAGCAAACCAGCCAACACGCGGTCGTTATGATCATTTTCCTCTTCTTCTTGGCCAGCACGTTGGAAGGACCAGGTGACACCAGCCTTAAAGCCAGCGATCTTCGGCGTGAAGTAGGTGATGGCGTTATTGGCACGGCTATCGGTAGCAAAGAGACCGGAAATCGTGTAGTCAGCCGTGTAACCGGTTTCAAACGGGTCAGCGTAAGCAATACCCAATGCATACGGAGAGTTCGTAGACATCACCGTACCCATGCGGCCAAAGCCCATTTCACCGTAAGTCTTCGATTGAACGGCCAAAATCATGCGGCGGTCAAAGAGCGTGTCGGAAGTCGTGAATTGACCGTCATCGGCATTGAAACCGTTTTCCAAGTAACCGCGGATAGCCCAATCGTTGTTGATTTGTTCACGGATGTTGAAACCGAAACGGGAGCCGCCGTTGGTCATCTTGAAACTATCGCTGTCACCGGCGACGTCGCTTGAAACATGGGAGTATTCAAGGCCAAGGTCAACTTTACCGTAAATTTCAACGTCAGCGGCCATGGCCACAGAGCCGGCCAAACAGGCAGCCACAGCCACCGTCAGTTTGGAATAAGAGAAGGACATCGTATTTCTCCAACCGAGACTTGCGTCACGGAATGTGTTGATATTCAAAATCGCCCTCGCACCTTCGATGGCGACGAAAATCATTTTTCACATTTCAGATAAACCTCGCCCTTGGTTATTTCTCTATATCCGATGACAGATATCCGATAACAGTTAACTGACTTAAAAAATCCTCTGTTGCCGAGCAGTAACATGATTCTCCTTCTGTCGAGGAGATTTTTATGACCGAAAAGCAACGTTGGTTTTACCTGATTCTGTTTTGGATCGTTAACTTCTGTTTAGGCTCTTTTTATGCCTGGAGCATTTACTCAAGTTGGTTGGCTGATTTGTACACTCAAATAGCCGGTCAAACGGTTTCGGTCACCTCTCTTACTTATATATTCAGTATCGGTGCAGCGCTCAATCCTGTCGCGATGGTCCTGGCCGGCGGTCTGACCGATCGCTTCGGTCCCCGTTTGGTGCTTTTTATCGGCGGCATCGTCATGGCAGTGGGTTACCTTTTAATGAGTTTAAGCACAGGTCCCATGATGCTTCTTTTAGGTTTTGGTGTTTGCCTCGGCTTGGGTTCCGGCGCATCTGTCATTGCAACAGTCACATCAGCGGTAAAGCTTTTCCCTGATAAGCGCGGTTTTGCCGGCGGCTCCGTCGGCGCTTTCTATGGCATCGGCTCCGTCTGTCTTCCCCCGCTTGCAAACTATTTAGCCGGCAATATCGGCATCTCTTCGACCCTATTCATTTATTCAGTGGCTTGCGCCGTCATCATTTTGGGCAGTGCCTTTTTAATTCGCCTTCCGGCTTCCCGCTCCGCGCAAACCTCTCAGAAGGCTGACAACAACAATCTTGTTTGGTACCAAATGATTCGTACCGGACGCTTTTGGGCCATGTTCGTGTTGTTCATTGCCGGCACCCTTTCCCCGTTGATGCTTTTTTCGCAAACCGTCACGGTGGCTCAAACGCAAATCGGTTTGAGTATTTCGGTGGCCGTGTTCACCATTTCCGCTTTGGCGCTCGCCAATACCACTGCTCGATTCTTGGGAGGCGCTATTTCCGATAAATTAGGACGAGTCTTTACCTTGGGCTCTGCCGTTGCCTTAGCCATCTTCGGACTCGTTTTACTTAGTCTGGCCGGAATCGGCGATTCGCTACTCTTTTTCGCGGGTCTCGTGTGTATCGGAGCAGGTTTTGGATCCTTTGTCGGTGTTTTTCCCGGCTACACCGCCGAACAATTTGGTCCCGCCAACGCCAGTATGAATTACGGTGTTTTGGCCCTGGCTTTTTCAGTCTCCGGCATTTTGGGTCCCAACATCATCGCGTTGACTGTTTCAGACGGTCATTACCAAACCGCCTATTTCATCGCCATGATCATCAGTGCGATTGGTCTGGGAGCTGCCGTTGTCTGCCGCAAGCTTGAGGTTCGGCAATAGCTCTTTAACTCAGTTATCTGACATCGTTTGTCGAAGAATTCCCAATAGAGCGAAAAGTTGAGGATTTGTACCATACATCAACCTTTCTTCTCTACTTAAGGAGACTTCTATCATGTCTTTGACGTTCTGGGCCGCACTTGTCATTGTTGCGCTCACCTTGGTCGCTTTGGTTAAGCGCTACGAAACACGCCTGGTGTTGTGTGTCTCGGGTCTGCTGATGTGTATCATCTCGCTCGATCCGATGGCCGCCTATAACCAGTTTGCGAAGTCCATGACCACAGGCAATCTTATTCAGTCGATTTGCTCGGCCATGGGTTTTGCTTTCTTGGTTAGCTACACCAAGTGCGACATTCACTTGGTTCAACTGCTCACCCGTCCCATGAAGTCTTTGGGACTATTTTTGATTCCGTGCTGCACGCTCTTGACGGCCGTCATCAATGCGGCCATTCCTTCGGCAGCAGGCTGCGCTGCCGCCGTCGGCGCCACTTTGATTCCTTTGATGATCCGCTCGGGCATCACGCCTGCCGGCGCCGGTGCCGCTGTTTTGGCAGGCACCTACGGCTCCAACTTCAACCCCGGCGGCGCTCACCCGGTCATGATTTCCGGTATGGCCGGCATTGAACCGATGGAATTCATCATTGAAAATGCCTTCACCTACACCATCCTTTCGCTTGTCGGCGCTTTGATGATTACGGTTGTCGAAGTGGCCTTACGCGATCATAAAGGTTCTGGTGACTTGGGCAATATCCAAACCGACACCACGGGCGGCATCAGCAAGGTCAATATCCTTTATGCCATCGCTCCGATGGTTCCGCTGGTCATCTTGCTTTTGGGCAACACCTACGTTCCCGCTATCAAGATGGGTGTGGCGCAAGCCATGTTGATCGGTGTCACGTATACGATGATTGTCACGCGCATCAATCCCCAAAATGCCTTTAAAGAATTCTTCAACGGCGCAGGCAAAGGTTACGGCAACGTGCTCGGCATCATTATTTCCGCTGGTGTCTTTGCCGCTGGCCTTCGTGAAGCCGGTGTTGTTGACGCCTTAATTGAAGCGCTCAAACAAGCCAATGAATACGCCCGCGTGGGTGGTGCTTTAGGTACCTGGGCCATGGCTGTTTTGATGGGTTCGGGTGACGCCGCCACGTTCGCTTTTAATGAAGCCGTGACGCCTCACGCCGCTGAATTCGGTATGACAATTTCTGAATTGGGCAACACCGTGATGTGTGCCGCTCAATTAGGCCGCACCATGAGCCCGATTGCCGGTGTGGTGATTTTATTGGCCGGTATGTCGCAAGTTTCTCCGATTGACTTGGTGAAACGCACCGCCGTCCCGATGATTACAGCTTGGTTCATCCTGATCCTTTTCCTGTAATTGAAAAAGTTTTATCCAACCATTGGTAACTCCCTGAGGACTTCGGGCAACCTCAACGAGGTTGCCCACTTTTTAACGAGGTATGAAAATGAACGAAGCCTATACCACTGAAATGGTCCAATTTCGCCGTCGTATTCACAAGCGGCCCGAAGAAGGATGGACAGAATTTGAAACGATGAATATCGTTGTAAACCGCCTTCGCGAATTGGGTTTCAAGGTCGTAATGGGAACAAAAGCCGTTAATCCGAACTTTGTGATGGGCCGCAACCCTGAACTCGTTGCCAAAGCGATGCAACGCGCTAAAGACCATGGGGTCAGCCAAGCCTTTTTGGATGAAACGGAAGGCTATACGGGCTGCGTCGGTATTTGGGAAACCGGCCGCCCGGGTCCTGTCACTTTATTTAGACACGACATGGACTGCGTCTTGGTTCAAGAAAGCCACGATGCTCAACACGAATCGGTCGCTGGCGGTTATTGCTCTGAACGAGACGGCCTCATGCACGCCTGCGGTCATGACGGTCATACCTCTGTCGGTTTAGGCGTGGCTCACTGGATCGCCGATCATAAGGATGAGTTATGCGGCACGATCAAGTTACTCTTTCAGCCGGCCGAAGAAGGCACTCGCGGCGGTTTGCCCATGTCTGAAAGCGGTCTTTTGGATGATGTCAACTACATCATTTGCTGCCACATCGGGACAAATTGCCAATTGGGTGAAATCGGTATTTGCCGCAAGGGCTTTTTAGCGACCGCCAAGATGGATTTGACATTCACGGGAACACCGGCTCATGCGGGTTCTGACCCGGAAAAAGGCCGCAGCGCCCTTCTGGCAGCCTGTAATGTCGCCACGACACTGGCGGGTATTCCGCGAAGCGGCCAAGGTGATACGCGCATCTCGATCGGTAAATTAAGTGCCGGCGAAGGCCGCAATGTGGTGCCGGTTCATGCTCAAATGCAAATCGAAGTGCGAGGCCAAACCGAAGCTGTCAACCAATACATGGTCGACAATGTTGAACGCATCGTCAAGGGTGTTTCCGAAGCCTACGGAGTGGACTACACGATTGAAAAGGTTGGTGCTGCAACCAACTTGGAAACTTCACCTGAAGTCTCCGATACCTTGGAAGAAATCGCAAAGACCATTCCCTTTGTTAAGCGTTTGGTGCCCAGTGACGGCATTTCCGGTTCTGAAGACTGCACGTGGTTAATCCGTAAGGTCCTCTCTCATGGCGGCAAAGCCGGCTTCTTTATTTTCGGCTGCAATCAAACCGGCCACCACAAGGGCACGTTTGAAATTCAAGATGAACAAAGCTTACCCGAAGCGTTTGAAATGCTGACGCGTTTCTTGTTAATTAAGAACAAGGTAGCTTAATCCGTCCATCAATAAGGGGAGTCGTTTTTAATATCGATTCCCCTTCTTTTCACCTAAAGCAACATATTGTTTTATTTATCGCAACACTTCGTAGTGACAATAGTCCGTGATGGTCGTCAAGTAACGCAATTCCACTAAATTATCATTGATATCGAATGCCTGACTTTGTTGGATAATCGCCGGATAAGGCACCGGCACACCGGCAGACTTTGCTTGTTCTGCGTTTAAAAGCGTTGCCTTTAAGATGTCTCTTCTATGAAGAATGGTGATATCAAACTCTCTTTGATAAAAGGCGTACAGACTATTTTTCTGTCCCAAAAAACGCTCTCGAGTCAGTCCCGGGAAAAAGCGTTTGCGTAGGAAAAGCTCGTCAAAGCAATCCACCTTGTCTCTATCTTCCAATCGACTGTAATGCTGGCGTTTAATGTGAATGATCTCTTCTGTCGTATCAGTTATACCCATCAAGTGACAAACACGTGGTGTCGGCGCTATCTCTTCATAATCCGTCATGCGGACATAGGTCTTCCATTTCTGAGCGGGATCATCGGCCTTGATCGGAACAAACTTTGAGTAAAAAGCGTCAAATTCTGCTTCGTAGCTGCTCACATAGGTTCCCTTACCTTGTTTTCTGACGAGAAACCCTTCTTGGACCAATTCTTTTAAAGCCCGACGAATCGTCCCTTGACTGACATTGAAAATTTTTGCGAGTTCAATCTCATTGGGTAGCACATCATCATGATGCCAAACTCCCTGTTGGATTTTTTTAATGATGGAAGCTTTAACTTGTTCAAAAAGCGGCGAGCGCGAGGGGAAAAATCCGCTCTTTTCATCAGGAAGGACTACCTTTTCAAACATGACCGGACACCTCAAAGAGAGAGTATTGATGAATATATGTGTTCTTATATTTTATATAGCGCCTTGACCATTAAAACGACTGTTTTTCTTTCTGTCAACTTGTTTTTGCATTAATGCTACACAGATGTCTTTAATCAGTTAACTGACATCTGACAGCCAATCTAGAACTACTACCCATTCATTCAAAAAGGCATTGCTTTTAACCTTTCATGTCGACACGGACAACATTTTGTCTGGTTTCTTTCTCAAATTCCGGAGGTCTAAATGTCCTACACTGTTATTGTCAGTATCGTGGTCGTCTGCTTGACGATTTACGGTCTGATCAAACGCTATGAAACACGTATGGTGTTGATTGCGGCAGGCTTGATTATGGCCATTGCTTCGCTTGAGCCGCTTACCGCCTTCCAACAATTTGATAAATCAATGACCAATGCCTCATTGATTATCGCCATTTGCTCGGCTATGGGTTTTGCCGGCGTTATTTCTCTGACAAAGTGCGATGTCCAATTGGTCGCCCTCTTAATGAAGCCGTTACGCAGCATGGGTATTTTCCTCTTGCCTGCCAGTATGGCTGTTGCTTCTTTCTGCTCGGTGGCCATTCCCTCCACAGCGGGCTTGTGCGCCGCAGTCGGCCCGACTTTGATTCCGATTTTGGTGCGCGCCGGCTTCAAGCCTGCGATTGCCGCAAGCTGCTTGGTTGCTTCTTCGTTTGGCGCCTTCTACAACCCCGGCGTCTCCCACGACGTTTTCGTTGCCAAGATGGCCAACATGGAAGTAATGGATTTGATTTCAGCGATGTCCACAAAACTTCTGATCATCATCGTCGCCTTCATGGTCATGCTGACGATCGTCTGCATTGTCTATAAGGACTATAAGCGCCCGGAAAAAGGGGCCGTTGCTGAAAATAACGGTGAACAAAGGGCATCCAATTTGCCTGAAAAGATTAACCTTGCCTACGCTATCGCTCCGCTCGTTCCGATTGCCTTGTTGCTGCTTTGCACGCTCTACTTCAATGTGAAGATCTCTGTGGCCACGGCTATGTTGATCGGTGCCATTTATGCTTTGGCTGTGACGAGAACGAGCCCGGCTGAATGCACGAAGAAATTCTTCGACGGCATGGGCAGCGGCTACGCCAAGATCCTCGGTATTATCATCGCTGCCGGCGTATTTGCGGCGGGTTTGCGCGCGGCCGGCGTCATTGATATTTTGATTAACTTCCTTCAAAACTCTAGCGAATGGGCCAAGATCGGCGGCAGTGTCGGTCCATTCCTCTTAGGTGTTTTGACGGGTTCGGGCGACGCAGCTGCCTTTGCCTTTAACGAAGCGGTCACACCTCATGCCGCCTCCTTCGGTATGACTATCCCTGATTTGGGTATGTTCGCTGCTATCACTGGCGGCATCGGCCGTACGGCCTCTCCCTTGGCGGGCGGCGTGATTTTGGTCGCAGGCCTTGCCGGCGTCAATCCGATGGAAATCGTAAAGCGCACAGCTCCCGCCTGTATCGTCTTGATGATTGTGACCTATATCGTTTTCTAATCTAATCATCAGACCATTATCAAAACGCCGATATCATCTCGATGTCGGCGTTTTTTATAAGACAGTTATTTTGTTTTTTCAAAATGCTGATAGTCCTTTCGCGTTTTCCAGTCTCCGCCCCACTCAAAGCCTCTTTTCTTAAACTCTTGAACACATAAATCATCGGCGCTGATCTTATAGAGAAACTTTTGTTTTCGATCAGCATATGGCATACCGGCTTTGGGACTTACAAACGTTCCTTTGTTTGTTTTAACCACATAGGGATTAAAGAACGGATTAATATCGATAGCCATTCCGTGGCTGTGATTTGACAACACCTGAGTACCTTGAACAAATCTGAAATTGAAAGCCGAAGAATTGTTGTCACTCATGGATTTTTCGTCATCGGCTCCGTAGTTATCAATTAAGACTATTTTTTCAATCGGATAGCGATTTTCAAAAAGGATTTTGAAAATGTCTAAAACATCCTGACTGATAGCCTGATTGACAACCATTTCACCTAAACGGATACGGTTGTCAGCGGTGTAATGCAGCACTTTCAGATAGCGCAACTTTTCTCTCGAAACTGTGCAATTGGCAGGATATGAATTCCCTTTCATCCGATCGAAGATTTCGTCTGCAATAGGTGAAGCTGAAAAGCATTGTTGATCGCAAAAAGCCTGAACACCTTCTTCAGAAACGAAAGAAGCGGCTTGCCAGTGGCTTATTTTTGATTCGTCAGCAAGTAAGTTTTCTAAGCTTTGCGCATTGACAAGAAAAGATAGAGAAACAAGAGAAAAAAAGAGAATCCTATTTAAACTAATCATCGCCATATCTGAAACATCGACTATTGATTGCCCCAAACGCTAACTCAGCTTTTTTAGACCGCGTACACAATGAAAGCAACTCCTGTTTTAGTTACTCCACATAGCACTCATCGGGATAGCCCAGAAACCATCTGCTTGTCGAAAGATCTTATCTCCAGGATAAAGAACCACACCGATAAACTTGGTTCCCTTAAATGCCTCTTTAAACTTTTTTAAACCTTTAAAATCATCCGGTTTGAGCGTTTCTCGAGATTTAACTTCTAGACCTAACAATTCACCTCGATCATTTTCAACGAGAAAATCCACTTCAGCATCTTCGTTGGCCCGATAATGGAATAGACGCCAATCCGTATGGGTATCCATTTCCGGTGCAATTTGTCCGTAAACCCATGTTTCCACAAGGCGACCGAACTGTTGTTCCTGCAATGTTGTTCCTTTGAGCAAAGTTTGCGCATGGCGAATATTGAGCAAATGGCAAACCAAACCACTATCGGCCATCACTAATTTAGGTTTTTTCCTCAGCCCTGCAATTGGATTAAATGTCCAAGCTGGTATTTCATCTAGAAGAAACAATGTTTCCATTCCAGAGCAATACTTGTCCATGGTGTCCCGGCTAACGAGAGTTTCCTGCGCTAGTTCGCCGACATTCTTAATCGCGCAGGAAAAAAAGGCCATCGCCTGAAGCGCTTGCAAAACAGTATTCGGTTTAACTCTAATGGTTGAGCTGAGACTCAAATCTCTCATAATTTGGTTTTGTATGTACATTGAAAACCAAACACTTAAATGCTCTTGTGGGAAATGTTGAACTTCCGGGAATCCTCCCCTAAGCATTAAGTCGAAAAGCTTCATTTTTCCCAGGGCTTCCACCCTGTCATTAGGGGAAAAGCTTTCTGAAAAAAGTTTTTGCAAAAAATTAGGAGAAACTCCCCGGATTTCCGCCTGAGATAGCGGCCGCATTCGAATCACTGCCGCACGACCTGCTAAAGACTCCGTTGCATTTGGAATTTTTCGATAATCCGCCGATCCTGTTAAAACGAATTGGCCGGGTTGGGAATTTTTATCAACTATTCGTTTGATTCCAAGAATCAAGTTGGGAGCCCTTTGAATTTCATCAATAATCACTGTATCTTCAGAAAACTGTTTAAGATAAAACTCTGTGTCTTGGGAAGCCAATAATTCGTTTTCGTCATCCAATGTTCTATATAACGCCTTGATTTGGGCATTCTCTAGCATCGTTGATTTCCCGCTCTGTCTAGCCCCCAGCACGCAAACAACTCTCATTAATTTGACATATTTTTTTAGAGTCTCTTCAGCCCAACGTCTATAAAAAGTTTCCATAATGCTGTTAACCATAGGTAGAAAAATTACTAATTAGATTTTATATTTTTTACTAAATTTATTCTATATTTTTTACTAGAATTATTTATTATTTTTTACTAAAATACATCGTATCTATTTGTTTCATTTATAGAAATTAATATTTATTTTTAATATCGTTTTTGAGATATTAAAGGCAAAAAAGCTTTCAAATGGAGGCGCCCACTGCGGTAAAGAAGGGCTGATTGTGCGGATTCCAGCTAGCCACATACAAATCCGGATCGAACCAGAACCAACCGATCACCGACAAAATCAGCACCGGAATGATCACACACCAGACAGCCACCGCGCTCAATTTGCCGGTGATGCTCGCTCCCAAGAAATTGGAAGCCGTGCAGACCCAAAGCACAACAATCGTGGCAATGCAGACCTGAATCGGAGAAAGTTCAACTTCAAAGAAACTTGCCCCATAGCCCACACAGGTAATGGCGATTGCGATGTTGGCAAAAAGAAGAGAAACACCGTAGGTGTAGTTGGCCATAAAGTTGCCAGACTTACAGAACGCATATTCGGAGTAGCCGCCCATACCGGGACGCTTACTAAACATACCGCATTTGGCAAAAGCGTATGCCAAACAAAGCGAGCCAACAGCCGTCACCAACCACGACAAAATGGAAATCGTACCAACCTCGGCTAATGTGGTAGGCAACATCACAATGCCTGATCCCATCATGTTGATGGCCGTTAGAAGCGTCAACTCAAAGACGCTCATCTTTGCTCTCGATTGAGACAAAAGAAACCTTACGGACCGAAGGCAAACACCTTCGGCCGTCTATTTTTGATTGAATTCTTGTGGAACACTAAATCAGGCTTTTTCTTTAATCACGTAGCCGTACGCACGCTTTCTGCCGTCAGCGTCCTGCTGGATATAAACGCCTTGAAGTTCGGGTGAAAAGCCCGGCATGCGGTTGATGCCTTCTTCAAGTGCCAAGAAGTATTGCAACACCGCGTCACCCCAAACCTCACCCGGCACGCAACAAAGCACACCCGGCGGATAAGGCAGTGCACCTTCAGCGGCAATGCGGCCTTCGGCCTTTTCAAGCGGCACCAATTCCACATGACCGCGGATGAATTCAAAGTGAGCCTCCTGCGGCTGCATGGCCATCTTCGGGAAATGAGCCTTACGGAACATTTCCTTTTGCAATTGCTTCACATTGCGGCTTCTGTAGAAGTCGTGCATTTCTTGGCAAAGCTGACGGATGGTGTAACCGCGGTAGCGTTCTTCGTTAGCCGAATAGACACTGGGTAAGACTTCAGACAAGGGGGCGTCAGCATCAAGCAACTCTTCAAATCGCTTGATTTGAGTGACCAAGTGCGTCATCTTCGCCATGTCTTCGGCAGGAGTCATTAAGAAAAGAATGGAGTTCAAGTCACACTTTTCAGGGATGATATTGTTTTCACGCAAGTAGTTGGCAAGAATGGTTGCCGGTACGCCAAAATCATCATATTCCCCGGTTTCGGTGTTGATCCCCGGCGTCGTTAAAAGGAATTTGCAGGGGTCAACAAAATATTGGTGTTCGCCATAGCCTTCGAAAGCGTGCCACTTTTCACCGGGCTTGAAATCAAAGAACTTCAAATCACGAGCCATTTCTTCGGTCTCAAAGCTTTCCCACGGACGGCCGTCCACAACGGTCGGCACAAAGGGACGGATATGGTGGCAGGTCTTCAAAAGTAATTTTCTGGCTTCAATCCCCACCTTGACACAATCAAGCCACAAGGCCTTGCCCAACTCCCCTTCGTGCATCTTGGCGTTAACATCCAAGGCGGCGAAAAGCGGATAGAAGGGACTCGTGGAAGCATGCATCATAAAGGCGTTATTTAAGCGCTTGTGAGGCACGTAACGATCCTGCCCCTTGATGTGGCTGTCCTTTTTATGAATTTGAGAGGTTTGTGAGAAACCGGCCTGTTGCTTATGAACCGACTGTGTCACAAAGATACCGGGATCTTCGGGTCCCAGTTCGAGAAGCAGCGGCGAGCAGTCCTTCATCATCGGGATAAATTGCTCGTAGCCCACCCAGGCAGAGTCAAAAAGGATGTAATCACAGAGATGACCGATGGAGTCAACCACTTGGCGAGCGTTATAGATTGTGCCGTCATAGGTGCCCAATTGGATCACAGCCAAGCGGAAGGGGCGTTTTTGATCGGCTTTTTCAGGAGCGACTTCACGCACCAAACCGCGCAAATACTCTTCATTGAAGCAATGAGCATCAATCCCACCGATAAAGCCATAGGGATTGCGGGCTGTTTCAAGATAAACAGGGGTTGCGCCAGCTTGAAGCAACGCACCATGGTGGTTGGATTTATGATTATTACGGTCAAAAAGCACTAAATCGCCCGGAGCTAAAACGGCATTCAACACGACTTTATTTGAAGCCGACGTCCCGTTTAAAACGAAGTAGGTTTTATCAGCGTTATAAATTTTAGCGGCCGCTTTTTGCGCGGCACATGGAGCGCCTTCGTGAATCAGCAAATCGCCCATGGAAACGTCGGCATTACAAAGGTCAGCACGGAAAATAGATTCGCCGAAAAAATTGTAGAAAGCGCGGCCTGCCGGGTGGCGACGGAAGAACGCGCCCCCCTGGTGCCCCGGGCAGTCAAACTGAAGGTTGCCCGCTTGAACATACTTTTCAAGGCTCCCAAAGAATGGCGGCAGTAACTGTTCTTCATACTTTTGAGCCGCGTTATCGACTTGACGCCCATAAAAAGCTTTGTTGGTCGGATTGGTATCCATCACGCCATAAAGTTGTCCGACCGGCAATTGAGATGGGTCATCGGAAACGGCAAAAACCGGAATTCCCAAATGAAGGGACTGCACCTCTTCGAGCTTGCCGGCCCGAAGATCTTCACTGCTTAAAACAACCGCGGACACTTCCATCCAGTCTGCCCCCTTTACGGGAACTTGCTCATGAATGGATTCAAAAACATCTTCCAAGCCAGCGCTTACGGCAACTTTTAATTGTTTCATAATTGGTTATCCTTAGAAAAATTCCATCACTGCGCGTTGCTCAACACCTCTCAAGGAGGTTTCCCCATTCACTAAACACCGTTTATTCGATGCTCTTGGGCAACATTAGCCGTAACAGAATCAAATTTTATATGGTGGAAGTTTGACGAGAGAAATTTCGTCAGTTCAGCCCTAACGTTACGGGCCTAACCAAACGTGGCGGAAGAATCGTTGGAGGAGGCGGAAAAACGACAATAGCTAAAGCAAGAGCGACAGCTAAAACACGTAATGTGCCGTATTCGACGAATCACAGCATTTTGCACCCAGTGATTCACATGCATTTTGGTTCTCCTAAATGCAATCTCTCCTATACATTCGTTAATGTATTTTTACATCAACGCTTTTCATTTTTACATAAAAATTCTTTAAAAACAAACAACAGTATCGATATTCGTTTAGTAAAAAAATCCCCATCCATCAGGACAGGGATTGACAATGTTGGCTGAAAAATATTCTTACTGGACGTCTTCTTCGTCTGCAGTAACCGTCCTCACGACGTAGAGCTTATCGTTTTCACGAACTTTTTCTGCCACTTTGAAAGTGATATCCATTCCCTTTTGAATGTTTTCAACCGCTACGTCATCAACAAGAATTTTTTCAGGCGTTACGTACACAGCTCCGGTTGTCGGTCCCGTGATTAAAAGCTTTTCTCCAAGTTTAAAGTTTTGCGCCTGAACCAAAAATTCAGCCACACCTAATTTAGAGTAATACTTTAAGCACTTGCCCGTATAAAACTTCTTTTCCGTCGCTCTTGAACCATAGTGCTCGGTGAGTTCACCGACGGGCTGTCCCAGATAAAAACCATCCCAAAAGCCTCGATTAAAAACCGTCGCCAGCCGCGCGTCCCATGACTGAGAGAGCTCCTCACTCCAACGATCTTCAGCGATAGCCTTTAACGCTTCGTCGTAACACTCAACGACCGTGCGAACATACTCCGGTCCCCGTGCCCGTCCTTCAATTTTGAAAACCCGAACGCCCGCTTTCACCATTCTGTCCAAGAATCCGATGGTCTTCAGATCTTTCGGACTCATGATGTATTCATTGTCAATTTCAAATTCAATATCGCGCTCCTTATCTTTCGCGATGTAGGAACGACGACAGGTTTGAATGCAACTGCCGCGATTGGCGCTGTAACCACGGGTGGAAAGACTCAGGTAACACTTGCCACTCACCGCCATGCAAAGCGCGCCGTGGCAGAACATTTCAATACGAACCAATTTGCCAGAAGGGCCGCAAATTTTTTCTTCCTCAATGGCTTTTGAAATGGCCGTCACTTGCTTGAGCGTGAGCTCTCGGGCTAAGACCACAACATCGGCAAATTGAGCGAAAAAGCGTAGTGACTCGACGTTGGAAATGTTTAATTGCGTCGACAGGTGAACTTCAAGGCCAATTTGCCGACAGTAGCTCATGACCGCGACGTCCGAGGCAATGATTGCGTCAATCCCCGCCTCTTTGGCCGCATCCAAAATTTCACGCATCAAGGGACGTTCTTCATCGTAAATAATGGTGTTGACCGTCAAGTAACTCTTGATATCGTGTTCACGGCAAATCCCAGCGATTTCTTTTAAATCGGCAATCGTAAAGGTTTTTGCCGAATGGGCACGCATATTGAGATTTTCAACCCCAAAATAAACGGCATCAGCGTGGGCTTGGATGGCTGCATAAAGGGACTCTCTCGAACCCACCGGGGCCATGATTTCAAAATCACTTCGTTTAAGCATTGGTTTCAATCCTAAAATCCTGATGCAGGCTGTTGCTCGAAATCAAGCACCATGTCATACCAAGCGGCTCCCCCATGAACGGAGGCTGAAAGTCCCTTGTTCACAAAACCGAATTGCTCGTAAAAAGCAATCAGCCCTTCTTTACAAGTCAAAATCAGACCGCGGCGGTTTTCGTTGCGTGCCTTCTCAATCATTTCCATCATTAATAACGAGGCGTAGCCGCGATGTCTTTTCTGAGGCAATACGGCCAAACCGAACACGCTTTGCCAGGCACCATTTGGGTTATGCAGTGAGGCATCTTCGTATAGATCATCTGTAATCGTTTGCTGATCGGTCACCATGCCGTCAATGAGGCCGCAGATGCGACCGTCCTCTTCCAACACAATGAAGCAGTCGGCAAAAACCGCCAGACGCTTTTTAAAATTTTCCAAACTGCAAGCTTCCGCGGGCGGGAAAGAAGCACTTTCCACCCCTGCCAAAGCCTCTGCATCGTCAATCGTTGCATAACGAAGCTGAATCACGCTCTAAGCTCCTAAAAAAGAAGCGCCCGGGGTCGACAGGGCCTGGGCGCCGCGGGCGGTCAAAACCGCCCGAATTCAAATCAAAGATTATTTTTTCCACTTACCGTGTACAAGCACCACGCGATAGCCATCGGCATCTTCATAGGCCACACAAGGCCATTTTCCGTTGACATACTGCACGGGCGGTGTCACCTGAGGCACACCGGCTTGGAACATGGCCGCCAACCGAGCGCTCCAATGTTCTTCCTCTTCAATACAAAAGACCCGATAATGCTCAGCCGACGGCGCACGCGGAGCGCCTTCACTGCCTCTGACCTGAGAAAATTCAAACTGATACGGCCAATCCTTATGACCCAAGAGCACGGTGTCCATGCCGTCAACATTTTCACTGCGATCGAGTACTTCAAAACCCAAACCGTCACGATAAAAAGGCAACAACAATTCAATATCTTTTGTTTGGCGAGACAGACGTAATTTCGGATAAGCCGTCATGTTTCGAACTCCTAATAAACTGTGCGATTGTCAAAGTAACGGATTTATTATAGACGCTGCCATTGCTTTTTTCGCTCTTTTGACCGCGTTTTTGCCTAGAAAAAGCGTAGGAAAAACAAAACGTTTTTATTAAAATGAGTAGTTTCAGAGAATTCTTTTGAAGGACGCCGGAATTGAAACTGACCGTCAAGATCCAATCTATTGAAAAAATCAACTCACAAGCACTCATCATCGGCTTGTTTGAAAAGACAAAGACCACTCGCTCTGAGAGCAAAGTCGAGGGGCTCGATCAGTCCATCAGCGACATGGTGTCTGTTGATGGTTTTAAAGCCGGGCTCGGCGAGGTGACGCGCGTGTTGCGCCCGATGGGAATGTCTGCCCGAGAATTGATTTTGGTCGGTCTGGGACCACAGGAAAAGTTTGACGAAGATGCGTTCACACGCGCCGCACGGGCTGCATTGGCTGCCACTCGGGCAGAATCGGTTTCGGTTTTACTCTCCGATTGGTGTTTAGAAAATAAGACCGAAGAGTGGTCCGTTTTACAACTGGCGATCGCCGCCGGCACTGCTTTTGAACCGCTCACGGAAGAAAACAGAAAACTATTGGAAAAGCGCCATGTCAACATTATCGTCAGACAAAAAGGCATCGCGTTAACCCAAACGGCCGAGATCGGTCAAGCAATTGCATCGGCCATCAATCGTGCCAAAGTTTGGGGGAATCTTCCTGCCAATATCTGCACGCCATCGTATCTGGCCGATGAAGCAAAGAAACTCGCCTCCGTCAAAGGTGTCACCGTTAAGATTCATGATGAAAAAGCCGCTCGAAAAATCGGCATGAATGCCTTCCTTGCCGTGGCGCAAGGTTCCCGTGAAGCGCCGCGCTTTATTGAACTGCACTATAGCGGCGCAGGCAAAAACGAATCGCCCGTCTGCTTGGTTGGTAAGGCAATCACTTTGGATGCCGGCGGTCTGTGCCTTAAACCTTCAGCGCATATCACTGAGATGAAGTTTGATATGGCTGGCGGCGCAGCGGTTTTAGCTGTTTTTGAAGCGATCGCCAAAGAAAAGTGGCCGATCAATCTTGTGGCTTTAATTCCTGCCTGTGAAAATTTACCCGATGGCGCAGCCTACAAACCCTCCGATGTTATCAAGACACTTTCGGGCAAAACCGTAGAAATCACCAATACCGATGCTGAAGGTCGATTGATTTTGGCCGATGCCCTGACATACGCCTCGCGCTTTGAGCCGCAAGCCATTATTGATGTGGCGACGCTCACCGGTGCCGTTCAAGTGGCCTTGGGTTCGGATATCAGCGGACTCTTTGTCAACGACCCCGTTTTATGTGACATGGTTGAAACCTCGGCTGATGTCGCCCACGATCCGGTTTGGGCCTTGCCCTTTGGCGGACGCCGCTTCAAAGAATTAATCAAGAGCAATGTTGCCGATTGCGTTAACACCGGCCCGCGCGGAGTGGGCGGCTCCTGTGTGGCAGCGACATTTCTAAGTCAATTCGTCGACAATGAAACACCGTGGGCTCACCTTGACGTGGCGGCCACCGCCTTTAAGTCCGGAAAAGACGCGCACAGCACCGGACGTCCTGTTGCGCTTTTGATGATGCTCTTACACCAAATGGCCACTATCGCCGAGTAGCAAAAAATGGCGCAACGAATCGATTTTCACTTTAACGTTGCCAACAGGCTGCTATACGCCTGCCGGGTCGTTCGCAAGGCACGTGCCAACAACATGACGGTGGCCGTGTGGACGCGCGATGCGCATAGACTTGATTTCTTTGTCCGTCAACTCTGGAGTTTCGAACCGACGGGTTTCTACCCCCACGTTGCCGCCGATGATGAATTGGCGGCCGAAACGCCGATTGTTTACCACACGGACGAAAAGCTCTTGCCTGCTCGAGATGTTTTGTTATTGCTCGATGATGAAGTTCCCGATGACTGGGAGAGTCTCTTTAGCCGTTTTGGGCGGGTGATTGATATCGTCGGGGCGGCAGAGTCTGAGCGGCAGCCTGCGCGCGAGCGTTTTAAGATTTACCGGTCGGCGGGGCTGGCTCCCGTCGCCCATGACCAAGGAGCACAACACGCATGACCAATGAATTACTGCGAAAAGAGCCCACCATCGCCCATCACGATGACATCCCCGTTCTGAACGACCGGATCAATGTCTCGTGGGAAAAACTAAGCCGTGTGCTTGAACCGGTCGGCATGCCCGGTCATGGCCAAAACGCCTCTTCGCTGTCCGATCAAGAAATGGCGTTGGTGCTCGCGGGCGACCGAATCGCCGAGAATGTATCGGCACAGATGGACGACATTTTAAGTATGGCTATTAACAATAGTTACCATCGTCTGCGCGCTGACCTGACCAATCAATTACGAGCCGCCGTCAAAGAAGCGGTTCATGAAGAGATTGAAAAAATCGTACAATCCGACAAACGTTCCAATTTGTCGTAACGAACACCGAATTTATAAAAACTTTAGTTTAGAAAGATCGAAAAATGAGTACTGAAGAACTTGCCAAGAGCTTTGAACCGGCGCAAATTGAAAAGCGCTGGTACGAAACGTGGGAAAAGCGCGGCTACTTTGCCGGCAAGCTTGACCCGACGAAACCTTCCTTCAGCATCCAGCTGCCTCCGCCCAATATCACGGGTATTTTGCACATGGGGCACGCTTTCAACCAGACGGTGATGGATACGCTCGTGCGCTACCACCGTATGAAGGGCTACAACACAACTTGGGTGCCGGGTACCGATCACGCCGGTATTGCCACGCAAATCGTTGTTGAACGTCAGCTTGAAAAAGAGGGACTGAATCGCCGCGATATGAAGCGTGAAGACTTCATTGCGCGCGTGTGGGACTGGCAAAAGTTCTCCGGCGGCACGATTTTGCAGCAGATTCGCCGCATGGGCGACTCGGTTGACTGGGATCGCCTGTATTTCACCATGGATGAGAAACTCTCCAAGGTGGTCGTGGATACTTTCGTCAAACTCTACAACGACGGTTTGATCTATCGCGGCACTCGTTTGGTGAACTGGGATCCGAAGCTGCAAAGCGCCGTGAGCGACCTGGAAGTCGAAAGCGTTGAAGAAAACGGCCACCTTTGGGAAATCCGCTACCCGGCCGCCGATGGTGGTGAAGGTGTTGTGGTGGCAACCACCCGTCCGGAAACACTTTTCGGCGACCAAGCCGTGGCCGTGCACCCGGAAGATGAACGCTATCAATCGCTTATTGGCAAAGAATTAGTTCTGCCGCTTTGCAACCGCACCATTCCGGTAATCGCTGATGAATACGTTGATCGTGAGTTTGGCTCCGGTTGCGTGAAGATCACCCCTGCGCACGACTTTAACGACTTTGCAGTAGGTCAGCGCCACAACCTTACGCCGATGTCGGTTTTAACAAAGACCGCCAAGATGAATAACAATGTCCCGGAAAAATACCGCGGCATGGATCGCTATGAAGCTCGTAAAGCGGTCATCAAGGACTTGGAAGCTCAAGGACTTTTGGTGGGCATTAAGGATCACAAGCACATGGTGCCGAGAGTCTCCCGTACGGGCGAAGTGGTTGAACCCATGTTGTCCGAACAGTGGTACATGGCGATGAGCAAACCGGCTCCCGCCACGGCCCACTTCCCCGGCAAATCCATCGGTGAAATCGGTCTTGAGGCCGTTGAGTCCGGTGAAGTCAATATTCAGCCCAAAGAATGGCGTGGTGTTTATCGTCAGTGGCTCGAAAACATTCAAGACTGGTGCTTGTCCCGTCAGCTTTGGTGGGGTCATCAGATTCCGGCCTGGTACGACGAAAAAGGCAACGTTTACGTTGCTCATAACGAAGAGGAAGCTCAGGCTCAGGCCGGAGCCGGCGTGAAGCTGACGCGTGATGAAGATGTTCTAGATACGTGGTTCTCTTCTGCCATGGTCCCCTTCTCCACCCTTGGCTGGCCCGATAAGGAAAAGATGGCTAGCGAAGGCTATGATCTTTTCTTACCGAGCTCCATGCTCGTGACGGGCTATGACATCATCTTCTTCTGGGTTGCCCGTATGGTGATGATGACTCGTTACTTCACGGGCCGAGTCCCCTTCAAGGGTGTTTACCTGCACGGCTTGGTGCGTGACGCTGAAGGCAAGAAGATGTCTAAGAGCGAAGGCAACACGCTTGACCCGCTCGACATCATGGACGGCATTGATCTCGAAAGCCTGGTGAAGAAAAACACTCGCGGCTTGCGTCAGCCGGAAAAGGCTCCGCAGGTTGAAAAGAAACTTCGCAAAAATTATCCCAACGGCATTGCCCCGCACGGCGCCGATGCCTTGCGCTTCACCATGGCCGCCTACGCCACGCTTGGTCGCAACATCAACTTTGACTTGCGCCGCGCTGAAGGCTACCGCAACTTCTGCAATAAACTTTGGAACGCCACACGCTTTGTGCTTATGAACGTTCAAGGCAAGGACTGCGGATTGGATGCCAGCCTGCCGCAAGAACGCTCTTTCGTGGACGAATGGATTCTTCGTGAATTGGACCGCACGATTGGCGAAGTGGAAAAAGCCTTTGCGGAATGGCGTTTGGATAATGCCGCCAACGCTATCTACTCCTTCGTTTGGGATCAATACTGCGACTGGTATCTGGAATTATCTAAGGTGCAGCTTGCTAACGGCACCGAAGCCCAGCAACGCGCCACGCGTCATACCTTGATCACGGTGTTGGAAGCCGTGCTTCGTTTAGCTCATCCGATTATTCCGTTTATTACGGAAGAGTTGTGGCAAAAAGTGAGCGTTGTGGCCGGTACCCGCAACGAGGACGAAGAAACCAGCGTGATGATTCAAGATTATCCGCAAGCCTCTTTTGCCGGTGAAGATACCGGAGCCGATCATAAGATGGCACTCACAAAGCAAATGATTGACGCGGTTCGCAACTTGCGTGGCGAAATGCAGCTTTCGCCCTCTCAACGCATCCCGTTGGCTGTTCAAGGCAATGAAGATGTGTTGAAGACGGTGGCCCCGTACATCATGCATTTGGCTCGCGTCAGTGAAGTAACAATTTGCGAAGACATCAATAAGGCAAACGAAGGCTCGATCGCCCCGGTTGCTATTGTTGAAGACTATAAACTCATGCTGGTTGTGAAAATTGACGTGGCCGCTGAACGTGAACGTTTAGGTAAGGAAGCCGCTCGCTTAGAAGGCGAAATCGCCAAAGCCAATGCCAAGCTTTCAAACGAAAAATTCACGGCTCGCGCCCCGGAAGCAGTCGTCAATCAAGAACGTGAACGCCAGGCAAACTTCACTAAGCTCTTAGGGAAGGTCCAGGAACAGCTCGATAAGCTGCCTAAAGCTTAATTTCATCGAGAATTTCCATCACCCAACCCGAGTCATCCGATCGGATGCTCGGGTTTTTTCTTAAGGTTTTGGATTACACCGAGAGTCAAAAAGCGGAGTATCTTGGGGAAGGACACGTATACCTTACGTGCGTTCTACAAGAAGGAGCTGATACTATGAAATTAACAAAAATTGCCGCTGGTATCTTGATGGCCGCAACGTTGACCGCTTCAAGCCTTGCATTGGCCGCTGACCGTCCGCGTGACATGGGAATCGAAATCGGCGTATTGCATCCGGGTGCCAACAACGCTATTACGGACGTTAAAGGCGTGCTTGTCGGTCAAGTCACGCTCGTTGACGAAAAGAAAGGCATGCACACGGGTGTTACCGCCATCGTTCCTCACACGGACAACATCTTTAAGAACAAAGTGCCCGCTGGTGTTTTCCTTGCCAATGCTTTCGGCAAGATGACGGGTTATCCGCAAGTTCAGGAATTAGGCAATATCGAAACGCCTATCGTTCTTACCAACACGCTTAACGTGGCTGCCGGCATTGACGGCATCATCGACTACACCTTCTCGTTTAAGGATAACGATGATGTGCGCTCGGTCAACGCCATTGTCGGTGAAACCAATGACGGTTCCATCAACGACATTCGCGCCCGTTTCGTTAAACCGTCTGACGTTTTGAAAGCCATTCAGTCTGCCAAGTCCGGTCCGGTTGAAGAAGGCTGTGTAGGAGCCGGTTCCGGCACAATCGCTTTTGGTTTCAAGGGCGGTATCGGTACGGCTTCCCGTGTACTGCCGAAGTCCATGGGCGGTTATACGGTTGGTGTCTTGGTGCAAACGAACTTTGGCGGTTTACTCAATATTGATGGCGTCGAAGTGGGCGAAGCATTGGGCGGCTATCCGTACCAAAAAGAAATTGAAAGCGCTGACGGCTCCATCATGATGATTGTGGCCACCGACGCTCCGTTGAGCTCCCGCAACCTTGAACGCGTTGCCAAGCGCGCTTGGCTCGGTATGGGCAAGGCCGGTGGCGTGGCTTCGAACGGTTCCGGTGACTTCGTGATCGCCTTCTCGACGAACAAGTCCATGCGTGTGCCCTACGATGCCAAGGCTAACGAAACGCTCAAGCGCGACGTGGTGCAAAACGACAACATGACGCCTTTGTTCATGGCAACGATTGAAGCCACGGAAGAAGCCATTGTCAATTCGTTATTTGCCGCGAAAGATACGAAGACCTACAAGGGCACGACCGTGAAGGCTTTGCCTGTTGATAAGGTCATGCAAATGATGAAAGAACACAATAAGATTGTTTCTAAGAAATAATCTGACTTCATCTGATTAACCCCCAGAATCCGCCGGTGACTGTAGTGATCGGCGGATTCTTTTGTTAAAGTTAGCCTAATTTGAATGACGTTTGATCGGCTTGAGGCCGATTCTCGGAAAGGAACACGCATCATGACTGAACATTTTCAAGGAAAACGACCCCGTGAATGGGGCATCTCTTTCGGCGTCCTGCCGACAGGCACCCATAACGCTATCACCGACGTCAAGGGCGTTAAAGTCGGCCAAGTCACTTTGATTGACGATGCCAAAGGCATGCGTACTGGTGTGACAGCCATTCTTCCTCACGACGGCAATATTTTTCAGCACAAAGTCGCAGCCGGTATTTTCTTGGGTAATGCTTTCGGCAAGATGGTGGGTTACCCTCAGGTCAAAGAGCTCGGAAATATCGAAACGCCCATTGTTTTAACCAATACTTTAAATTTAGCCTCCGCCATTGATGGCATCATTGATTACGTTTTCAGCTTCAAGGAAAACGACTCTGTTGAGTCCGTTAATTGCGTTGTGGGCGAAACCAATGATGGAGCGATCAACAATATCCGTAAGCGTTTTGTCACCAGAGAAGATGTTTTAAAGGCTATTGTCGAAGCCAAAGACGGTCCGGTTGAAGAAGGCGGAGTCGGGGCCGGCACGGGGACAAAGGCTTTTAACTTTAAAGGTGGCATCGGTACGGCTTCCCGTAAACTACCGGACAATATGGGCGGCTACACCGTTGGCGTGCTCGTACAGAGCAACTTCGGAGGACTTTTAAATATCAATGGCGTTGAAGTAGGCAAGGCACTAGGAGGCTTTCCCTATCAAAAAGAAATTGAGTGCGCCGATGGCTCCATCATGATAATTGTCGCCACCGATGCCCCGCTTGAAGCCAGAAATTTGGAACGAGTGGCCAAACGGGCCTTTATGGGACTGGCTAAAACGGGCGGCGTTGCCTCAAACGGTTCGGGAGACTTTGTGATTGCGTTTTCGACCAACGAAAGTGTTCGGGTGGAACACACAGCCGAAAAACTGACCAAACAAACCATGTCTGTCGTTCGCAATGATGATATGACCCCGATTTTCATGGCCACCATTGAGGCCACGGAAGAAGCCATCATCAATTCACTTTTTGCGGCACACGACACCCCGACTCATGACGGTCGAGTCATTAAGGCTCTGCCTCTTGATAAAGTCATGGAAATGATGCGCAAACACGCAAAAATTGGTTAATTGACTTAGTAAGGCCGGTTCAACTGATGTTGCCGGCCTTTTTTAGTTCTCTTCATTTTTAATTTGATTTGCCGTCAAAGCTTCGTGCCCTACATTAAGTTTTTGCGGACGCTTTTTCCAGACAATCCAATAAAGCGGGATGGTGAGGGCAACAACGGCGGCGTTAATAGCAAAAATGCCCGCGTAACCCACCGGCTGAACCAAAAAACCGGATAAGTACGGAGCCATGCCCACGCCCAAGTCAAAGAAGATGAAAATGGTGCTCGTAGCCTGAGCAAACCGCTCACGCGGCACTAAAGAAATACCGGAAACTTGAGAAAGTGATTGAAAGTTTCCGAATCCCAAGCCCATGATGGCGCCGGCTAACAGAACCACCCAACTGCCTGCGTGAGATGCAAGCAACAAAAGCCCCACAATCATTAACACGAGTGTTGAGAAAATTAACACTACCGGACCATGAGCATCATAGAATTTTCCCGTTATCGGACGCGTGAGTAAGCTTGCTCCCGCGTACAAAAGGAAAAAGCTTGAAGCGGCAGCCACCACGTCATACGTTTTTGCATAATCGGCGAGCAGCGCCTGAACATTGCCCCAGGTTAAACAAACGATACCGACAAAGATACTGAAGGGCACCAAACGTTTGTCAATGAAATCGTCAAGTGAGAGACTCTTTTTCTCACGTTTTTGATCTTTTGGCGGCGTGACATCAATAACAAACCACATTAAAAGAAGGCTTACCGCAGACAATCCGGTAGCGATACTGAAAATACCGTCGTAACCAAACGAACCGATTAACGCGATACCGATAAAAGGACCAAAGCACAGCGCCAGAGCCGTACTCATCGAAAAATACGAAATTCCGCGCCCATGAAACTGTCTGGGAACAATCGTAGCCACATAGGTACCGGTGGCCGTGCCGATAACGCCCATGGCTACGCCTGAGATAAAACGAACGGAGAAAATCTGCCATATTTCGTGCGAAAAGAAATAGGCCACGTTCATTAGAAAGAAAAAGAAAACTCCGATACCTAAAACACGCCGATAGCCAACATCACGAATAATACTGCCGGTGAAAAAACGACCCACCAGGCAACCGATCACAACGATCCCCGTCGCAAGACCGGCCGTTGAGGCAGAAGCAGAAAAACCGTCCATTAAATAGCGAGTACAAACAACAAAAATGGCGTAGTAGCCAATCATGCCTAGCATATTGATAAGCGAGATCGCAACAAACGTACGGGAAAAAATAGCGCGCAAGGCGCTTTGCGGTGCTTCAGAACCCATTTCATTCAGCATAAAAAGCAATAGAGAGAAGGCTGGGTATCTTACTACTTTTTTTCTGTTCCCTATAGCTTCAGACGCATATGATCAGTACTGTATATTTTTTACTTTTCTGAGTAGTTGCCCTTAGTTTCTAGAAAAATTAATCCAAAAAGCCTATTTTTTGGCCCTAATTCTCTATATAGAATGATTCCACCACGAAAGCAAAATCGTCTTTAACCTCTTTGGCTCAATCTCGCCGTTGGTGGTGGCTCACTCATTAGTAGCGGGCCTTGGATGATTTACGCTTGACTGAATACCCCCAATATTAGCCCGCGAAATGCGGGCTTTTTCTTATCTATCCGGTTTCGCGGCTAACTCCAAAAAAGGAAATGTGATGAGTTACCGGATACAAAAAAAAGAAAAATCTCCTCTGTACACGATGGCAAAAAGCTTCACGTTAAAAGTTTTTTCAATGTACTTTAAAGGGATTTCATCATGTTATTTCAACACGCTACTTCCGTAACACGCCGCGCTTTAACACTATCGGCTATTTCTCTGCTATTGATTGGAGCATACTCCAATGCTTTCGCTCAAAAAGAGAAGGTTTTCCGCTGGAGTAGCGCGGGCGATTTTCTTACCTTTGATGTTCACGCTCAAAATGAATCTCTAAATTCAGCTGCCAACGCCGCGGTATACGAAGCACTGGTTCGGTACAACACCGATATGCGTGTTGAGCCTTGTCTGGCAAGCCAATACCAACGAGTCAAAAACGGTTTTCTTTTTACCATCCGAGAAAATGTGCGTTTTCACGAAGGTGAAACTTTAACGGCTGAAGACGTTGCCTATTCGATTAATCGGGCCCTTTTGCCAGAGAGCCAATTTAAAGCGGCGGCCTCCGGCATATTGGGCGCAGAAGTTGTCAACAACCGTCAAGTCTTGGTTAAAACCGTCTCCGGCTCTCCGGTCTTTTTAAACCAGCTCACTCAATTGCGCATTTTGAATAAGAAATGGCTGGAAAAACACAAGGCTCTTCGCCCACAAAATTATGTCTCGGGCGAAGAATCCTACTTAGCGCGCCACGCCAACGGTACAGGACCCTTCAAACTCGTCTCAAGAGAAGTGGATGTTAAAACACAATTTGTGGCCAACCATGAATGGTGGGACGAAAAAAATCGCAGAGGCAACATAGAAAAAGTCATCTACACCCCTATTAACTTTGCGGCCACTCGAACAGCTGCGCTTCTGTCAGGACAAGTGGACTTTGTGTTGGATCCTGCTCCGCAAGATATTGCTCGATTAGAACGTAATGACTCCATTCGGGTACTGTCACGCGCTGAAGACCGTGTCATGATGATCGCCCTGGATCAATACCGAGATCAAACGCCTTATGTCAGCGATCTCGACGGAAAACCATTAAGCGCCAATCCCTTTAAAGATGTGAGAGTTCGTCAAGCACTCTCTCTTGCTGTCAATCGGCAGGCTCTTGTCAAAAGCATCATGCGGGGCAAAGCGGTGGCAACCAACACAATCATTTCGGATTCTGTTTTTGGCTATGACTCCCAAATCGCGCAAAGGGGGACAATATGATCTGCCAAAAGCTAAAGCGTTGCTTAAAGAAGCCGGATTTGAAAAAGGTTTTGCTTTCACATTAGATACCCCCAATAACCGTTGGGTCAACGACGAAAATCTCTGCAAAGCACTCGCGAGCATGTGGGCCAAACTCAATGTTAAGGTCAATGTTCACTCCATGCCCCGCGCCCAGTACTTTCCGAAAGTCTTAAGTTTTGACACCTCTGCCGGATTGGTCGGATGGGGCTCAAGTACTTTTGATGCTTACTACCCCCTGCAATCTCTGTCGGCTACTTACGACGGAGCCTCCGGAGCTGGGATCAGCAACATCGGCCGGGCTTCCGATAAGCAAATGGACGCGTTACTCAAAAAACTAAATTTGGCTGAAGATCTCAACGAAAGATAGGCCCTTGCCCAACAGGCTCTCTCACTCGAACAAAATCAGGTCTTGCACATTCCCCTGCTTCAACCCATGTTTTCTTGGGCGATGAAGAAAAACATTGACCCAATTGTCAGACCCGATAATAAATTAACATTGGAGTGGATTGTTATGCATTGAGACTAATAGTCAATTTCTGAAAGGACGATTGATCTACAATTTTCTCAGTTGGATCGCAAGGAGAAAAAAATGACTGATATGCACAAAAGTTTTAAAACCGATTGCGCTCAAGCAAGTGTCGTCTATTTCACAAAAGAGATTTCTCCTGCGGCGCTGATAAAGCTTTATCAAAAGCTAGGACGCCCGGCTCAAGGACGCGTGGCTGCGAAATTAAGCACGGGAGAGGCGGGCAATGAGAACTACCTTAAACCCACTTTGATCAAGGATCTGGTGCAAAGCGTTAAGGCAACCATTGTGGAATGCAATACGGCATATGCCGGTGCCCGCAACACAACTGAGGCGCACAAACAATTAATCAAAGATCACGGTTTTGCGGCTATTGCACCGGTAGACATCATGGATAGCGATGGTGTTGAGCACCTGCCGGTTAACGGAGGCACTCATCTTAAAGAAGATATCGTTGGCGATCACGTCAAAAACTATGACTTTATGATGGTGCTCACGCACTTTAAAGGACACCCGATGGGAGGTTTCGGCGGTGCGCTTAAAAACATCGCCATTGGTGTGGCATCATCAGACGGTAAGGCCAATATTCATACGGCCGGAGCCATGCAAACGCAAGGTTGGCAAACCGCAGAAGACGGGCGCTTTATGAAACTGACCGGACCGGATCACGATGCTTTTATCGAATCCATGGCTGAAGCCGCGAAGTCTGTCTCCGACTTTTTCGGCGAAGGCGAAAAGATGCTCTATATCTCCGTTATGAACAATATGTCGGTAGATTGCGATTGCGTCTCTCATCCGGCCGAAGTTGACATGAAGGATATCGGCGTGCTCGCGTCCTTGAATCCTGTCGCATTGGATCAAGCCTGCGTGGATTTGGTTTATGAAGCACCCGATGGTCACTCGCTCATTGAAAGAATAGAGAGCCGAAACGGTGAACTGATTCTTGAGCATGCGGAGAAAATCGGTTTTGGTGATCGCCGCTATCGCTTGATTAGTATTGACTAGTATCGAAAAATATTGGGGAAAATAGCCTTAATCCCACAAATCCTGTGGGATTTTTTTAATTTAATACTTATTACAATCAAATTAGACGTCAGCAATTATTTGGTAATCGAAATAAGAAAATGTTTATTAGTGATGATCCCTCCCTTTTTAAAGAATGGAATTTTGAGAAAAACAAGGAAATTTCACCCTACGATACAACCTTGGGAAGTAACAAACGTGTATGGTGGAAGTGCTCCTGTGGTCATGAGTGGGAAGACAAGGTATATAACCGACATAAAGGAGCAGGTTGTCCTTTTTGCAACAATAGAAAAGTCTTAACTGGATTTAATGATCTTCTGACAAAATTCCCTGAAATCGCACAGGATTGGGATGAAGAACAAAATAAATCAATTAAACCATCTGAGATTCTTTTCAAAAGCCGACAAAGGGTTAATTGGAAATGCCATCATTGTGGCAACCGATGGAATATCTCCGTTTATTCCAGAACTCACAACAAAAGCGGTTGTCCAGAGTGTGCAAAAAAAATCAGAGCTTATAACAGAAATTTAAAAAATCTAGCTAATAGAGGATCTTTGGCTGACAACTCTAAGCTGCTATCAGAATGGAATTATGAAAAAAATTTAGGACTGAATCCACACGACTTTACTCCCAAAAGTAATCAATACGTTTGGTGGAAATGCTCCCATTGCGGCTATGAATGGAAGGCAAAAATAAGTAACAGAGCTTTTGGACGCAATTGTCCATGTTGTTCAAATAAAGTGGTTGTAAAAGGAGTTAATGATCTTAAAACGACTCGGCCTGATTTAGCCGCGGAATGGCACACTAGCAAGAACCTTCCATTAACCCCTGATTCTGTCACTTCCGGATCTGGGAAAAAGGTTTGGTGGGTCTGTCCGATGGGACATGAATATATTGCCTCTGTCCTTCATCGGAATCATGGCACAAACTGCCCCATATGCAATTCTGGACGACAAACATCTTTTGCTGAACAAGCCGTCTATTTTTATATAAAAAAAATATTCCCAGATGCACAGAGTCGTGTTAAAAATTTAATAGGACAGAGAATGGAACTCGATATCTACATTCCATCCAAACGTATAGCCATAGAATATGATGGAGCGTTCTGGCACAACCCCTCAAAAATTAAAAGAGACACTAAGAAATATCAGTTATGCCAAGAGAAAGGAATTTATTTAATCAGAATCAGAGAAAAACGTTTGCAAGAAGACGAAAGAATTGCCAACGAAAGCTACTCTATGGAAGATTTTGATTTGGAATTACTTATTAGATTTTTCCTAGACCACCTTGATCCAAGATCCAATATGTGGACGAGAAAAAGTATTCAAGACATACACAGTCCGGTCATAGTAGACCTAAAAAAGGACGAACATGAAATCAGAAATTATGCGATGCAACTTCGTTCCGGATCATTAGCAGATTTATTTCCTGATATTGCAAAGGAATGGCATAACTCAAAAAATGGCAGTTTAACTCCTCAAAAAGTTAAACCGGGTTCAGATGTAAGAATTTGGTGGAAATGCTCTCATTGCGGCAACGAATGGATAACCTCTATTTCAAAAAGAACTGCCAAAACGGGTCAAACAGGTTGTCCTTCATGTGCCAGAAGAAGACTTAAACTTGAAAACCCGAATAAAAAATCCATTATTCAACTATCCTTAGACGGACAAGTTATTAAAGAATGGGACTCTATTTCAAAGGCGGCTTTAACACTAAAACTAAATGGCTCTAACATATCCACGTGCGCAAAGGGGTTAAGAAATCACTGCGGAGGTTTTAAGTGGCGTTACAAGGATAGTAATCATTAATATTCGTAGCGTTAGTTAATCTGTAACTTAATCATTGGAGATAACATGGGAGTTAATGGAGTTCTTGCAGGAGATTATGAAGGTTATCTGATCGATAACAACGAAATTCAACTTCCTATTCGCGAAAGTTGTCGAGTCCAAAAAGAGATCGAAGCGCAAGGCTTCAGAACGGTGCGCAGTGACAGTTTTATCCCGCTTAACAAGGACTTTATCCAGAGTTATCGACTGATTGATTCCATCGATGACATTCAAAAAGATGTCTTCAGTGCCCTATTCAGAGGCGGGGTTGGGCAAATGATTTTTGGCAATCTGGGTGGTGTTGGAGGCGCAACCATCGCTAAAAATCGCAACGACGGCTACAAAATCGTTGATGTGCAATTCAGGAATGGAAAAAGAAGTCTCCTTCGGCTGGATCTAAAAGCTTGGGAAGTATTTCTGGCTGAAAGTTATTGTTCGCCTGATTATGAACCCAAACCGATTGTTCGTCCCAAACTTACGAAAACATTTCAAATAGCCCGAAGCATTCTGGCCTTAGCAATGGTTATCGGAATCGTTTGGCTTGTTGTGCGCTGCACAATGTAGTCTTGGTCAAATGAGATACCAAGAGAAACACCTGAAATATGAGGGGATTTGTTAAGTTATTGATTTATAAGAATAAAAATGGCGGAGAAGGGGGGATTCGAACCCCCGAAGCCCGTTTTGCGAGCTTGCACCCTTAGCAGGGGTGTGCCTTCAGCCTCTCGGCCACTTCTCCGCACAATCTGAGCGTTGCTCAGTAAGAATGGGGATTTTATAAGATTTAAATTTGTTTTTCAACTACATTTTGTACCAGTTGGAAATCGGGAAAAGCTATTGCTGTTTTTTCGGGCATTTTTTACCTGATCTTTCGTTTTTCGGAGAAATAATCTGCGAACACACTCCCCTTAATAAATCGACTTCCGGTTGAGTGAGCTGCGTTCGAGAAAAAAGTCTTCTGACTCGAGGCATAAACAACTTCGGTTCCTTGGGATCCAAAACGCCGCAGTGAATCATTGCCTCTTCAAAATGAGCTAAAAAGCCCTCAATTGCCTGAGGTCCTGCTAGTTTTTCACCGGCGAATCGCTCCTGCCACTCATAAAGCCCGTCATGAGTGATCGTCTTATCCATCATCGCCATGTGCATTTCATAAGCCATGATTTGAACGGCTTGGGATAAATTCAGGCTGGTGCAGTCAGGATCGGCAGGGATAGCTGCGCAACCTTGACACATTGCCATCTGCTCGTTGGAAAGACCGGTTCGTTCGCAACCGAAAACAAAAGCGACATTCCCCTGTTCCGCTTTAACAAAATCGACTGCTTTTTCGGCAACAGCTCTCACCGGTTCGATGGCGGGGCCAAATTCACGATCGTAACCCGACATCGCCCAGGCAAAATGAACACCTTCAAGCGCCTCCAAGAGTGAGCCATAGGAACGACTTGATTGAAGGACATCCACACTGCTTGTTGAATAAGCGATCGCCTCGGGGTGAGTGCGGTAATTTTCTTCCCAAGGACTCACAACTCGAAGATCTCTGAAACCCATCGTTTTGATAGCCCGCGCGGCCGAGCCAATGTTGCCGGGGTGCGCCGGTTCCACCAAAATAAAACAGACGTGTTGGGATAAGGCAGAAGTTGACATTTCAGAAGCTAAATAGCCAAAAATCATTAAAATATCTAGATTCTACACGTAGTTATCACATCAACTGATTTAAATTTTCAAGAAGGATTCTGACGATGAGTTCTCCGATGCTCAACACGGCGATGAAAGCCGCCCGTGCGGCCTGCACCATTCTTAACCGTGCTGTCGACAACCTCTCTACTCTGGAAGTTCACAAAAAAGGTCATTCTGACTACGTCAGCGAAGTGGACGTCGCTTGTGAACGCACTGTGGTTGAAATTTTGCGTGAGGCCTATCCCCGTCACCAGATTTTAGGTGAAGAAAACGGTCTCACCGGCCCTGAAAAAAGTGAATTCCAATGGATCATTGATCCTTTGGATGGCACAACCAATTTCTTGCATGGCTTCCCCCAATATGCCGTTTCCATCGCTTTAAAGCGTGAAAACGAGATTATTGAAGCCGTTATCGCGGATCCCGTTAAAAACGAAATCTTCACCGCCACGCGCGGTGTGGGCGCTTTTTTAAACGGCAGACGCATTCGTGTCAGTAAGCGCACCTCCATGGCTGAATCTTTGGTTGGCGCAGGCTTCCCTTTCCGCAAAACCGATGATGTTCAGGCCTATATGAAGGTTTTCAGTCAATTGGCTAAAACCACTAGCGGCATCCGCCGTGCCGGCGCCGCCTCTTTGGACTTGGCCTATGTTGCCGCCGGTCGCTTGGATGCTTTCTGGGAGCCGAATCTCAAGGCTTGGGACATTGCTGCCGGATCGCTCTTAGTGCTTGAAGCCGGTGGACTCGTTACCGACTTTAAGGGAGAGTCTGATTACCTCACGACCGGTCAAATCGTAGCGGGTACCCCCAAAGTATTCGGTCAATTGTTAGCCGTGGTTAATAAAAACTACGGGGATATCCGCTAAGCAATCGAAAGACTTCATCGTACACGGTCGCATCAATGGCTAAAGCTAAAACGGTTCAAAACACCAATGACCCATTGGCAGGGCACACCCCTGCCATTCGGCGTTTTCTTGAGATCAAAGCCCAACATCCCGAAACCCTGGTTTTATACCGGATGGGGGACTTTTACGAAACGTTTTTTGATGATGCGGTCCGAGCCAATAAACTTTTGGGAATTACGCTTACCTCGCGCGGAACTGATTTAAACGGTGAACCGATTCCCATGGCGGGCGTGCCTGAAAAAACGCTCGAACAATACCTTGCCCGCTTGGTTAAGCAAGGGGTTTCCGTTGCTATTTGCGAGCAAATCGGCGACCCGAGCAAAGGCCCCTTGGAAAGGGAACTTGCTCGTATCGTCACGCCCGGCACTTTAACGGAAAATGAGCTTTTACCTCAAAAGCAAGATGCAGCCTTATTGGCGATATCCCCCGCCGGCCGCCATGGCGCCCGTCTGGGATTGGCCTGGCTGGTACTCAGTAACGGCCAATTTCACGTGGCCAATACAAGTCTTGAGGAACTTGCCACTGAAGTTACCCGAATTGCACCAAGCGAAATCCTCGTTCCTGAAGACTTTAAAGAAACCATTGATGAGTTAAGGCTTCCTGCGGCGATTACTCCTTTACCCAAGTGGTATTTCACCGTTGACCACGGAACCGCCAAACTCAAGCATCAATTCCAAGTACAGGAACTCACCGCCTGGGGGCTTGACGATGTTCCCGATGCGGTAAGCGCCGCCGGTGCGCTTTTAACCTACGCGGAAAACACTCAATGCGAAGCCATTCCGCATCTTTTGCCCCCTGTATTAGAGGTTCAAAGCCAATTTGTCGGTATGGATTCGGCTAGCCGCCGAAACCTGGAACTCACACAAACCCTTCGAGGTGATGACGGTCCAACCCTTTTTTCGCTGCTTGATCAATGCAAAACCAGCATGGGTTCTCGACTCTTGCGCCAATGGATTCACAATCCTTTGCGCGATACGCAGATTGTCTCCTCAAGACATCAAGCCGTTGAAAGTTTTGTTCAGGCTGAGCACTTAAGAGAAAGTGTCCGCGATAAATTAAAGACCGTTCCGGATTTTGAACGTCTGGCGACTCGCATTGCCATGCGAAGCATTCGTCCGAAGGAATTGGCCGCGCTCAGAGACGCTCTTCCCCATTTAGCCCAGATTGCCCAAGAGCTCATGCTCGCTGACGACCCGCTCATTGAAGAAAAAGCGGCCGACCTTGTTATTGATCCGGCATTGTTCGAAAAGCTCAACGCGGCTCTTTTAGAAGAGCCCGCCGTGCAGCTGCGAGACGGCGATGTTATTGCGAGCACCTATAACGAAGAACTGGCGACCCTTCGCGAACTGCGTGACAATGTCGGCGACTTTCTGACACAAATGGAAATCCGAGAAAGAGCCTCAACGGGTATCCCCACTTTGCGTGTTCAATACAATAAAGTCCAAGGCTTTTTCATTGAGATTTCCCGTGGTCAAGCCGACCGTGTTCCTCTGTACTACCACAGAAAACAAACTCTCAAAAATACAGAGCGCTACATCACGCCCGAGCTCAAAGAGTATGAGGATAAGGCGCTTTCTGCTCAGGAACGCTCCCAGGCTTTGCAAAAGTCGCTTTATAACGAATTACTTGCCTTTGCAGACAGCTATGTTCCGATTTTACAAAAGGCTTCCGCCGCCGCTGCCACGATTGATGTGCTGACGTCTTTTGCCTATCACGCTAGCCGTGCTAACTGGATTCGTCCTGAATTGGAAAAAGCGCCCGGCATTGAAATTATCGGAGCGCGCCATCCGGTCGTTGAAGACGCTATCGAAAGCTACACGCCTAACGACTGTCTGCTTATCCCCGGCCGCAGACTTCTGGTGATTACCGGTCCCAACATGGGCGGTAAATCCACCTATATGCGATCCATCGCCCTTATTGTGCTTTTGACCTATATCGGCAGTTTTGTTCCTGCCACGAGCGCCAAAATCGGCCCTATCGATCGTATCCTCACCCGCATAGGAGCCAGTGACGACCTTGCTCGCGGTCGTTCGACCTTTATGGTGGAAATGACGGAAGCGGCAGCTATTTTGCACCAAGCAACCGACCAAAGTCTGGTTCTCATGGATGAAATCGGACGCGGAACATCAACTTTTGACGGTCTAAGTTTGGCGGCGGCCATCGCCCATGAATTAGCGCTTGTGAAAAAAAGTTTTACGCTTTTTGCGACTCACTACTTTGAACTCACAAAGCTTGAACAAACGGCGCCCGAAGTGGCCAATGTTCACGTTGCCGCGGTCGAAAACAAAAACAAAATTGTCTTTTTGCATGAAGTGCAGGATGGTCCCGCTAATCAAAGCTACGGAATCGCGGTTGCTCAGTTAGCAGGTGTCCCCAACTCCGTCATCCGACGCGCTCGCAAAATGCTCAATGAGCTGCAGGAGCGCTCGCAGGTCAATGAACAACTCGACTTATTCGCTGACAACAATGTAGAGATGCCCGATGAAAAAGCGCCTGAGCCCGATAGAACCCAAGCGCTATGTGAAGAAATTGACGCGCTGGATGTGGATCAGCTTACCCCGCGTCAAGCTTTAGATCTGCTCTATGAGTTGAAAGATAAAGCGCAGACGATCCTCAATAATTAATGCAAAGTCTTTTGTTCACTTTCTTCATCGCCCGCATCATCAACGATGTTGGCAACCATCGGCTTGTCGGAAACTTGTAAAAAAGACGGTACAACCACATCATCGGTACCGATGGTTTCGACACCTTTTTTCACCGCTTCGACATTTCTGACGGTGATTTCGAATTTCAAACCGATGCCGGCAAGTGGGTGGTTGCCGTCTAAAACCACAACGCCGTCTGCAATATCTGTCACTCGGTACGGGCGATCCAATGTTTCTCCGCGGATTTCCGTGTAACTTAATCCCACTTCAACCCCTTCTTCAAAATCCGTCTCCGGACGAATGATTAAAGCGGTTTCATCGTAGTCGCCAAAAGCTTCTTCCGGCTCAAGCTGAACGGTCACCGTATCACCCGGCTTTTTACCTTCAAGCGCTTTTTCAATCACCGGGAAAATGTCGCTATGACCATGCAAATAAACCAATTCATCGGCCGATTCCATCAGATCGCCCTGAAGGTTATACATTTTGGCCGAGATTGTCACCAAGGTATCTTTTGCAACTTGCATTTGGATTTCCTTACTTCAAAATAGCTTTTTTCGCTTTTTCATATTCTGCTTCGGACAAAAGGCCCTTTTCAAAAAGCGTTGCCAAGTCTTTTAATTCCTTCACCCGCATTTCCTCGTTACCGGGGAAATAGATATTGTTTTCACCCAAGGGATTGACGCCGTAACGGTTTGTTCCGCGTTGAGAGCCGATAAGGCCAATAACCAAGTAGGTAACGAATTCAATAACCGGAACAAAGAGGAATATGGCCCAAAGACCACTTGCGTCAAAGTCGTGCAAACGACGAACAGCCGCGGAGACCGTGCTAAAAAGCGACACAACGGTTAAAACCGCGTAGAGTTTTCCGGCCTCAAAGATTTCAGGACTTGCGCTGGCGTCTTGGATATCAAGCGACTGCCCGGGCAACAGGGCAAAGGTATACAAAAGATAAGGCACTCCCACCCGCACAAGAAGCCAAAAAGCAATCACCGCCCAAAAACGAGCGCGATTAATTCGACCTGAAAACGAAAAGAAAAGCTTAAACATATTTATTTCCAAAAGAGAAAAGGGAGTGCGGCCAACAGGCTCCACGCTCCCTCGTCTCCATTAGCCATAGAGGCTATTACTTCGTCTGTTCGCTCAAAAGCGTCAGGATACGCGGTGCGACACCGGTCGTATCGGCCTTACCATCCGGACCCAACACATGCACACGACATTCGGTGTCCGAGAGACGTTGCAGATAAATCACGTATTGCGGTGCTTCAACCGGCGTATCGCGACCGAACACATTGCTCCAGAAACCTTGTTCAGAGCGTTTCTGTTCTTCGTATTCTTGATCGAGATAGCGCACAAGGAAGAAACCTCTGGAGCGGTCACGGTCTTCAACCGTAAAGCCCATGCGGTCAACGGCAAGCGCCACACGACGCCAGGCGCGTTCAAAGTCTTCCTTAATGTAAATGCTCGTTGCCACCCCTTCGGCATCTTGTTCGAGCTGGCTCACGGAGTTTTCCGGTTGGTAGCTTGCCAACTTTTCAACTTCGGCTTCGTGCTCTGCCGGGCTCTTCTTCACCGCTTCAGGATTAAATTCCTGATTGATACGTTGAGCCAGGCGCGTGAGCATTTCAGCTTCCATTTCCGGATCACTCGGACCAGGCTGCCAAACGGTGGTTTCGTTATCCCCGCCCAAGCTCTTAACCACTTCAACCATGGCGCGGTGCGTCACGAAAATATCCGAGCCGCCGTTGGCTGAACGTTCAACACGGGCGCGATACTGGTCGCGTTCCCCGGTGGAATAAACCATATCAATCACACGGCCCAAAGTGGCACGAATGATGTCTTGGGGTAATTTGGCACGGTTTTCAGCCCAATTGGTTTCCATCACACCGGTTGCGGCATCTTGACGAGCCAGCGATAAACCGACCGTGGTCCAGAAGTCCTGCATGATCGGCCAGACCATTTCAGGCGACAGGTTCACATGAATCCAGCGATTGTTGCCTTCGCGGACAATCTTGGCCACTTCGCCTTGCGGCAAAAGAACCAATGCGTTCTGATTGGTGTTGCCGGCTTGGGCGGCATCAAGCTGAGCCTGTTGGCTTGCCCATACAGTCTGCGGGCGAGAAGGCACCGCAAAGCGGTCAGAACCGGGCACCGAAGTTAAATCCGGCGGGATTTCCAGCGGAGCGCGCGAGTCACTCGTTTCATATTGAATACGATCTTGGCCGAAGTCAAATGTCGAGCAGGCAGCCAAAGCCATCGGCAAAGCAACCACCAAACCCGTACGGACTACTTTTTTAATCATTTTGTCTTCACTCATTCGCGCACGAAGCTGACCCCGCACGCCTGTTACTTCAAATTAACCCGACTATTGTACCGATTTCGGCCTTTCTATGGGAAAAAGCCGATCAGCTTTTTGAAACAAATCTCAAAGCAAAACCCATGTCAGCAAACGTCTGGCCGTCCAGACAAAGGGATGCATGAAATAGGTTAAAAAGCCCGAAACAATCAAAACCACGAGAATCACCATCCCGTAGCGCTCAATTTCAGAAAATTTCACCGCTGCTTCATACGGTAAAAGCATCGTGACAATCCGTCCGCCATCCAAAGGCGGCAGCGGTAAAAGGTTAAAGGCCATCAGGTAGAAATTCACCATCACACCCGCGATGGTCAAGTCCAGCAATGACTGCGTCAGAAAGCCTGTCAGAATAAAGAGCTTAAGCATCAACAGCCAAAAGAGCGCCTGCAAGAGATTACTCAAAGGGCCGGCCAACGCCACCATGAACATCCCCTGACGAAAGGGTCTTAAGTTGCGTGTATTGACGGGAACGGGCTTGGCCCACCCCAAAAGCACTCCCCCTAAACCGGTGACGGCCGACCCCAACAACAAAATCCCCGGCACGATAATCGTGCCAACGAGATCAATATGAGGGATGGGGTTTAAAGTGACGCGTCCCATCATGGAGGCCGTATCGTCGCCGAAGCGCTCGGCCATCCAGCCGTGAGCTGCTTCGTGCATCGTAATGGCGAAAATCAAAGGAATCGCATATACCGCGAGGTCATAAAGAAAATGCATGGTTAACGGTCTTTCAATAAATCTAAGACTGTGGGTAAATAATCCGGCAACGGTTCCTGAAGGCCTGGCTCCGGACGGCCGGGTTTGCAGCCGTGAAAGTCACTGCCGGTGCTCGCTAAAAAGCCCATATTTAAAGCAACCCTTGTGTAGCGCTCATTTTCAGCTTCAAAGTGACTGCCCGTTGTGACTTCAATCGCATCGCCCCCGAGCGCTTTAAATTCTTCCAAAAGATCAATCGTTGTCAAGGGAGCGGCAAAATTGTAACGTCCCGGGTGAGCGATCACAGCCACCCCTTCGGTCTCACGAATAAAGCGCATGGCTTCAGGCAACGTCATCCATTGCGTTTTGACAAAGGCCGGCCCTTCGTCTCTGAGATACTTCTCAAAAGCTTCGTCTTCAGTACCGACGGTTCCCCTCTGAACGAGAGCCAGGGCAAAATGTCTGCGCGAGAGATTAAGGCCATTGCCCGCCAAGTCCAACGCTTGCTCGTAGGTGTTATAGATGCCCATCGCGTCAAACTTCGAGGCGATGGTTCGCGCTCTCAGGTCACGCTGTTTACTCAGTTTTTCAGAAAGCTCCCTATAAGGTTCAAACTTTTTAGGACCGAGGCTGACAACATGAATCGTCCGACCACCCCACGAAACCGATAATTCCACCCCGTCGATAAAGCGCATGCCGAGCTTCTCGGCCTCTTTACGGGCCTCTTTGAGCCCGGAAACCGTGTCGTGATCGGTTAAAGCCATCACCTCCACACCGTTGGCGTGCGCCTTGCGAACCACCTCGGCAGGAGAAAAAACACCATCACTTGCACTTGAATGCACATGTAAATCTATTCTCATTTCACTATTTAAACTCGCTACAATCTACCCTCAAACTTTAAACGATTTAACGTTCTAAAGATGGCTATTTTTTCAATTTCTGACAAGATTCCGACCATTGCGGATACGGCTTACGTGGATCCGTTGGCCACGGTCACCGCAACGGTTACATTAGACGAAGAGGTTAGTGTTTGGCCCGGAGCCAGCATTCGCAGTGACGAAGCCGAGATTTCCGTGGGGAAAGGCAGCAATATCCAAGACTGTGCGGTCCTTCACACGGATCCGGGCAAACCTTGCCGGGTGGGCAACTACGTCACAGTGGGACACTCAGCCATTTTGCACGGCTGCACTGTGGGTGAGGCTTCCTTAATCGGCATGGGCGCTGTCATTCTCAATGGCAGCGTCATCGGGCGAGAATCCTTAGTCGGTGCCGGAACGCTCATTACGGAAAACAAAACATTCCCGGACGGTGTGCTGATCATCGGACGGCCGGGACGCGTTGTGCGAGAATTAACCCCTGAGGAAAAAGAAAAAATTCGGGAAAACGCCCGACACTACATTGAACAAAAAAATCGTTACCAAACCGAGAAGAAACAAATCGGTTAAACGGATAAAAATCATGACTCAACACGACACGCTGCTTCGATTTATTTTTAAAAACACACCGGTAAAAGGCGCTTCTGTCAGACTGACAACCGCCTGGAAAGCCATGCGGCAATTTCAAAAATGGCCGTTAAGTGTTACGCGACTGATGGGAGAGATGACCGCGGGGTCGCTGCTTTTAGCCAGTTCCCTGAAGTTTGAAGGTGCTCTGATCATGCAGGTGCAAGGTGACGGGCCCGTGCGTCTTGCCATTGTTGAGGTCAGAAACGGTCTTTTAGTCCGTGCCACCGTGAAAATGCACGAAGGCGAAGAAGTAAGCGATACCATGGGCATGAAAGAATTACTAAACGCCCACGGACGCGGCCGCTGCGCAATCATGCTTGATCCCAAAGACAGGCGCGAGGGCGAACCGCTTTATCAAGGTGTTGTACCGCTCACCGGCGAGAGCATCGCCGACGCGCTGATGGGCTACATGGAGCAGTCCGAACAAATCCACACCAAACTTTGGCTCACCGCCGATGATTCTGCGGCAAGCGGTTTAATGCTTCAGAAAATGCCTGATTTCGGCGGCAAGGATGAGAACATCACAAGCGATGAGGAAAGCCTTAATCGTATTGAAACATTAGCCTCGACCATCACCGATGATGAGCTTTTAGAGCTCACGCCTGAAGAGGTCACTCACCGACTCTTTTGGGAAGAGGCTCCAGACTATTTTGAACCGGCAGAACCTAAATTTGCCTGCACCTGCTCGCGCGAGAAAGTCGAAGCGATGATTCGCAATTTGGGCGAAGTCGAAGCCCTTCAAATCGTGAAAGAAGAAGGTGAAATTAAAGTCACGTGTGACTTTTGCGGCCGCACGGAACGCTTTAGCGCTGAAGATGTCGTCAAACTCTTTGACGATGGTTCAGTCACCAAAAATAACTAATAGATATGAAAACCATATTTAAAAACAGCAAGAATCAAAACGTCATGGGTTTTAGCCACGAAGGGTTGCAGGGCGGCTTCTACCTGATGGGCAATCCCATTTTGGCCACCCTCAACGGTCCTTATCCGATCCGCAACCTCACCGAAGCTGAAGCGGTCGCGAAGGTTCGTGACATCACCCGAGACTTTTTGGAAAATACCGGCAAAAAAGACGGTCTCATTGCTTGGGTTTTCAAACTCATCATTGACGGAGAATGCCTTATTTATTCCATCAATGTTAATGCTCAGACGGGAGAATTCACCGTCACGCATCAAAACCTAAAGGAAGTTTTGGACTCGTTTTTGCCCGCGCAAGTCAAAGGCGGAGAAGAGGTCGACGGTTTTTACGTCAAGGCCGAAGGGACAAAGGTTTGGGCGTTTGAGCCGGTGGAGCATTTTCTTTTATGCTTAATTCCAGACGATAAGCAAGCGTCGCTTAATGTCCGTGTTTACCAAGCCGATCCTGCGTTAGCCGACCTCATTGAGCATGATCAAAATGAGATTCTTGAGCGCTTTATGAATAAGGTGATGCCCAAACTCACGGGCCGCTATCCTCAGCTCTCCCCGATCAATCAGGCTAAACAGGCTGACCCGGAAAAACTCTTCGAGGATCTTATGTCGCTATTGGAAAATCCCGATGAGCGAATGCCTAAAAGAGAAGTTACGCTTGAGCTGACCGGACAACCGTCAGTGACCATGCAACTTTCCCATCTTTTCGGGTTTCGGGCTATTAAAGACGGAGAAAAGAAAACCGAACACCTGACGGTCTATCACGACGGTCATCACTACTGGCTCTATACCGTCACCCCTTCGAATAACGAAAACGAGCCGCCTTTGATGACGCTTGAAAAAATCACGCCCGAACAAATCGTTGATTTAGCCAGAAGAATGGTTTGGGGACAGGCTAAAGCCGATGAAGTCCTTCAAACTCAAAAATGGATCAATTAAAACGAACGCTTTAGGCTAATTGATCGCCGCGTTTTCAGTAATGGTCCTATTTCACCGAACGAAATCGATGAAATAGGACTTTTCTTTTAGCTCTTCATGCGAGTTAAAGCGATAGACGCCAGGACAGCTGCGCCCGTAGCAATGGCCTTGTCATTGAAATCGAACTCTTCATTGTGAACCGGTGCCGTGTGATCGGCATCTTTCATTCCAAGACGGAATAAGCAGCCCGGTCGCTCTAAAAGCATGAAGGAAAAATCCTCTCCGCCTGTTGTGCGGGAGAATTCTTTAACATTGGCAGCCCCAATGGCCTGCGCGGCAATTTCACGTGCGGCTTGCACATTTTCGGGCGTGTTATACATGGCAGGATAGAGTCGCGTGTAATTGACTGTTGCCTTTATCCCGTACGTTTGAGCGATACCCTGGGCGATTTCATTCATGCGTCGCTCAATCAAATCCTGAACTTCAGGTTCATACGACCGAGTGGTCCCGCGCAAAAGAGCCTTTTGCGGCATCACGCTTGTTCCATCGGGATCGCCGGACTGCGCGCAGCAAATCGATACCACAGCCGCGTAGTAAGGAGACACATTGCGTGAGACAATGGTTTGCAGTGCCAAAATCGCCTCACCCATCGCAACAATAGAATCTTTAGAAAACTGGGGTCTTGATCCGTGCCCGCCTTGACCCTCAAAAACAATTTCAAACGTGTCAGCATTCGCGGTGGCGTAGCCGGGCACAAAGCCGACCGTGCCGACATCAAGCGTGGGCTCGGCATGAAGCGCATAGAATTCATCAATTCCAAAACGCTCAACCAAACCGTCTTCAACCATGTGGCGGGCTCCGGCAAAACCTTCTTCTCCGGGTTGGAAAATCGCAACCAAGGTACCCGCAAAATGACGATGCTCCATGAAATACTTCACCACGGCCAAGAGTGTAGCCACGTGACCGTCATGCCCGCAGGCATGCATATGTTTGGCACGAGTGCTTGCGTAGGGTACTCCGGTATTTTCATTTAAGGGCAGAGCGTCACTATCGGCGCGAAGACCGATCGTACGTCCGGGCTGATCCCCCTTAATGACGCAAACCACACCGGCGACATCAGCTCCGCCGACTCGCGTTTCAATCGCTTCACACCCAAAACTTTTGAGCGCTTCAACAATCGTTTTTTCGGTTTGAGTCAAATTGAGACCCACTTCGGGGTAGGCGTGAATCGTGTGACGAACTTGCGCGGCAACCTGGGCGCACTCACGCATCTCTTCAGGCTTAACAATCACGGCATCAATCATTTGGAATCCTTTGCCAATGAAAAACAGATGCCTTCAGTTATAGCCTATCTGAAGAAAAGATATCGGAAAAATTCTTGAGAAAATAATCGCTTCGCCCTATTTTTCGCCTTCTTTAGCGGGCGGTGTAACAGGAGCGGGACGATACAAAGGATCGTTCAGAATATCAGCGGGAATAGCATTTCCCGGAAGAACTTTTTGAGGTCTTTGAATACGAAAGAGCACTTCGCCGGGACGGACCATATTGAGGTCGTAGCGGGCGCGCTCTTCAATAGCATCGGCTCCCCGCACCAGGGAGCGGACTTCAGCGGCCAGGCGTTGGTTTTCCTCAAAAGTGAGGGCATTTTGCTCTTTAATATCGGCAAGCTCCTCACTGAGTGAAACCACTCGGATATATCCCCCCTGACCGCCGATTAAAGGCCAAAGCATCAGAAGCAACAAGATCAACAAGACCTTGATGATCTTATCGGGTGTAATCATTCGCTTTGACCTTAACGCTTAGCCATTAGAATGACCATTCCTTGATGCAGTAGAACGCATCGCGGCCCGGGTAGACAGCTTGGTCATCCAACTCTTCTTCAATGCGAAGCAATTGGTTGTATTTGGCCATGCGGTCGCTGCGGCTCATGGAACCAGTCTTAATCTGGCCGGCATTGACGCCAACGGCCAAGTCGGCAATGAAGCTGTCTTCGGTTTCACCGGAGCGGTGGGAGACCACCACGGAGTAACCGGCGCGCTTAGCCATTTCGATGGCAGCGAGCGTCTCAGAAAGCGATCCGATTTGGTTAACCTTAATCAAAATGGAGTTGGCCACGCCCTTTTGGATGCCTTCGGCCAAAATCTTGGGATTGGTCACAAAGAGGTCATCACCCACCAACTGCACGCGGCGGCCCAGGGCATCGGTTAACTTCTTCCAACCTTCCCAGTCGACTTCAGCCATACCGTCTTCGATGGAGATAATCGGATACTTAGCTACCCAGCCTTCGAGAACCTTGATCCATTCTTCGGCCGTATAGGTCTTGCCCTGACCCTTTTGAACGTACTTGCCGTCTTCGTAGAATTCGCTGGCGGCGCAGTCCAAACCGATGGCAATATCCTTGCCCGGTTCGTAGCCTGCGGCTTTGATGGCTTCAATGATCAATTCGATGGCTTCTTCGTGGCTATCGATATTGGGGGCGAAACCGCCTTCATCACCCACAGCGGTGCTCATGCCGCGGCCATTAATGATCTTCTTTAAAGCATGGAACGTTTCCGCACCGTAGCGCACGGCTTCATGGAAGCTCGGAGCACCGATCGGAATAATCATGAATTCTTGCAAATCCAAGTTATTGTTAGCGTGAGCGCCGCCGTTGATCACGTTCATCATCGGCACAGGCATTTGCACGGCACCCATGCCGCCCAAATAGCGGTAAAGGGGCAAGCCGACATAGTTGGCAGCCGCACGGGCGCAAGCCATGGAAACACCCAAAATGGCGTTGGCACCGAAATTGCTCTTATTTTCCGTACCGTCGTCTTCAATCATTTGAGCATCAATGGAAGCTTGCTGCGTCACATCAAACCCGATCAATGCGGGTTGAATCTTGGCATGGATGTTTTCCACAGCCTTCATGACACCCTTGCCGCCGTAACGAGCGTCCTTGTCACGCAATTCAAGCGCTTCACGGATACCGGTGGAGGCGCCGGACGGAACAGCTGCGCGGCCCATCACACCGCTGTCAAGATAGACGTCGCATTCCACCGTGGGGTTGCCGCGGCTATCCAAAATTTCACGAGCGACGATGGCATTGATCGTAGACATATCGGAAGTTCCTCAAAAATAGATTTCGGTGGTCGCGACCCCGCGGCCACCTTGCTTCAAAAATATAACGAAATCGGCTTATGCTGATTCTCGGTCGCTATTGTACCGTACGGGCACAGCAGTCGCGACGGTTAAAACGTGTTTTCCAACAAGGGCAAATCCTTGACCACACGGTCAATGGCAACCAAACTGCTCAAAAGTTCACGCATACGTGAAAGCGGGACCATATTCGGGCCATCACTCTTGGCGCATTGCGGATCAGGGTGCGTCTCCATGAAAAGGCCAGAAACACCAACAGCGACCGCGGCGCGTGAAAGCACCGGCACAAAAGCGCGGTTGCCGCCTGAACTCTTGCCGTTGCCACCCGGCAGCTGCACCGAATGCGTTGCGTCAAAAACAACCGGTGCGCCTGTTTCGCGCATAATCGCCAAGCTTCGCATGTCGCTGACAAGGTTTCCATAACCAAATGAAGCGCCGCGTTCACAGCACATGAAATTATCTTCATTGACTCCGGCTTCACGAGCGGCCGCGCGGGCCTTTTCAATCACATTGATCATATCGTGAGGAGCCAAGAACTGGCCTTTTTTAATGTTGACTGGCTTACCCGTTCGAGCACAGGCGCAAATAAAGTCCGTCTGGCGGCATAAAAAGGCCGGCGTTTGTAAGACATCCACGTACTGGGCAACGAGGGGAACTTCCGCTTCGGTATGCACGTCGGTGACCACCGGCACGCCTACGGTCTCTCGCACGCGAGCCAGAATTTCCAAACCTTTTTCAATACCGGGTCCGCGGAAACTCGAAACCGATGTGCGATTGGCTTTATCGTAGCTTGCTTTAAAAATGTAAGGGATGCCGAGATCGTCGCAAATTGCCTTCATTTCCCGGGCAATTTCCATCACCATTTCTTCGCTTTCGATCACACAGGGACCGGCCATGAGAAAAAACGGTTTATCCAAACCGACATCAAAACCGCAAAGTTTCATCTGTAAAGGCCCTTATTAAAAATTACTTCATCAGAAAGATTTTTCTGTTAACGGCGCACAAACCCCCGCTTGCCTTACCAAATAAAGCAAAACGGTCGGCCACCCATAAGTAACGAAACCTATTTCTTTGCAAAAATATCTTTTAGGCTCTCGTCATTTCTTTCGTTTTGATTATACTGGCAAGCTGTTAATTTTCAGAAAGGAAGGAACACTAAAAATGACGGCGATTGGTTTTGATAATCAAAAGTATCTTACGACGCAATCCGAACAGATTCGTCATCGAATCGCCCAATTCGGAGGCAAGCTCTACCTTGAGTTTGGAGGCAAGCTTTTTGATGATTATCACGCCTCCCGTGTCCTGCCCGGTTTCCAGCCCGACAGCAAGATCCGGATGCTGCAGCAGCTCAAAAACGATGTCGAAATCGTCATCGCCATCAACGCCGGCGATATTGAATCCAATAAAATCCGTGGTGACCTGGGCATCACCTACGATGAAGATGTTTTGCGCTTAATCGATACCTTCCGCGAAATGGGGTTGTATGTGGGTAGCGTCGTGCTGACTCAATACACGGGTCAAAAATCCGCCCAAGCCTTTTTAAAGCGCTTAGAAACATTGGGTGTTCCACATTATCGCCACTTCCCCATCCCGGGCTACCCTTCCGATGTTGATTTCATCGTAAGCGAAGAGGGACTGGGACAAAACGAATACATTGAAACCACCCGTTCGCTGATCGTTGTGACCGCGCCCGGTCCCGGAAGCGGAAAGATGGCCACTTGCTTGAGCCAGCTCTACCACGATCACAAGCACGGAATCGAAGCGGGTTACGCCAAGTTTGAAACCTTCCCGATTTGGAATCTGCCCTTAAAGCATCCCGTTAACTTGGCCTACGAAGCGGCCACGGCTGACTTAAATGACGTCAACATGATTGACCCCTTCCATTTGGAAGCCTATGGGAAGACGGCGGTTAATTACAACCGCGATGTGGAGATTTTCCCGGTTTTAAATGCGATTTTCGAACGCATTCAAGGTGTGTCTCCCTATAAGTCCCCGACGGATATGGGCGTCAACATGGCCGGAAACTGCATCGTGGACGATGATGTCTGCCGTAGAGCCTCCCGCATGGAAATTTTGCGCCGCTACTATGCCGCAGGCGTCAAACACATGAGAGGCGCCTCCAACGAGCAGGAAATCAATCACCTGAAACTCATCATGAATCAGGCGGAAACGACGCCCGATATTTGCCCGGCGGTTGCCGTTTCGCTTGATAAGGCTGAGCAAACCGGTGCTCCGGCTGCCGCCATGATGCTGCCCGATGGTCGAATCGTGACGGGCAAAACCTCAAGCACACTGGGCTGCGCCTCTGCCATGCTTTTAAACGCTTTGAAACTTTTGGCCGGTATTGACCATGATGTCGATTTAATTTCTGCCCGCGTGCTTGAACCGATCTGCCAATTAAAGACCGAGTATCTCTTACACAAGAATCCGAGATTGCACATCGATGAAGTTCTTTTGGCTTTGACGATTTCGGCTCTTCGCAACGAAGTGGCCCAAAAAGCCAAGGAGCAACTCTCGAAACTGCGTGGCTCCGAAGTCCACTTCACGGTCATCATCAGTGAAGAAGACGAACGAGTCCTCCAGCGCTTGGGCATTAACGTCAGTTGCGAGCCTCGTTACGAAACCTCTCGCTTGTATCACAAGTAAGCGTCTGCCTTACTTTCATTGACACCCTAAAAAACGATCCCCGGAAGACGTCCAAATCTTTCGGGGATTTTTTGTTTTGAGACGCTTTGGAATGGTTTGGCTATCTATTAGACTCGTGCCTTGCAATCACAGTCTGAGGTCGTAGCCTCTGTGCTTTCCCACTCGGGCTGCAAGGCCACATGATCAATGTTAAAGCGCTCCTTGACGTGTTTTCGAATCGCTTCCAAAATCAAAGGCCAAGAGCGATGAGAGTCAATTCTTAAGTGAGCCGTAATGGCTGAATATCCAGGACTCATTACCCATATGTGAAGATCGTGCACACTTAAAACACCGGGAATGGCGGCGATGGCGTCACCCACCTCCTCGTACTTCACTCCTTCGGGAACCGCATCCAGCATAACAGGGACCGTCTCTTTCAAAACACCCCAAGCAGCGTGAGCCACTAACACGCAGATCAAAAGCGAAAGGATCGGGTCCACTTCAACGGGGCCGCCGAAATAAATCACCGCGCCGGAAACAATGGCCGCAACCGAACCCAATAAGTCACCCAAAACGTGCACGAGCGCCGCACGGGTATTGACGTTTTTCTTATCTCGAGACAATGACCAGGCGACCGCAACATTGACCAAAAGACCGATAGTGGCAATCAACATGACGCTGCCGCCCGAAACTTCATGCGGATTGGTTAAGCGGTCAATGGCTTCATAGCAAATCCAACCCAAAACGATAAACATCACTAAAGCATTGACAAAGGCCGCCAACACTTCAATTCGGGCGTGACCGAATGAATGGTGACTGTCAGCCCCTTCTCTGGCAAGCCAATTGGCGACCAGGGCGAAAAGAAGGCTTGCCGCATCGGTAGCCATGTGACCGGCATCACCGATCAAGGCCAAGGAGTTGCTTAAAAGGCCTCCCACCAATTCAACCGCGGAAAAACCTAAGGTTAGAAGAACCGCCAACCCCAAAACACTGGCTTTAACCTGACGGGTGGCGTGATCATAGAGACTATCCCCCTGGCCATGGCTAGAGAAGGCTCTGTCTTTTTCTAAATTGTCTGATTGAGTTTTACCGAACATTTTGACTTCGCTTTTTTATTTATTTGAATATCCGCGCAGTGTACTCTTTCGACCAATCTATGGAGAATTGAAAATCAGTCTCAAAATGTTGAAAAACACGCTCACGTATAATGCTCAACGTATTAATTGTGTTGACGATGCTCGAGAGTTTAAAAAAGCTGCTTGAGCCTTTTTGAGATGAATTCAGCATACTTTTTGATTCCGGGATTGAGACTTCCGAAAGAAGTACTCAAAGAACCTTCATTGGGAGCCGATTTTTCTTCCCTTTTGCAATTAGGCGAAGGGGCAGAAGAAGTCATTGAGCAAGAATTGGTGCATGAGCCGGTCTTGGAAGGCGCGGCTCACATCGCCTGGCTCTGGCAAGTCATTGCCAAACGAGGTGGAATGCCTGAAACCGCAGCCTTTGAATGGGAAGCCGATGGCGGCCCCGCCATGGGCGCTGAAACCTGGCGTCTGCATACCGTGCACGATGCGATTATCAACGGTCAAACCATTTTGCGATCTCCCAAGGAAGAACTTAGTGCCGAAGAGCGCGACGAGCTTCACGATGAAGTGCTCGCCTGTGTCAGACAATTCGGTTTTCAACTTCAACAGTGGGCTGACCGCTGGTATCTCACCCGCAATCAGGATTGGAATCTGGTTGTTCGCCCTTGGTGCGCGCAAAAGTATCGTCCTTTTTCAACTGACAGTCTAAGTGGTGCTGACGAACAAGCCTTTATCGCATTGGATGAAAAACTTCGCGCCATTTTGAAAAAAAGTGATGTGAACGCCAAACGTCTCGCTCAAGGGCTGGAAACCATTGACGGTTTTTGGCCCGATGGCGGCTCAAGACGGCATTTACTGAAGCCCTCCACAATAAGAGCGGTCATGGCCAATGACTCCTATGTGTGGGGATGGGCTCAAAACGCAGGACTATTGAATTTCAGAACAACCGCGTTAAAAGACAATTGGCCTGAAGCGCCAGAAGGCGACCTTTTAGCCGTCGTTGACGGGCTCTATGAGAGTTATCGGCAAAAAGATTGGGGCACTTGGGCTCAAAAGCTACCCGATGTTATCAAGACGGTCACTCACTTAGCCGATCTTGCCCACGCCAGACGCGCCACCCGACTTGTTTTAGTCGCAAGCGGCGCCCGAGACACTCACACGGTTGTCATTGATAAAAACGCAACCAAAAGTCTTTTTGCTCGATTTAAAAAGAAAAAAACACTCAACTTGGAAAACTTTTTAGGTGAGACCGGACTATGACACGCTTTATCACAAGAGACTATAGCCCGGCCATTGCCCGGCACTTGACCGAAGAAGGTTTCCCGAAGCCCTTGGCACGTGTGCTGGCCGCCCGAGGCATTGAGACAGCGGAGGATTTAAAAGCTGATTGGCGAGCGATGCTTGCGCCGGAAACCCTGATGGGAACGACCGCTGCCGCCCAGCATCTTGCCGATGCCATTGATGTCGGCAAACGCATCATGGTGATTGCCGACTACGACTGTGACGGCGCCACCGCTTGTGCGGTCGCCCTAAAAGGGCTTCGCAGCATGGGCGCAACCGTGGATTATTTGGTCCCAGACCGTTTCGTTTACGGCTATGGCCTGACTCCCGCCATTGTCGATTTGGCGGCACAAAAAGGCGCTCAGCTGATTCTTACCGTCGATAACGGGATGGCGAGCATTGACGGTGTTGCCGAAGCCAAAAAAATGGGGATTGAAGTCATCATCACGGATCACCACTTGCCTGCAGAAACCTTGCCTGCAGCAGCCTGTATCGTCAATCCCAACACGCCGGGATGCAATTTTCCAAGCAAAAATTTGGCTGGCGTTGGCGTCATGTATTACGTTCTGATGGCCCTGCGAGCGGAATTTCGGCGACGAGGAAAATTTGATGCTAAAACGCAACCCCGTCTTGATGCATTGGTTGACCTCGTTGCGTTGGGCACGGTGGCAGATGTCGTAAAACTTGACCGTAATAACCGAATTTTGGTTCAGCAGGGATTAAATCGAGTGAGAATGGGTCACACACACCCGGGGGTTAAAGCTCTATTTGAAATTGCCGGACGCCCAAGCGCTCAAGCCAAAGTGCGGGATTTCGGTTTTGTCATCGCTCCCCGCATCAACGCCGCCGGTCGGCTTGACTTGATGACGGCCGGCATTGAGTGCTTGATGAGCGACTCAGACACTGAGGCACAGCATTACGCCAAGATTCTCGACGATTACAACCGCCAGCGCCGAGAATTGGAATTAGACATGCAGTGGGACGCGGCCATGCTCTTAAATAAGATTGATGTCACGAAACGTCATACTTTGGCTTTGTATGAACCGACGTGGCATCAAGGCATTGTCGGATTGGTCGCAAGCCGCATTAAAGAAAGCAAACACCGTCCGACCATTGCCTTTGCCAACGCCGCCGACGGTGAAATGAAAGGATCGGGCCGCTCGATTGAGGGTGTTCATTTACGTGACATGCTTGACCTTGTGACCAAAACCGCCCCGGGTATCATTAAAAAGTTCGGGGGACACGCCATGGCCGCGGGGCTAACCATTGACGGGCAACGTTTTGATGACTTCTGTCAGGCTTTTGAAACGGTCGTGGCTCAAAATTGCGAAGAAGATGTCTTCGAGCGGCATGTGTTGGTTGATGGCGACCTTGATCCAAGAGATATTAATATTTCTCTGATTGAAGCCATCAATGCGCAAATTTGGGGACAAGGTTTTCTTCCTCCCCTTTTTGCCAATGAATTTAAAGTTCTGCATCAAACGGTGCTCAAGGGCGGGCACCTGAAATTGATGTTGGAATTAAACGGTTCTCGTTTTAACGGGATCTTTTTCAGACGCTCGGCCGAGGTTCCCTCGGTTGCCCGTCTGGCATACCGGCCGGAGATCAATGAATGGATGGGGCAGCGAAGCATTCAGCTTGTGATTGAACAGCTTGAAGGTTAATGCTTGCACCGCCTTGTTTTTTCTTGATTTTCGTCTAAAATTAAGGCCTTTATTTTGGGTGGTGTCGATATGACTCGTAAGCCTTTTGTTGTCGCCAACTGGAAAATGAACGGCAGTCTCAAAGCCAATGATGAATGGCTTTGCGCTGCAATGCCGCAAATGAGCGGCACGCGCTTAAATTGCGATGTCGCGGTTTGCGCGCCTTTTGTTTACATTCCCCAATTGGTGATTGGCTTTGAGCATAGCGCCACGTTAGTGGGTGCGCAAAACTGTGCCCAATACGCTCAGGGCGCCTACACCGGCGAAGTGTCCGCCGCGATGCTTGCCGATGTCGGTTGCGATCTGGTTATTCTCGGCCACTCCGAACGCCGCACGCTTTTCGGTGAAACCGATGAGACGGTTGCTGAAAAGGTCCAAGTCGCATTTGATAACGGTGTTATGCCGATTGTCTGCGTTGGTGAAACGTTGCAAGAGCGCGAAGCCGGCAAGACCATTGAAGTGGTCAGTCGTCAGTTGCGCGCAGTTTTGGATAAAGTCGGCATCATGCCGCTGGTTGCCGGAGCTGTAGCCTACGAACCTGTTTGGGCCATCGGCACTGGAAAGAGTGCCAGCGCAGAAGACGCTCAAGCCGTTCATGAAGCTTTACGTGCTGTTTTGGCAGAAGTTGATCAAGAAGCCGCTCAACGCACACGTATTCTTTATGGCGGTAGTGTCAAGGCAAAAAACGCCCCGGAACTTTTTGCACAACCCGATATTGACGGCGCATTGGTTGGCGGCGCGTCATTAAAAGCTGAAGATTTCTTGGCTATCTGCCACTGCGCGGATAACCTGTAATTGAAAAAAAATTTAAAACCATTTTTGAGTTAAAGGAAAATAGTAAAGATGTCCTCCATGTTGGTCTCCATCGCAATCGTGGTGCAAATTATCTCCGCGGTCGCCGTGATCATTTTGGTCTTGTTGCAACACGGTAAAGGCGCCGACCTCGGTGCTGCCTTCGGCAGTGGCGCGAGCGGTTCCATTTTCGGCGCTTCGGGCTCTGCGAACTTCCTGTCTCGCTCCACGGCTGTGGCTGCCACGCTCTTTTTCTTGGCTACCATCGCTTTGACTTTGGGTTCCGGTGCGTTCAAACAAACCGCCGCACCCGCCTCCGGAGTCTTGGGATCCGTCGAACAATCGCAATCTGTTGACGCAGATCAAACAAATACGACGCAACCTGCTGCTCCGGCCTCGCAATCTCAACAGATTCCACGCTAAAATAACGAACTCTGATTTGAGGGATTTTTCTCTCGGATTAGTAAAATTTGCGGCCGTGGCGAAATTGGTAGACGCACCATCTTGAGGGGGTGGCGGAGCAATCCATATGAGTTCGACTCTCATCGGCCGCACCAAGTTTCCAACCCGAACTGATTAAATTTCAGTTCGGGTTTTTCGTTATTAATCCCCAGCTCACAGCCATTCAATCCGCTCTGGTTAAATAAAACCACCTAATTTGTTTTTGCTTTTTAGTTTCACTAATGATTAATCTTCGCTGAGTTAGTCTTTTGAGAAAAAGCCATGCCTCAATACCTTCTTGCCATGACCATTTTCGGAACAATAGGACTTTTCGTAAAATTTATCGAATTACCCTCAACGGTCATTGCCCTGTCGCGCGGAGCATTGGGAACGCTTTTCCTGCTGTTGGTTTTGAAGCTTTTAAAAAGACGTATCAATACAGCAAGCGTAAAAAGCAACTTCAAACATTTAGTCATAGCCGGTGTCGCTCTGGGACTAAATTGGATTTTCCTTTTTGAGGCTTATCGATTAACAAGCGTTGCCACGGCTACGCTTGCCTATTACATGGCCCCCATTATTCTTATTCTCCTCTCCCCGATTCTGCTTCACGAACGCATCCCAGTAGGCAAATGGATTTGCGTCATTTGCGCCCTTTTCGGAATGTCGCTCATCTCCGGTGTTTGGGAAGGTTCGGAGAACGTTGCCTTAGACGGCATTACGATGGGACTTATCGCCGCATGTTTTTACGCTGGCGTTGTCATTAACAACAAGTTCTTAAAGGGGCTCGATCCTTATGACTCGTCGATCGTACAGCTAGCCGTTGCAGCCATTGTACTTTTACCCTATGTCCTCTTTACGGTTGATTTTTCTGTTTTAAAGCCCGATACCACAACGATTGGTCTCACATTAGCGGTAGGTATTTTGCACACTGGTGTGGCTTACTGGCTTTATTTCTCGGCTCTTCCCAAACTCGAAGCCGCCCGCATTGCCATTTTCTCCTACATCGATCCAGCAATCGCTATTTTGCTTTCTGTTTTTGTGTTAATGGAACCAATGACAACCGCGGGCGTTATTGGCGCTGTACTAATTTTAGGTGCTGCACTGACTTCTGAATTTGTAGGAAAAAACAAGTAATAGGCCTTTGTATAAAGAAGTCGCCAGGCAAATAAGTTGCAACGGTCATTTTCCTACTTGGGAGATCGAATTAGTGCTTAGGTTCGATTTCTTCACTGCTTTTTAATACTTCCAGATTTTCTCCATCCATCACAAAATGAAGCCTTACATCCTACCATAGTAATGAAGATGTGAAAGATTCTGAGACGGCAATGAAAAAATACCCATACTATTTATACGTGTACAAAGCGACATTTAACGTTGGTCCTGATATTAAAAGAACAATTCGACGCGCTAAACCAGAAGAAACGGATTGGTACATGAACACTCAAGTTGCCAACGTTGGTAGCTATGGTCCTAAACTCTTTGAATACAGTTTAAAGAAGCGTTGGCCCGAAAATGAAAAAGAACGAAAAAGAAACCGATTGGGACGTGTTTTAGAACTCAATAATGGCACTTCTATCCTCTTTCACAAAACGAGTTCTTGGCGCATTGAATTTTTAGATGCCAATGGAAAAATAGTAGATCGCTGTAAAAGAAACGATACCTACGAGGCAAAACTTCTGAAGATCAAATTCTTTATTGAAAATTCTTATCCGCACTATAGGAAAAGTAACGTCGCGGATAGAATCGCCGCCACTATTCTCTGTGGATTTGAAAAAGTATGGCTTGGATTTGTCGATATCAGTAAGACATATCTACTTCCATTATGTAAAGAAAATGAAACACCAGCTTTATTCTGGGATTTGCAGGATCGAGTGTTTGTTTACGATGAAGAGCTTCCTTATTATGAAAATAAAGACACCGGTATTTGTCACAGGATCTTCGCCTACTATACCTTTGACTGGGATTACTTTGAAAAAGAAGGTCAAAGCAATTGGTACTGGCTTCATCGTCATCGAAAAGATAAACGGCTCCGTTTAAGAGCTGTTCCTGAAAATGGTGAATTTAACCCTGTACGTTTCGGAGCACTAGAAATTATTTTTAAAGCGCCGATTGTTGATCCATACGGACAAAAACTTGGAGGATGTTATTGGAAGAAACTCAACGCAGACTCAGATATTGTTTAACACGCAAGCGTAGAAACAAGATTCTTAAGTCAATTTATGTTTTTCCCAGGGCTAGAGCCAAAAGCGCTTTTTCCTGGTTATTCGCAAACCTTGGAAAACCATTACGTCACGGGAAAGAGACACTGTACAACACCGACTTGTTGGTTTGAAATTAAACAACACTTGAGTAAGTATTAACGTATTAGTATTCGGAGTCTATACAGCAATGCCTAGAAGTCAAAAAACGGAAAAAATTTTCTTTATTTCTAGAGCAGTTGGCCACTACTTCGCCATTAAACATTATGCTATATGCAAAGAATGCGCTCTTCCTTGGCAAGAGTTTTTACCAGATGCGGGATATCAAAGAGTTGACTTGCTGTGCGTCGATAAGAATTTTGAATTTGTCATAATCGAGACAAAATCCTCATGGGAGGATTTTAGAAGTGATCACAAATGGCAGTCATATCTGGACTGGTGTAATCAGTTCTATTTTGCCGCTGAAGAAGAAGTGGCCTTACGCATTTCTAAAAATCCAACCGTGAAAGCCTGTCGCATAGGTGTCTTAGCCGTTGATAAGGCGGGAACGGTTAAAGCTCTGCGGGGATCTTTAAAAAGAAGACCCCCTGCGGTCATAAACCATCAAGACGCCTTATTACTGTCTATGGTTTTCAGACTCAGTCCTTTTGAATTCGGTGGTAAGTTGAGAAAAAACTCCTGCTTTTTTCCAAATGAGTACTTTAAGGATCTATAGCAATTTGATTTTTACTCGCTAGTTCTCGCCAAGTTCCTGACCACAAAATAGGAAATGGATTGGAGTACACATTTGATCTTGTCTGTTTATTCGTGTTTGGAAATTCTTTGATGAGCTCTTCCATCCAATTGGCTTTAATATAGCTTGCATAACGAAGAGACGTTTTATTGAACTGTTTGTTATTATCCCCTTTAGTCGCTAAACCCAATGCCTTGACTGTTCGCCGCACAATACCTTTTATATCATCAAAGGAAATCAAAGAACCATCAAGATGTTCAAAAGGCAAACAGGTCCACGCGATTTGAAGACCTGATGAGTTGTTACCAGAAATCGGAATAATCTCTTCAGTTCCTATACGTCGAAATCGAAACACTTCCGTACCGTACTGATTTTCCCAACGGTCATCGAGGTCACCATCACTTTCAGCGACAAAATACGCTTGCCAAGCAAAAGTTCCCTTCAAAAGCATAAACGGATAATCTTCCAAACCAAATTGACTTAATTTTTTGATGAATGTGCTAGCAATCACCGCGCTTTCTTTTTCATTGAAGAAGATTGGGCAACTTACCGACAACACCGTCTTACGAGGTTTTATTCCCCAACCAAATAACCTCTGAACTTCATGCGGAAAGACTTTTGGCACAGATCGACTAAATTGCCTTAATTTTTTGTCAATGAAATCAGAATCCAATATGTAGTTTGGGAAAAGGTCGTGATGAGCTGATTTGGCAATACGACAAAGTTCCAAGGAGTAGGAATCCGTCTCATGATATTTGGGTTCAAGTTCCATCCTTGCTCGCCCCAAATCTGAGGATACAATTACATTTTTCGTCGGCAGTTTTCTGGGGGTTCTAAACGGCAGATCATAGCAATAGACACCGTATCCGTCCGACATTTCTTTAAAACAATCAACGCCAACTACACGACTAGCCCAATCCAGAACCAAGTCATAAGCCTCTTGATCAGGTTCATCAATGGTTCTATAACGTTTCTCCTTTAAAGCCTCAACATCTTCATCGTATAAAAACAAATTTAAAACCCGATCAGTCGCATAATGCCTATACAACAAATCCAGAGCATTTAGATATAAACGTTTGATCATTTTTTGTACTTCTAAATTAATTTAAAAAATTCTTGCAACTCTTTAGTGCTGAGATCGCCAAGCCACTTATCGGCTCTCACAGTAACATTTTCTGCAAGCTTTCTTTTAGCAACAAGAACTTGATCAATACGTTCTTCAAAACTGCCTTCGCAGATCAACCGGTATACCGTTACATCCTTGTTTTGTCCAATGCGATAGGCTCTGTCAGTTGCCTGCTGCTCAACCGCCGGATTCCACCAAAGGTCATAATGGATCACCACCGAAGCAGCGGTTAAATTTAACCCTACTCCTCCAGCTTTAAGTGAAATAAGCAATATTCGATGATCAGAATCATTTTGAAAACGCCGGATCATCTTATTACGTTCCGCCAACGTCACCGAGCCATTTAAAAATTCCGGTCTTTCCCCTATTTTTTTCTCTATCCAATTTTGAAGCCTTAACCCCATTTGTCTATATTGCGTAAATATGAGGATTTTCTTTTTTTGATTCAAAAGGCTAGGCAGTAATTCCATGAGCGCATTAGCCTTACCAGAGTCTGGTTCTACGGCATTCTTTTTAAGAAATTGTGAAGGTGAATTACAGATCTTTTTTAGTTCTGCCAAAAGCCTAATGATCAAAAACCCCTTGCTTCGTTTTTTCGCAGTAGGGATTTTGTCGAGACAGTCCTTAAGAGCTGTCTTATAAAGATAAGCCTGAAATGGCGTCAATTTGACCATTACATTTTGAATAAAGCATTGGGGCAAATCATTAATAACTTTCGGATCTGTTTTTTCTCTTCTTAGAACAAAAGGTGTGAGAATTTTCCGAAAATTTTCTGTTACTTGAGGATCTTTCTTCTTCTCAATTGGAATAGCAAAATCATTAATGAAATTTTTCTGATTCCCTAAAAGCTTAGGTTGAATACTGGCAAATATAGACCAAATATCCATCAGTCGATTTTCTATTGGTGTACCGGTCATCGCAATCATTTCTCTAGCTTTGAGTAGGCGAAAAGCCATAGAACGGGCGCTTGAAGGATTTTTTAGATACTGGGCTTCATCGGCCACGACAAGTCCCCATTCTTGTTCCGAAAAAAATTGAAAATGCCGTGTTAATGTTGAGTACGTTGTAAGTATTACATCAGGAGTTCCATCGTCAACCTTTTCTTTTAACCCAAGCTTGTCGCCCGATCGCATTTTTACTTTAAGTGACGGAGAAAACTTCTTAAATTCGTCACTCCAGTTATGTAAAACCCCCGCAGGAACAACAATCAAAATCGGTTTGCCTTCAAGCAAATGGTCTTCACAGCACTTGGTAATGGCACTAATTACCTGAAGAGTTTTACCCAAACCCATGTCATCAGCAATGAGCGCCCCCATTCTATGGGTGATATTTTTCATCAACCATTTATATCCCACTATTTGGTAAGGTCGAAGTGTCGCCTGAATGCTTTTCGGTAATTCAATATCTGGAACATCGAGAATCTCGGATAAGTTGCGTTCAATTTCTTGAGATAGAGATAAACCATAGCCGTTCCAATTGTTACTGATAACGCTTTTGAGTTGTTCAAAAGGATTCAGTTTCTGAACTTGATTTTTCAACTCATTGAATTTTCCGACTTCTTGAGGATCTAATTCGACAAGATAATCCAAGAAATTAACTACCACTGGTTCCTTTGTATCCGAAGGCATCAATGCAAGAAGCTCTTGGGCTTGCTTTTCGGTCAATGGCTTGCCGTCAATAGATAGTTCGGGCTTAAAATCCATATTCTTGAAAAAAGAAATCACCCGACCTTCGTTAGCCTGTAAGGCACGTATACGAAAATTCGGCTTTATAAATTTTCGATACTTTTTATCCAGGACTACTCGAACACCTAACATCATCAATGACGGCGCAGTATCCAATAAAAAAGATTGCAGCGTCTTCAAATCATCTGAAACGTAAGCCGATTGCTTAGTTGATATCGATCGGCAAATTTGATGAAGGGAACTGATGGTGTTCAAAAAAGCCTTAGCGACTTCACGATACCTTGCCAAATGCAACTCTTTAGAAATTTCCTTTATAAAGAAAGCGGATTGCTCCGATCGGTTTTTTTGGGTCAAATTCAATAAAGCGCTTTCTTTCATTAACCCAAAATCCACACGATAGCGAGGTTGTGAGTTGAGGATCACATCATTTTTAGGTGCCTCAGTAACTGTCAATACTGGCTTTAAAGTCAAAACATAGGGTGCCATCAGAATTTGAAATATTCTCTCAATCTCCGCTGTTACCTTTGAATTTAAAAGACCTTCCAAATCACGAATGTCACTACCGCAGAGCATGGCGGATAGCAACCCTTTAATAGCGGACCTATCCGTTGAATGTTCTATTAAACCCGTGATGAATTGAGCAATTAAATAAATAATGAGCGCCCGACGTGCCTCCTCCTTTTGTTGCATTTGAGTACTAGCTTTGTTGGCAAGGGTGCGAAAGACTGCGACAGACTTCAAACTATTTTTATCTATTCTTTTTTCTATATCCAATAAATCGGGAAGCTTAAAAAGTTCATTCAAAAAGACATTCACGCCGGGTTCATTGACCGCAGGCATCCAGAGCAGACGTGGTAAAGTTGAATCAGGGTGCTCGGTTTTAAATATCAGAGGCAGACATGCACATTTCAAGGTAATTAATTTAGCCGCTTCAAACAAGAGCCTCACGGAAGAGTCAAAAGGCTTCGCCATTAGTCCCTGTTCAATTAAAAACTTTCTGTCCAGCTCAGAAACCTTGATTGACTTATCTATGTTTAGAGCCGCCAGGCGAGATTCAAAATCATCAAAAATAAACGTAAAGGCATTATTTTCAATCGCCTCACAAGTTTGAGATAAATTCCCCTCTTTTTTAGGTCTGACTATACGTTTGACATTGACTAAGCAATTTTGAGCAATCAAATTCAGGTTACTTTTTTCCAACAAGTTTCCTTCATTTCGAAAAATAGAACCCAACACTTGAAAATACGACGGTGCGTTCTCTAACAAACCAAGCACGGCCTCACCATTGAGAGGTTTGGTCTTATTGTCCACGGGGATTCTGTCAACTAACGCGGTTAATAACTCAGATAGCGATAAAAGTGGTTCCGACGGACGAGTTAAAGACTGTCTGATGTTTTCAGGCAATAACTCACTAAAATTGAGGCCCAGGTAATTAAATAGAATAATGGGCTCACGATCAAACATCTCCAAAAACTTATAAATCAATGCGCACAGATGGGAACAATATTCAGCGGTGCACCCACAACTGCAATAAAACGATTTGACACTATGAGCAAAAAGTATGTCTTTAAGTGAGTCTGGGATATCTTTAGATAAGTGGCCATTAAAGAGATCCATTAACGCAGATTCGTTTTGTTGGAACCATTGTCTTATTGTTTGACAATCACTACGATTGAGCTTTGCAAAAACCAGTACCGGTCGATAAAAGGGATGGGCGTTTGAATCAAATAATTTGCCAACTAATTCACCTGAGAGACCATCAAAGTCCGCTCTTTCCAATTTGCCTATTTCATAATCAACTTGCCCTTCTTCCCATGCTCGCCCCGCCCCTGCCCAACGAGCCTGAAATTCAGAAAGCCAATGTATCGTCCACCAGTTTTGATATTGATTTTTCATCACTCTCACCCATACATACTCAATAGCGAGAGTAATCAAATCAACTTCTATTTATGATATTTTGAATCAAATAGGGCAAAAATGAACGAAAGTTAGGTCATGAAGTTGCATATCCGTTAGCTTTTGCCTGATTCGCTACAATTACGACGTTAAGAAATACTGATCTCTCTAGGGAAATAATGATGTTGCAAGCCTTGCCGCTAGTCACTTCTGATTTCAGCTCTTTGAGAAGCAGTGGGGAAATTTATATAGATAAAACTGAGTTGGTTTATCGATTGGCTCAACATCGCGGTAAAATCTTTTTGGCTCGTCCGAGGCGTTTGGCAAGTCTCTCCTAGTCTCCACCTTTGAGTCCTTATTCAAAAATGGGCTAAAAGACTTTATAGGCTTGGCGATTGAAAAACTCTGGACTGATAAAACCTATCCGGTGATCCGACTGGATTTTTCTGAACTTAAAGAATTTGGCAGTGAAGAACAATTTAAGCGAAATTTCCTCGAAATCCTTCGCTTGAAATTCTTACCGGTAGGCTTTATCTGTGACAAAAATGATCCTTTCTTGATTTTAAAACTTTCTGATTGGCTCTCGTCCTTGGGACCGAACTCTTTAGTGATCCTTATTGACGAATACGATGCACCGCTTACGGTCTGTTTGGACAAACCAGAATTGTTTGAATGTGTGCGCTCACTTATGAGTCAGTTTTTCCTGACTCTTAAAGCTAATGAGGGCTGCCAACGCTTTTTCTTCATGACGGGCATTACTAAGTTCAGCAACACAAGCATCTTCTCCGCATTTAACAACTTACAGGATATCTCTTTAGATCCTCTTTTCGGTTCATTGCTTGGATATACTGAAGAGGAAATCTCAAAATACTTTGATGAATACCTTTCTCTTGCCTCCCAAACACTGGCTCTCTCAAAGGCAAAAGTGCTTGACAAATTGAGATACCACTACGACGGCTTTTGTTTTGATGAGCGATCCCAATTCCATGTTTACTGTCCATGGTCTGTGTTGAATTTCTTTAATCGTCCGGATCGGGGTTTCCAAAACTACTGGTATACAAGTGGAGGTCAGCCCACAGTTCTAATGAAATATTTAAGTCATCACGTGCTCTCGCAACCAATAAATTATGACGACAATAAAACTGTTCGTTTATCGGATTTGAACTCGTCACGACAATATGAGGAAATTAGTTTGGACGTGCTTTTAACTCAAGCTGGCTATTACACTATTCGCGAAGTCACGGATGATAAATATGTTTTTCTAGGTTACCCCAACCAAGAAGTGGCGGGTTCCATGGCACAGCTTTACGCCGATGAATTACTTAAAGGGGAACCTCTTCGTCAGCCAGGGACGCCCTCAATTGCAGAAACCATGTCCGATGGATCGCTTGACGAGGTGGTTAATCAGCTCAATAGAGCGGTGCAAGCCATTGATTATCATCGTTATCCAATTGTGGATGAGGCGAGTTGCCGAGCATACTTGCAAGTCTTATTGATTGGCGCAGCCATGTTGCCTCGTGTTGAAGTGCATAACGCATTAGGTCGCAGTGATATGGAAGTGGAGGTCGGTCAAAGGCATTGGGTGTTTGAAATTAAGTTTGCCAAAATAGACTCCAAAGTGATCACTTTGCTTAATGAGGCGATCCAACAAATAGAAAGTCGTCAGTATGGTAGCCAGCACTCTAATCTGCAACTCCTTCGAGTCGCTCTCGTTTTTAGTGAGACAGAACGAATATTTGTTGCTTGGAAAGAGGTTTAAAACAACGGGGATGATGAATGATACGATAGCTTCGAATCACACCTCAATAATCTTATCGCCGTGGTTATCCACGTAATGTTGTACGAGCAAACGAACATTGCTCCTCAATTGACCGCTTAGGTGCAAATAGTCAGGCACTGACCAATAGTTATTGTCCAACATCTCATGAACAATATGAGGAATTTCAAGCGTCTGGTCATTTAACCATTGACAATCATCAGCCGTGTAGGTCAACCAATTTTTAATGTTCGGGTCGTCTGTAAATTGATTCCAATCACTAAGCATCGGATTATTAACGCAATCGCTTCGCCAATACTCTCTTAGACCAAAACACAAATCTTTCTGCCCGTAATATCGGTTCAAATAGCGACGTGGTTCTGACAGAAGCGCTCTCATCTTAAAGAAGTTGCTTCCATAGCTCATCTCATCTTCCAAGACATTTTTGGCACCCGTCGATTCAACTAGGATTCCCGACTGAATGCACCAATCCGTCTCATTGGAGTAAGTCGGAGACTGAATTAAGCGGCTGACAATCTCGATGGATCGTTTGTTATTTAATTGAATCAGGTCCACGAGTTGACAGGTCACCTCCCAAAACAATCTTCGATTTTCTTCAGTATCTGGACAAGAGACATTTAAACGCTGTTGTCGCTTAATAAGAGACTGCTTAATGAACTTTCGTTCATGCTCTTCTCGATCTTTCAAACTGCTGACGTTATCAAACGGTTTTTTCCCAAAGATTGCCTTTTCAAGCGCTCGGATTTCTTCAAAACAAGCGTATCGGTTTTCAACCATCATTTTATTTTTTGTCTCCAAGCGAATAATCAGCGATTAATTCAATGTCAGCCTCTGTGCTATATCGCAAACGAAGCAAATCCGGTATCGACCAAAAACGATATCTAAGCAAGTTCTGAAAGACGAGAGAAATCTCACCTTGATACTTTTCTACCCAGGAACACCCTTTGACATTAACCAAAAACCAAGTGCGAAGATACTCATGATCGTAATCAGGCTCGTTCCAGTGAGACAGATTTGGATCTTCGATCAAACCTTCATCGTAAATTTCTTCTTCTGCAAAGTGTTTATCTTCTTCATTAACGGGACTGGTTGAAATGTAATTTTGAGTAGAGGCTAGAATAGGACGCATCCGTTTAAAGTCAGAGCCATAGGCTAAATCGTCAGAAAGCTCTATTCCTCCCATATCTCCGTCAACAATCAGATAAGCCTTAATCAACCAATTAGAACTTTCTCGAGATACCCCTGCGAAAGAAACAAAGCGGGCCATTTCAAGGGCGCGCTTTCTGTTGAGCCAAACTAAATTATCCAATTCTTGATTGATTTGTTTAAAAGCCAGAAAGTTTTCTTCTGTCAGAGGGCAACATCGATTTAAATGATGTTTTCGATCGGAAAACAATTGGTGCAAATGCACACTTTCCCGAAAAGTCAATGGCGAGCTGTGTTTTTTTACTAGGCTGAAAATTTCCTTTTCAATTTCATGAATAGCTTCATAGCAGCCGTATTTATCCATAAAAATGCACCCCATGTCTACAATAGATATTTCAACATGGGGTGCATCAAATTATGAAAGATATCATGCAGATTAACGATCCAGATGTTTAACACCTGGGCCCGACAAAACGCTTCTTCCCAACGCCTTTGGGGTCACAATAATCTGCGTTCCGATTCGATCCTTGAGTTCTTGGACGTGACTGATCACGCCTATTAATTTCCCTTGCTGGTGAAGCCCCGATAAAGTTTTGAGAGCATTCTCCAAGGCATCCTCATCCAAAGTTCCGAAACCTTCGTCCAAAAATAGCGACTCCACCTGAACATTTTGGCTAGCCATCTTGGATAATCCCAAAGCAAGCGCCAAACTCACAATAAAGCTTTCGCCACCGGAGAGGTTTTTCGTTGATCGAATGACTCCCGCTTGATAATTGTCCTGAACCTCTAATTCGAGTCCATCTTTGTTTTTGCGTTTTAGGAGGTAACGATCATTCATCTTCATTAAAGACTGATTGGCATACGCAATCATGATGTCAAAAGTGATGCCTTGAGCGTAGTTTCTGAATTTCCTCCCATCAGCGGACCCAATTAATCCAGAAAGAGCGCTCCATTGATCCACGATGAGTTGTTTTGCAGCAATCGTCCTCAAATAATCTTTGCTCTTTTCCCTTGCTTCATCATCGCCTCGAAGTTCATAAAGAATGTTGCCCAACGTTTCCCGAACGTCCGCCTGTTCGATTTCATTGGCTTTTTGTTCTGCCTCAAGCTCTTCAATCGTTTTATCGGTCAGGTTCTTGGCTTTTTCTTGGGCTAACGCTTGGTTGTTTTGTTCCATTTCCCCTTGCAGACGATTAATTCGTTCTGTGAGCGACTGAGACTTATCTTGCAACGATTCCACTTCCGAACTTTCCAGATGACTTTGAAAATACTGTTCTTGGTCATCAAAGCCAAATTTTTTAAGAGAGGCTTCAAAAAGCGATAACGCCTGAAGTTCCCGACCTTGCGTCTCTTTAATCTGCCGATCGTATGTTTCAATCGCAGAAATAAGTGTGCGTAGTTGTCCGGCCTTTTCATCCGCCGCTTTTCTCTTTTGTTCGTATGAGTTCTTTACTTCTGTGATCGTATTATTGAGGGCCTTTTCTACTTGATTCGGATCCTTGTCACCAAAAAGCTCCGTTCGGATTCTTTTTTCTTCATTAAGTTTTTCTTCACTTTGCACAAACTGAGAATGTTTACCTTGCCAAGTTTTTTCCTTCTCTGCTTTAAGACTCTTTATTTCCCGAATTTCGCTCGATACACGTTCCAAGTCTTTTTGCTTCTCATTAAACGCTTCTTCATTTTTTACCCATAACGTTTTCTTAGCCAAAAGCTCATTGATCACTTCGGTTGGTGACATCGGTAAAGCAAGACCAAACCCGGACACACTTTCGTAAAAAGCGTTTGAATCCAAGGCAAACTTTTCTTTCTTTTCATCCATTAAATTCAAAACTTCCCATCTTTGCTCAATCACCCCATCCAACCGTTCTTGAACCAGACGCTGGTTGGTTTCTGCACTCGTAATCGCTTTTTTTTGAAGCGTTGCCTTGGTCGCGAGCTCTTGCAATTGGTTTTTCAGGCGAATTGCCTCATTTAACGTTTTTTGCACCGCGTTTATTTGAGTCTGAATTTCGTCAACAGCCGGAATATTTCCCTCGGCATAGGGATGGTGCGTTGCGCCACAAAGCGGACAAGGAGCGCCATCTTTGAGCCCCTTGCGATGCTCTTCCAACGATTGAACCAATTGACGGTAATGCCGCTTTTCTTTCAACGCGTCAAGTTGCGTGACAAGCGACTGTTCGGTTTCTCCCTGAAGAACCCCCTTAAGCTCCTCGGCCACCTTTTCTTGTTGATTCTTTAGGCGCTCTGCCGTTGAGCGTAACGCGTTAAGGTCTTGAGTTTCTTTTTCAAGCTGTGCACGAAGCTCTTTTTCCCTGTTTTTACTCTTTTCATCATCCTTTTGAAGGCGTTTGATCTCATCTTCTATTTCTTTTAAGTGGTCACTGCTGGCCTCAAGCCCCGAGTAGGCTGAAACGAGCACTTTTTCGCCCGCATGACTTTTTAAATACTGTTCCAGTAATGCGCTTTCTTCTTTTAAAACTGAAAGAACCCTTTCTTTATTAAGAAGTTCCTTTTGACTCTGATTAATCGACTCTTGAAGCGACCCGACTTCTTTTTTCAATTCTTCCAAATCAAGACTTTGCTTTTTAATAGCGGCATCTCGAAGACGGACATCGGAGATGATGGGCATTGCGCTCTGACGAGCGTTTTCGGCCTCATCCCACCGTGTTTTCGATGAGTCACTGGCGGCCTGCGCCGCTTTGAGCGCTTCTTCTGCAACCGGTTTATCCCGTACTGCTTTCTCTTTTAGTTGAGCGGTTTGCTTCAAAGTCTCACGAATCGTTTTAAGCGCCTCGTAACTTGGATCTACTTTTTGTGCTCGAAGAGCCACTTGAAGTTTTTGAGCCTCTAACTTAAACGCATCGTTTTCGTTTTGTAAAGCTTTATCTTTTTCTGCAAGGGCTTGAGCTGTCTCTTCCAATCCTTTGACTGTTTTCTTCCAGGTTAAAGCTTCTTGAATGGCGGTTTGTGACTGCTTTAATTCCGTTTCTTTTTGAGTAAGGACATCCCTTTGGTTTTCTTTTTCTTTACGGGCATCATCGGCTAGCACCTCAATACCACCCAACTGGCTCTCTAAAGCCTTCAGCGCCTTACTTTCCTCATCCATCCGGCGGTATACCTTTTCAGAAATTTCAGAATAAATTTCCATACCGGTGATTTTTTCCAATATCACTGCCCGATCGTCAGATGAGGCCTTTAAAAAAGCGGCGAAATCCCCTTGAGCCAAGAGCATGGAACGGGTAAAACGCTTGAAATCAAGCCCCGTGAGCTCATTAATCTTGTCGGTGATCCCCTTTTTGAGATTCACCATCTCATTGGTATTCAAGTTCACAAGCTCTTGCTTAGCCAGCTGCAACGCCCCCTCGGGCTTATTTCTGGCACGTCTTTGACTCCAGTGACTTCTGTAACGCCCCTTGCCTGTTGAAAACACCACTTCAGCAAAGCAATCCCCTGTCTGACGGGTCATGATTTCGTTGGTGGATTTGGAGATGGTGGATAGTCTCGGCGTCTGCCCATAAAGCGCCAGGCATATGGCATCCAGCACCGTGCTTTTCCCGGCTCCCGTGGGACCGGTGATCGCGAAAATACCGTCTTCCTGATAGTGCTCGTTTGTAAAATCAATACTCCAGGTACCGGCCAGTGAATTGAGATTTTTAAAGGTGACTTTTTCAATGCGCATGATGTTTCCTGCCCTTATTCTTTCTGATTATCCGCTTCACTGATTTGACGACAGACTTCTGAAAAGAGTCCCTTTAATACAACTTTTTGATCGTCCGGTATGCCGTGGTCGGTCAAACATTGGTCAAAAACATCCGCGGGATTTAAATCCTGAAGTTCCACTTCTTTTTCATACTGCTTCATCACGGCATTAAAAAGCATGGCGTTTTGAATCTTAAGCACTTCGATGGAGGTGTTCTCCACGAGTTTATAGACTCGCTCACGAAGGTTTCCGATCGCTTCCTGTCCTTCATAAATCACCTCAACCCAACCGGCAAAGGACTCCTCTTTTAATCGCCTAAGACTTGCCTCAATGCTGTCCCAATCGCCTTTAATTTGATCAAAGTGCCTGAATGCCGGAACCGGCACGGTTTGAATGTCCACGTTTTGATCATGGATATCAACAATCTCGACAGATTTTTGCTGATGAATTTCATCGAAATTCATCACCATAGGCGAACCGCTGTAACGGATGTTTTCGCAGCCAGCCACCTTCTGGGGAATATGCAAGTGACCCAGGGCAAAATAATCAAAGAAAGGCAATCGATCTGCAGGCACCTGACCAAGGTTTCCGACATAAAGGTCGCGCTCACCGTTCGTTTCGCCTGAACGTTTATAAATTGAAGAACCGGCTATAAAAAGATGCCCCATCCCAATGATTGGCAAGGATTTACCTAATTCGTTTCGCTCTTTGCAAGCTTCTTCATAGACCTTTTGGTAGTGAGAAATGATGCCTTCAACTAAGCGATTTTCTTTGTCGCGATAGGACTCCCCTTCGCTACTTTGACGAACATCCCGATCACGCAAAAAAGGAACGGCGCAGACAATCACTTCCGGATTATTGTCAGCATCATTTAATACAAGGACTTCGGCTTCCTCTCTCTCCGCCACACTTCCGACAACATAGACATTGAATACCTTTAAAAGTGCCTTGGGCGCATCCAAAAAGGACGGAGAGTCGTGATTGCCACCCGTCACAATGACATAACGACATGTTGTTTTTGAGACTTCATTTAGGAAACGATAATAGAGCTCTTGGGCGGTGTTGCTCGGTGTTGAGGTATCAAAAATGTCGCCTGCGACAAGGAGCGCCTCTATGGATTGATTTTTGATTGTTTCAACAAGCCACTGAAGGAATCGCTCACTTTCATCGTAGCGTTTGCGGCCGTAGAGGGTTGAACCGATGTGCCAGTCGGAGGTGTGGAGGATTTTCATTATTACCCACTATCAAAACATAATCAAAATAACAACGAGCCAATCTTCCATAAGATATAAAGAAGGAGGAAAGCCCATGCCGCCATGAAAAGAAAATGGATAAAAAGCCCCACTAATCGCGTGAGCTCAACAAGAACTTGTAACAACTCTGTGAATAAATTAACCAACGCTCATCTCCTAAAATCTCTGACGCAACCACATTCGAAAATCTTGAAGTGGTCACTTTTATCCACTTAAACGAATAGCTACTAATAGAAGTACTTAGAATAAAAGAGATTATCATTGATTCGATTTTACAAGATACTAGCCAATAAACAGCTAATGAAGTTAAAGCTATAGTTTTAAAAACAAAAAGGTTCAGAGAAACCTTTATTCTGTATTTTCGGAAAGTCATGAAAGCAGACAAATCTATCTTTAGGAGCTCTGGCGATAATTACATTTTCTTGCCACATTAGCAAAACAAAGATCAGATACAGGCCGTTAAAAGAACTCCATTAGAATCCTTGTTAACGGAAAGTTTGGCTCTTTGTTTATCAAATTCAACCAACTACAAATAAATTAACTAGGCATTATTTCTAATGGTGGTCGATTGCAACATTACGTACCATTAACTACAGCAAATCAGTTGTAATTTTTCTTCAGAATCAAATTTTTTGGAGGCTAAAAATGAATAAACAACAGCTGGCAGCAAAAATTTGGGAATCTGCAAATAAAATGCGCTCCAAAATCGAGGCAAACGAATATAAGGATTATATTCTAGGTTTCATATTCTATAAATTTCTGTCAGATAAAGAAGTTAAATTCCTAAAAGAGAATGACTGGACAGACGAATATCTACCACAGGTTACTGAGGAAGATACAGAATCTGTTGACAATGTACGAAAAAACATCGGTTACTTTATTTCTTACGATAATTTGTTCTCTACTTGGATTCGGAAGGGAAGTGATTTTTCGGCAGGAGACGTTACTGATGCCCTATCAGCATTTAGTCGATTAATAAATCCATCACACAAAAAAGTTTTTGATCGAATTTTCGACACCCTTCAAACTGGGCTAGCAAAGTTGGGAGAAACATCTGGAGCCAGAACAAAAGCTATCAGAGATTTGATCTATCTGATTAAAGATATTCCGATGGATGGAAAGCAAGATTACGATGTTCTAGGCTTTATTTACGAGTACCTTATCAGTAATTTTGCGGCGAATGCAGGAAAAAAAGCCGGTGAATTTTACACGCCACATGAAGTATCACTACTCATGTCTAAAATAGTAGCTAATCATTTAAAAGACCGCTCAACTATCAAGATTTATGATCCGACCAGTGGTTCAGGCTCATTACTAATCAATATCGGTAAAAGTGTTCAACAGTACATGGGGAACGGGAACAATATTAAGTACTATGCCCAAGAACTAAAAGAAAACACGTATAACCTAACCCGAATGAACCTCGTTATGCGTGGCATATTACCGGATAATATTGTTACCAGAAACGGAGACACTCTCGAACAGGACTGGCCTTATTTTGAGGAAAATGATCCAGTTAATACGTATGACCCGCTATATGTTGACGCGGTTGTATCTAATCCTCCCTACTCTCAGGCTTGGAATCCGACTGATAAGGCAGAAGATCCTAGATATAGACGTTTTGGTTTGGCACCAAAAGGGAAAGCTGACTTTGCTTTTCTTTTACATGATCTTTTCCACTTGAAGCCAGATGGAATTATGACAATTGTGCTTCCTCATGGTGTTTTATTCCGTGGAGGAGAAGAGGGAACAATTCGTCAGAACCTGATTGAGCAAAATCATATTGATGCAATTATTGGATTGCCGCCCAACATTTTCTATGGAACGGGCATCCCCACCATCATTATGGTTTTGAAGCAAAAACGTACCAATACTGATGTTTTGATAGTTGATGCATCTAAAGGTTTCGCAAAAGAAGGAAAGAACAATGTACTAAGAGCTCGAGATATAAAAAAGATAGTTGATGTTGTTGTTCACCGGAAATCAGTCGACAAATTCTCAAGAACTGTCAGTCGTGATGAAATCCGAGTAAATGACTATAACCTTAATATTCCTCGTTATGTTGATTCATCAGAGAAAGCAGAAAGCTGGGATATCTATGCATCAATGTTTGGAGGGGTACCAGAATCTGAACTTTTGGATCTAAAGGAATATTGGAATGCATTCCCTGGATTAAAGGAAAGCCTTTTCACGGCAGATAACACAGCGTACTCACATTTAACGGTAACTGATTTACAAGAATCAGTAATGGCTCACCCTTCGGTTCATGCCTTCATTGAGCATTATCAGCAAGCTTTCTCGAATTTGGCCCCGACAATAGCCAAAGAGCTGATCACCAAAATGGAAACGCTAAATATCGCCAATGAAGAAGACATTCTGAGTAGTGATATTTTTAAGCGATTCGAGGGAATCCCATTAATTGATCCTTATAAAGCGTATCAAATACTTGATGATCATTGGCTAGGTATTGCCATTGACTTAGAGATTATCCAGACAGAAGGGTTCTCCGCAGTAAAACAAGTAGACCCTAATATGGTTTTAAAAAAGAAAAACAACAAAGAGGAGGAAGTTCAGCAAGGTTGGAAAGGACATGTAATTCCATTTGAACTTGTTCAAAAAATCAAATTCAAAGAACAACTTTCAGAGATCAAATCAAAAGAAAGCCGGATAAGTGAAATTAGCTCGGAACTTGAGGAGTTATTAAACGAACTTAGCGAGGAAGACAAGGAAAGAGATTTTGTAAATGAGGAAAAAGATGCTTTCGTTTCCAAAGAAGTTACAAAAGCGATAAAAGCCAAAGAAATTGAGCCCAATACAATGCTCGTTTTACAAAAGGTTGATTCTCTTTTCAAAGAAGAAAAGAGAATCAATAAACAAATCAAAGATCATAAAGCTTCACTACATCTACTAACCAAACAGACCATTGAGGGCTTGTCTGATGAAGATGCATTAAAACTCGTTGAATTTAAATGGGTCACTCCTTTAGTTCATGATCTGTCTGAATTACCAAGTACAGAACTTACTGAGTTTATTGGTAAGTTAGAGGTGTTATCTGAAAAATATGAAACTACTTTAACAGAGGTCGAACAGCAGATTCGTGATACAGAAAAATCCCTTAATGATCTTTTGAGTGATTTAACCGGTAGCGATTACGATATGCAAGGAATCGCAGAACTACAAAAATTGCTTGGAGGTGAATAGCATGAACCCAAAAAATAGAAAGCCGACTATTCGCTTCAAAGCTTTTAATGATCCTTGGGAACAGCGTAAGTTTGGGGGGCTGTTAGAGTCAGTACCTTCCAAAACTTTTATTAAATCACCAGAGATTAACGGTAAATATGAGGTTGTGCAGCAAGGTAATGATCCTATTATGGGTTACGCAAACGGTTACCCTTGTGAGGATTATCAAGAAACCGTAATCTTTGGTGACCACACCTTATCGCTATATAAGCCACAAGCTCCATTTTTTGTTGCTACTGATGGTGTTCGAATTGTTAAAGGCAAAGACAAGAGTGATGGATTTTTCTTATTTACATTGTTAGAGAAATATAAACCCCAGAGCGAAGGATATAAGCGATATTTTTCAATTTTGAGCGATACTAGTTGTTATTTTGCAAAGAATTTAAGTGAGCAACAAAAAATTGGAGAATATTTTGAATGTATTAACTCTCTTATCACCCTTCATCAGCGTAAGTTAGACAAACTACAAAATATAAAAAAAGCATGTCTTGAAAAGATGTTCCCTCAAAATGGAGAGTCTGTTCCTAGAATTAGGTTTAAAGGTTTTACTGACACTTGGGAACAGCGTAAGTTATCTAGCGTAGCAACTTTTATTAATGGAAGAGCCTATTCTCAAGATGAACTACTTCCTACAGGGAAGTACAAAGTTCTGCGGGTTGGAAATTTTTATACAAACGAAAAATGGTATTACTCGAACCTTGAATTAAACGATAAGTTGTACGCTAACAATGGTGACCTACTTTACACATGGTCTGCAACCTTTGGTCCTCATATCTGGCCTGGGAATCGAGTAATCTACCACTATCACATCTGGAAAATTGATCTTGTTGACACGGTTGATAGAAACTTTGTTTATCAATTTTTAATCAAAGATAAAGAAGCTGTTTTGTCCCAAACAAACGGATCAACTATGGCTCATATTACGAAACAAGAGATGGAAAATAAACGAGGATTCTTTCCAAAAACTAAAGAAGAACAAAGCGCCATAGGTACTTTTTTGAATACCTTAGACAGTGTTATCACCCTTCATCAGCGTGAGCATTTATAAAGAGGGCTATAAGCCAGCCAAGGATCTCATCACAATGTCGGTGTCTTTATTCTCCAGTTCGTGAATGATGTGTAGATAAATTTTTTGTGTTGTTGTCATACTTGCATGCCCTAAACGACGAGCAACACTAGCAATAGATACACCAGCAAATAGTAGTAATGATGCATGTGTATGACGAAGGCCATGAATGGAAATGATGGGAATTTTGCTATTTTTACAATACCTTTCAAGTATCCCATTGACCGTTGAATTGTATGTTTGCCGACCTTCGTGAATAAAAATTGGCTTTTCAGCATCTAAACCTTTTGTCAATTCTGAAAACTGAACGACGGTTTGCCAGTCTATTTGGATTTTTCTGTTGGATGATTTATTTTTTGTTGGTAAAAATCCTCCATTCTTATTTTTGTAGCACCATGTTTTATTAACACATACTGTTTGGTGCGCAAAATCAAAATCATTAGGAGTTAACGCCAATGCTTCTGAAAATCTCATACCAGTTTTAGCTACCAACAAAATAAACCACTCCCAAGAAAGATCTTTTTGTAAATCCAAATTAGCTAATAAGGTGTGAAGTTCAAATTGATTTAAAAATTTAATTTTTTTAGGTCTAGGAGATTTGCCTTTGATAATAACTTTCCTAGTTGGATCTCTTTCAATAAGTCCATCATCTACAGCATCAAGCACACTGCTTTTAACCTGATGGTGAAAGTCCATAGTAGTTTGACGCTCATGGTTCTCTGCATACTTATTAAGTAGCCCTTGATAAGTAATTCGGTTAAGCTGCTGAATTTCCATTTCAGGAGCATTTTTTCTTAGCCATGCAAGAGTCAGAAGGTACTTATTTAGGGTAACGTCTCGAATTGCCCCTTTTTTGTATACATTTATCCATTGCTCGTAGTACCTGTGGAAAAAATCGTTCTTTTTGAAATCATCTAACATAGGAGTCTCCTATTTAACAAGGTTTGGCTCACGCTGATGAAGGGTGATAATCTGCTCAAGGTTTCGAAAAACAGCCACAATTTGACTCTGTTCTTCCTGCGAAGGATAGGACACAAAAACCTCCTTTATATCCGAATTTCTGACATGAACAACAGATTTCCCTTGAGCTCTTTTAGTTAATTGTTTTTGAGGCTCTCCATTCGAAAAGGTGAGAGCTAAAAATAGAGGATTTACACTGCCAACTGGTCTGATGATATTAAGATCTCCACCCAGTAAAAAGCCTGATTTTTCAATGGCTGAAGCTCGAGCAATTTCCTCTGCAGTTTCTCCTGAAGCAGGAATAATAACTTCATTTCCTTGGCTATAAACAGCGCCCTCTTTTGGCTTAGTAAATGTATCCACCTCATTAATGAAGAACTTATATTTTGTATAAAGTCTCCCATACAAAATTATCGGTGTTCCAGTCTTAGTCAAATCACCTTTAGAGTATCCACTACCTTTAGAAAAATTAGCTATCTCAGAAACCTTACGCTGTTCCCAAGAATTCGTAAGAAATCTGGAATGGTAGCTCTTAACTATGTTGCTAACAGTTCACGATGTTTCTATTGAGGAGTTTTAATTTCAAAACCACCTGACAAAATAAAGTCGCGGAGCAATTTATCGACCTTATTTGAAACTTTGGGAGGAATTATGCTTCGTTGCTCAAGCCACTCAAAATACTCTTTGGCTTTTTTCTTGTTTACTGTTGATTTGAGCGCTTCATAACGACCATATTCGTTCAAATTTCTTTCCTCAACTTGAGAAGACATCAATGCACGTAGTTGTACTTCGTCTAGACCAAGTACAGTAGCTAAACGATGTACGTTATCGTCCTTGGCTTTTTGCATATATTCCACAACGTAGTCTTGTAATGTTTTCCCTTCTACAGGGATAACATCTCCGCTTTGTATGTCATGTAGAAAGATCTTTGCGAACTTTTGTTTTTCTTTTGATAATGTTGCAAATGTTTTGTGCAGTTCTTCTTCGGCCTGTTTGATCATTTCAGCTGAAGCTCCCTTTTGATTCAACAACTTTAAATATTTTTCAAATCGGGAGTTCATATAGTCAATATCAATATCATCTGTATCTATAGTTGTAAGGTAGCCAACAATGTCATACGGAATATCATTACTTGGATTGGGACCAGTTCCCGTGCCAAAGAGTTCTTTGTAGCGCAAAGCTAATGTTTTATATGTCTTCTCGTTTATAAGAACTAAAATTGAATACTTAGTTTCACTTTCAGAAATTACAAAATCATAATCTTGTTTATCCCAATCAAATCCCTGCACTTTCGCTGCTTCAAGGTATTCATTTAATTTCTTAAAAAGGCTTGAAAATTTTCGTCTTTCTGGTACTCCGCTAGGTAATTTGGAAAAATTCTCAATTTTTTCACCTTCAAATAAGTTTTTAATTTCGGAATAGGTGTGATTGAGGTTTTCAAGATTTTTATTTAACCTATCCACGAACAGGCCTAAAGGCTTATCACCGGAATACAACTTCACAGCAGCCTCAATATTTTTTTCCATGGTGTGAGGTCTTCTGTAATACCGAATAGTTCCGAATGGTTTTTCAGGTCCAAAAAGTCGATTTGTGCGGGAAAAGGCCTGAATGATGTTTTCATAAATTAGAACCTTATCCATGTACAACGTATTGATCCACTTAGAATCAAACCCAGTAAGCATTTGATCAACAACAATTAGAAGATCTATTTGTTTTTCCGGTGTACGATCAATGCGTTCATAAGGTTTTTTATGAGCTAAACGAGCTGAAATATCCTTCTTCATTTTCTGGAAGGTTGGAATTGTGAAGCTTTGTTCGAATCTATCGTTGTAGTCGGTGATGATTTCTTTTAAACCGTCTTCTTTGTTTAGCCCTTTACCATTATTATCAATATTTGGATCAAACAACGCCGTAATTTTGAGCTGAGGAGTCTTTTCTTTTAACAAACGATAATATTGAATTGCCTCAGAAATGCTACTTGTGGCTAATATTGCGTGAAATTTCCCATTTTTACTTAGAACTTCCCAATTTTCATTGATATCTTTTACAACCATGTCACGATGTTCTTTTCGTTCATATTGGCTGTTTGGTAAGTAATCTTCAATTCCTTTGGCGTAATCGCCGTTTGAATCAAAACTCCCAACCATTGGTAAGTTCAAGTATTCATAAAATACTTTACTTTTATCTGGATCGTTTAGAGCTTCCTTTACACTTTTGGCCTTTACTTTTTCTAAGGCTACCGCTTCACGTAGGTCCTTATCCCGATAGGTTAATACTTTATAGGGGTCAAATCCTAGAACATTTTTATCTCTTATTCCGTCAGCAATGCTGTACCGGTGCAACTCGTTACCAAATACTGTTGCAGTAGTATTCATTTTTTTCTGATTTTCCTCATGAATCGGTGTGCCGGTAAAACCAAAAAATATTGCCTTCGGGAAAGTTTTCTTTATGGTTAAAAGCATGTCTCCGAATGTGGATCGATGACATTCGTCAATGATGAAGACAATTCGCTTTGAGTTCATTAAAGCAATATCAGCCGCCTTCAGTTTCCCTTCATCCTCATTTTTAATATTGCTCATTTTTTGTATTGAAGTAACAATGAGGGTATCTGAAGGATTATTACTTTTAAGTTTTGCGATTAAAACATCAGTGTTCTCGGTAGCTTGCACCTCAATACTATCAGCAGCAAACCCCTTGTATTGTCTTAAACTTTGAGTGCCAAGCTCTATGCGATCCATTAGGAAAACAACTTTATCCGCATCTTTTGACGCAGCGATAAGCTGAGCAGATTTAAAAGATGTCACTGTCTTTCCTGAACCTGTTGTGTGCCATATGTAGCCTCCCAGTTGATTCTTGTCATCCCAATTGGTTTTAGAGACTTTATCTGATATTGCATTGGCAGCATAGTATTGATAGCTACGCATCACCTTTAAAATTCCATCAGAACCATCAGCAATGGTGTAAAACCCGATCAGTTCGTGGGCCATAGGAATTGACAATAAAGTAGATGCAATCTTCTCCCAATCATTTATAGGTTCATTATTAAAATCAGCCCAGTGAAAGTAATAATCAGGATTAAATTTGCCTTCAGGTCCCGGATTGGCAAAATACACCGACTCTTCTGGATTCATTGCCACAAATACTTGTATTAGAGAAAAAAGACCAGAGAAAATGCCTTCGGCGGCATATTTTTCAATTTGATGGCAGGCTTGGCTAACGGGAATGCCGCTTTTTTTGAGTTCTATATGAATCACTGGCATACCATTTATAAGCAGCATTAAATCTCCGCGTCTGTTGTTGAGAATATCCGACTTTGCAGAGAATCTAGGCTGTTGTGCAATTTGATACCGACTTTGCCCTGCCGCAATTTCTTTACGATCATATATCTTCAGAGAAACTTCCTTTCCAAAGTGAAGCTGATCGTCAACATTGTCTCGAGTTATTGAAATGTTTTTACCGTTTATGAAGCTATTTAATTTTGCAGGTGTTTTTAATGTTTTAATCTGATTGATAATTTGCTGCATTTCTCCTTCAGTAAGGGGATAGTCATTCAACTGGTCTATACCTCTATTATTTTCAAAGAGGATATTGGCCCAATTCTGTTTTAGGTCTTCTTCGGAGTAATTTTTTAAAACGTCTTTTTCCCAACCGCTTTCGGTAAGTTTTTTAATTAAGGCGTTTTCAAATGCGCTTTCTTCGCTGAATGACATGAGGCAACTCCTTATTGTTCTAAACGAACATTTTTTCCAAACAGGCCTTTTTTAAATTTTTGAGCTTATCTAACTTACGCTGATGAAGGGTGATAAGTTCATCAAGTTTTACAAAAAACTCACCAATACACTCCTGTTCTTCCTGCGAAGGCTGGGAAATACTCATTTCCATCACCTTCTTTTTGGAAATGTTATATCTAGATATTCCTTGGGCTAGGAGTGTTAATTTTCTTCTAACCACATTGGAACGAAGCATATAGGCATAATAGTTACTACAAATTTTTTGTCTTGGACGAAAGCCAAAACAAAAGCTGTTAAGGTAAACAACTCCTTGTTTTTCAAGCAAGATAGAAGACATGCCGACCTCTTCTGGCGTTTCAGAAGAGGTTGTAAAAAATATATCCCCTACCTGTACTTCGTTCTGTTTAGAGTCCAATTCTATTGGCTCTGTCATCTCTGGATTACAGACAGGATTAGTAAAAACATTCATGTAGGTGACAAATCGAGCATTACCGTGTCCGAAATCCTCTTTTGTTTTTCCGGACAACCCTGTATATGTTTGTCCAATATCTCCAAACTTACACTGTTCCCAAGCAAGAGCTTCAGATAAATTAATTGCATAAATCTTCGAAAATCGAATAACGATTCTCCAGAAATCGAACAATAGTGGACGGCATCGAACGGGCTGCAGAATCTCGAAATAAACTGACACTAATCTTAAATAAACGGACACATCAGATACCGCAAACGTTTTTCAAAATTAAGGCAATACGTTCCGTTTAAAAGAGTACGCAGAAAGCAAGATCCTGCCGAAGCCGCTAACCCTCAAAAGTTGGCTGTAGGCAAGGCTGAATCTTGCGGGTTTAGGGCACTACTGAACAAATTCCCTTAGCGACTTGGGCTCCATCAGTTGGATATGATGACTGTAGTGCAGCAACCGATCAACCAATGCGTCCGAAGAGGCTCCCGTGGCAGAATCTGTGACCAAGTTACTATCGGCTTCTGACTAAGAACGATGCCTGCAAATAGTTCAAACTCTATGACATACCTCACCGTAGTTGTCTCACATTGTTGTGTGGTATCCATCGAAACTTAGGCAATCAAATGGATGGTTGCTTCTTCATAAGGAATTTGAAACCAAAATCATGGTTTTTGTCGCTCAACAATCTTAAGATGTCTCTATTTAAGCCATACCATTAAAATAGCACTACAACATTATTTTTGGGTATTTTCTTATGGCTCGTACATCATCTGGTTTCTCTCAAGCTTTAATTTACCTTGAAATCATCAAACGTCTCCCTAGACACTGGGTAACCTCGACAGAAATCATGCAAAGCTTGAAATCTGCCGGTATTGAAATTGAAACGCTCACTTTGCAACGTTATCTCAAAGAGCTTGCTGAATCCGATGAAATTCCGGTCGAACGTGATACACGCTCTCGCCCCTACGGCTATCGCCTCGCCTCTTTCAGCAACACCTTTTCTTTCTTGTCCCCATCACCGCAAGAATCTTTGTTGCTGAAATTGATTCAGGAATATTTGAAATATCAATTACCCGGAAAGCTTGCCAAAACTTTGGATCCGTTCTTTAACGCAGCCATGGATAAGCTCGACACTCCGCTGGGCCACGTAACTAAAGAACGCCATTGGTTAGATAAGATCGCGGTTGTCTCAGACACGCTTCCCCGCATTCCGCCTCAGGTGCTACCCAGAATTTTCGACGATGTCACCAATGCCCTTTACGAAGAAAAGAAAATTCAGGTGAAGTATCGTAATGCCGAAGGCGAAAAGAAAGAAGCTATTTTGAGTCCACTGGGCTTAGTTCAGCAGGATGGTCGTTTGTATTTAGTATGCCAATTTGACGGCTACAATAATTACCGTCATTTAGCCCTTCACCGCATTGACTCTGTCAAGCAATTAAAAGACAACGCTCAGGGCGTCTCGGGTTTTAAAGTTAAGGATTACATTAAGAGCCGTCACTTTAATTACACGGGTGATAAGACGAGACTAATTCATCTGATTTTGGACTTTAAAAATCCTCAGACAAAGACATATCTGGAAGAGTCTCCTTTTAACCGCTCTCAAAAGATCACTGAGCCAGAGAAAGGTTTATACCGCTTAGAAGCCGATCTGGTTGATAGCATTTTGCTTGACGGTTGGATCAAAATGTGGGAACAAGGAGCACAAATTGTTCGGGTTAACAAAGACAAAACCATCAAGTAAGGTGTTCTATGGCTATTACTCAATCTGAAGTCACAAAATTTTTAAGCTCTATAGTTAAAAAAACTGTCAGAAAAAACAAAGATGAACTTGATTTTCTGTTGCAACACCCTAATCGCTGGGAAAAATGGTTCCAAGTTGAGCTCGCAACAGAATTAGTTCGTAACGAGGCTCGGGACGTTTGGTTAGAATATGATAGTCCTCTTGATTCTCGAAAGAAAAATACCAATTTCCGTACAGAGCACAACTTCACAACAGCTCATCTTGATCTCATCTTCAGAATGAAAGACGCCACGAAAGGTAAGTTTATCGGTGTGGAGCTAAAACAGGGGAACTCCTGTAAAGAGATTCAAGAAGTTTTTAAAGACATTATTAAAATCCGTGCCATTCAAAAAAGTAAGTGGCCGTACCGATCTTTGAACTTTATATTCCTTTATCCAGAAGGTAAAAGATCTAGTAAATACAACCGACTGCTGGAGGCTTTGGCTAAAAAACTCAAAGAAGAAGAGTACGAACCTTGTGTAGATATTGATTTCAAAGAGTACTCATCATTGGAAGAAGTTCATGGTTTGCATTGCTTCATATTGACCTGGGACGCGGGCAGTCTACAAAAAAACATGACTTTTGATCGATTTCACCAATGGTTTAAAGTGATTCAACCAGTTTTCAAAGAATTCGGCATCACCGACATCGCAAAAGGTAGATCGAAAGTTAGGATAGTTCCTGACTCTGAGTCCTAACCACTGATTAGCCGCTTAGCCATAAGGAAACCCTATCTTCTTATAACAAGGCGGCTAATCTACCTGAAAACCCTTCAGAAATCACTAACTTCAAACTCATCGATGCACGTGTCATCCCCAAGTAAAGAACTGACCGTGCCAGATCATCGACGTCGTCAAAATCCACTTCTGTCAAGATAATGCACGGCGCCTGAAGTCCTTTAAAACGTCTCACCGTATCGTTAAAGAGCGTTCCGTCACTAAAGAGCTGACGACCGTTTTTAAACTCATCCAACGGTTGCTTAAGCGAATATTTGTCTGATCCTAGTGTTGGTGAACATAAAATCTCTGACGAATGACGTCCCTTCATCGTCAAGATAGCGATTTGATCATCAGAAAAGCCCTCTTTTCGAGCTTCATCAACTGCCCTTCTCGTTTCTTTTAAAAGTTGCGCTGGACCGCTATAGGTGAAAAAAGCAGGAACATCCCCTTGATAGGGACTCGTAGAGACCAGAGGGCTAGAGGTAAGCGCCAGTTCATTTATGACCTGCGTTACCCTCTGCGGTATGCGAGCGGTTTCTGAGGAATTCACTCGGACAGATTCAGTAAATTCAACAGTTTCACCAGTTTTGAAATTGGTATCTAACAAAACGTAAAGTGTTCCATCGGATGATAGAGCCTGCGTTAACGCCTCCACCCAATCGGATTTCAAATCTTGAGCATCATCCAACACGATGCAATCAATGGAATAGTTACCTTCTTCTAATTTTTGAACAAACGCCTCTGACACCTCGTTGAAGTACTGACCTAATTTCTGCAAATCAATACCTGCTGGATCTTCAGCACGGGTTTTCTCAATCGCCAATTCATGCCACGTACCGATGAATTCAACATGCTGATTAATGGGGTGATCCTGAAGCTTTTGAGCGATGTTGCGGGTCGTGTTGATGTACCAGGCGCTTCTTTTTTCTTGATGGGCTTTTTGTAAAAGCGACAACGCAAGCTGCGTTTTACCGGCACCAGCCGGTGCATTAACTTCTACAACAGCCAAAGGCGATTCAATTCTAGGAATCCAAGTAGCCAATCCTGAAGACAATTCCCGGCATCGTATATCCAGCGTTTCAGAAATGGAGCTCAAACTTTGTTTGACAACACAATGATTTTCTAAAAACTCGACGATTGTATCTTTAGAGACGTCATGATTATGCGGCAACCGGTCGCAGTCCAAAATGATATTGCAGAGTTCATCCATACGATCCGCATCAATGACTCTGGTCGAATCAATCCCTATTCCGTATCCATCTAGTTTCCCGGTTGGTAAAACGAGAAATGAGCGAATAGTCAGATTCTTCGCAAGAGCAGCCAAACGATTTCTGGCAATTCCTCCCTGTCTATTTAACTGTTTAACGATATCCTTTTGACCTCCGGCTCCATAATCACGCACCACGTGTCCGGACTCATCCGCTATTAGATCACCTGCTTTAACTTCTAAGACAACAATAACGCCGGTCGGTGTAACCACAACGGTATCCAGTTCAGAACTTTTACCTTCAGCCGCAATATCCACGTTGGCGATTACAGAATATCCCGGTGGCAAATCTTCCAATTTTTTCTTCACAATTAACTCAGCAATCTCACCCTGTCTGACCTTTTGTTCGTCCATATGAATACCTCTATGTGCCATTAATTCAGACGCTCTTTGTCTTAAAGAGATTGTTTCGATCCTCTTGACCTCACCGCTCAGTAAGCAAAAATCCCATATATAAAGGCAAAGTCAAAAGCTGTTCACGACGGCCCACGTTGTAGTCCCCGAGTTTTATGGCCGAATGCACGTGATACTTCTCCGGATGCTTCAAAATAGTGCGCGTGCTTTTCGTATTACCAGAAGTTGCTTTCACTTCCAGCAAAACTGCCTCACCCTTGTAACGCATAACAAAATCGACCTCTAGACCTGTATCCTTTTGGAAGTAATACAAAGGCCTTTTCATTTTGATGAAGAAATCCGCCACTAAATTTTCAAAAATCGCCCCTTTATACCCAAAGAGATCGCCTTGCAAAATATCACGCTCCGTACCGTCTTCCAACATCCCGACAAAAAGACCGGTGTCAGACATATAGACTTTGAACTTATCCTGACAAGCATTACCTTCGAGCGGCAATTCAGGCAGTGTCAGGTTGTAGCAACGACGAATTAAACCTGTATCTTCCAGCCATTGAAGACTTCCAACATACTGGTTAGAACGCGCTGTCTTTTTAATCAAAGAAAATTGGAATTTCTTGTTGTCTCGAGCAAGCTGCTTCGGAATTGATTCAAAACACTCACGAATTCGTGATTTATCTGCACCTTGTGCATATTTGACCATATCGTCCTCAAAAGAGCGGATCAAAAGCTTTTGCTCTTCACGAACGAAGGCGACATTTTTTTCTTTAATGAACTGATCAACAATATGAGGCATTCCGCCCACAACAACATATTGCAGCAATAAGTCTCTCATCCGTTGGTGCAATGCTTCAGGAACGGGTCTTTCCTCTTCCAGACACTGCTTTAGAAGAGCTATCAAAGAATCCTCAATCCCATTGGCCCAAAGGAATTCCTCAAAATCCAACGGAAACATATCAATGATTGTTTCATAACCTACCGGTACAGAATAGTCTTCCGAACGATAGCCGCTGATACCCAATAACGAACCCGTTGCTAAAACGTCAAAACGGCCATCCAGCTTGAAAAATTTCAGAGCCGCACGAGCTCTGGGGCATTCTTGAATTTCATCTAAGACAATGACTGTCTCGTGGGGTATAAAGCGAACGTTTGCACCGACAAACGCACTCATCATTAAGACGACATCGTCAACTTTAAGCGATCCTTCAAAAATCGCTCTGTAATCTGGATTTTCGAAGAAATTCAAGTACACAACGTGTTTGTAGTGTTGTTGAGCGAATCGCAACACAGAAAATGTTTTTCCGCATTGCCTGCAGCCTTTCAAAATTAACGGATTCCGATTTTCCGTATTGAGCCAATTTAAGAGTGTCTTTTCAATTTTTCGCTTAAGCATAAATTTCGTCGCTCTAATTACACCTTTTTAGTCACTTTAACACGAAAAATTACGTTTTCCTAGCGACTTTTTCAAAAAATCTTACATTTTCCCAGCGAGTTTTTCGGAACACCTAACATTTTCCTAGCGAGTTTTCAAAAATAAAGGCCAAAACCCAAAGTTGAAAACATCATTTTTGAAGTATAGAACCTTCATAAAATGAAGCTATAAGTATTATCCTAATCTCAGAATAAAGATAAAAACTCAACTAGGAGTCAACCATGCGTAGGGTTGTTGGTGATTATGTTGTTGACCTTTTTGGTAAAGAAGAATCCAACAAAGAATTTCTCATTAAACAATCAAAAATCAGAAACCATTGAGACAACAAATGCTTCATAAAATGAAGCTATTGTGAGTATTCTTTTAATAGATAAAAAGTTAACGAATACCCTCATAAGGAACAGAAAAACATGATGAACTTCATCGCCATCGATATTGAGAACTTTAAAGTGGATCTCTACGACGAAGAAGAATTTATTGCCGCCTATAAAGCGGAAGCGCTTGATCCCGAAGACTACAAAAGTGACGAAGATAGAATCACGGAACTGGTTGAAGACAATTATTGTGACATCGCTTGGTCCCGACAGGATGCGGTCGATAAAATTATCGAAGAAATCGAATTGCTTTGCATTGATGACGGCGATGACGATGAAACTCTCGTTGGTTTAGCCCAAATGCTAATTACCATTGCTCAAGCCAATTGGTGGGATGGAATTATTGCTAAAAATAGCTCCTATGGATCTGTACGCCACCCAACTTTCGATTTGTAAAGTTTTATACTATCTCTGTTTAGCATTAGATACAAATTTAAATTATGAGCGAAGAAACACAGAACGTTTCTCAATTACTCCAAGTGGTCAAGGCTCTGCTTAACGCTGAAAAGTTAAATCAGGCAAATTACGCCAGTCGCTTAGCAGAAAACTTTGCCCCTATAAGCTTATTTCATCCTGGTGAAACAGATATTTCACGTGTCTTGGCATTCCTTCTTAACCCTAAGGAGCGCCATGAGCAAGGTGAATTATTTTTAGATGCGTTTTGCCAACTTCTCAGAAAGTTACCAGTACTATCTAGCCAAGAAAACGGTAAATCTTTTATTGACATTCCCAAATTTGGAGATTCATCGTTCATTGCTGTTGAATACACGATCCCTAATGGTCGAATGGATATCTTGATCCGAAATGCCGATAGTGCTATTTGCATTGAAAATAAACCTTGGGCCAATGATGGGCAAGATCAACTTCAAACTTACGCTCAATGGCTTGAAACTCAAAGAGACATAAAAAACTGGACTATTGTTTACCTTTCTGACCATGAACCAACAGAATGGTCAATTGACACAAACAGCATTTTTCGCTCAAAAATTATTCAAGTCGATTTTCTACAACTGAGTAAGGCACTTGAAACTGCGGCTAAATTTTCATTAGCTCCGAGTGTCCGGTATTTTGTGGAATTATTTGTTCGTTTTCTTAGACAAAATGTTGCGGGAGAAGCGCCCATGACAGATAAAATCCTTTTAAAAACATTAAAAGATCCGCAAAATCTTGCCGCTGCTATGGCAATCTATGAGGCCTTCCCCGAGCTACGAAAAGAAGCATGGAAAACCTTTTGCCAAACTCTTTCAAAACAATGTGAAGAGATAAATAATTTTCCCTTAAAGTTGGAATATTCAGAACCTGATGAAATTAATTCGGGCTTTGCCGGATTTTGGTTTAAACCGGCTAACAACCAGCTCAATTGGTGCATAAACTTTGAAGCTCAAAAAATAAACTTGACCCAGATCTGCTGGGGAATTTCTGGCTATAACAACTGTGAAGTCATCGAGCCCGTTCTTTATCAAGAGTTAAAAAATGAAGCCACAAAGGCATTTGGAAACGAAAGACATTCTAAGTATTGGCCATGGTGGAAATGGGGCGAAGAAAATCCTGTAAGTGCAAAATCATTCCCTATAGAGCTTAATTCAGTTAAATGGTTAGAAATGATGCTTTCTGGAAAAGATTCTTTGTTAACTGATATGGTCTGGGATAAAGTGAACACTCTTTTAAACAGCATGGACAAAAAGTACCTTTAAGTCCAAAAAATTTAGCCGATCAACGTAATTCTTTACGTTGATCGCTATTTTTTTCTTAATACCTCATAAATTGAAACGCCTGTCGATACCCTTTTCTCATTCATAGGAGACTATTTATGAGTTCAAAAGATCTATCGAGCCAGGCATTTTCATTCAAATGCCAAGAGTTCTTCAAACCAGGTTTTATTTGGCACAGAGACGAAGCTGTCGCTTTCGTCAAAGAGCACTATACGGTTCAGTTGCTGCTTCCTTCTGAACTTTTGCGTCAATATCCCCACTATTCAGCCTCTTATAACGGCTTTATTGAAATACCCGCCGGCTTTGTTTGGTTTGCCCCCAAATTTGTGGCGGAAATCGTTCGGGCTTGGGGGCACAGATTCTTTGGTGCGCCGTTTGAACAATGCGCTTTTGAAAAAGTTCAGCAAAGTCTACGAACGCTTTTTGGTTTTCACACCGGATACCCGGATCTGCACAAAAAAATGCATAACGCGACAGCATCACAAAAAAAAATCCAGCCGGCCCGACAACCGCTTCTGGATTCTTTCAGAGAAACAGTGCTTTCAATTAAAGGACTTTTTCCCAACCTCTACGAGTTGATTCCCTTGTGGTCCAACCATGTCACAGCGATCAAAAATGAAGAAAAGAAACGCTCCGCAAATTTAAGGGTTCTTTACAAACCCAAAAAACTTATTTCTGTTCAAACCAGTCTCGATTTGGTATTAAGTGAAGGGCTCGTTGAATGTGCCGCCCCCTCTACGCTTTTAGGTTTTTGCATTAGAAAACTCAGTTTATCGGGTGAAATTTTGGACTATTGGTTTATCGCCCCCTACAAACTCGGATACGACTCTTTTACAAGCCAAGCCACTCATTACCAGGTGGACTGCGAAATGAGTCAGAAACTGTCTAATCGTGAAGAGGGTCAAGTCAAAGCCCGAGAAGTTGATCAAAAACTCGATGAAATCGCTTGGAGTAAAGACCCGACACTCAATCTTGAAGAGTTAGAAAAAATCGCCATGGTCATGACTTCAATGGAGACACCCAACCAAAGCCTACAATACAAACGACACGTCCTCTATGATCTTTTTGTCGACGAAAAACCTTTAACGGAAATTCTTGACAAAATTGAAGCCTCCGGCGACTCTCCCTATTCTAAAAACATCAATCCCAAGCTTTTTTCAGAGGCTTGCGCTGCTCGAGCTGTGGAACTAAACGGCACCAACACCGACTTGCCGTTGAGTCCATTTTTTGCCCTAAGACCCAACGCATGAACGCTATTTTCCCGATACATCAATACATCATAATTTGATGTATCGGTTTGTATTCTTTCATCATCGAAAGGACTCTGTTGAACAATAAATTTCCCCATTTTGTTCATGAGACCCATAACTTAACCCAATCCTCAAGGCTGACAATGATGAACGGAAAACAACCGGCGGTCTCGCACTCGCTTTCTGAAGAAAGCCTCCTTACTCATGAAGGCTTTATTCGATTCAATGGATTTCCCGTTGCTTTTGTAAAAAGCGACCTTTCGGTGCTGTTGCTTTTACCCTTTGAAGAACTAAGTCGCCGTCCATACTACTCAGCAACTTTTAACGGTTTTATTGAATTGCATTATTCAATAAGCAGACTCTGTCCCCGTTTCACCCTGGCTCTCATCGCTGAGTGGGCAAGGCGCTACTTTGGGCTATCAACGGATCCCAAGCGTTCAGACTATGTTAAAAAAGCTCTCCAACGGCTCTACGGCTGGCATCACGGTAAATCGGATTTAGCTTCTGCTCTTTCCAATCCCGATGATCCGATACACGACTTTCCATTGGCCGATAAGCTGTCTGCTGCCGAAGCGGATGTGCTCGATAGTTTTCAAAAAAGTCTCTACCCGATTTATATCGTGAGCGGTCTTTGGTCAAACCACTTTCGATCGCCGAAAAGCTCCTATCTTCCCACTCGTGAAGCTCGACGTTTGGTCCCGATCGATAACGGTTATGTCCCGGTTATCACAAACACGGATCTTTTAGTCAAAGTCAAAGTCGATGATCAACATCGTGAAAATCTGATGGGTTTGTGTGTGCGCAAAGTTGAGAGTGACGGTGAAATCAAAAAAGTCTGGTTTCTGCCTAAACGGCTTTGGAAATGGTTCATGTATGAACCGGAACAAAAGCAATTTTTGACAGCCAAAGAGATGGAAAAACTTCTTCCGGCGAGTTCTTCATCCAATCTGTGTACCGAAATGTTGGACGATACATTAAACACTTTAGCCTGGTCACAAGATCCCGGATTAACGAACAAAGAACTTGAAGATGTTTGCATGCTGCTTTTGGAAATCGATCACCCGGACGAGAAACCTTTGGTCGTGAACTCGCCTCTTTTCCAACTCTTTCTTGAGAACAAAGACCTTGCGGAGGTACTTCAAGCGATTGAATCCACCACCCAGGGTAAACACTCGACTTTTGAGGTTGATCCCGTTGTCTTTGCCGCAGCCTGCGCCTTAAAAGCGAGGGAATTCCAAGGGGAATCCTCTGAGGGTGGCATTCAATACTGTCCTATGCCCGATGTCAATGCACTAAAAACGTTTTATCAAAAGGTTTAAAAAATGAAATTCTCGGATTTAAAGAAAAGCATTCTGGCTCAATTTGAAGTGGCGGGTGGCAACCGCATCGTCCCTTTTATCGAGGGCAAGCCAGGTGGTGGAAAATCAGCTTGTGCACGAGAAATTGTCAATGAATTGAAGAAAAAATATCACATTGCTGATGAACAAATCGTGGAATTCAATCCCTCGCTTCGCGACCCGGTTGATGTCCTAGGAGTGCCGTTAAGCATGAATCAGGCACACACAATGTGTGGCTGCCGCCCGAAGAGTTTTATAACTTGCGTCAAGGGGTCGGTCCCTGCGCTTTAATCATTGAGGAGCTAACCGATGCTCCCATGTCCATGCAAAACCCGATGTGCCGCATCATTTTGGATCGGTGGGCCGGATCGGTAAAACTTAGTGATCAGCTTTTCATCATTGCAACCGGCAATCGCGTTGAAGATAAGTCCGGAGCCAATCGCATGAGTACAAAACTAGGCAACCGCCTGCGTTGTTTGTCTTTTGATGAAAATCTTGACGATTGGATCATATGGGCCAAAGCTCACAACATTTGCGACGTGCTAATTAAATTTTTGCAATTTCAGCCCAAGATGCTTTCTGATTTTGATCCCACCCGAAAAACCAATCCGACTCCCAGAGCGTGGGAAGCTGTGAGCCTTGTTCCATCTTTCACCGGACGAGACGGTGAAAAGCTTTTTCATGCCTTGGTCGCGGGTGACGTCGGTGAAGGAGCCGCGGCCGCTTACTGCGCTTTCCGGAAGATGTACCTGAACCTGCCGGACTTTTCAGAACTTTTAGCCCGCCCCGAACAGTATTCGGTTCCGGAAGATTTAAGCATCCGCTGGGCAACCGTCATGAAGCTCGTTGACCTCATTGCATCCGAGAATTGCAAACAGGATACGGCCAACGCCGCACTGACTTTTATCAGTCGGGTGCCGCCCGATATGCAGGCCATGGCTGTTCGGGAACTATATAAAGGCGAATCCAAAAAGCGTTTAATCGCAAGCCCCGTTTTTAAGAAATTAGCTTCAAGACTCACTAAGGTGATCGGATGAGTGAAACCATTAACAAACTTCTTCAGGCTAAAACTCGCCTGTCACTGCGAGAACCCTTTTTCAGCAGTATTCTCTTTCGTTTTCCCATGGAAGCAACTGACACGGTGCCTTATGCTGCCGTAACCCCTCGTGGGAGAATTCTTTATAACCCCGAAACAATTGAGAGGCTTTCGGTGGAAGAGGTCGTTTTCTTACTCTGCCACGAAGTGCTGCATATAGCGTTTTCTCACAGTCTTAGACGAGGCGAGCGTGATCATTTCCTTTTTAATATCGCAAGCGATGCCGTCATTAACGAAACGCTCATTGAACTGGAAATCGGAAAATTTATTGATAGCGGGGTACGACTGAGGGGCGCTCAATCCAGAACCGCAGAAGATATTTATGACGAAATCTACGAAAAGATTCCGGCGGCCAAGCTACTTTGCGACATCATTTATTCAGGCGACCAAAGCGCTGGCGAGCTCAAAAATGATCCCCTTGCCGAAGCAAGAAAAATCTTTGGTGAATCGGTTGAAGACGCTGAGTTACGGGACATTGAAAATTGCGTAAAAATGGCCGTTGCGGAAGCAATCACCAAACAGAAGATGATGCAGACTCGTATGGGCTCCGCGATGGGTCATCTCATCACCCTTTTAGAGGAATACGTGTTGGTTGAAAAGCTTCCCTGGTACGAGCTGTTGGGACGTTTTATGACCAAATTTGTTTCACAAAACGAAACATGGCGCCGCCCTAATAAACGTTTCTCAGATGTCTATCTGCCTTCTGTCAACAAAGAAGCGCAAATGGGCTCATTGGTTATAGGTATTGACACATCAGGGTCCATTTCGGATGAAATGTTGGCTGCTTTTGGCAAACACCTTTTTGACGTTATTGAAGAGTGCAAACCCGAAGAGATTTTTGTCTTGTGGTGCGATTACAAAATACAAAAAATAGAACAGCATCAATGGGAGGATGTGCCTTTTAAATTATCTGCTCCCGGACGCGGAGGAACCGATATGTGTGAAATTACCGATTGGGTAAATAAAAACGCTTCCGAGGCTGATGCCTGTGTGATCTTCACTGACGGCTATACACCTTACCCACAAAAAAATGAAGAAACTGTTCCCACCCTTTGGGTGATTACCTCAAAGGATGCCGCCATCCCAGAACATATCAATCGTGTTCACTTTGAAATGGACTAATCCCAATGCAAACAGGCTAGCCGATCCGGTGTTAGCCTGTTTGATATAACCTAGAAGCCTTTTGTCGGGTATTGTTTTTTAATGATATGAGCGAAAAATCTCATCATTTCATCAGCATCGCCAGTCTCGTAGAAGCGCTCCAATTTTTCATGAAACTCAACACTTTCCCGATTTAAAACAGTTATGGGCCAATAACCGTTGAGCATCAAGCATCCATTCATCATCAAAGACGCAGTCCTTTTATTAGCATCAAAGAAAAACTGAGTTCTGGACATGAATAAAAAAACTGCTATCGCTCGTTCTTTAGGGTCCTTAACTTCAGTATTAAGAAAGTCAAATCCGCGTTCAGCTAATATCGGTAATTTTTCATAGGTAGGGGGAATGTACTCCACATCATGGATAGCCGTATTAAGATTTCTCAAAGTTCCCCATTCCAGGGCATCTTTATAACCGACGAAACGGTGAAGGCTGCTGGCAGTTTCAATATTGACCTTGAACTCTCCACTGCGCAAAAGACGAACCATTTCACGCGCGCCGTCCCCATAATTTTTAACCTGTAGCAAATCAGTCACATCTAATCCATCCACCGATTTACCATTCAAGATGGTCCTCGTTTGTGGCAATGTGGAAGGATTTTGCTCAAGAGTTCTCATGCAGTTCCAGGTTATGTCAACCAAATTCTGATTAAATATGTATGTTGCTTTCTCAGTGTCTCCAATATAGGGAATTTCAAAGTCGACCGTACCCATTGACCAATGCATACCATTTAAACAATCAAATTTGGTCTCTAACATAATTTTTCTATCCTGAAAATCGGACTCTTGATGAGAGCATTAATTTTAGCCAAACTTTATTTTTCTCAAAACCTTATAACATCCGACTAAATATTTTCAATTAATTGTCCCACCTCTTTCAAAACCATCGGAACAATTCCTGTCGCCTTGCCCAACCTGATGTAATTGAAAGGACCATAGCCTTCGTCCATCATCGAGCAATTAAATTGCATCTCCCGCGGGGCTTCCTTATTTAAGAGCATACGAATAGGGGCGCCGGCTGAGGCCGCAATCGTGACAAAATCCGCAGCCGGATAAACCGTTCCTGAGGTGCCGATGGCGATGAAAATATCCACTTCTTTTAAGTACGGCATGATCCAATCCAAACCATGCGGCGTTTCTCCAAAAAGAACGACATCGGGTCTGACGGCTGAAAATTGAGCGCGGCATTTAGGGCAGATATTTCCCATTTTGTAGAAGCCTTTTCTCGGGAAAACCGTACCGCATTTCTGGCAGAGACTGCGATTTAAGGACCCATGCAAATGAAAAACAGCTGTATCTCCCGCTTCCTCGCAAAGAGAGTCGATGTTTTGCGTGACATGCACAATGTCGGCCTGTAAACGATACTTCTTTATAAACTGAGCAATGGCTTTGTGAGCAGCGTTTGGTTCACAAGCGTCAAAATCACGGATTCGCTGATTGGCCGCTTCAAAAACTCTTTCAGGCAACGACCTCATATAACCTCTTGAAAGACTGGCGCTGTCGTTCTTAGGATCACTGCCCTCTCCACGATAGGTCGGGATTCCGCTTTCCACTGACAGGCCCGCGCCCGAGAGAATAAAAATACTTGGACGCTCTCCGCGCCACTTTTTAATCATTGTCGACAACATACAAAGACCCCCATTATTTATGCAACTTCCAACTGACCATGCGTTGAAATTCAGGCCACGGATCGGTCAGATTTTTTCGACTCAAAAGTTGATGCATGGCACTGCGAGCGTACATATCCCGTCGAACATCAAATGAGAGTTCATAACGGCTCCACTCAAAATCCTTCATGTCATCGGCATCAGGCGAGACTGCACAAATTTTCACCTCGGGATAATGTGAAGCGATGAGTTGCATCATCCGTAAAAGTGCCCATTTTTTCCAGGTAAAGCTCTTTACACGAAAAGTGCTTGGATAGTCCGGGTAGTGCCACTTTTCTTTTGTGCCCGTAAAAAAGCCGGCTAATCGAATAATTTGATAAATCTCCTCGACATCGGCCCGTTTAGGGATAGATATCTCGTAGAAGTCCCGATCATTGTCTCGCCACGGCTTCTCAAACCCCATCGATGTGTAGAGCTGATTTAAAAGACTTTCCAGTTGCTGAGCAAAGCGTGAGGTTTTGACTCGTTCATAAAATTCATGCCAACCGGTGCCGTAGCAGTCTATTTTCCGATAGTCCCACTGATGAAAATCACTGCCGGTTCGAAATTGGTAGTCAAAAAGCATTTGAAAGTAGACTACTGCAATTGCGCAGGCAATATCTTTGACAGAAGCCGACAATTGCCTTTGACCGTCAATGCCGTTTAGAAGATTCAAAGCTTCTTTGGCGTTGTCATTGACAAATGTATCCACGGCTTTGGATTCGCCCATGCGGCTTACCGCGATCATGGCACTCATGATTTCACTTTCGGACGCGACCGCTCTGTATAAATAAGCGCCGACCGCCTGAGCTAACATAAAATCATCATGGCAAGCTCGGCTTCTGATTTCTTCCAAAAGGACAAAATAGCTGTCACTTAAAACGGCTCGGTACGCCTTACCTTGAAGAAAGTCATCGGGATTAAAAGCGGTCTTAAACGTTTTATTTTCCGTTCGCATGTCTGTTCTCTCTACTTTTCTGACAGGATGAGTATGACTTTTAAGACTTCACTTTATGCAACATTCGATTTTACTAAGCACTTCAAAAACTGATAGATGACTCGTTAAAGTGCCTTTATCTGAAAACTTAACGGAGAAATAGCATGTTGGGAGCTATTGTCGGCGATATTGTTGGTTCGCCTTATGAATACAACAACATTAGAAGAAAGAATTTCGAATTTTTCAGCCCAAATGGTTTCGTCACCGATGATTCCGTTTTAACGCTTGCCGTCTGCCATGCGTTATGTCAGCAAAGTACAAACCTTCAAAAGGCCGCCGAGAAGTCCTTGATGGAGATCGCCTGGCGGTACGCTGACAAAGATTACGGCGGAGGTTTTCGTCGTTGGATGCAGCAGGAAAATCCAACCCCCTACAATAGCTTTGGTAATGGTGCCACTATGCGTGTCAGTCCATGCTCAATAGCCGCAAAAACACTCGAAGAATCAAAAGCGATGAGTTACTCGGTGACCTCTGTCACTCACAACCATCCGGAAGGACTCAAAGGCGCCGAAGCAGCCGCTGTCGCAGGCTTTTTAGCCAAAAATGGTCTTACTAAAAAAGCCATCGAACAATACATCAACGAACACTATTATCCGATGGATTTTTCCTTGTGCAACATCCGTCCTCAATACCAATACGAAGTCAGCTGCCAGGGCACCGTTCCCGTTGCTCTTAAAGCTTTCTTTGAATCGGTGTCTTTCGAGGACGCCATTCGAAATGCGGTCAGTATCGGAGGCGACAGCGACACGATCGCGGCAATTACCGGCGGTGTCGCGGGCATTTATTATGGAATTGATGATTGGATCGCTAAGAGAGCCGAAGAATATTTGGATCCGTACCAAAGGCAACTTTTGAAGAACTTTGAAAAACTGTTTTGCTAAAAATGACGTCAGGGGCAAATTTCTGCCCCTAACGATTGCTTCAATAACAGATGGAACTACTGCTCTGGCTTAACTTCTGACGTTTCTTTTTCGTTTTCATCTACCCTATCTTCCATCTCTCCATCCAAATCATCTTCATCGCCCAAATCGTCTTCATCATCGAACTCTTCATCTTCATGATCTTCGAGCCAATCATAGGCGGATAAAGAGACCCGGAAAAGACGTCCGATAAAGTCCAAATCTTTAGGTTCATAAGGACCTGTCTTGATTAATTGCAGCATTTCTTCGATTTGCCAAACATCTTTGTCGCTGTCGAGAAGTTGATCGATGACAAAAAACGGCAAACCGGTTGCAACTTTAAGACATTGACGTTTTTCCCCTGCGGACAAATCTTTAACATCAATCCGATAGTCCGCCTCCAATTTATCAGCCTCTTCCCCCGGCAGCATCATCCAAATAAGAACACCGCGTTTACCCAACATGTACGGACACTCGCAACCGAAGGCATTGTCCCTCAGATCCAACACAATAATTTTGTGCTGCTGCAACACATCGCCCAAGTCGTCGTCAACACAAGAGGCATCTGCGCGGTAAATTAAGTCGTCTTGCCAATAGGTCATTCTTTCAACAACCGCCTTGACCGCTCGCGGATTCGCACCGCACACCAGGATATGGAGCGGACGGACATAACCATCGTGATCCGTTTGAAGATAATTCGTGATGATTTCAGCGGCCGTATCCACATCATCTTCGTTGGCTTGCGGTTCGCCAATCCGACTGATCGGATTAGCAACAAAATAAGGCAACTTGTAGCGTTGATCCACTAATTTTCTACGCATGGCGATCTCCTTTTCGATGAGAAAATTATGACCGACCATGCTTCATTTTATGCATGTTTTAAATGACCGTATACGTTTCTTCGAACTGTCTGAGAACGCCTGACAAATAAGGATCTAGATACGTTTGCGTTTTCTGAGCGATGGCGTCTGGAATACCATAGTAAAGACCGGCAATACTGCCAGCCATGGCCGCAAGCGTATCGGTATCGCCTCCTAAGCTAATCGCCATGCGGATAGTGTCTTCAAAAGAAGACGACTCCAAAAAGGCTTTTATGGCAAATGGAACCGTCCGAGGGCAGGTATTGCCGAAATGATAGTGAGGGCGAATTTCATCGATCAAAAAATCCATCGGATAATAATGATCTTGGACATATTGTCGAATTTCCGCTTTAGACCATTTTTCTTTTGCCAAGAAGGCTGCAACCGCGACGGCTTCGGCTCCCTTTAAGCCTTCGGGATGATTATGCGTCACGGCGGTTACCGCATAAGAAAACTTTTTGACTTCTTCTAAACTTCTGGCAACCATCGCGCAGGGGCTCACCCGCATAGCCGAGCCGTTTCCAAAGCTGCCGTATGGTCTACTGACATCGGTTAACATCCAGACTAAAAATTTGGAGCCATAGCCCGCTCTTGGGTATCTAAGAGCAAAGGCTTTAAGTTGAGAGGCCGCACGCAAAGACAATTGACTGTAGTCTCCACGACAGTCAAGAAAAGCCTGACAAACAGCCAACGTTAGAATCGTGTCGTCAGAAATATGACAACTCGGCGCGAAAAACGAAAACTCTTTCGATTGAAGACTTGCTAATTCGAAACGAGATCCCACTACATCACCAACGATGGCTCCCAGCATAAGACTTCCTCCTACTCTTTTTCTGAGAAACTAGCAGGATATGTTTCAGTTTAAGATGGAAAAGCTACGCAAAAATCGGCTCAACGAAAAAGTGAATTATGGCTGCCAAATAAGCCTCGTCCAAGTATTCCGCTCCTTTGATGCTGCCCATGGCTTTGCTCGAAGAAACAATACCGCCTCTGTATACTGTTCCGTTCTTAAAGCTCAGCACGACTTTTGAAGAAGATTTAACAGTACCTTTATAAGCCTTTGCGTCATCAATTAAGCCTAGTTGCCTTGAAGACGAAACAATTGTTCCTTGATAGATTTTTCCATTCCTAATGGTGCACAGCGCTTTGGACGACGAAGTGATTGTTCCCTCGTAAAGTTTGTCACCATCGACATGGCAAAGCATGCGGCTTGAAGAAACAATACCGTCGTAGATCGCACCATTTTTAAAAACTAAACTTTTTATTTGCGGCATTTTGCATTCCTCATTCCTGATTTTTCCATCACTTCCCCAAGCTTAATACCGTTAAACCTCTTTGGATAGAATTTTTTTACTATCAACTGAGATCGAAAAATATCTTTGTCACATCCACTCGGCCTCGGTTAATTCGATACTCAACCGGCTCATGACCGAAAGTCAATGACACT
>ENA-ORRQ01000043-ORRQ01000043.1-human-gut-metagenome-genome-assembly--contig:-NODE-43-length-110419-cov-6.508064_pt1 | contig 110419 bp, 72 predicted proteins | sample MGYA00242177_ERZ509138 | MGnify/ENA primary metagenome ERZ509138 (study PRJEB26280, sample SAMEA2338628) | human gut metagenome | biome: human gut; feature: human-associated habitat; material: faeces... | reverse complement strand
GAGAAAGCAATGATTATATAACGAAAAAGAGGATGCGTCATTTTGACACATCCTCACAGCTCGGCCTTGAGAAACGTAGGTTTCGCACCAGGGAAACATAAAAATCACCTTTACACCTTTCCATTTACATCTCTAAGTTTTACTGAATTGTAATTGAAATAGTTTTTTACCTGACACAAAGACAAAAATTTCCTTCCATTTGCATAACGAAAGAAAAATTACCATCTTTGTAAAAAGCAAAGACACAACACACGTATATCCCCATGAAAAGTATATACATTTTAGACGATCATCCTATCATTACCGAAGGAATTGCACAATTGCTGGCAAACAACCAGCAATACCAAATAACTACCGGACATCATGATTCTGAATTATATAATTACCTGAACGATCATACTCCCGACCTGCTAATTATAGATTATGAAATTCAGGATAAAACAGCTCTGGATGTCATAACCTACCTGCAAAAGAAAGGTATGAATATTCCTCAACTCATCTATACCATGCATACGGAGTTCTGGATTATCAAACTGCTGATCAAAGCGGAAGTAGCAGGTATCGTGACAAAAAATGACAAAATAGAAGAAATAGAAAAGGCCATACACAATATCTTGCACGAGGGAAATAAATATTATTCGCCTACTGCGCTGAATGTCGTACTGTCTATCATGGGCGACCATTCTACGGAAAAGTCCATTGTTTACACACCAAGCCCGCGTGAAAACGAAATCATTCAGATGCTGTCATGTGGCCTTACTTCCGATGAGATTGCCCACAAACTTAATCTCAGCAAAAATACTATTGATACGATGAGAAAGAACATCTTGCTGAAAAGTGGGGCTACCAACGTATCACATCTTATGCGAATTGCTTTTTTAAAAGGTTGGATTACAGAATGAAAAAGATTCTTTTTTTCCTATTTCTCAGTCTGAGTGCATTCCTGAATGCCAATGAGAAGAATAACAAACTGGCTGATTTGCTGCATTCATTCGGCGATAACGGTGAGTATGCACAGATGGATTCAGTGTACAATCTTATTATCCACGAAGACCATTACAAGCAGGATAAGCTCTATGCGCTGAATATCACCCTGGACTATGCCCGATTTCTCAACCAGAAGGGAGACAGTGAGAGGGCAAATACGCTACTGACCCAAATCCGGGAAAACGCAATGGCACTGGAAAAGTTTCCAGAAAATACCACAGCACACCAGCTCCAGGAAATTGCGGCAATTGCTACGTATGAAATTGCCTACGGGCAGTGGCAGAACAACCAGTTGCCGGCTGCAAGAGAAACGGCTGAAGAGGCTATTAATCAACTGGAACAGGTAAAGGATTCTGTGAACTTGGCAGAGGCCTATAATCTTTCAGGAGTCATACACCGCAGATTGTTCATGCTCGACAATGCCATCTCACTTTATCAGAAGGCGCTTGCCATTACTGAAGACTTGCAGAATTACAACCTGGCAGCCATTATCGTATCCAACATTTCCATTCTGTACAATGAAACGGGCAAGAACAATGAAGCCATACAGATTTCTCGTAAAATGTTTGCTTATCCACAAACCGACACACTTACCATTGACTATCGCATCGGGGAAGTAAACAGACTGTGTAACCATGCCATTTTGTTAGCTAACAACCAGCAGCCTGTCCAGGCAATGGATACGCTAAAACTGGCCATACAGAAACTCCGTCCGGAAATGCCCGACGGCCTCAAGCTATTGGCTTACACGCAATATGCCAGAGTATCGAGGGATGCAGGAAAGCCCCGGCAGGCGTTGCAATACTACCAGAAAGCCATGAGCTATAAAAACACGACACATAATAAGGCTAATATTGCGAATTTAGAGTACTTATATGGTTACATGTTATTCCATGATACGGACTCCTTGCTTCAGGCACGTAACTACGTTATGAAAGCAGCCGACTTTGCCCGAAAGAATCCTTCCGGCCTGTTACCCAAAATCCTGCTTACACTGGCAGAAATAGAAGGCAAAAGGAATAACGGACAATTAGCTTATCAACTCATGCTGGAGGCATATCAGGCCAATGAGAAACTAAACGACCAATACTATCAGAACCGTCTGTCCGGATTTGAGGCTGAACTGGACCTGAAGGAAAAAGACTTGCAGATTGCCGGACTCAACGGAAAACGTGCCGAGGAAAAAGCGGCTTACCTGATACGCACTTACACCATCGGGGGCATACTTATCTTGACCCTGCTGCTGCTCATTATTCTGGTCATAAGCATGCATAAACGAAAGATTGCATTCCACCTGAAGCAACTGAAACTGGAAAAAGAAATCAAGGAGAAGGAGATGCAAAGACAACTCTTGCTTACCGACATGCACAAGAAAATGACCGAACGATACATCTGTGGACTGGAAGACAGCCACAATCGTATTTCCAAGGAACTGCACGACGGAGTATGCAATGATTTGTTATCCGTAGAAATGGAGATGAAGCAGTCGGACAACTCAGCTATAACGACTCAACTCAAACAAATCAGGGAAAATCTGCGCAACCTTTCGCATCAGCTGGCAACTCCTGCCCTCAGCAACTTTAGCCTGTACCAGGTCCTCACACTTTACACGGATAAGCTGAAATCGCTGAAAACACCTCATATCCAGTGCTACATAGAAGAAAGCATTCAGCAGATAGACTTTCCGGCCGACCAAACTCAGGAAGTGTACCGCATTCTTCAGGAAATCATATCCAACATGCTGAAACACGCCAATGCCCAACAGGCTTACATCACTGCCAGCTATGAGGACGGGCAGGTTAATCTCATCATTGAAGACGACGGGAAAGGTTTCTCCGCCGATAAGCTTTCCAATGATTTCCTTCAAGCAGGACTAGGACTGAGAAGCGTCAAGGAACGTTGTGACAAGCTGCAAGGCGGTTGCGACATCACCTCGAAAGAAGGGCAAGGAACGGTAATACATTTCTGGTTTCCGGCATAACGGACGTCACTATACACAAAAAAAGAATCCGCATTGCAACTTCCCCGATATTGCAATACGGATTCTTCAGCGCGATGACAAAATGAAGTCTTTTTATTCCCCGTTACATTCTTCAAAAGTCACGCTTGCATAAGTCCCCGACCCCATTCGCATTATGAGTAACATTCCTTGACGAATACAAGGACTTAGCAGTTCTTCATAGCCTTAATTTCCTATTATTCTGTCTTCAAAACTTATTTTTAACAAAATTACACGATAATATTAAAAAATATATTACCATAAATAACCGATTTCATACTCCTATTTATTGGGTAGAGAGAAAGGGGTATTTTTCCATCAAAAAAGATTACTTATTCATACACAAAACGGTATTCATCATTGTAATAAGACGTAGACTCTGAAACACGATTTCCATGTTCATCCTCCTGGTATGAATACAAAGTACACTTGCCAGTAATTACATCCAGATAATTATCTTCCGTAAAGCTATATGCAAAAGGAGCCCATGTATCTTCATGTATCACTTCCGGTTCTCCCGGTTCCGGCATATTATATCCCCAGTCCACAACATCTTTCGTTACCAGATTCTTACTACCTTTACCCATCATACGCAACATATAAAGCATGGACACCATGTCATCATATTCATAAGTATGACTGCCGAACAACGGACGAACCACTACATTAAAATCAAAGTAAGGCGTTACATTCGGATATTCAGTATATGCATAACTCATATAGCTTTCATCCGAAAATTCTCCCTCCGTCGACATCAGATTGCCATTCTGCCAGTTCAATTGCAGAATAGACCTATCCGAAGCACGTCCCATCCTGCCAGAAGATACTCCCGGATCGATTGCCACATTTCCATCTTCCTCATCCCCATCTTCATGGTCACCTGGATAATAGTCATAATCTTCTTGTATCTGCTGAAGATAACCGTCGGAATAAATAAACATCCACAATGTATGCTGCTCAGAAGAAGATTCCTTTTTCTTATACAACTGTGATACATAACCCTCTGAGTTCAATGTAATCACATACGATTCATCCGATTCATATCCGGAAAGTGTTTTCCGGTCAATCCACATCTGGTTTTCCTGATAGGTGAACTGATAGATTCTCTCTGTGAAATATCCCTGCGCATCGCCTTGGTAACTAATGGTTTTCAAGGCTGCCAGCTTTCCGTTCTCATTATAAGTGAGTTCCCCAATAGACTTAGTATAGCTGTCCGGATACAAGCTACTTGAATTTGTAATCTCATAACGAGCCAGACGTTTTTCTTTCGGGGCAGGAGTTTCTCCTGCTTCTGTAGTAGCTTTCTGTTCTACGGTAATGGTTATCACATCGTTACCACAACGAATTTCGATGGTAGCCTTCCGGTCCTTTCCGGTCAGGTTCTCTATCAATGTCAAGGTTAAGGTATATTCACCAGGACCTCCGCTATAGGCACTCAATTCCAGCCATTCCACTTTTCCCGAAGCAGCCTTGGTTGAAGCTTCTGTCGCAACTTCTGTTACTGTGGCTGTCCAGTCAGACAAAGCTATAAAACTGATTCCACCCTGATTCGTTACTTCATCGGCATAAACCACCTGAGTAGTTTGTGTGCCTTCTTTCAAAGTCAGATTTGTGGGAGTTTCATCCTTTTCACTACATCCTGAAACCAAGATTACTCCCCACAGACAAACAACTGACAATAAAAAACTTAACTTGTCTTTCATAATTCTCATTTTTGAATGTTTTCTTTTACAAAGAAAAGTTTTTCATTTAAGGTATACATCACCGGAAACCGTGAATTCCTCCCTCGCAAACCACAAATTTGCCTTATCCATTCTTCCAAACTTCAGGACAAATTCTCTGTTTCACACTGTGAAATACAAAAACCACAGTGTGGGATATATATTTCACACTGTGGGATACAAATCCCGCAGTGTGAAACAGAGAATAGACAAGCACATTTGAAAGAATATTTCAGGAGAAAAAGAAGAATAGTCCACCTACCCCGTGGATTTTCCATCTTAAAAACAAAAAAAAGGGGTATATGAACCTTGCAACAGTTCATATACCCCCATTTATAGAGATTGTGAATTACCGTCTGTAGTTTACCACACGTTCACACGGTTTTCAGGAGCTACATACAACGGATCAGACGGTGTGATGTGGAAGGCATCGTACCAAGCCTGAATGTGAGGCAACGCTCCGTTTACACGCCATTTACCCAATGAGTGAGGATCTGACTTAGTGTACACACGAATCTGTTCGTCGCGGATGTTACCAGCCCACAAAGTAGCATAAGCCAGGAAGAAACGCTGTTCCGGAGTGAAACCGTCGACTACGCCAAGCGGAGCATCCTTAGTCGCATTCTGGAAAGCCAGATAAGCTACGTTCAAACCTCCATGGTCGGCCAGGTTTTCACCCAGTGTCAGTTCACCGTTAGCCTGCAGGCCCGGCAATACTTCAATCTTGTTGAAGAAATCCACCATCACCTGTGCGCGTTCCTTGAAACGGTCAGCATCACCCGGAGCCCACCAGTCGGTCAGGTTTCCGTCTTTATCGAACTGACGTCCCTGGTCGTCGAATCCATGCGTCATTTCGTGACCGATTACCACACCGATGGCACCATAGTTGGCAGCATCGTCAGCTTCCATGTTGAAGAACGGCGGCTGAAGAATAGCAGCCGGGAAACAGATTTCGTTAGTTGACGGATTATAGTAGGCATTGACAGTCTGCGGAGTCATCAGCCATTCATCTTTGTCAACCGGCTTGCCAATGCGGCTGTACATATCATTGAATCCCCATTCTGAAGCACGGCATACGTTAGCCCAGTAAGAATCGTTCTTGATTTCCAGTTTAGAATAGTCTTTCCACTTGTCAGGATAACCTACTTTTACATGGAAGGTAGCCAACTTTTCGTGTGCTCTAATCTTGGTGCTGTCGCTCATCCATTCCTGTGCATCAATACGTTCACCCAGGGCAGTCTGCAGATTCTTCACCAACTTCACCATACGTTCTTTAGCAGCAGCCGGGAAGTATTTTTCCACATACATCTCGCCTACCAGCTCACCCAGCATGCCGTTCACTGAGTTTACAGCACGTTTCCAGCGCGGCTGATTTACCTGGCGTCCTGACAATACCTTGCCATAGAAATCGAAACGGGCAGCTACAAAATCATCGCTCAGACAAGAAGCTGCTGCATCCAGCAGGTTGTATTCCAGATAAGATACATGTTTAGACAACGGAAGTGTATTCATCAGGCGAGCTACTTCCTGAATCGGTTCTACCTGTTCTACGTTCAGTTCTGCCGGAGCCTGAATACCCAAACCTTTCATATAGGCATCCCAGTCAATTCCGGCAATGGTCTTCTTCAGTTCATCGAAAGACATTTTGTGGTAGTTAGCTTCCGGGTCACGAAGTTCTGTTGCACTGCGTGAAACTTTAGCAATGGCAGTTTCGATTTCCATCACATCAGCCACTTTCTGCTGTGCATCTGCTTCAGAGAAGCCAGCCAACTGGAACAGCTTGCCGATGTAAAGTTTATACTGTTCACGAATGTTCTGAGTGATGCTGTCGGTATCCAGATAATATTCCTTTTCACCCAAGTTGATACCACCCTGTCCCATCTGGAAAATGTTGAGTGAGCTGTTCTTCGGGTCAGCATATACATAGCTGTGGAAATAGGTACCGATACCGATATGAGCCATTTCAGTCATCATCGGCACGATTTCACTCTTGTCTTTCATGCCGGCAATCTTGTCGAGCATAGCTTTCACCGGTTCTGCACCCTGCTTGTTCAAGGTTACGCTGTCCATAGCCATATTATACAAGTCACCGATTTTCTGTGCGGCAGAACCAGCCTGATTATTTTTCTGCGCAGCCAGTCCTTCAATCAGTTCGCGCAACTGCGTTTGGCTGTTTTCAAACAGTTCATCAAACGTGCCGTAACGAGAATATTCGGCTGTCAGCGGATGAGCGTCATTCCATCCTCCACATGCGTAACGGAAAAAGTCCGTACCGGCAGACACGGTAGTATCCATGTTTGCCAAATCAATGCCAGAAGTGCTTTTCGCTTCCTTCTGTCCGGCGCAGCTTGTCAGCATAGCAAATGCCAACGTAGCTACGGCTACATAATTCTTCTTGTTCATAAATGCGTTATTTTAATCAAGTCTCTCTTATTTATTTCATTTCTTCCAGTTCCGACAGCAGCAGTGTCCATTCCTCTTCTGCCTCCGCAATCTGTTTTTTCAACTGCTGGTGCTGCTCGTACAGCTTCATATCGGAAGCACCTTCAGGAGTAGCTATCTGTTCCTCCAGTTGTGCCACCTGCTCTTCCAGTTTCTCAATCTTTGCCTCGCAGTCGGCCACCTGCTTCTCCAGCTTGCGGATTTTCTTGTTCAGCTCCTTCTGCGCTTCATACGAAAGTTTGCTTTCACTCTCTGCAGGCTCTTCTTTCTTGGGCGAAGCGGTCTGCGGAGATTGGGACAACTGAAGTTCATTCAGATTCTCCATTTTCTTCTTCTGCAGGAAGTCGTAGATTCCGCCGATATGTTCCTTCACCAGTCCGCCACCAAATTCGTACACCTTGGTCACCAGTCCGTCAAGGAACTCACGGTCGTGAGATACTACGATGACCGTACCGTCGAACTCTTTCACGGCTTCCTTCAGCACATCCTTCGAACGCATATCAAGGTGGTTGGTCGGCTCGTCCAGAATCAGGAAGTTCACCGGCTCCAGCAGCAGCTTAATCATAGCCAGACGACTGCGTTCACCTCCTGAAAGCACCTTTACTTTCTTTTCGGAAGCCTCTCCTCCAAACATGAAAGCACCTAAGATGTCTCTAATCTTCAGACGGATGTCTCCTTTTGCCACACGGTCAATAGTATCAAAGACAGTCACGTTTTCATCGAGCAGCTGTGCCTGATTCTGTGCAAAATAGCCAATCTGTACATTGTGTCCGATGGTCAGTTTTCCTTCATAGGGAATCTCGTCCATGATACACTTCACCAGCGTAGACTTACCTTCACCGTTCTTACCCACAAAGGCTACCTTTTCACCCCGATGGATGGTCAGGTTCACATCGTGGAAGACCACGTGGTCGCCATACGCCTTTTTCACATTCTCACAAATCACCGGATAGTTACCGGAACGAATGGAAGGAGGGAATTTCAGACGAAGTGTAGAAGTATCTTCTTCATCTATTTCAATGGGTACGATTTTCTCCAGCTGCTTGATGCGGCTCTGCACCTGTACAGCCTTCGTTGCCTTGTAACGGAAACGTTCGATAAAATCTTCCGTGTCTTTTATTTCTTTCTGCTGATTCTCGTAAGCACGCAACTGCTGTTCGCGGCGTTCCTTACGCAGCACGACAAACTCATCGTAAGCTACCTTGTAATCGTATATCCGTCCGCAGGAAATTTCAATGGTACGGTTGGTCACGTTGTTAATAAATGCCCGGTCGTGACTTACCAGTACTACCGCACCGGAACTCATCTTCAGGAAATTCTCCAGCCACTGGATACTCTCAATATCCAGGTGGTTGGTCGGCTCGTCGAGCAACAGCACATCGGGACGACGTAACAGAAGCTTCGCTAACTCAATACGCATACGCCATCCCCCGCTGAATTCAGAAGTAGGACGGTCAAAGTCTGTACGGTTGAACCCCAATCCCGTAAGCGTACGTTCTATCTCTGCACGGTAATTGGTTCCTCCCATCATCAGGAAACGTTCGTTCTCATGGGTAAACCGCTCTATCAGCTCATGATAGCTTTCAGAATCATAGTCCGTACGGTCGGCCAGTTCCTGGTTCATTTTCTCCAGTTTTTCCTGCATCTCAAAAATATGCTCAAAGGCCATCTCTGCCTCAGCCATTACCGTACGTGTATCGCTCAGTATCATGACCTGCGGCAAATAACCGATGGTAATGCCTCTTTGTACGGCTACCACTCCCTCTGTAGGCTGCTGCAATCCGGCCAGGATTTTCAACATAGTCGATTTTCCGGCACCGTTCTTTCCTACCAGTGCAATACGGTCTTTTTTGTTGATAACAAACGATACATCTTCAAACAGCGGAGTAGTTCCGAACTCCACTTTCAGTCCTTCTATTGAAATCATGCGAATTTATTCTTCTACATTACAAAGTGACGGCAAAGTTACAACTTTCCGAGCACAGCAATGACAGACAAGCTGTTAATTTTTCAAAGCGTCGGACTCTCCCTCCGATTTACGCTGCAAATATAACTGGTAGGAATTGACTACATTATGCCACACACTATAGAATCCTGCCGCAACGGCCGTCACAGGAGTGAAGAAAGTGTAGCCCATCCAGATGGCAAATACCGTATTTTTCTGCCCCAAGGCCTGTCCGGAGCTGATGGAATCATCGTAACGACGTCCTATTTTTTTCCCGAAATAGAACTGCAGGGCACAGCAGACCAAGGAAACGCCTCCCAATCCGGCCTGGTACCAGAAAGACACGTCACTGTGTACGATACTCTTCACCGTTACTCCAATAGCCAATGTCAACGCCACAGCCCACAGATAAAAAGAGAGTTCATGATACTGTCCTAACTTGGCATGTACTTTCGGAAGCAAAGCCCGCAGTAAAATGGCTGCCAGGAACGGACAAAGCAATAAGGGGAACACCTTTCCCAAAATCAGCGCAAACGAACTGCCAAAATTCAGTTCCGGATGCGGGTGTACCAACGGAAGTACCAGCGGCACCAAAATGGCCGCCAGCAAATTGACTAAAATGGTATAGGTAGTCAGATGGGCTGCATCTCCTCCTAACTTGCGTGTAACCACCGCAGCCGCTGTAGCCGTAGGACAAATCAGGCAAATCATGGCTCCTTCCACCAATATACGGGCCGAGAAATCCGGGAAGATTACCAGGAGCAATCCCAAAAGCAAGAAACTTGCTCCCTGAATCAGCAGCAAACGCCAATGCCAGGCACATAACTTCAAATCGTGTACATTGATTTTACAGAACGTAAGAAAAAGCATCAGGAAAATCAATACCGGCTGTACAATATCGATGGCATGAGCCACAAAGGGCTTGGTGGGTGCAAGAAAAGGGATATTGACATACACAAAGTACAGAATGACTCCCATTGCCATGGCTATGGGCAACGTCCAATTTTTACAAAAACGTAGAATATTCATTGTTAATCCACTATGGTGAAACAAACCTGCCAGCGCAGAGTGAAAGAAAAAGGATTTGCAAATCCGGCCATCGACAGGCTACGGTTTGCAAATCCTTTGTATGGTCTTATACCTCTCCCCTCTTACAGAAAGAAGCATATCAGATGTATCAATTACTTACAGTTGCCAGTGCAACGAGGTTTGATTTGTTTGAAGAAATCATTACCCTTGTTGTCTACCAGGATGAATGCCGGGAAGTCTTCTACTTCAATCTTCCAGATAGCTTCCATACCCAGTTCCGGATATTCTACACATTCAATGCTCTTGATGTTGTTCTGAGCCAAGATGGCAGCCGGACCACCGATAGAGCCCAAATAGAAACCACCGTGTTTCTTGCAGGCATCTGTTACAGCCTGGCTACGGTTACCTTTAGCCAACATAATCATAGAACCACCGTGACTCTGGAACAAGTCTACGTACGGGTCCATACGGCCGGCAGTAGTCGGGCCCATAGAACCACAAGCCATACCCTGCGGAGTCTTAGCCGGACCAGCATAATAAATAGGATGATCCTTGATATACTGAGGCAGGTCTTCACCACGATCCAGACGTTCTTTCAGTTTGGCATGTGCGATGTCACGACCTACGATGATAGTACCGTTCAAAGACAGACGAGTAGCTACCGGATATTTATCCAGTTCAGCCAGGATTTCCGGCATCGGACGGTTCAAGTCAATCTTCACTGCATTGCCTTCACCAGCCTGACGCAATTCTTCCGGAATCAGTTCGCCCGGATTTGAATCCAGTTTTTCAATCCAGATACCGTCTTTGTTGATTTTACAACGGATGTTACGGTCAGCAGAGCAAGATACGCCCAAACCTACCGGACAAGAAGCACCGTGACGCGGCAAACGGATGATACGTACATCGTGTGCATAGTATTTACCACCAAACTGAGCACCCAGACCAATGCGGTGTGCTTCTTCCAGTACCTGTTTTTCCAGTTCTACATCGCGGAATGCGCGTCCGTATTCGTTACCGGTAGTCGGCAGGTTATCGTAGAAACGAGTAGAAGCCAATTTCACAGTCAACAGGTTCTTTTCAGCTGATGTACCACCAATTACAAATGCAATGTGATAAGGAGGACAAGCTGCAGTTCCCAAAGTCTTCATCTTTTCAACCAGGAACGGAACCAGTGTAGCCGGATTCAAGATGGCTTTTGTTTCCTGATACAAGTAAGTCTTGTTAGCAGAACCACCACCCTTTGTTACGCAAAGGAATTCATACTCCATACCCTGAGTAGCTTCGATGTCAATCTGAGCCGGCAAGTTGCAGCGAGTATTCACTTCTTCGTACATAGTAAGCGGAGCGTTCTGAGAGTAACGAAGGTTTTCTTCTGTATAAGTCTTGTACACACCCAGAGAAAGCGCTTCTTCATCACAATAGCCAGTCCAAACCTGCTGTCCTTTTTCACCGTGGATAATTGCTGTACCGGTATCCTGACAGAAAGGAAGTACGCCTTTGGCAGCTACTTCTGCATTACGCAGGAAAGTCAAAGCTACATACTTGTCGTTGTCGCTTGCTTCCGGGTCAGTCAGAATCTTTGCCACCTGTTCGTTGTGAGAGCGGCGCAACATGAAAGAAACATCGCGGAAAGCCGCATTGGCCATCGCAGTCAAACCTTCTTTTTCGATTTTCAGGATGGGTTTTCCTTCAAACTCGCTTACAGACACATAGTCTTTCGTAAGCAAATAGTATTCAGTTGTATCCTTGCCATGTTCAAACATTGGCTGATACTTGAATTCGGGTGTTGCCATAATACATTAAATTAATTGTGAGTTATTAGTGGACACAAAGTTACAAAGTATTATTGAAATTTTTCCTTAATTCCTACAAAAAGTTATCTGTAATTCTTCTTACTCTTCTATTGCACGAATCAAGTCCTTTTGCAGTACATCTACCCCGGGGAATCCCACATAACGTCCCTGCAATTTCCCGTCATGACTGATAATCAGATAAGCCGGAATTCCAGTTACTCCATAAGAAGTGCACAAGTACTTCCATTGTGAGTCAGTAAGCCGATAGTGCACTCCCGTCATCTTGGACAAATTTGATTTCCAGATATTTTCGGGGGAAGAAGGTCCCGTCAGATAAATATATACGATGTCTTTCGATGACAGATTTTTCTTCAGCGGTACCATAGACTGCATACTTTTTTTACAAGGACCACACCACGTAGCCCAGAAGTCTATCAAAATGGCACGCCCTTTATGAGGAGCAATAATCTTAGGAAGAATATCCGCCCCTTCTACCTGCGCATCCAGCGAAGCAATCACCGCTTCTTTCACCGACTCCATCCGTTCGGCATTCTGCTGAAGTGCTTCTGCCACGGCTTCCACATACATACGAATTTCCGGAAAATTCACCGTTTTCAGTACCTTCCGGTCATCAGAAGACAGAGAAGAGGAAGCAGTAATCCGGGTACAGATGGGCATCACCTGCTCATAGTCAGATTGTAACTTGGAAGCGACCTCCGGACTCTCCATCAAACCTTTTTCTACAGCACGATAGGCATTCAGTGCAGCAGAAGAAGGGGAACTGGCCAACTCCCGGTTAATAGTCTCAGCTGCTCCGTCAAACCAGGCCTTCTGTTTTTTCTCGTAACGTTTACCCAGCAAACGGGAAGCAGACATGCTCAGGCGAGGAAGATTGATATATACCGTCACCTCTTCGTCGGGCACAAGAAACAGCTTCAAAACCGCTTCGTTCAACCGCAATGCCGTCAAAGTTGGTTGCAACAACTCTGCTTCCAGATGAAACGAGCCATCCTGACGGACTTTAATACTTTGCTTCCATTCCTTAGGAAAAAGACCGTCTTCATATTCTAGTTCCGTGAACAATGACATTCTCGGATCATATCCTAAAATATAACCGTTTACTACAGCCTTTCCTACCGCCAATCCCGGCTCTGGAATTTCATTGCTCCGTTCCGGCTTGTCTGTTGTAAGATAATTAGGCACATACACATAAGGTTCTTCCCGACTCAACTGAATGCCAAAGATGTTCCATCCCATCTCCGGCTCAATAAAATCTACTTCATGCACATCCGAAGGAACCGGTGAAAAAGAAAGAGTTACTTCCAAAGTTCCATTCTCTTCAATTACTTCCGGCTCAGTCACTCCATCAATGGAAATACGTTCCGCCTCACGAAGCTGTGCCATCCCTCCATCAGCCCATTTCAATGCTGCTTTTGAAGAAATGACAACCGGAGTTCCCGGCTTACCATACATCACCGCATCGACCTGAGTTTGTTCACTGGTCTGGATAATCCGTTTGAATTCTATCTCCGCCGTATTCGACAAGACGAAACCCGGACATTCCATCACCTTTCTTCTATTGGCCTGCACCTGCAAAGCCATGAAGCAAACGCAAAGCAAACATATATATCTGCATATTCTTTCCATACGCAGTACCTCCCATTTTACAATAAATTCTTTACACGTTCTATCAGTTCGTTTCCAAGCTCCGTTTTTACCTTTATATGTTCCAGCACCGCTGTCACAAACGGATTGCTTTCGAACACACCACGCACTTCTTCAAAGTCGCGCATCTTTTCCTCGCTGCTTCCATCTGCCCCGAATCCGGTCATGGAAGTCAACGAAAATTCCTTCTTGGCATCTTCGTACACCATTTTATCCAGTCTCACTACGGCTTCCTGCCACTGGCGTACGATAGCTGCGATGTCTGCTGCTGTAATCGTATCAGCCTGCAAGCTATAGAAATCAAGCATTTTTTCATACGCCCACGTCCATTCATACGTATAATAATTGGCGTGCATTTCTGCAAAACGGTCGTGTATCTCATCCACACTGTTCAAACGGTCGCACTCAATATCTTCCATCAGGCGTTCTATCTCACTCTTCGGAGCAATCAGTCCGGAAATATCCACCCATTCTCCTGTTCCAATCGGCGTATCCGGAACCAGACGAGCACGGATTTCCTCATCAGAAGCAAAACGAATGGCTTCCAGACGCTTAATAACGGAGTTTCCCAGGAATTTATGGATAGCAGTCTCATAAAACTTGATTCCCTTGTTCAGTGCCGAATTCTTGATTTTCGCACTTTGATAAGAGTAAATCTCAGAAGTTTCCCCCGACACACGAGCCAGTTCCTTCAAAATCTGTCGCCCTGCCATCATCTTCTGAATGGTGTACGGGCTCAACAAGTTATAATTAATCTGGTCCAAACGATTCGGGTCTTTCCGCTGGTCACGTTTAGGCCACTTCTGTGCATCGCGGATTGTACCTACACTCCGCAAATTGACACCCGGCACCAGATAAGTTGTATTCTTTTCCTCTATCAAATAAGAAAAAGGCAGATTCGAAGTATCCGGATGGGTAACATGACGTCCCATCACCAGTGAAAAGGCACCAATACGGGCTGGCCACAGGATATAAGAATCAGAAGTGGTCTTAGCACCTCGTTCCAATGCCCCCTGATGAATCGGCCCTAACTTATACATGTGGTTGCTCTGGTTAGAGCCTGAACCTGCATTCATGAACGAGAACATGCCGGCAATAAGCAACGTAGACTTATGGTGCGTCACGGTAAAAGGTCCGGCAAAAATAGCACAAGCCTCTCCATTTTCCTCCTGACAGTTACTAAAGAACAATGAATCAGAAGCCGAATAGGTATGCCCCAAATGACAAGCCTGGCCCACGAAACAACGTGTAAGCATCGTACCATCTTCTACGTGCGAACCACTTGAGATAATAAAGTCATCACAAATCACTCCATAACCGATATGTACCGGTGCATGCTCATTACTATTGATGCTTCCATTCTTCAAGCGACCGGTTCCTTCAATCTGGCAATAATCGCCAATCCGTACATTCTTGATGTAACCGGCATTCACTATCATTACATGACTTCCGATAGTCCCTGTATCTGACGCATGTGCATCAGCATAAGACTCGATAATCTTTCGCATTTTGTCTATAAGCACCGGACGATGGCGGTAAAGTGCCATGATATACGCCTGATGAGCAGAAAGACGGTCATGAATAATCACCTCACGCCCGCCAGTTTCATTGAGGACTGAAACTTCCACTCCGTTTCCAAAACGACTATGGCAATCCACCAGGATGATATCTACATTCTCAATAAAGGTATCATGCCCTATCTCATAATTGGCAATGTAATTCTTTACATTCTCAATGTAGCAGTTGTCGCCCACCGTTACATTGTGCAAAGTAGCATAATACAATCCGGAATGTTTTTTTATCCCTCCCGCCAATGTAAAATCTTTCTCAAAAACGCCCAGTCGCACTTTTCCGGAGAAACGGGTGTGATAAATATAATCCGTACGAAAATCATCAACCACTTCCACTCCACTCCAGTCGGAAGCGATGCAGTGCTGTGCCTCCAGTCGTGCGATTTCTTCTTTTGTCAGTAAACGATAGTGTTGTGTCATATTTTCTTGTCGTTATTCTTCGTCGTATGTCTGATATAGAAAATCATTGTAAGGATATTTCTGCACATGCAGTTCCTTTACCTTTTTATATAATAAGTCACGGAACTGATCAATATTGGTCTTCTCACGTGCGGAAATAAAGATACAATTATCATTCAGTTTCGCCATCCAGGTATGCATCAGTTCCTCCAACGTGATATTTTCTTTCGTCTTCGGAGTCAGGTCATCTTCTGCCTTTTCCACATACGTATAGGCATCTACCTTATTAAATACAATCATACTCGGCTTTCCACCTGCACCCAAATCGGCAATTGTTTTCTCTACCACCTGAATCTGTTCCTCAAAATCCGGATGTGAAATATCTACCACGTGTACCAGCAAATCCGCTTCACGCACCTCATCCAGCGTAGATTTAAACGAATCGACCAAGTCAGTCGGCAATTTCCGGATAAATCCTACCGTATCCGAAAGCAAGAAAGGCAAGTTTTCGATAATGACTTTACGCACGGTGGTATCGAGCGTAGCAAACAATTTGTTTTCCGCAAAGACCTCACTCTTGGCCAGCAGGTTCATCAAAGTCGATTTACCCACGTTGGTATATCCCACCAGTGCCACACGAATCATGCGTCCACGGTTCTTGCGCTGAGTAGATTTCTGCGTATCAATTTCAGCCAGACGCTGCTTCAGCAAAGCCATACGATTCAAGATGATACGACGGTCCATTTCCAACTGTGTTTCACCCGGACCACGCAAACCTACAGAACCTTTACCACCTCCGGCACCGGAACCACCACCCTGACGTTCCAAGTGCGTCCACAAACGCTGCAAACGCGGAAGCATGTACTTATACTGCGCCAGTTCCACCTGGGTCTTGGCATTGGCAGTCTGCGCACGCATCGCAAAAATATCCAGAATCAGTGAGGTACGGTCCAGAATCTTCACTTTCAGTTCATTCTCAATGTTACGGATTTGCTTGGCCGAAAGTTCATCATCGAAAATCACCATCCCGATTTCTGTCTCTTCACTCTCGTTCTGCAACTCCAGGTATTCTTTCACCTCCTGCAACTTACCTTTACCCACGTAAGTCACCGAGTTCGGCGTATCCAGTTTCTGTGTAAAACGTTTTACTACCTCTGCCCCAGCCGTCTCAGCGAGGAAAGCCAGCTCATCCAAATATTCATTGGTCTTACGTTCATTCTGAGTCTGGGTTATCAAACCCACCAGCACAGCTTTTTCTGTCTGTGCTTCTGATATTACAAATTCTTTCATTCAGTATAAATCTAAATTCTATAGAGCGCAAATATAAATAAAAAAAGCGCATCTCATTACAGATACGCTCTTTTTACTTCTTCCTTATTTATTCAAATCCGGATTCATCAATTCTTCGCTTTGTGGAATCGGCCAGACGTATCCGCTACTCTGCGGAGTAATCTGTGTTTTCCGTTCAAAGTTAGCTCCATGACGCAACACATCAATGCCTCGCATCGCCTCACCGATAAACTCCAGACGACGTTCGTTATAAACCGCCATCTTCAAATCCTCACCAGACAAATGATCAATATCCAACTGATTGCTTGTCTCCGGTAATGAACGGAATCTCACCTGTTTCAGACATTCTCTGGCAAGCTTTTCATTTTCAGTTCCACCCAGATTTACATAACACTCGGCCAAGTTCAACAACGTTTCCGCATAACGGAAAATCGGTGCCCAATCCAGTTTCTGTGCGGCATCCGTAAACTTCAGCAACTGATTTTTTTCGTTCTTCATCTGCACACGGGCATCATCAGCTGAATTGTAATTCGGCTTGCTCATGATACCGTTTTCCACGTCTACCCACAAAATCGTATTCTTAGCGTAATAATATTCTGCCAATCCTTGCTGGGTATTCGGACGGTTTGTCTCTTTCATCGGCAAAGAGAATATGGTTTCATCCGTATAATAAGGAGCCTTGAACATATCTCCAAACTTCGGAGTCAGTTCGTAGCCTGTCACCAGCTTACCTGCTTTTACCGCCTCTGTCCAGTTATTCATGGACATATACACGCGCATCTTCAACATATTGGCAGCCGCCTGTGTAGCACGAGTTACAGTCGGTTCATCTGCTTTTGCCTTTACCGGTAACGCACTGCTATTTTCCAAATCCGAAAGAATCTGTTCGTAAACCTCCTTTACTGTAGCACGTTTCAACGCATTGTGTTCACCGTTCTTTTCCGGAGTCAAACGTAAAGGCACTGATTTCGCATCCGGATTAATTACGTAGGGCGTAGCATACAGATTATTCAAATAGTAATAAGCAAATGCACGCACAAACTTTGCCTCCGCTTTATACTGCTCATACTTTTCTCCAGCAGTAGCTTTAGCACCTTCCAACTCATCCAAGAAAATATTGACACGGTTAATGGCGGCGTATGCCATGCTCCAGGTCACCGTATTTTCTGCGTCTGTTTTGCCCACATTAAACTTATAAGTATTGGCCAGCGTAATCAAGTTCGGGTCAGAATTCACAATATCTTCCCCACGGTTATCAAACACCAGATAGGTTTTTCCTCCCATGAAAGAATCCGACACATCATTTTTTATCGAACCATACAACTGTCCCTACAGTAGTACCTTTTACCAACACCGATGCGCCCACCACCGGCAATCCGTCTTCTTCCGACATCACATTACCGGTCACTTGAGAAACCTGGGCGTTTGACAGACCAATCCCTATCAGAAGAATGGCCATGAACAACGTCATTCTTTGTTTCATAAAATCTCTCTTTTAATTTAGTTAAGTTAGTCTAATACATTTATCACAAACGGGGCGCGAATGTAAGAAAATAAAGAGAAATTATAAAACAGCGGGCAATTTTACACTAAAATTTATTCATAAGGAGCAAAACGATATTAAAAGAGATAAACAGATGGTTTTTAGGAACTTTCCTTCATTTCTCTAATTATTCAAAAAGTGAATATAAATAGAATAGAATTGCAATTATTTGGTATTATTAAGAAGTTCATTCTAACAAAAAGACTAGTTTTTAAGTGAATAAGACGAAAAAAAGAGGTACATCCACACGGGATATACCTCTTTTATTATTTCAGCTATAATAATGCTTATTCAGCAGAAGCTTTTACGAATTTCACTTCAAATTTAGCCTGATATGGAGTAGTACCTACAACAGGTGTTGCATCATCTGCTTCAGAAAGCTGATATTTTTTCTCAGTTTCCTTATCAAATGCATACAAGTTGTATTTTACCAGATAAGTCACATTGTCCGTTTTAGCCTCAGCAGTTGCTGCTATCACATCAATATCTACCAAGTCCATACAGATAGGATACTCCTTCTTTTCAGCAAATTTCTGAGTCATTCCAGTCTCCAGTTCAGTTTCATTTACTGTCAGAGAAATCTCCTTACTTGCCAAGTATCCAGTTGATAAGAATTTAGGATTCTTATGATCCTTATCTACTACAAACTGAATATGGTCTTCCCCAGCTACCTTCGATTTACCAATAGTAGCAAAGAAGCTTGGAATACGTACCAAAGAATTCTTAGTATAGTCTGGTGACGGATTTGTTTTTACTACCTCAAAATCTTTTGCAATTTCTACAGTAGCCAAAGTACCTTCACCAGTGAATGTCATTTCATTCTCCTTCTTTACCTTTACCATAGTAGATGCCAGAGAATCGCTCTTCCAAGTATAATCAATTACAAACGGATACATAGTATCAGTATATCCGGCAGCATACAAATGATCTTTCACACCATCCAATACCTGCAAGCTCAGCGTATCATTCTTTTGAAATACAGCATTGCCAATATTAAAAGAAACCGCAATCGGAGTACTAGATTGTTTTCCAGCTTCAAAAACGAACTGAGTTACAGGTAATTCAAAGAAGTCATTTTTATTTTCCACTACCTTAAAAGGTACATTCACAGCATCACCAGCAGAAGCCCGCTTTAATGTAATATTAAAAGATGTTTTGCCCGGCAACAACTTCACAGGATTAGAATTTTTTTCAAAATAAGCCCCTATCGCATCAGCATTTGCTTCTGGGCTTGCCACTTCCGTATCTTCATAATCGCTGCATCCTACCATCATTACGGCCGGAGTCATCAATAATCCGAAAAAGAATTTATTTAATTTCATAATACTCTTAGTTTTAACTTTAATTTATTATTCATCAGCAACTGGTTTCGGTAATGTCCATGCAGGGCTATCAGCAGGAGTCAATGCCTTGTTGGCCTGAAGTTCTGCTTCCGGTATACGCCATAACAGGATGTCATCAGTCGGTTCAATATCGAAGATACATTCTGCATTCGGGAAACCACATCCACGACGATCCACTCCCTTGTTCAGACGCATTACATCGAACCAGATTACTCCTTCACCCCAAAGTTCAATACGACGCTGTGTGTAAACAGCTTCCTGAGGAGTAGAGGCATAGTCTGTCAAATAAGCTTGCGCTCCGCTTTCCAGACGGTTATTAATCAATTCCTTGAAATATTTTTCACCTTCTGCCTGATTATTAGCTTCAGCGTATGCTTCTGCCGCAATCAGATACATTTCCTCAATACGCATCAATACAATGTCGTTGGCATTGATAGTCGTACCTACCACATCATTATACGGACCGAACTTTATCTGAGTATAAGGCTTATACCCCTGCTTAGCCACAAAAGCAGCCTGTTCATCGGTCAAGAATCCACCTTTAGCTTCAGCTGCTGCATCCAGCCACCATGATTTACGAATATCTTTATCGTTAATAGCATCATATAACTCCAAGCTAATCTGACGACCACCAGAGTAGTTTGCATATCCATAGTTCAATGAACCCATGTGAGAAGGCCAGTTACAGATACCCGTATCTACCACGTCATCCGTTTCGCTGATAATGATACCCCACATCCAGTTGGTCTCGTCTACACTCCAGAATGTCGGTTTTGCCACTTCATCACGCGAAGCAATTGCAATACCTTCACTCTTTGCAGCTTTAATAGCATTTGCCGCATCATCGGCAGCTTTAGCATATTCATGCATTGACAGATACATACGTGCACGAAGTCCGTAAGCTACTGACAGACTGATATAACGCTTGTCTGCACGTTTCACTTTCCCTTTCTCTGCACTAGCCAGCAAATTAATAGCATTGTTCAAGTCTGATTCAATCTGTGTATACACATCTTTTACAGACGAACGCTTGCAACCATTCACAGAAGCATCCTCCGAGTTCTTTTCTGTAATCAGGGGCACACAAGGCTTATCTTCATTACCTTTATAGTTAAACTGATACAGCTGTGCCATTACCCAATAAGAGAATGCACGTGCAGCCAGTCCCTGTCCCAGATAGAATTGTTCATTGGCATCTTTTGTTTTTTCGTCAATGCTTCCTACTACATTGTTGGCAGCAAAAACGATAGAATACAAGTCATTCCATACCATCTGACCTTCCAAGGAAGTATTTTCACGGTCTTCAAATGTCAAGTCATATCCAGTCCAGTTATAACCGTTGTTATCACTTACTACGTCTTCAGTATTAGAATCCAAACACAACATGACAGTAGGATAACCAATATCGTTATGACGTTCAGCTCCCAATGCACTTGAGTTAGGAAAAGCCTGGTTAAAAGTAGAGAAAATCGCATTAACTTTTGCTACTCCACGTTCAGGATTCAGTGTAGAAACGGTCTCCTTCTGAGAGTCTGTCACGATTCCTCCATCGGGCAATGTATCCATATCCTGGCAACCAGTCACAGCCAGTGAAGATACAAGCAATGAAGCAAAAATATATTTTGTTTTCATATCTGTTTCTTATTTATATTTTAATTAAAATGTAAGGCTGATACCTCCAGAAATTGTACGGATGGCAGTATAAAGTGATGTAGTAGCACTTGTATAGCTCTGACGTGGGTCAAGACCCTTACGTGCAGAAAGCAATCCTACATTGTCAGCAGTGAAATATACACGCAGTTTTTCCAGCATCATCTTGCGAACCAAGTTAGACGGAAGTGTATAACCAATAGTGATATTATTTACACTCAGGTAGTTAGAACTTGCAAGCCAACGAGTTGAAGTAGAGTTTGTATACTTATCCTGCGCATTCAGACGAGGTACATCCGTATATTTATTTTCCGGAGTCCATGCATTGTAAATATCCTTGTGCCAGTTCTGTCCGTCACCTTTTCCAGCCATCATGAAACGATAACCAGAGTCATAAATCTGACCACCCAACTGATAAGACAACTGGATAGAAGCATCAAAACCGTAAACCTGCACAGAAGTACCCAAACCACCGTATACCTTCGGCATCAAGTTGTCTGTGGCTACCTTGTTTGTAGTCTGAGCTAATGCATAATTGTCTGTTTTATACAACTCAAACTTGTCATTTTTCGCCCAATACTGAGCCAAACCTGTTTCAGGGTCTACACCCGCATAATCAACCAAGTACATACGGTACATTGATTCACCTTCTTCGTAAATGTAGTTACCATCAATCAACTGACCATCCAAATCCGGATGCAGCTTGTTGATTTTATTCTTGATGAAAGTGGCATTCAAGTTCACATCCCAAGTAAAGTTCTTCTGATTGAAAATCAAATAAGTCAAATCCAATTCAAAACCAGAGTTAGTCATAGAACCTACGTTCATCGGAATAGAAGTATAACCCACACTTCCGGCAACCGGTTTGTTGTAAAGCATATCGCTTGACTTACGACCAAAGTATTCAGCCGATCCGTTCAAACGGTTATTGAACAAAGCAAAGTCAACACCCACATTATATGAAGTTGAAGTTTCCCAAGTCAAATCCCGATTACCTTTTGCAATCATCGTACCGTCAGAGAATACACCATCTGCACCTGTCATGTTATACTGGTCCATCCATGGATAATAGTTCTTGCTTGTACCACCCACGGTATATCCACCAGCAAACAAGATATCATCGTTACCCTGCTGACCGAAAGAAGCCTTCAATTTCAACATGTTAATCCAAGTGATATCCTTCATGAAGTCTTCACGTGTAATCATCCAAGCCACACTTGCAGCCCAGAAGTCACCCCAACGATTTTCAGGAGCAAAACGAGAAGAAGCATCACGACGGTAAGAAACGTTACCAAAATATTTGTCATCATAAGAGTAGTTTACACGACCAAAGAAACCTTCAGTAGCATAAGTCAACTTCATACCGCTGGCAGTCTTCTTATCAATTGTATTGCTGATATAGAAGCTTTCCGGGTCATACAGATTCTGACCAGAACCAGTCAATTCTGTATATTGGTATGAATAACCATCATAACCGGCAGTAATATCAAAATGATGTACATCTTTCACTGCAAACTGATAGTTAGCTACATACTGCTGGTCGAAACCGAAAGTACGCTGAGCAGCCTGGTAAGCATTACCTCCATAAGAAGCACTCTGACCCATATATGCGTTACCCAAATCATTGTAACGTGTATTGTCGATATTCATACCAAAGCGTGCGCTGATAGTCAGACCTTTAATCGGAGTCAATTCTGCAAACCAGTTTGCATTCAGCACGTCAGCCAAATATTCAGTCTTATTATAAATAAGGTCACCTGCCGGATTGGCAATAGACATAAACGCACGTGATGAGGGACTGCTTACGCCATCACCATAATCATACACCTTACGACCATTCAGCGTCATAATCTGCTTGTCAGCTCCACGTACATACATCGGATAAACCGGGGCAATGTTATTGGCAATATAGAAAGCATTACCAGAAGATGACGTATTATTCTGATCACCCGGATAGTTACTCTTTGAGTTTACATAGTTCATGTTGGCACCCACTTTCAACCAGTCTGTCACCTTGTAGTCACCTTTCAAACGACCGCTGAAGCGAGTCAAGCCAGAACCTTCAATTACACCCTGATCATCCAAATAGCCAAAAGCCATGTAGAAAGTAGACTTATCGTTACCGCCAGATACATTCAAGTTATATTCCTGACGAAGTGAAGTCCTGAAAGTCTCATCCGCCCAGTTATCCGGTATATAATAATAGCCTTTCGCATCAGTATATCCCAGCGTAGCATTCGGATTCAGCAAACCGTTGCTACCAATCAGCAACTGACCTTCAGGCACTGTATAAATCTGGTAACCTACACCACCATTTCCAGCAGAAAGCAAAGTATTGTTTGCAGCTACATTGGCAGCCTGCGGAGTCATTTTATTAGTCAGCACATAACCATTATAAATAGCTTCGTAAGCCTTTTCCAGATAATTCTTTGGACTTGTCAGTACATCGTAATTCTTTACCCCACGAGAGTTAGCACCCCATTTTGCATCGAAGTTTACACGCGCCTTACCAGAAGTACCTTTTTTAGTAGTAATCATAATGATACCGTTTGCACCACGCGCACCATACAACGCTGTAGAGGCCGCATCTTTCAACACTGTCATTGATTCAATATCTGCAGAGTTAATAGAAGACAAGTCGCCATCATAAGGCACACCATCAACTACATACAACGGATCTGTTCCGGCATTGATTGATCCGACACCACGGATACGTACTTTCGCATCTTCACCCGGCTGACCGTTATTACTCAAAATCTGTACACCAGCTACAGCTCCAGCTAACGCATTTGAAACGTTTGACACCTGACGTTTCTCAATCTTATCAGCTTTCATCACTGCTGCAGAACCTGTAAATGACCCTTTGGTAGAAGTACCATACGCAGTTACCACAACTTCATCAAGTACTTCCGCATCAGACTTCAACACCACTTTTACGATAGGCTTAATCTTCACTTCCTGCGACTGCATTCCGATGAAAGAAATGACCAGAGTTCCGGCGGAACTATAAAATTTCATAATATACTGATAATTAGGTAGATATGATTTCTCGCGGGCTCTGTTTTTGATATTATAATGAACTATGGGTTATTTTTGATGTAACTTTTCTACCCAAATTCTACTGAAAAAACTCTTTACATTAAAATTCTATTAACCTACAAAACTTATATTTCTTAATTTTGAATTAGTTATAAGATAAAAAGCTAACTTTGTGAATAAACACTTTTACAAAATGAAAAAATATCCAGTAGGTATACAAAGCTTTGAAAGCCTTCGCAAAGGAGGGTATCTATATATAGATAAGACAGAACTTATTTATCGCTTGATTTCAACCGGAAAGTATTACTTTTTTAGCCGTCCCAGAAGGTTTGGAAAGAGTTTATTAATTTCTACATTAGAAGCTTACTACTCAGGACGTAAAGAATTATTCCAAGGATTGTTTATTAATGAAGTGGAAAATGATTGGAATTCTTATCCTATTTTACATTTTGACCTAAATGCACAGAAATATGATTCACCGGAAAGTTTAAATGATATATTAAATGATATCCTTGTAAAATGGGAAAAACTCTATGGCACAGAACCCAGTGAAGTCTCTCTTTCTTTACGATTTCAGGGAATAATCCAACGGGCAGCTGAAAAAACAGGAAAAAGTGTTGTTATTCTGGTAGACGAATATGACAAGCCAATGCTCCAAGCGATAGGAAACAATGACTTGCAGAACACTTATCGTGACACGTTAAAAGCTTTTTATGGAGCATTGAAAAGTAAAGATCAATACATTCAGTTTGCTTTGTTGACAGGAGTTACCAAATTTAGTAAAGTAAGCATATTCAGTGACTTGAATAATTTAATGGATATATCTTTTGATAAAAGATATGCGGAGCTTTGCGGAATAACAGAAAATGAAATTCATACTTGGTTGGAAGAGGATTTACATGAGTTGTCAGTTAATACAAATATGAGTTATGACCAAGTATGTAAATGCCTGAAAGAACGCTATGATGGCTATCATTTTACAGAAGATTCAAACGGGCTATATAATCCGTTCAGCCTTTTGAACACCTTTGCCAGAATGAAGTTTGGAAATTATTGGTTTGAAACAGGAACACCCAGTTATTTGGCACAACTGCTTAAACAAAATAAATACAACCTGACCAGACTTTCTAACGAGGTCGTAACAAGTGATTTGCTGAATGGAGTAGATACATTAATAAATAGCCCTATTCCAGTATTATATCAAAGCGGTTATCTTACAATTAAAAGTTATAACTCCCGTTTTAATGTATATACTTTAGGATTTCCCAACAAAGAAGTGGAAGAAGGTTTTATCAGCTATTTGTTGCCTTATTATGCTCATGTGCAGCCTGCTGAATCAGCATTTCAAATTATGAACTTTATTGAAGAAGTAGAAAAAGGAGAAATAGATGCATTCTTTTTACGGCTAAAAAGTTTTTTTGCAGATACTCCTTATGAGATGATACGTGATTTAGAATTGCATTATCAGAATGTTCTTTTTATCCTGTTTAAATTACTTGGATTCTATACAGAGGTAGAATATCATACTTCAGAAGGACGAATTGATTTACTGATAAAAACCAGCAAGTTTATTTATTTGATGGAGTTTAAATTAGAAGGCACAGCAGAGGAAGCTTTGGCACAGATAAATGAAAAACATTATGTAACTCCTTTTCAAGTAGACAGAAGAAAAGTTTTTAAAATTGGTGTAAACTTTAGCAACAAAACACGAAATATTCAGAAGTGGATTGTCGAAGAGGTGTAACTAGATAAACTTGCCCAAGTATATTACAAGGAGTTTATCTAACAAAGAGGCTAACCCCAAAGTTGAAGTGCCCCCCCAAAAAAGGTTAGACAGTTTAAATATTATCCCTTAATAGAAAGAGGCTGTCTCGGAGACAGCCTCTTTTAAATTTTGTCAAGATGGTCATTTTAGTTTTAATCTCTTCTTTTTAAAAAAGAGAGGTAATTCTAAATTTTAAATTACATTATCTTCTTCAAAACCTGTACGACGGAAACCTTCTACCTTATAGGTCTGACCATCTGCTTCTACGGTAAATGAAATCTTATCGGAAATGTGTCCACCAGGAGTTTCATAAACTCCTTCCTGAACTTTTCCTTCCGAGATTTTAATTTTTGTAGGAGCAGGGGCATCTTCTTTCGAAGCAATTGTATTCGTCACAGCTTCTACTGTCATAAAAGTACGAGCATCGTAAGACACAGACACTTTGATTTTATAATTCAACCCCTTATCTTCAAGCCACATTTCAGTAGCCACATTGGAGGCAGTATTATAAGTTCTTACGGTAAACCATTTACCGTCATTTACACCTTCAGATTTTACCACCCATTCGCCTGCCATCTTTTCAACAGCAGTACCACCCGGTTCGGTTTCTTCGTTACATGCAGTCAAGGCAAATGCCAGGACTGAAAATAATAGGAAAATATATTTCTTCATACGTCTCTGTTATTATTCTTCTTCTGATTCTATTTTTTTCTCCATTTTTGCTTGAATGTGAATCGTACGTCCGTCATATTCTGCAGTCCAAGATAAGGTATAGGTTTCCTTATTCTCGTCAGCTGCTACACGAATCTGCAAACTTGATATAGTTACCGGCTTTTCCTCATCATCATCTTCTATTATCATTTCATTACTTGCCAGCCCCGTTAAGTCAGACATACTAACAGCACCTGCCTCGATAGCATTTTCCAAAAAGTAGTCAGCCTCCAAAGCAAAGTCAGTACCTTTTCCTTCCTTCAGGTTCATCCATCCACCCAGCATATCCGAAATGGTGAAAATGCCTGTTGCGACCTTAGTAACTTTCAACGGATAAGCTGACGGAAAGTCTATTCTTTCTGTTCCATTTAAACAATAACTCCCTTCTGTATCAATCGAATAATCTCCTGAAATATCTGTATCGGCAGCTGCATTGACTACATACACAGTTTGTTTGGCAGAAGCTGCAATTCCGTCCGCATTGGCTGTGGCATAAGAAATCGGATAAATACCGATTTTCGTTTCATCCACTTTGTCAAGACCTTTTACAGTTACTTTCGAGCTTACATCTACTCCGTTTTCAGTAGCTGTAAACTTTGGGGCAGTGAATTCCGTATTCACCTGATGTTCGATGGTATCTTTCTCCAGCTGCAAGTCCACCAGATAGGTAAGACGAGAGTTATCTTCCACCGAATTGTCGCAGGCAGTAAAGCTTAATACTCCTGCACATACAACTAAACTATATAATATCTTCTTCATAAGATTTCAATTACTAAAAATGAATCCAAACTTGATTAGTTCTTATCCCACCAAACCGGTGAATCGAGCGAAGGCGATTGCGGAGTATTGCTATTATACTTACGAGCGCTCAATGGATAATAAATACGTTTTATCACTTTATCGCCTACCGGATTAATCATGTCGTTTTGCCAAGGTACAATCAAATCGCCTGCTTCATATTTATTAGCAGGAGCGTCTCCTCCTTTAGCAATAGCTTCCAACTCATCATCCGTTAAAGTAACATACTTTGGATAATCAGTACGGCGCAATTCACTCCATGCTTCCATGTGGTCTCTGTAGAACAAAGCAACCCATTTCTGTTTACCGATAAGTTCCATTTTTTCGTCAAGGCTACCTCCTGTTGGCCATGCTATTTTACTATCAAATGTTGCATCTCTTGACACACCACGTGACGCAAAATCTGCATCAATACCTTTTTCATAAGCAGCTTCTGCCTTTGAATCGATATTCAAATACTTCAAATAAACTTCCGCAATCAAGAACTGAAGCTCAGACTGTGTAAAGTAGTAAACTGGCATAGTGGCAGCTTTTGTATAATCAATACCACTTACATGCTTGTTCATCCAAAGATTGGAGTTACCCTTTGCTGTACGAGTGTTCATTTTACCACCAGGTAACTGACCTACATAGCTATTAGTTGCTGTTGCCTTACTCAAACCATAAGCGATACGCGGGTCGTCCGTAGCTTTTAAATATTCCACCAACGGATAAGCAGCACAATGATTACCAGTCAGCCCCATTGCATTTGTTTCATACCAAGGATTCCGTTTATTTGATTCATCAGCAAAGCCACTGAAACAAACGTCACCAGTAAAGAAACTATTATTTTCAACCAATTCTTTTACTTTTGCTTCATAGCCAGCAGCATCCACACCTCCAGAAATTAAACGGAGATACATACGCAGACGCAAAGCATTGGCAAAACCTTTCCACTGGCTAACATCACCATCGAACATTAAATCTTCACTATCCATGGTTGCATCATTCAGTTCCTGTTCTGCCTTATCCATCTCTGCCAACACACCTTTGTAGACATCTTCACCCTTGTCCCATTTCGGATTCTGGTTATCCGCACCCTGCAAAGCTTCCGTATAAGGGAATTGGTCAAAGTTATCTACCATTACCTGAAATACATAGGCACGTAATACAGTCGCTGCATAACGGTCAGCAGAATTTTCACTCTTATCAATTATATCCTTCAAGTCTTTCTGTGCACCCGCCATCAGCCCTGAGTAAGAATAGCTCATAATATCACTTGCTTCAGTAAAAGCGTAGGTTGGCAAGGCATCATATTGCTGTGATTCCGGACGCTGTTCGAAATACTGTGCAAAGAATCCCGCATTATTAAATATTTCTCCACCCACATGGGAGGCAACCAACGTCTGGGCTGCCGGAAAAATCAGATCGGCAGTCACCTGGTCATTCATCGGGTAGTCAGGGTCATCATTGATATCCAGGTCACAACTACTCAACATGCCAGCTACCAATACACTATATAATAATATCTTTTTCATAAAATACGTTTCTTGTAGATTGAGTCATTAAAATTTAACTTTCAAGTTGAAACCGAACACGCGTGAACTCGGGTTTGCTGTATATTCACCAAAGTTACCGGCCAGGTCGTTACCGAATGAAGTGGTTTCCGGGTCAATAAATGTATTGCTTGACGGAGTCCATAAGAATAGATTATTTCCGTAAGCTGAAACCTGCACACCCTGTAACGGAGTCTTAACAAGCCATTTACGCGGTAAATCCCAGCTTAATACCAGTGAACGTAATTTTACATACGATTTATCAACCAATGAGAAGCTTCCCAAATCAGTACCTCCATTACCCCAATAAGCATAATAGTTTGCTGTTGAAATCGGAGTTGTATTTTCTACGTATGTTACATTTCCGGCATCATCTGTAACCTTGTTAACAGAATTAGGTACAATGAAGTTATTACGGTCATTGTAAGTTGTCTGAATAGCGTTACCAGTAAAGTAATTGATATCTTTCGTACGAGAGAACATGATACCACCTTTACGAATATCAAAGTCAGCACTTAAAGAAACACCTTTATAGCTGAAACGGGTAGAAACGCCCATCTGATAGCGGTTGTTCATATCGCCAATAATAGCATAATCAGATGCCGGCTGTGGCAAACCGTTTGCAGCACTTACTACGATACGGCCCTGCGGGTCACGTTCTGCTACCTGTGCTTTAAACACACCAACCGGATAACCAGTCATAGCATACATTCCTGTACCTCCGCTAAATCCATAGATAGAAGCTACACCACCCAATTCTTCTGGCAAGCTGATAACCTTACTCCAGTTTTTCGTAAAGTTCAAGGTAACATCCCAAGAGAAGTCACGGGTTTCAATCGGTGTAACGTTGAACAATAATTCAACACCCTGGTTACGAATCTTACCTAAGTTCATATTACGGTAAGTATAACCGGTTGACGGATCCATATTTAACGACATAATCTGCTTGTCCGAATTACGGTTATAATAAGATGCATCAAACGAAATACGGTTGTTAAAGAATGCCATATTCAAACCGAATTCATATTCAGTCGTCATCTCAGGTGATAAATACATATTACCCAATGTATTATCAGCAGTATAGCCATTTACACCACCCAATGGCAAAGTTACATAGCCAAATGGAATACGTCCAGTTGATCCTGAAAGTTGACGATAAACCGAATTTACCATATATACATCGGCATCGTTACCTGTTTTACCCCAACTTGCGCGTACTTTACCAAAAGTGATAATATCTTTCAAATCATCATTAAACAATTCACTGAAAATAAAACTACCCGTTACACCAGGATAGAAGAAGCTGCGGTCAGACTTCGGCAATGTAGATGACCAGTCGTTACGTGCTGTAACAGTCAAATAAACCATATTTTTCCAAGAACCTTCAAACTGACCGAATACACCCATCAAACGACGCAATTCTTTATTAGTAGTAATAATCGGAGTAGAAGGAGAGTTAGTCAAATTGAACCAAGTCGGGATAGTCAGATTTTCTACAGTAGCTTCCTGATAAGAATAACTACGCTCGTTACCATTGAAACCAACCAATGCATTTACATGGAAATCATTAATCGGCATATCAAAAGTTACCATCAAATCCTGGTTAATTTCCCGACGGCGTGAAATACGCTGTGTGTAACTACCAAACTCACCTGCAAAAGGACTGCTTGAACCCTGTCCAACACCATTCGGAGTACCGTCATAGAATAAATCATATAAGTTAGGTACACCCTGATCTTGCTGACCAGTTGTAGTATCCAGACCCATACGGTAAGTAAACTTAAAGTACTTCAAGAAATCATAATCCAACTGAAACTTACCATAGAAACGCTCTGCTTCATATTCATTCTGATAATTATTCAGAATATAATACGGGTTAGAAACTCCGTAAGGAGTAAAATAATATCCTGGAGTATTGAACGGATCATCCAAGTCACTCAACCCTGAAATGTTGATATCGCGTGGAATCTGATAAATAGAGTTCAACATTGATAATCCCTGACCGGTTGTAGCAAACTTGTTTTTCTGTGTAGAATAGTTCAGTGAAGTAGAGAATTTCAACTTACCGATTGTATAGCTACCACGTCCAGAGAATGTGTATTTATCATACGAATCTGCATCAGTCGGAATCATTCCGTTATCACTGATTTGAGAGAATGATACAAAATAATCACTTTTATCTGTAGCACCATTGAATGACAAGCTATTGCTATAGCGGAAACCTGTATCAAAGAAATCTTTTACATTGTTCTCATAAGGAACATAAGGCTTGATTTTCTGAGTGTTGTTATACACGTTACCCCAAGGCTGCATAGAACCGTCAAAACGAGGACCCCAAGAACCATTTTCCAAAGTCGTATGGTCACCACTCCAGCCTTGTCCGAATTCATTCTGCATTTCCGGCAAGCGAAGCACTGTTGACCACTGCAAACCTCCATTATATTCAATGCCGAGTCCTTTTCCTTTCTGACCGGTCTTCGTAGTAATCATAACAACACCATTGGCTGCACGGCTACCATAAAGAGCTGTTGCAGCAGCGCCTTTCAGAATGGTCATGCTTGCCACGTCATCAGGATTGACAGCATTCGCACCGTTACCAAAATCAAAACCAGAATTCAATCCGTCTGACGATGATTCTGAATCATTATTTAAAGGTACACCATCAATTACATACAAAGGCTGGTTACTTCCGCTTAATGAACTTACACCACGAATAATTACAGAGTTTGAAGCACCCGGGTCAGATGAAGTTGCAGAAATCTGAACACCGGCAACTTTACCAGCTAATGCCGACATTACATCAGAAGAACGAGATTGTGAAATTTTTTCACCTCCAACAGAGGTCGCAGCATATCCTAATGCTTTTTCTGAACGCTTGATACCCATAGCGGTTACTACAACCTCATCAAGTTGCTCAGCATCAGACTTCAGTACCACAATTACATTCGGCTTAATCTTCACTTCCTGCGACTGCATTCCGATGAAAGAAATGACCAAAGTTCCGGCGGAACTATAAATCAAAACATCTAATTGATAATGAGGTAAATAGAAATTATATTATCCACTCAGAGTATGATGCATGGTGATTTTAGATTAATCTCTAATACAAGTTTTCTACTAAGACTCTACTGAAGAATTAAACTGAAAAAACTATCGCCTTTGTGTCTGGAAGAAAACGTAAGTACGTTTTATCCGAAACGCAAGGACGTTTTGATTAAAACGCTTAGGCGTTTTACTTCAAACGCAAGGGCGTTTCACTTCGAACGTAAGGGCGTTTGAAGTGTACTGAAAATAGTTGTCAGTTTGAAGATTTATTCCTGACTAAGTTGACAGGTTGACGGGTTGGCAGGTATTTTTACAACTTCTATAATATATAGGTGTGGAACAAGTCATATAAGTTATTCCACACCTATATATATAATGTTAGAAAAACCAGTGCCAACCCGTCAACCCGTCAAGCGTATGCTCGTATAAGGCCTTAGAGTAGAAGAAAAAGCAATACGATGAAAAGAAGTTAACATAAATTTACATGGCTATATCGGAATTTCAATGTATAATAAAATTAAAACTTGCATTTCTTCAAGTCTTTTACAATCGTTCCTGAAAAAATATCACTGTATCCTTGAGTAGTCTTCACGCTCTGATGCCCTAATAGTTTCTGGACCGTAGTTATTTGTGCACCATTATAAATCAAAAGGGTAGCATTGGTATGCCGAGCTGTATGAAATGAAAAGTGTTTTTCTATCTTGGCTAACACACCTATTTTTTTTAAATCTTTATTTACGGAGGAATTCGATTTTAGATGAAAAAAATCACTTAAGTTTTGATGATATTCTTGCAATAATCGGAGGGCCTTCCCCTGAAAAAGAAGATATAATGGTATGCTGACTTTGGTATCTGTCTTGACGGTTTTAAATATAAGCCATTTCTCTCCTTTTATCGTGACAATATTGCTTTCATTAAGAAGTACAAAGTCTGAATATCGAATTCCCGTGTAACAACAAAATAAAAACGCTTTTAAGCTATGCATTAATGATTTTGGACACGATGAAAGCTCCAGTTTTTCCAGTTTCCTTATTTCTTCAGGCAATAAAAAACTATGTTTACTTTGAGTTGTTTTTATTTGGTATTTTCTAAATGGATAATCGTCTGGCTGAATATATCCTCTTTTGATAGCTTCATTAACAAAGGTTCTTAATTGTCTCATGTGCTTGGCGATTGTGTTTGTTTCATACATTCTTTTCCGCATGAAATCTTCAAATTCAAGAAGAAATGTATAGGTTATATCTTTAAATTCAATAGAGGGACGAAAGCGATTGAGTAAATCCAAAGTAGTTAAAAGATTCTTTTTGGTAGCATCTTTACGCAATGAGTGTTCTACCCAATTTCTACCAAAGAGTAAGAATGTCATTTCTTCAGTATCATTTTGGTGATTGAAAGTTTTAAAAGCAGACAAGTTGATATAGATACCGCGTTTCCATGATTTCAATTCCTCCCATTGCAATTGCAAAATAAATTCTTCTAACATTCGGTTTAATTCTTCCGAATGCGGATGCTGGATAATTCTACTATGACGGCTGTCCCATTCTTGCGGATTGACATATATTCCTGTCGAAATGTAAACCTTTTTACGCTTCCTGTAAGCTTCCACCTGTATAAGAGCTTTCCCTGATTTGTTTAACTTCTTTTTGCGGTTGTAGACCAATCTGAAATAAATCTTGTCCATACTATATTGTTTTTAAGAAAATATGCAGATAATATGCAATAAGAAGAAGTTTATTACTTATATAACGTCTATTTTAGCTAAATTAAAACTAACAAGTATCTAGCAAAAAGGATTCATTATTTTGATTCGATGATAAATCCCAGATACAAGAAATGCATATCATTTACTTTATAAAAACATACTTTTGCATGAAAGTGGCAGGTATAAGTGTTAAAAAGCAAGCTTTGGGGGGGAATTTTATTGAAAATGGTATAATTATTTAAAAAGTTATTGTTACTTTTGCGCCTTGTTAGAGTGAATGAATTTTTATTAATGTAAAGTTAAACTTTAAGAGAGATTTTTATGAAAAGAAAATTGATGCTGTTAATGACCTGCCTGATGATAGGTATTGGTCTGGTAAACGCTCAAATCTCAAAGGTAACTGGTAACGTTACTTCTGAAGAGGATGGTTTACCTGTAGTGGGCGCATCAGTATTGGTAAAAGGTACTACTGTAGGTACCGTTACCGACATTGATGGTAATTTTACGTTGACTAACGTGCCAAGTTCCGCCGGAACTTTGGTCATTTCTTTCATCGGAATGCAGTCGCAGGAAGTGAAGATTAAGCCGAATGTAAAAGTGGTATTACATTCTGACTCTGAGCAACTTGATGAAGTTATGGTTGTTGCGTATGGTACAGCCAAAAAATCATCATTTACTGGTTCTGCGTCAAATATTGACAGCAAGAAACTTGAACTACGTCCTATTACGAATGTATCTAAAGGACTTGAAGGACAAACTACAGGTTTGCTGACAACATCAGGTTCTGGACAACCAGGTGAAGCTTCTAAAATTATTATCCGTGGTTATGGATCCATTAATGCTTCTCAAGACCCTTTATATGTGGTGGATGGAATTCCTTTTGACGGTGATTTGTCATCAATCAATCCATCAGATATAGAGTCAATGACAGTGTTGAAAGATGCATCCGCAGGAGCATTGTATGGTGCTCGTGGTGCAAATGGTGTTGTTATGATTACTACTAAGCAAGGAAAAGAAGGTAAAACAAAGGTTTCATGGCGTTCAACAGTTGGGTGGTCATCACGAGCATTGAAAGAATATGATATGGTGGGACAGAAAGACTTTGTTCAGCTTACTTATGAAGGCCTAAGAAACGATTATATATTCAATGGAGGCTATGATTGGCAGACTGCTTCCATGGCCGCAATTCAAGACTTAGGTCCGACATTAGGAGGAAATAAGAATGCTGAAATTTACAATCCATTTAAAAATTATACTTGGGATACAATTATTGATCCTGCTACAGGGAAAGTGCGTGAAGATGCTGTTTCTGCATGGAATGAACCATGGATGGATGCCGTACAAAAGAAAAATGCTTTTAGACATGAACACCAATTGTCAATTAATGGTGGTACAGAGAAAACGAAATATATGTTTTCTTTAGGATATTTGGATGAAGATGGTATTTTGGTTGGAACCGGTTTTCAACGTTATAATGCACGAGCAAATGTGAGTTCACAAGTAAATGATTGGTTTAAGGCTGGATTAAATACAAGTCTTTCTACTTCCCAACAGAATTTCAGTGACTATGATGGCGCTTCAAATTCTAATGTGTGGTATTCTGCACAATTTATGGCTCCTATTTACCCTATGTATGTAAAAGATGCAGATGGGAATAACCTGCTGGACTCTAATGGGAATCCTCAATTGGATTATGGTGAAGGAGGAAGACCTCAATATTCTGATTATAATCCATTAGGAGGACTGTTGGATGATAAAGCTGACATAAAAAATGATGTGGCTGGTGTGCGTACATTCTTAGCTTTCGGCTCAGATAAAGAAGATGCAGGTTGGGCACAAGGATTAAAACTGACTTTAAACTTTGGTGCTGACTATAGAAATCAGTCTAGAAAAATGTATATGAATATGCACCATGGTAACCAAGCTAAAGCTGGAGGATTATTGTACAAATATAATACACGTACATTGTCATATACATTCAACCAGCTTCTAACTTGGAATCGCTCATTCGGATTGCATAATGTAGATGTGATGGCTGGACATGAATTCTATTCATATGAATATACCTATTTGGAAGCTGCAAAATCAAATTTGGTTGATGGTATTCTAGAACTCCGTCCAGGAACAACCTTACAGTCTGCTGATTCTTATACAAATCAGTATCGTGTAGAATCATGGTTGGGACGTATTAACTATAATTTTGATGAAAAATATTATTTATCAGCATCTTTACGTTCTGACGGATCTTCTCGATTCCATAAAGATCATCGCTGGGGAACATTCTGGTCTATCGGAGGTAACTGGCGTGTATCTAAAGAAGCATTCATGAGCGAAGTAGAGTGGGTTGATAATTTGTCTGTAAAACTGAGCTATGGTCAACAAGGTAATGATAATATCTTGAATAGCGACGGAACTGTAAATTACTATGCATGGCAAAGCTTATATCCATTTGATTTACCCAATGGAACCAATGTCGGTGCTATTATTTCATCTTTGGAAAACCGAGATATTACTTGGGAAAAAAGTGGAAACTTAAACGTTGGTATTGAAGCTAGTTTATTTAATAACCGTCTAAGAATCAACGCCGAATATTATAATAAAAAAACTACGGACATGCTGTTAAGTTATCCTATGGCAACTTCTACTGGTTTTAGTGGATATAATGCAAACGTGGGTGACATGCGTAATAGCGGTTTTGAATTCGAAGTTAGCGGAACACTTATACAGCATAATGATTTTAAATGGGATTTGACTTTTATGGGTTCAACCGTAAAAAATGAAGTATTATCTTTAACAAAAGAATCACCTGAAATCATCAGCGGTATCTATTCTATCAAAGAAGGTATGCCTATCAATACATTCTATATGGTTAAATCTGCCGGAGTAGACCCTGCAACTGGAGCTGAATTATTTTGGACATACGATAAGGATGAAAATGGAAATATCACTAAAGAATATGTCACAAGCAACTATAACAAAGCTAATACAACAAAATATTATTTAGGTAGTCGAATTCCAGACTTGTATGGTAGTGTTGGAACAAATCTTTCTTGGAAGGGAATTGACTTGTCTGTCCTGACAACTTACTCTATTGGTGGAAAAATCTTCGATGGACTATATGAAGCTTCAATGAATATCATGTACCCAGGAAATACATGGAATGAACATGCATTACGTCGTTGGCAAAACCCTGGAGATATTACAGATGTTCCTCGTATTGAAATTGGTGGAACTAATCGTACAGATCGTTTCCTGATTAATGCATCTTACTTTGCCATCAAGAATATTACTTTAGGTTATAACTTGCCTCAGAATTGGATTAGAAAAGCTGGACTTGGATCAGTTCGCATATTTGCATCATGCGATAATCTGGCACTCTTCTCACACTTAAACGGTATGGATCCACAGTATAGTTTTGATGGTAGTACAGATTATTCTTATGCTCCGAATAAAACATATTCATTCGGACTTGAAGTTAATTTCTAATTTACTGAAATATACTAATACATTTTTTATGAAAAAGAATTTATTCAAATATATATTCGTTGGTGTAACTGCCCTGTCTATGACAGCATGTAGCGACCAACTTGAAACAAGTCCTTCTGCATCAGTTTCGGGAGATCAACTGTTGGGAAGTGCAACAAACGCATTAATTCCATTAAATGGAGTTATTCGTTCTATGTATACGGCTGGAGTTTCAAACACAGTAAATACCCATCAGTGCTTTGGCATATCAGCTTATAATTTAATGGCAGATGTGATGGGAGAAGATTGTATTATGTCAGCTCCTGGAAGTGGCTGGTTCTGGTATGACTGCATATATGATATGAAATCTATGTACACATCTGAAGGATGGAGACCATACGAAGCATGGAACGGTTATTATGGTTGGATTTCAAATGTCAATTATATTATTAATGCAGAAAAGACCATGTCTGGGTCTGATACAGAAAAAAATTATGTATTGGGACAGGCTTATGCAATCCGTGCATATAGTTACTTTATGTTAGCACAAACATTTGCACGTACTTATAAAGGACATGAACAAGATCTTTGTGTGCCGATTTATACAGAGCCGACCAACATCGAAACCGACGGGAAAAAACGCTCTACAGTAGAAGATGTTTATAAACAAATTACCGCTGATATTACTCTGGCTATTGAAAAACTGAGAAATGCAGGTGAACGAACTGTAAAATCACATATTGATTTATATACAGCTTTAGGGTTCCAGGCTCGTATTGCTCTTACCATGGAAGATTGGAATACTGCTAAAGCTGCTGCTGAGGAAGTTATAAATGATGGTCCTTATAGCATTGGAGAATCTGCAGAAATTCTGAATGGCATGAATGATGTTTCTGCTAAAAATGTAATGTGGGGTGCAACCATCAGTGCAGATCAATCCGGAAAATACGCAGGCTTCTTTACTCACATGGATGCTGGTCAGGATTCTTATGGTGCCAGTGCCCGTAAGCAGATTAACAAAGAATTATATGCTAAAATGAAAGATGGCGATATCCGTAAATGGAATAGTAATACCAAAAAAGGTTGGTGGAATCCTGAAGATGTAAACAACAAAGAGGGAGGATACCAGCAAGAAAAGTTCAAATTTAAGGATGGATCCTTGTGGACTGGAGATTATATATGGATGCGCGTAGAAGAAATGTATCTGATTGCAGCAGAAGCCAACTGCCGTTTAGGGGGGGCAGCAAATGAAACAACAGCACAAAGATATTTGTGTGACTTGTTAAGTAAGCGCGGTTATACGGATGTAGATTTGCAGCAGATTGAGAATCTTCATGGCAGCGAATTGACAACTCTGACTTCTGGAACAACAGGTTCATTATTGGAAGAAATTATCAATCAGAGAAGAATTGAACTTTGGGGCGAATATGGACGTATCTATGACATACGTCGTCTGCATCAAGGATTCAAGCGTACTGCAGCAATGGGATGGCCAAGTTCAGCTCTAAACACTGGACACACAGAAGATCCTGAATCATATGCATGGGTTTTGACAATTCCACAGTCTGAATTTGACGGAAATCCGGCATTAGATCCTGTAAAAGACCAAAACCCAATGGGAGATTATGCAGAATAATAATTTAATAGAAAGATAGACTTATGAAACTTAAAAAATATTTTTGGGGGTTATGTACAATAACCATGCTCACTTGCGTTTCATGTGATACAGATAATGAACGTGAAATCTATCAAAATACAACAGATGGTATTACGTTCCTTTCTGATGAGCAGGAAGCTTATTTTCCTGAAGGCAGTGAAGATTTATCTTTTAGCATTGATGTTGTTCGACAAAATGGTGAAGGGAAATTAACTGTAGGACTTATCAATAATAGTTTAGAAAAGAACGGTAATCAATTTACTCCAAAAGATTTACTTACAGACATCCAAATTCCAGAAAGTGTCACATTCAATGAGGGAGAGAAAATGGCTTCTATACCTGTTGTCTTAGCAAAAAATATTACTCAGGGAGAAGAACTGTATGTAAGTGTTGCTTTAGATACTGACCAAGCTCCTATGGATGCACACATGCAAAAGATTGTAACAATTTATTGTGATTATACTTACACTCAGGTCGGCCAAAGGAAGTATATTTCAGAATGGCTTTCTCCTTCACATGCGACAGATACGGAAGTTATGGTAAAAGTTGAGAAAGCAGATCAGCAGAATTGGTATCGTGTACAAGATCTCTATGAAAAAGGATATTCCATAATTTTTGAGATTGCCGATGATAACAAAGTAACTGTTGAGGAAACCGCAGGCGGAAAAAATGTAACTGTATCTGGCGAAGGAACTTATGATCCGGCTCAGAATGTTATTAATGTAACATTAACTATTATTGCTGCAGATCAATCAGGTGAAAAGAAGAAATATACAGTTAATGAGAAATTATATCTAAACGAATAATAGATAGGATTTTTTATCTACATTAAATTACCCAAGATTACTTTCCATTGTAATCTTGGGTAAATTTATTTTACCCCACCCTCAAGCTATTCCTCCGTAAAACATTCTCTCTTAAAGATATTCAGTAAATAACACACAAAATTAAGAACGTTCTCATATAATTGATATATCCTTTGTTATATCCAAGCTTTTTACTATATACAAAAAAACCGGAATCACATTTCTGCAATTCCGGTCTTCCTTATATAAATTATAATCCGTTTTCTAATCAGAACAATTTAGCAGGATATTCACCAGCATCTACCAAAGCCTGAATCTTATCAACTACACTCTGACGGTCAGCAGCGTATGTCACACCAAACCACTTAGAAGTAGTATCCAGTACTTTTACAGTAGCAGTTCCTTCATTAATCAGCTTGTTCACCATCAACGGAATGAAATATTCACATTTCAAGTTGCTGATATTTTCTTTCAGGAATTCAGCGAAATATTCTTCTGAATATTGGAAATAATCAGGAGTGAATCCCCACATATTCATTGAAACAGGAGTATTATCTTCAATACCAACCCATTCGCCATTTTCATCCTTATAAGAAACCACACCGTCTACACGCATAATTTCAGTACGTTCAACGACTGTTGTCAGATGTGCATTTTCATCAGTTGCACATACACCACGAGCAACAGTTCCACTTTCTGACAAAGTGTTTCCTACACGGAAACCTACCATGCTGTAGTCGTTCTTTGCACCTTCCGGCAATTCGGACAAATATTTGCCCAATACGGCAAAACTGTCACGTCCGTAGAAGTCGTCTGCGTTGATTACGGCAAATGGCTCTTTAATCACATCCTTACCCATCAGCACTGCGTGGTTAGTACCCCAGGGCTTCACACGACCTTCCGGGCAAGTGAAACCGGCAGGCAGATTATTCAAATCCTGGAATACAACTTCTACAGGAATATGATTTTCATATTTGCTTACAATCTTTTCACGGAAATCTTTTTCAAAATCGCGACGGATTACGAAAACCAATTTCCCGAAACCACCACGGATAGCATCAAAAATTGAATAATCCATGATTGTTTCACCGTTAGGACCCAGTCCATCAAGCTGTTTTAAGCCACCGTAACGACTCCCCATACCGGCAGCCAGTACAAATAAAGTTGGTTTCATAGAATTGTATTAAAATTAGTAACTACGCAAAGGTAAACAAATAATGTGATTTCAACTCATTGTCATAAACAAAATGTATCACCTTTGGGTTCTTTTTTATATATTCGCATAACTAATGATTAAACTGTATATGAAAAAATATATAAAATGGGGAGGAATTGTATTAGCAAGTCCATTTATCCTTTTTATAGTCTTGTGTATATTAATCTATATACCTGCTATCCAGAATTTTATTGTGGATAAGGCGACATCATACGCTTCGCAAGCTACGGGGATGCACATTCATATACAACGAATTTCGCTTTCTTTTCCACTAAATTTAGTAGTCCATGAAACCACGGTTACCAACCCTCAGGATACGCTCCTGAATGTGGAAAAACTAACCGTAAAAATACAATTACTTCCTCTGGTAAAGAAACAGATAGAGATTGACGGAGTGGAACTGAAGAACGCTTCGATCAATACGGTTGACCTGATTGAGGGAATGTCTCTACAGGGGAACTTAGGAGAACTTTTCTTGAAATCGCATGGAGTTGCCTTGACGCCGGAAACAGCTGTACTCAACGAACTCACACTGAAAGATGCCAATCTAAAACTATGCCTGGCAGATACAACCGCACAAGACACCACCCAAAGTGCACCTACATTCTGGAAGTTTAAATTAGAAAAGATTGATTTGTCCAATGTGGACTTTCAGATGGATATGCCACTTGACTCCATGAACTTAGGGCTTAAAGTCGGGAATGCTTCTCTAAGAGACGGATTGGTTGACTTGCATAAAGCAGCGTATTCCGCTAAAGAATTTAAGCTTTTACAAAGTGGATTATACTATAATTCAGGAAATACACCTCCTATAGAGAAGGGATTGGACCCGTCACATATTGCAGTGACCGACATCAATTTACAGATGGATTCTCTATACTATCAGGGGAATAACATCCGGGCATTACTGCATCAGTTCGAGCTGAAAGAGCGTTCGGGAATGGAAATCAAATCGACTGAGGGGCAATTACAGGCAGATGAGAAAGCCATACGTGTACCTTCTTTACAAATCAAAACTGCAAATTCTTTTCTGGCTCTCAAAGCTACGATAGACTGGTCGGTCACCGAACAGAATCAGGACGGTGTATTGAACGGGCAGTTCATGGCTGAAATCGGTAAAGCTGATTTATTCAAACTGATTCCAGACATGCCACAAGAATTTATTCAATCCTTCCCTGCAGCTCCATTACAAGTTCGTATCGGGGTAGATGGAAGTCTGAGCGACCTGAAACTGACTACTTGCCAGGTTAAAATTCCCGATTGTTTCCGTATGGAAATGGACGGAACGGTAAAAAATGTGCTCGACAGTCTTTCCAGAGAGGGAGTCATCAACCTGAATTCGGATTTCTATAAAATGGATTTTCTGAGTAGCCTGACCGGCGGAGTAGTTATTCCGTCAGGAATGAATATTCATGGAAAGGCCGGTATGAAAGGTAACGATTTGTTTACCGAAACTACCTTAAGCCAGAATGAAGGAAAAGTACAGCTAAATGCGGAATACAACCTCCTTAAAGAAGCTTATAAGGCAGATATGCAAATCAGTGAGCTAAACCTGCATGATTTCCTGCCAGCTGATTCGTTGTTTTATCTCTCTGCTGGTATGCAACTTGAAGGAGCAGGAACAGACATTTTCTCTAAACGAACTACATTAACAGCCAATGCCGGACTCAATCACCTTCAATGGGGAACCCGTATCTTCTCTTGCGTACAGCTTAATGCGGCCCTGAAAGAGTCAAAAGCGAATCTCAACTTGGATGTGAATGACAACCTGATGAATATCTCATCGCAGTTAGATGCATCCCTACACCCTTCTGTGATTGCTGCGGATATGTTGGTTCAAGTAAAGAATGTTGATTTATATGGAATGGGATTGCTCAGTTCTCCGTTAAAGACTGCCGAAAATATCGACATTCACCTAAAAACGGACATGAAAAAGAGTCACGGTATCCGCTTATCAGTAAAAGACATAAATTTAATCACTGAAAAAAAGACATTTAAGACGAAAGACATACATTTCGGCTTCAGCACTGCACGCGATTCTATCAGAAGTTACGCGAATGCGGGTGACCTTACTTTTTTATTTAGAAGCCGAGGAGGTATTGATGAATTGGGTAATCAGATAACCAAACTGACGGATGCACTGAGTGCACAATGGAAACAGAAATCAATTGATCAGGTTGCCCTTCGTGAGCTGTGGCCAGAAACCCAGTTTAGAATTTTTGCAGGAAAGGACAACCCAGTTTCCAATACACTGGCCATCAAAAAGATAAACTTTAACCGCATGAATGTGAATATACGCACCTCCCCTGCAGAAGGATTGAATGCGTCGATGAACCTTTACGGATTAAAGACAGATAGTTTAGCTCTTGATACCATCTATTTTAATGCTGCCCAACAGCCTGATAAGATTTCGTTTAATAGCGGAGTGGTAGCCAATGACAAACCGTTCCAGGAAGCTTTCGATATAACACTGAATGGAGATATAGGAGCTGATAAAGCAAATGCAACCATTGAATACTTGAACGGGAAAAAGGAATGTGGTGTGAATATAGGTATGGTGGCTGGTCTGCAAAAAGGTGGAATCAGCCTTCACATTACCCCATTTGACCCTATCTTAGTGTACCGTAAGTTTACGGTTAATCCGGATAATTATATCTATCTAAGAGATGATGGACGGATTATGGCCAATTTGTCCATTTACGATGAATTGCGTACCGGACTGAGTTTCTATTCTACTCCAGATTCTACGGCACGACAGGATTTAACTTTATCACTGACTCAGATTAACATTGGAGAATTCAAACGGGTGATTCCGTATATGCCAGACATCGAGGGTGTAATTAACTCTGAAGCACATTATGTGCAGACAGAAGACGGTATGGACCAGATTTCTCTTGAGAACAACATCAACCAGCTCAGTTATAACGGGATAGCCTTGGGCGACTGGGCTCTGAGTGCGGTTTACCTTCCCAAACAGACCGGTGAACAGCATATCAACGGCCTCATCATGCAGAATGACAAGGAAGTAATCAGTATAGAAGGCTCATACTTTCCAGCTGAAGAGAAAGAACAAAAAGAGGATCGGATAGATGCACGTATGGCATTGCATCACTTCCCGCTGGAAATAGCCAACTCCTTTATTCCGGGTAAGATGGCTATGCTGAGTGGAGATATTGACGGTACCATGCAAATGTCCGGCAATGCTTCCCAACCGCTCATGAACGGAAAGATTAACCTGGATAGCGTAAATGTATACGTACCGCAAGCGTCTCTAAACCTCCGATTTGATAACAAACCGGTGGAAATCAAGGACAGCAAGCTTACATTCAACCGTTTCAAAATATTCACCAAAGGGAAAACTCCGTTCACCATTGACGGAGATGTGGACATGGCAGATTTCAGTCAGATGAAAATGAATCTGAAGATGGATGCCAACAATTTTGAATTACTGAATGCCAAGCAGACCAAACAGTCGCTCGTATATGGGAAGTTGTACGTGGATTTCCACTCTACTCTTAAAGGTACACCCGATAACATGAATATACGCGGTAACATGAACATTTTGGGTAACAGTAACTTTACCTATATCCTGCAGGATTCTCCGCTGACCGTAGAAGACCGTCTGGGAGAAACAGTAACCTTCACCAACTTCAGCGATACGACTTCTGCACAAAGAAGGGCTCTTCCAGCCCTCTCACTGGGAGGTATTGACATGCTGATGACCTTACACATAGACGAGGGGGTACAGTGCCGTGTCAATATGGATGAAAAGGGAAGCAACTACATGTACTTTGAAGGAGGTGGTGACTTGTCTTTCCAATATACCCCGGAAGGCAACATCATCCTGAATGGAAGATATTCTCTGCTAAGCGGTGAAATGAAATACCAGCTCCCGATTATCCAGTTAAAGACCTTCCATATTCAAAGCGGAAGTTACATACAATGGAATGGAAATGCGATGAACCCTCTCATGAGTATAAAAGCAACGGAAAGAATACGTTCTTCTGTGGCACAAGAAGGGCAGGCTTCGCGCATGGTCAACTTCGATGTGGGTGTCAATATCACCAATACACTGGAGAATTTAGGATTTACCTTTATTATTGACGCACCGGATGACGGTACCATGCAAAACGAGTTGGCGTCCATGTCGGCTGAAGAAAAGAACAAGGTGGCTGTAACCATGCTGGTAACAGGTATGTACCTGACGGAAGGTAGTACACTGGGAGGTGGTGGAAGCAGTGTCATGAACTCTTTCCTGCAAGACCAGATTTCCAAAGTGGCTGGAAGTGCCCTCAAGACCATTGATGTGAATTTCGGTATAGAAACCAATAATGGAGAAGAAACCGGACAGACATCTACGGATTACAACTTCCAGTTTGCCAAGAGATTCTGGAACAACCGTATCCGAGTGGTAATTGGTGGAAAAGTATCCACCGGTAACAATGTGCAGCAGGACGAGTCATTTATTGATAATATCTCATTAGAATATCGTCTGGACAACAGTGGTACTCGCTACGTCAAGCTTTTCCATGACAAAAATTACGAAAGTGTGCTCGATGGAGAAGTAATAGAAACCGGAGCCGGTATTGTACTGCGCAAGAAAGTTAGTAAAGTGGGCGAACTGTTTATTTTCAGAAAGAAGAAAAGACCGCAGCCTGAAGTCGAAAAAAAAGAAGAAGATGAAAATGAGGAAGAGAAGAATAAATAAACTGTTACTGACAGGACTTCTGTTATTTATCATAACCGGATGTTCCACAACCAAGCATCTTCCGGAAGACGAGCTGCTTTATATCGGTACACCGACTCCTAAAATTGTGGGATACAATGAAGCCGATAATGGAGAAGCTACGCTGGAAGAAGTACAAGGCGCATTGAACGTGGCACCGAACAATTCATTTTTCGGCAGCCCCAACCTCCGTATCCCTTTCCCATTGGGACTATGGGTGTATAACCGGTTTGAACGATACGAAAAAGGTATTGGCAAATGGATTTTCAAGAAACTGGCCGCCGACCCGATTTATGTATCTACCGTCAACCCTGATACCCGTACAAAGGTGGCAAGTAATGTTTTACGTGAGAATGGTTTTTTCCAGGGTAATGTGACAGTACAGGTGGATACAGCCAAGAATCCGAAGAAAGCCAAATTAAATTATACCATATACACCGGACAACGTTACAAATTAGACTCCATTACCTATGTAGGATTTTCACCCAAGGAAGACAGTCTGATTCATGCGACATATAGTAAACGCCTGCTAATAAAAGAAGATGCGTTCACTGTCAATAAACTGGACGAAGAGAGGAATCGCCTGGTAGAACTATTCCGTAACAACGGATATTATTTCTATCGCCCTGACTTCATTACGTTCATGGCCGACACATTGATTCGTCCCGGTTATGTCAACTTAAGAGTTGTACAGAAACATAATATCCCGGAAGAGGGATTGCGTACTTACTACATTGGAAAGACAAGCATCAATCTGGTAGGACATAATGGAGAACAACCCAATGATTCATTGAATTTTCATAACTTCACCATCAATTATGCAGGGAAAAAGCCGGGTATACGATATGGGGTACTTCGCCGACGCTTTCTTTATAAAAGCGGAGAAATGTATTCCCAGCAACGTCAGAACTATACCCAGCAGGCATTGTCCAGATTAGGCGTGTTCAAATACAATGATTTCAATTACACTCCTCGTCCGGGAAGAGACACATTGGATATTACGGTCAATGCCATGTTCGACCTGCCTTACGACAGCGAACTGGAACTTAATGTCACCACCAAGAGTACCAAGCAAACAGGGCCGGGAGCCAAATTCAATCTTTCAAAAAAGAATTTCAAAAGAATGGGTGCTTCCTTGAACTTAGAGTTGAAAGGTTCTTACGAATGGCAGACCAGTTCTACTGTAGACGGGGAAAGTTCTGTGATGAATTCTTACGAGCTGGGAGCTGCCCTCTCTCTGAATTTTCCACGACTGGTTTTACCATGGATTAGAAATCGGGTAGATCCCTTCCGTTTCCCGTCTGAAACCAACTTTAAGATTTACGCAGAACAGGTGAATCGTGCCCGCTACTTCAAGATGTTGTCATTCGGAGGTACTGTATCTTATAGTTTTCAACCGAAACGCAGCATCAAGCATACCGTAACTCCAATTCACCTGGCGTTCAACACCTTGCAGCACCGTACTGCACGCTTTGACTCCATTGCCAACGCCAACCCGATGCTGTTCCATAGTTTGGACGACCAGTTCATTCCGTCGCTGACCTACACGGTTACTTACGACAATAGCTACCGGAAGAAAAAGAACCGCGTGTGGTGGGAAAACTCACTCACCTCTGCCGGAAATGTGACATCCGTCATTTATGCGGCTTTTGGACAGAAATTCAGCAAAAAGGAGAAGGAACTGTTGGGAAATCCATTTGCACAGTTTCTGAAATATTCTTCAGAAGTAAGATATACCTACCACATCAGTGAAAAGCAGCAGTTAGCTACCCGACTGATGGGAGGAGTGATATGGTCATACGGCAACAAGACAATCGCACCTTATAGCGAACAGTTCTATGTGGGAGGTGCCAACAGTATTCGTGCCTTTACTGTACGCTCCATCGGTCCGGGAAGATTCCATCCGGCCAACAATTCCGGTTATTCCTACGTGGATGAAACAGGAGACATCAAACTGGAAGCCAACCTGGAATACCGTTTCCGCATCTTTTCAAATTTTATGGGAGGAAACTTAAACGGAGCAGCTTTTTTAGATGCAGGAAATGTATGGCTTATGCGCAAGGATGAAGCTCGCCCCGGTGCAGAATTCAATCTCCGGCATTTCTTTGACAGCATTGCATTGGGAACTGGAGTAGGAATTCGTTATGACCTTTCCTTCCTGATTCTGAGACTGGACTTCGGTTTTGCCCTTCATGTGCCATACGATACCGAAAAGAGTGGATACTATAATATACCTAAATTCAAGGACGGAATGGGTATTCATTTTGCCATTGGTTATCCTTTCTAAAAACAGAGCAAACTACCTGACAAGAAAAATTAATGAAAATACAGATTCATGAATCAAAATAAATGGCTACATTTGCAGCGTTTTTGAAGGTATTAGCATGAATAAGTGGAAGATTTTTGCTTGTATATCCCTAATTACTCTTATGAGTGTACTCATAGGAGCAAACTTCTTTGCGCTTTATTCCACCGTGCTCAATGAGAACAATACAGCAGAGGAAACCCAATCGGCTGATTCCATCTACCAGCATCCGGACAATATTCCTTCGAAAACGCTTGACTTTCTGATTGCCAACATACAAGCAGATATTCCGCAGAAAATTTTATTCATACAAACCCAGAAAAACCTGGACGGTAAATTTTTCTTGCCGGTATTCTCGTTTGGACAAGACTTCATTTCCAGACCACCCACACATTTAGGGCTGGTCTGTTCTGTATATTCCACACATCCTTATACACAATTAGATAAATTCTATTATCTATATACCCTCAAAAAAATCCTTATTTAATACTATCTAAGAACAGTTTAAAATAGATTGTTCTGATACATTGCAGACAGAGGCTTGCAGTGTAACGGAAGTAGTTTGTCATCTATATGTATCATCAAAAATTCTTAGATATATGTTTTTTACATTTATTATTGTCGTTATTCTGACTGCTATCGTCCTTGTTGTGGCAGCAATGACCATCGCAAAATTACTTGCTCCACGGTCATTCAATCCGCAGAAGGGAGAACCGTACGAATGTGGTATTCCTACGCGTGGACAATCATGGGTGCAATTCAAAGCAGGTTACTACCTGTTTGCTATCTTGTTCCTGATGTTCGACATTGAAACGGTATTTCTCTTTCCTTGGGCTGTAGTGGCAGACCAGGTAGGAGTATATGCACTGGTCAGTGTAGGTTTCTTCCTGGTAGTTTTAATTTTGGGCCTGGCATACGCCTGGCGGAAAGGAGCTCTTGAATGGAAGTAAAAAAAGCTACCTCTATTCGTTCTATGGAGTATGAGGACTTCAAGAACAATGATTATCTGGAAGAAATGGTACGTCGTCTGAACATGGACGGTGCCGGAATCGTACTGGGAACAGTGGACGAACTGATTAACTGGGGACGAAGCAATTCGCTCTGGAGTCTGACGTTCGGAACCAGCTGTTGTGCCATCGAATTTATGGCGCTTGGCGCAGCCCGTTATGACATGGCCCGCTTTGGGTTTGAGGTAACCCGAAACTCTCCTCGTCAGGCCGACATGATCATGGTACTGGGAACCATCACACACAAAATGGCTCCGGTATTAAAACGTCTGTATGACCAGATGGCCGAACCTAAATACGTGGTAGCAGTAGGTGGATGTACCATCTCCGGAGGTCCTTTCATCAAATCTTACCACGTAGTAAACGGTATTGACAAGATTATTCCGGTAGACGTGTACATTCCGGGATGTCCTCCCCGACCGGAGGCTTTCTTCTATGGCATGATGCAGCTTCAGCGTAAAATCAAGGTGGAGCGTTTCTTAGGAGAAGTGAACCGTAAAGAAAAAGAGGAATAAACCCTACGTAAAAAGAAAAAAATGCAAATGGAAATTGAAAAAATAACAAGCATTATTCCTGAAGCCGAAATCAGTCAGACAGGAGAGGCTGTCGTAAAAGTCCCGGCAGAAAAATTACACCAGATAGCTGAGACATTACTGAATGACAAAGAAAACCCGATGGATTTCTTGCGTGACATCGTAGGAATGGACTGGGGTGAAGAAGGCTTGGGTGCGCTTTACTTACTGGAATCTACCCGCACAGGTGCAAGAATCACACTCAAAGCGGTAACAACAGACCGTGAAAAGGCATTGCTCCCCACTGTAAGTGACTTGTGGAAAACGGCTCTGATTAAAGAACGTGAAGTGTACGACTTCTTCGGTATCTGCTTCTTGAATCATCCGGATATGCGCCGTATCTTCTTGCGTGAGGACTGGATTGGCTATCCTATGCGAAAGGATTATGACATGAACTCCAATCCACTTCGGATGGACAACGAGGAAAATGCCGATATGACAGATGAATACTTCCTCCGTCCCGACGGCACACTGGAGGGTCGTAAGAACGTGGTGTTTGGAGAAGATGATTTTGTGGTAAACATCGGTCCGCAGCACCCTTCTACGCACGGTGTATTGCGTATGCGTACTTCGCTCGACGGAGAAAACATCCGTAAGATTGACCCGATACTGGGATATATCCACCGAGGCATTGAAAAAATGAACGAAAGCCTCACCTACCCGCAGACATTAGCCTTGACCGACCGTCTGGACTACCTGAGTGCTCACCAGAATCGCCATGCGTTGTGTATGTGTATTGAAAAAGCTGCCGGAATAGAAGTACCGGAACGTGCTCAATACATCCGTACCATCATGGACGAGTTGCAGCGTATCGATTCACACTTGCTGTTCTACTCCTGTCTGGTCATGGATATGGGTGGACTGACTCCTTTCTTCTATGGTTTCCGTGAACGCGAGATGATTCTGGATATTTTTGAAGAAACTACCGGAGGCCGTCTGATTCAGAACTACAACATGATTGGAGGTGTACAGGCTGACATTCATCCTACCTTCCAGCAGAAGGTGAAAGACTTTATCAAGCACCTGCGCAGTGTAATTCAGGACTATCATGACATCTTTACTTCAAACGTCATTGCCGATACCCGTCTGAAAGGCGTGGGAGTCTTGTCAAAGGAAGACGCCATCTCACTGGGATGTACAGGAGGTACCGGACGTGCTTCCGGATGGGCCAACGACGTGCGCAAGCATCATCCGTACGCACTCTACGACAAGGTGGACTTCAAGGAGATTGTGTACACGGAAGGTGATTCCTTTGCCCGCTACATGGTACGTATGGACGAAATCATGGAGTCTTGCCATATCATCGAGCAACTGATTGACAATATTCCGGAAGGAGAATTCCGTACCAAGACCAAACCCATCATCAAGTTGCCGGAAGGTGTATTCACTTCATCGGTAGAAACCAGTCGTGGAGAGTTTGATGTGGTATTGGAAAGCCATGGTGATAAAGTTCCTTACCGTCTGCACTACCGTTCCACCGGACTTCCGTTGGTTCACGCCATGGACACCGTTTGCCGTGGAGCTAAAATTGCCGACTTAATTGCCATTGGAGGTACACTCGACTTTGTCATCCCTGACATTGACCGTTAATCTCCACACAAACAGAGGAACAATCATTACAGAAAACTGAAAAAAATAAAAGAATTATGTTTTTAGATTATTATAATCTCAGCCCGCTGCTCATGCAGATTCATGCATTCCTTTGCAGTGTAATGCCTGAATGGTTGGCACTGACATTGGAAGGACTCGTTGTGGGAGTATTTATCCTCGTCATGTACGCAGTACTGGCCATCATTCTTATCTACATGGAACGTAAAGTCTGTGCGGCTTTCCAGTGCCGTATCGGTCCGAACCGTGTAGGAGGAAAAGGAGGTTTGCTGCAAGTACCTGCCGACGTATTGAAAATCCTTACCAAGGAAATCATCAGCCTGAAGCATTCCGACCATTTTCTTTATGCTTTGGCGCCGTTCCTGGTAATTCTTGCTTCCATTCTGACATTCTCTTGTCTTCCATGGAATAAAGGTGGAGAAATCCTTCACATGAACATCGGTATCTTCTTTGTGCTGGCAGCTTCTTCCATCGGTGTATTGGGTATTTTGCTGGCCGGATGGAGTAGTAACAGTAAATATACATTGATTGGTGCCGTACGAAGTGGAGCCATGATTATCAGCTACGAGCTTTCTATCGGCCTCAGCGTACTGACCATAGTCGTGATGAGTGGTGCCATGGATATTCAGACCATCGTAGAAGGTCAGGCCAACGGATGGAACATTTTCAAAGGACACATTCCTGCCATCATGGCTTTCATCATCTACCTGATTGCCGGAAACGCGGAAGCCAACCGTGGCCCGTTCGACCTGGCAGAAGCAGAACAGGAGTTGACTGCCGGATACCACACAGAATATTCGGGTATGCATTTCGGATTCTTCTATCTGGCCGAATACTTGAACCTGTTCATTACTGCCGGTATCGCCACCACGCTGTTCTTGGGAGGCTGGATGCCCTTGCACATTGCCGGACTCGACGGACTGAACATGGTGATGGACTACATCCCCGGATTTGTATGGTTCATTGGAAAAACCTTCTTCATCGTCTTCCTGCTCATGTGGATTCGCTGGACCTTCCCCCGATTGCGTATCGACCAGGTACTGACACTCGAATGGAAATACCTGATGCCGCTCTCGCTGGTCGTACTGCTATTAATGACCGTATGCAAAGTATTTGGTCTGACATTTTGATTAAAAAATTTTGACTATGAATGGATTTAAAGAATATTTAAAAGGATATGTCGGTGGAGTCAAGAGTCTGCTGGTAGGTATGCGCACTTCCATGAAGGTGTTCTGCCAGAAGAAAATTACCGAACAGTATCCTGAAAACCGCCATACTACACTTCACATTCCGGAACGTCACCGGGCCATGCTGGTGATGCCGGTGGATGAAGAAGGAAATCACCATTGCATTGCCTGCGGACTTTGTCAGATGAGCTGCCCGAACGGCACCATCCGGCTGACCACGGAAATGCGTGAGACGGAAGACGGTAAAAAGAAAAAATTCCTGGTGAAATACGAGTACAATTTAGGCTCTTGCATGTTCTGCATGCTGTGCGTCAATGCCTGCCCTCATAATGCCATTCAGTTTACGAATGACTTTGAGAATGCAGTATTCCAGAAAGAAAAACTCGTCATGACACTGAACAAGAAATAAATAAAACGAAACGGATATGAATATATCACTTCAAGAAATCGTATTTTATATCGTAGGAGCCTGTATCATTGCTTGTTCCATTCTAGCTGTCACTACAGGAAAAATCCTGCGTGCCGCTACTTATCTGCTGTTCGTTCTTTTAGGTACGGGAGCCATCTACGGAATCCTGGGCTATACCTTCCTGAGCGCCGTACAGCTGATGGTTTACGCCGGAGGTATCGTGGTGCTGTATGTATTCTCCATCCTGCTGACCCAGTCGGACAAGAATATGAAGTACAAGATAAACCGCGCCAAGCTCATCAGTGTATTGCTGACCATTGTTATCGGTGCAGCGCTCGTGCTTTTCTTAGTTATGACCAACGGATTTGCCCTGAACCTGATTCCACAGGGAGTCGAACTTCCGGTAGAAAACATCGGACATGCCTTGATTGGTACAGGAAAATACCAGTTTGTATTACCATTTGAGGTAGTCAGTGTATTGCTCTTAGCTTGTATGATTGGTGCGATACTGATTGCACGTAAAGAAAAATAACACAATAAGATTATGGAAATAGAAATTCATGTAGTTCACTACCTCGTCATCAGTACCGTCATGTTGTTTTGCGGCATCTACGGATTCTTTACCCGCAAAAACTTGCTGGCTTTGCTGATTTCGGTAGAATTGATGCTTAATGCAACCAACATCAATTTCGCGGTATTCAACCGTTATCTTTTCCCCGGACAGCTGGAAGGTCATTTCTTCAGTCTGTTCGGCATAGCCATTGCCGCAGCTGAAACGGCTGTAGCCATTGCCATCATTATTAATGTGTATCGCAACCTGAAACAGGTGCTTACCGATGATATTACTGACTTGAAAGGATAACTTTCTCACATTTTATTCAAATTGCTTATGGATTATACAATTCTGATACTTGCCCTCCCGATGCTGAGCTTTTTGCTTTTGGCACTGGCCGGCATGAAAATGCCTCATCGCGTAGCAGGCACAATCGGTACCCTATCGTTAGGAGCGGTAGCCGTGCTGAGCTATCTGACGGCATTCAATTATTTTTCTGCCCCACGCACAGCCGAAGGCCTCTACCCTACGCTGACTCCGTGGAACATTGAATGGTTGCCGTTCACTTCCTCCCTTCACATCGACATGGGCATTTTGCTCGATCCGATTTCCGTCATGATGCTGGTGGTCATTTCCACGGTGTCACTGATGGTACATATCTATTCTTTCGGCTACATGAAAGGTGAAGTCGGCTTCCAGCGGTACTACGCTTTTCTTTCGCTCTTTACCTTCTCTATGTTAGGCCTGGTGGTAGCTACCAACATTTTCCAGATGTATGTGTTCTGGGAACTGGTAGGTGTGTCTTCTTATCTGCTTATTGGTTTCTACTATACCAAACCGGAAGCAATTGCTGCCAGCAAGAAAGCCTTTATCGTCACCCGTTTTGCTGACTTGGGCTTCCTGATTGGTATCCTTATCTACGGATACTACATGCAGACTTTCACCTTCAACCCTGGAACCGAACGCCTGATGCAGGCCGGAATGGTACTTCCCTGGGCATTGGGACTGATGTTCATCGGTGGTGCCGGAAAGAGTGCCATGTTCCCGCTGCACATCTGGTTGCCGGACGCTATGGAAGGTCCGACACCGGTATCTGCCCTGATTCATGCCGCCACGATGGTAGTAGCCGGAGTGTATCTGGTAGCCCGTATGTTCCCCTTGTTCATCGGCTTTGCGCCGCACACACTCCACCTGGTAGCCTGGGTAGGTGCCTTCACCGCCTTCTATGCCGCCAGCGTAGCCTGCGCACAGAGTGACATCAAACGTGTGCTGGCCTTCTCCACCATCTCACAGATTGGTTTCATGATGGTGGCACTGGGTGTCTGCACGGCAGCCAACCCGCACGAAGGCGGATTGGGTTACATGGCCGGTATGTTCCACCTGTTCACACACGCCATGTTCAAGGCCCTGCTCTTCCTGGGAGCCGGATGCATCATCCATGCCGTACACAGCAACGAGATGGAAACCATGGGCGGTCTGCGCAAATACATGCCGATTACCCACATCACCTTCCTGATTGCCTGTCTGGCCATCGCAGGTATCCCTCCGTTCTCCGGATTCTTCTCAAAAGATGAAATCCTGACTGCCTGCTTCCAGTACAGCCCTGTGATGGGATGGATTATGGCCATCATTGCCGGAATGACCGCTTTCTATATGTTCCGTTTGTACTACTGCATCTTCTGGGGAAAGGAAAACAAGGAACTGCATGCACACCATGTGCCGCATGAAAGTCCGCTGACTATGACCTTCCCGCTGATGTTCCTGGCGCTGATCACCATCGTAGCCGGTTTTATTCCTTTCGGACATTTCGTTTCAGCCAACGGTGAATCATACGACATCCACCTCGACTGGACAGTAGCCGGTACAAGTATCGCTATTGCCGTAATCGCCATTGCCTTGGCTACCTGGATGTACGCCCGCGAACAGCAACCTGTGGCCGACATGCTCGCCACACGCTTCAGCACCCTGCACCGTGCAGCCTACAAGCGTTTCTACATGGACGAAATCTGGTTGTTCGTGACCAAGAAAATCATCTTCCGCTGCATCTCTACTCCATTGGCATGGTTTGACCGCCACGTCATCGACCAGTTCATGAATTTCATGGCCTGGGGTACCAACGCAGCCGGAGAAACCGTACAGCCCATACAAAGTGGAAAGGTACAAACCTACACGCATTATTTCCTGGCAGGTATCATTGTCCTGACAATTATCTTGCTGTTGAACTAAAAAAGAAGAACTTATACGCTTATGAATATATTAAGTCTTTTCGTATTGATACCTCTGCTGATGTTGTTAGGACTATGGATTGCCCGCAACGTCAATCAAGTCAGAGGAGTGATGGTGGCCGGTTCCACTCTGTTGCTGGCGCTTGCGGCCTACCTCACGGTGTCTTACATCGGACAGCGCCATGCGGGAGCTACAGCTGAAATGCTTTTCACAGACAGCATCGTATGGTATGCCCCGCTTCACATCTGTTACTCGGTAGGAGTTGACGGTATCTCCGTAGTGATGCTGCTGCTGAGTTCCATCATCGTATTTACCGGTACATTCGCTTCCTGGAAGCTGAAACCGCTCACCAAAGAATATTTCCTGTGGTTTACCCTGCTGAGCACCGGAGTATTCGGATTCTTCATCTCAACCGACCTGTTCACCATGTTCATGTTCTATGAAGTGGCCCTGATTCCGATGTACCTGCTGATTGGTGTATGGGGAAGCGGCCGTAAGGAATATGCTGCCATGAAGTTGACCTTGATGCTGATGGGTGGTTCTGCCTTCCTGTTGATTGGTATCTTAGGCATCTACTACGGAGCCGGTGCCGAGACCATGAATATTCTGGAAATCGTAAAACACCAGATACCGACCGAAATGCAACGTATCTTCTTCCCGATGGTCTTCTTAGGATTCGGTGTGCTGGGTGCCTTGTTCCCCTTCCATACATGGAGCCCCGACGGTCATGCTTCTGCCCCGACAGCCGTAAGTATGCTGCACGCCGGTGTGTTGATGAAATTAGGAGGTTACGGATGTTTCCGCATCGCCATGTACCTGATGCCGACCGGTGCCGCTATCTGGGGTGATTTCTTCCTGGTACTGACCACCATTTCTGTAGTGTACGGAGCCTTCAGTGCCGTAGTACAGACCGACTTGAAATACATCAACGCCTACTCTTCTGTAAGCCACTGCGGACTGGTATTGTTCGCTCTGCTGATGATGACGCGTGTAAGTGCTACCGGTGCCATCCTGCAGATGTTGAGCCACGGCTTGATGACCGCCTTGTTCTTTGCCCTTATCGGTATGATTTACGGTCGTACACACACCCGTGACATCCGCCAGCTGAGCGGACTGATGAAAATCATGCCTTTCCTGGCCGTAGGTTATGTCATTGCCGGTCTGGCCAACTTAGGTCTGCCTGGCCTGAGCGGTTTCGTGGCTGAAATGACCGTATTCGTAGGTTCATTCCAGAATCCGGACCTGTTCCACCGCACTTGTACCATCATCGCCACGATGAGTATTGTCATCACGGCTGTGTACATCCTGCGTGTAGTAGGAAAAATCCTGTACGGTACCTGTCAGAATCCGGAACACCTGAAACTGACCGACGCTACCTGGGACGAACGTTTTGCCGTAATCTGCCTGATTATAGCTGTAGCCGGACTGGGACTCGCTCCTTACTGGGTCAGCAATGTCATCAGCGGAAGCGTAGAACCTATTATCAGCCAACTTATCCGATAACCTGAATAAACTAAAAGAAATTATATGAGCGAATTATTAACCATGCAGGCTGAAATAAGCCTGGTCGCCATTATCCTCTTCATGCTGTTGGCAGACTTGATACTGAAAACGCCTAATCACAAGCCGCTTCAAACTCTTGCCTGCACACTGATGGTCGTACAACTGGCTTTAAACATTGTACCCGCCAGCGGAGAAGCCTTTGGAGGAATGTATCATGCCAGCCAAATGGCATCTGTTGTAAAAACCATACTGACTGCCGGCACACTGCTTGTATTCTTGCAGTCGGGTGAATGGCTCTCACGCGAAGATACCCGTCACAAAGCCGGAGAATTCTATATGCTGACACTCAGCACGCTGCTGGGTATGTATTTCATGGTCAGCGCAGGCAGCTTCATCCTGTTCTACGTAGGCCTGGAACTGGCCAGCATCCCGATGGCCTGTCTGGTGGCTTTCGACAAATACCGCCATCACAGTGCAGAAGCAGGAGCCAAATTTATCCTGAACTCCATGTTCTCTTCTGCCCTGATGCTTTATGGTATCTCCATGGTATACGGTACAACCGGTACCACTTACTTTGCCGATATCACCACAGCCCTGACCGGAACCCCGCTTCAAGTAATGGCGATGGTATTCTTCTTTGCCGGACTGGGCTTCAAGCTGAGTCTCGTACCCTTCCACATGTGGACACCCGATACCTATCAGGGAGCTCCGACCAATGTATCGGCTTACCTGTCAGTCATCTCCAAAGGTGCAGCCGCCTTTGCGCTGATGAGCATCCTGATAAAAGTATTCGGACAGATGGTAGCCGACTGGAGTCTCTTGCTGAGCATCGTCATTGTGGTCACCATCACCATTGCCAACATCTTTGCCATCCTTCAGGAAGACTTGAAACGCTTCATGGCTTACAGTAGTATTTCACAGGCCGGTTATATCATGCTGGCTGTACTGGGAGGAAATGAACAAGGAATGGCCTCATTAGTGTACTACATCGTAGTCTATATCGTAGCCAACCTGGCTGTGTTCGGTGTCATCAGCACCATAGAGCAGCACACCGGAGGAAAGGTGGACAGAAGTACCTACAACGGATTGTACAAGACCAACCCACGCCTGAGCTTCGTCATGACACTGGCGCTGTTCTCACTGGCCGGTATCCCTCCGTTTGCAGGATTCTTCTCTAAATTCTTCGTCTTTGCCTCTGCCTTCCACAGCGGTCACTGGCTGGTAGTGTTCCTGGCATTAGTAAATACGATTATTTCACTCTACTATTACCTGCTGATTGTGAAAGCCATGTACATCACTCCAAACGATGCCCCGGTAGCCACATTCCGCACACCTGCTCTGGCCCGTACAGGTCTGTTTATCTGCCTTATCGGAGTCATTGTATTAGGTATCTGTAGTGGAGTATATGAACTGCTTAACCACGTAGCTGGACTGGGATTCTGATTCATACAAATTCATACACATAAAAAGCCGTCCTATTCAGGGGCGGCTTTTTTATTCACTTTTTCTCTCAAAAAAACGCAAGTGCGTTTGATCTAAAACGCAAGTGCATTTGAAGTAAAACGCAAGGACGTTTTACCTTAAACACAAGGGCGTTTTTGTCTGAACGCAAAGACGTTTTCAAGTAGTCTGAAAATCACTTGAAAAAACGATAAAAACGGCTTCATTCACATGTCTGAGAGTGAGTTTTCTTCCGCACAGCGATAATGTAAAGGAGAAAGGCCAGTTTCCTTCTTGAAGAATGTACCAAATGCGGAGGCATTGGGAAAATGAAATTCATTCGAGATTTCCTGAATAGTCATGTTGGAATTCTTCAACAGCAACATGCTCCGGCGAATAATGGCACGGAATACCAGCTCCTGCACCGTATATCCGCATACGGACTTTGACAGCGCAGACAGATATTTAGGAGACAGACAAAGTTTGTCGGCGTAAAAGGCTACCCCCCTCTCTTGCTTGTAGTATCGCTCTACCAACCGGATGAGCTGGATAAATGTATCAATCTTATGCCCGGCCACTTGATTTTCTTCCATCAATCTCCGACTATAAATGGAACAGAGCCTATAAGTCAAAGCCAGCAGCAGTAACTTACGCTCATGGCTGTCAAACGGATTATTTGTAGTATGCCGATACCTGCTTATCAGAGAAATATAGCGGGCTATGTCTTCTTCCTCACCCGTAGACCATACATAACAAGGCTGCGGAGTTAATGTGGCATAAAGGTGCATGGCCACCACCGAGCTGCCCAGCAGTTCCCGGATTGGGTCTACACGATAAAACAAGATATCCATGCGCAAATCGACCGAACAAGAACCGGCACAAAAAACAGTGGCTTCCGACAAAAAGACCGTCTCGCCAGCCTTTGCCACAAAAGGTTTCTGATTTAACGTAAACTGGAACTCTCCCTGCTCACAGACTATCAGACCAAGACATTCCATCTGAAAATCCTTTTGCAATACTACCGGGAAAGAGTCTACGCTCCCTTCTGAACAGCAAATATCCCTCCGCTCTACCAGCATCTGATTCAGACGCTTCAAGCGCTCTGTTTGTGAAATCATGACCACAAATTAAAGTTGTTTCTTTTGCATACTGCGCTAAGATATACAAAAAAAACGTCACGGCAGGTACTTACACGTGATTATTCCCCGCTGAAAATATAGATTAAGAAACGAAAAGTCCCGCCGTGACGCAACAACTTCTTTTTTTTTAAGATACTGTAGCAGCAAACGGCTCCAGTTTTCTTTTCCTCCAAGGGAAAAGCAGGAAAAAGACCGCACATGCCATACAGCCGTAGAAAGTCCAGCCCGACATTTCCTTAACGGCTGACAAAGTAGCCTGTACCTGCACGCTCCCCTTTGTCGACATGGCAGCCATCTGTTCAGCTTCCAGCCCGCTCTTTCCCTGATATTGCATACCCTTTACAGTCTGCACATAAGAAGCCGCTACTTCGGGATTCAACAAGTCACGGTCTTGTGCAAAACGAGTAACATAATGTTGCTGACGATGCTGCATCACGTTGGTATAAAGTGCCGTACCGATACCGGGGCCCATGACCATGCGGACGGTCAGCATAATGCAAATCCAGGTAGACAAGTATTTATACGGCATCCGCTGGTTGGCATGTACAGCCGTCAGTGAATACAGAAGCATCATTCCCGTGGCACGGATAATGACCGGATACTTCATCCGCTCGTATAATCCGGCTGTCTGTACCTCAAAATACATGAACAAAGCCGAAAGACCTATCAACACAAAACCAAGAGAAAAAAGATACTTCAAATGTACTCCCCTGCTACCCAACATGACGGCAATGATGCAACCGATAAAATACCCCAGCATAGTCCAGTTGCCCAAGGAAGCATTCTGCCAGTTGTCTATCTTCATGCCTACTCCCGTAAACACGTTGACAAACATGGCACTGGAATTGAATATCATCAGCAGTAGGAAGAGCAGAATTCCCATCCGAATGGAGCTCAACTTGAAAATGTCCATCAGGAAATAGGGAGAATACTGTCTTTTCTCCATATAAATAAACATGGCTGTAAAGCATACGGCACTCACCGTAGCCCAGCAGATAGAAGGGTCATCATACCAGTCGAGTACTTTTCCATACACCAGTACATACACTACCGAAGCGCACATCAGGCAAAATATCACCACACTGCCGAATTTACGAAAGGTAATGGGAAAACGACGGGTGGAATACTTATGATAAGGCATGGTAACAAATACCACCAAAATAGAAAGCAGCAATGCTCCCATCATGAAATAATACACATACTGCCATTCATATTCGTAGGCCAGCCATGCGGTAAGTGAAGTACCCAACTGCCCCAGAATCATGAAAAACAAATAGATAGTAGGCATACTGGTACTCTTCTCACGGTCCAGCTTGTCCCAGCCTTCTTCGTCTACCGGATCATTTCCGGGTGTAATGTTACGGGTAGCCTCCATCCCAAACGCATACTTAATCAGCGTAAAGAGATTGACCATCATCAGCACCATTCGTAAAAAACCCATCACCACACTACACACGGCCAGCAGGTAAATACTGTCGGTCTTGGCACAAATGTAACTCAGGATATAAAGCAAAGAGAACCCTACGATGCACATCATTTTCTCCCGACGCAGGCAAACCAGTCCGTAAAAGAACGGAGAAAAAGCGGCCATACCTACAGAAGTAAGAAAGCTGACGAACTGAATATGCTCCGACTGGATGCCCAGCCCGCTCAGCATCTCTCCGCTATTAGCCGTATACACCCCGCTGGCCGTCAGTATAGGCACAAATAGCAGTATCAGAATCAGTATACCCAACGGCCTGGGTACCCAGTTATAAAACGGATAATTTTTAGGAAGCGAAGGCATAATTCTACTCTTTTGGAAAAACTTGCAAAAAATCGGTTTACAATTTGGCTTTCACCACTACCATCATACCGGCAGCCAGACGGTCATTGTCTTCCTTGGACAAGTCGGTGAATTCAATACGTACCGGAATACGCTGTTGAATCTTGACAAAGTTTCCAGCTGAATTGTCGGTAGGTACCAGAGAATATTTGGAACCCGTAGCTCCGGATATGGCCGTAATCTTCCCGGTAAACTCGCGGTCACTGATAGCGTCGACAGAAATGCGTACTTCCTGCCCTACCTTCAGATTCTCGACCTGCGTTTCCTTGTAATTGGCAATCACCCATTTCTGGGTATCCGGAAGAATATAAGTCACCGTCTGTCCGGCAGTAATATACTGTCCCTCCTCCAAGGTTCTCCGCCCTAATTTTCCATCACAAGGAGCCACTACCACGGTATAAGAGAGATTCAGGCGTGCCATCTCTAAAGCAGCGGTTGCACGCTGTATGGCAGCCTCCGTGCTTTCTCTGCGATTGGAAACCTCTTTCACTCCCGACATAGCAGCCCGTTGCTGACGCTTGGTTGCTTCCAGTTTCTTACGGGTAGCCTCATATTCCGTTTCAATCTGTTCCAACTGAATAGGAGTAGCTGCATTCCGCTTAACCAGATTCTCATAACGCTGACGGTCTTTCTCCAGTTTGGCCAGACGAATTTCAATCTCGGCAATCGAAGCTTCATAAACCGAAGCGGAGTTCTGCGTGGTCTGCAAAGTAGCATCTATCACAGTAGCACCCGCCAAGGCATCCTTTAAGGCAGCCTCAGCTTCCATCACACGAATACGATATTCACGGTCATCGAGCACTAGTAAGGTATCTCCTTTACGTACATCCTGATGTTCCGTAAAATAGATTTTCTTGATATAACCCGAGGCCCTCAGATTGACCGGAGAATTATACTGCTCAATTTGTGCATCGTTGCTTGTTTCGGTATGTTTGTAATCTAAAAACAGACAAGCCACTTCTACAATTCCCCATGCAAGGATAGCAATTCCTAAAAGACTGGCCAGAATCTGGCGACGACGTTGTTTCTTTAATTTCAAAGCCTTTTCCTGAAGTGTATGATTAGTATGCTGAGTTTCCATATTATCTGAATTTTAAATGATTTAATGAGTTTAATTTCCTTGTAACAAACGGTCCATCTGCCCTGTCAACTTCAGTAAGGCAAGATTAGCCACCTGATAGTTGTAGTGTGCACTGAGGTAATTATTCTGCGCCTCGCTCATACGCATTTCGTCCTGCAAAACCTCGGTCATGGAAGCGATTCCCTCCCGATACCGGTCGGTCGTGACCTGATACACATCTTCTGCCAGCAGATAATTGTCTTTCTGCTTTTTAAAGTTACGCTGGTTGTTCATCAATTCGTTTGTAGCATTCAGATACTGCGTCTGCATATTCTTGAGCGTATTCTCATAATTCAGCCTTGCATTTTCCTGGTCAATCTGAGCTTTCCGGATACGTGCCCGCTTGTCAAAACCGTCGAATATCGGTACACGAAGTGTAATCCCCAATCCGGTAGAAGGATACCAGTGATTGGAAGGTCCGGAATGGAACCAGTGGCGGGCCTTATCCGTATATGCGGAATACATCCAGCTTCCGGTCAGTGTCAACGAAGGAAGGTAGCCCTGACGAATCAAATCCTTTTGCTGCCCGGCCAGTTTCTCCTGTGATTGCAAGAGTTGCAATTCATACAAATCGCCACGAAGACCGGTCAGCGAAGCCGACTGCATCCTTTCTGTATCTACAGGGGTCAGTGTAATTTCTTCATCCGCAGGATAGTCCATCACATATTTCAAGAGATTCAACTGCTGCACAAGCATGGACTTTGCATTGTCATACTGCACCTGCTGGTTTTCCAAGTTAATGTTGACACGCTTTACATCCACCTCCATGGCCATCCCATTGTCAAAGAATGCCAAAGTGATGTCACGCAACTCCCGCAACCGCACCATGTTCTCCTGAATAAGTGTGAGCTGCTCCATGGTATTCTGTCCCAGATAATACATCTTGCTGATTTGCATCATCAGGTCCTCACGTGCCTTTTCATACGACAGACGGTTCAATTCATTCATTGTACGGGCAATATCTACTGCCGTATACACCGTCTGATTGTAAAGCGGCATCTGCAACTGCAACCCTGCCGATGCATTGTACTGCAAAGTTTTGGTCACATTGTACAGATTTCCATAGGCCGACCCGTCGGTGACAGATACCGGTGGATTAAAATTGTCATTGAAGCCCGCCACCGCACTGATTTGCGGCCACAGTTTCGCACGATTCTCGCTAAGAAGATGTTTGGCTTTCCGCATCTCATTGCGGCTTCCTTCCAGCGAGAGATTATTTTCAATGCCTAATTTCAGGCATTCCTCTAATGTCAGCGTCTTCTGTGCCCCGACAGGCATCCACGCCAACCACAGTGTAAAAATAACTACTAATTGCTTCATTTTTCTCGTTTCTTAATCTGAAGCAAAGGTAGTATGTCAAGCACTTACACGATTATTCATAAAAGAGGAGGAGCTGTTCAGATTTTCCTTTTTGAGACTTTCAGATAGATAAAAACCAGGTTTGTTGCAAAAAATGAAATCTAGAATAAGCGCATACAAATAAAAAAATCCGGATTACTCGTTTTCGAGAACCCGGATTACACATTGTATTATTCGTAGAATTTCTATCATTTAAACATCTTCTCCAAATCATCTTCTTTCAATACGGCCAGTACAGTCTTTCCATCTGGCGTATAGTTTGGAGTAGATACGGCAAACAAATCATCGACCAGACGATTCATTTCCTCATCGGTCAGTACCTGTCCCGGTACAATGGCTGCTGCTTTTGCCAATGAAAGTGCAAGCATACTTTGTACTTCTTCCTTCACTTTACAACCTTTTTCAATCGCCGTCTGTACCATATCTGTAACCAGCTTTTCCGGATTCAGTCCTTCAATTCCGGCTGGAATGCCGTTAATAGAATAGGTTCCTCCTCCCAGACTGCTAAGATCAAATCCCAAGGCATTCAAATCGTCCATGAACTCCTCCAGTACAGGTACCTCAGAAGGAGAGAAATGCACCATATCCGGGAAGAGCATTCGCTGGGAAGCATTCTTCCGATTTTCTATCTGCGCCATATAGCGGTCGAAAAGGATACGAATATGTGCGCGCTGCTGATTAATAATCATCAACCCGGACTTTACAGAAGTCAGAATATAGCTCCCTTTATACTGATAGTGACGCATGGAATTTTCCTGAGGCTGCTTCTCGTTTTCCTCACCAGAGAACGAGGGAACAACGGCATCTTCTTGAGAAGTCTGTCCCCAGTCGGTTGACTCCGGGAAAAACGGTCGTACTTCTTCTTCCGGTTGAATATCCGATTCCGACGAAGTGCGTTCCAGTCCTTCAAACAAAGGTTCCCACTCTACCCGATTTTTGTGGCTGCCAAACGAAGGAGTATAATTTCCGCTCCTGCCAAAATCCGGCATTCCGCCTTTATTCATGGAAGAACGTACAGAGGTACCTGTAGACGCACTCCATTCTCGCACATCCTGTCCGAAGCTTTCTCTCTCCGTTTCTTTATTGGTTGCCGATGCAGAAGAGTAAGCAGAAGGAGGCACTGTCGCTGTATTAAACGGATTATAAGAAGGGTCAAAACTGGTTTGAGGAGGTGCCACCGTATAAGGAGAATTCTCAAAGGCAGGAATATCGGGCATACCTTCTGTATCAAAATCAATCGAAGGTACCGCGTTGAAACGTCCTAACGTCTCTTTGACTGCTGCCGAAAGAATCTGCCATACGGCTTGTTCATTCTCAAACTTGATTTCCGTCTTTGTAGGATGTATATTGACATCTATATCCGAAGGTTCCACTTCGAAATAAATGAAATAAGAGACTTGTTCACCCACCGGAATCAGGTTGTCGTACGCACTGGATACAGCTTTATGAAAATAAGGATGGCGCATATAACGACCATTCACAAAGAAAAACTGGCGTGCCCCTTTCTTACGGGCCGATTCAGGACGACCGATATATCCATGTATTTTCACCATGGTGGTATCAATGTCCAATGAAAGCAGCTCCTGGTTCAGTTTCTTGCCAAATACCCCCATAATACGCTGACGCAAAGGAATAGCCGGCAGATTCAACATCTCGGTGCCATTATGACTCAGCACAAAAGATATATCCGGATTGACCAGCGCAATGCGTTCGAATTCAGCTACAATGTTACTTAACTCCGTTTGATTGGATTTCAGGAACTTCCGACGGGCAGGTACATTGAAGAACAGATTTTTCACAGAGAAGTCACTGCCTCGCTGGCAGGCTACTGCCTCCTGCTTTTCTACCTGAGAACCGGAAATCTGAATGAAAGTACCTAATCCGTCTTCACTGGAACAAGTTTTCAGCTCCACTTGTGCTACAGCAGCGATGGAAGCCAAAGCCTCTCCACGAAAGCCCATGGTATGAAGAGCAAACAAATCAGCCGCCTCCCGAATTTTAGAAGTAGCATGACGTTCAAAAGCCATACGGGCATCCGTTTCCGACATGCCTCGTCCGTCGTCAATGACACGTATACATGTTTTTCCGGCATCCGTCACCAGTACTTCTATATTTTTTGCTCCGGCATCTACAGCATTCTCCACCAGCTCCTTTATCACAGAAGCCGGACGCTGTATGACTTCTCCTGCCGCAATCTGATTGGCTACAGAATCCGGCAACAAACGGATTACATCTCCCGATGTCATAGTGTAAATTCTCCTGTAATCAGATAATGTAAAATATATAGCAATACCACAATAGCCACAAACATAGCTCCGTAACTCAGAGGTTTACGTCCGCTTTCCTTGCGACGCTTCAGATAGGTAGTACCTTCTACAAACTTACCACGAATGTCTTCCGGATTAAACTCTTTAGGAGGGAGCATTCCCAGTTCACGTTTGGCTGTCTCTTCTATTTTCTGCAGTTTTTCCTTGCGTTCATCCACATAAATGTATTCATGACGGAATCCGCGAGGCTTTCTCATTGTAAACATTCCCATATATTATTCCTCCTTCTTATTTTCAAACAATCGGGCATTCGGCAAAACGACCGGACCACGTACATTTTTCTTCAACTGGTCTTCCACCCGTTTTTCTCTCCAATTAAAGATGTCGGCCTTATTGAGCGGACGAATGTAATCAAACCACACAAAATTCTCCAGACGGTCTTTTCCGGCAGGAATCTGCGACATCGGATACAACACGCCATTGGACTTGGGGCTCATCACCATACGCTCTATCTTACGGTTTTGCAGATAGATTTCCAGTTTACTGGTTTCAGACACATTCATTCCTATCAGTGTACTGTCGGAGTCCATCGGATAATAAACTACTCGTACGGAACCTATCACTTCCGTCTTTCGCATTTCTCCGTTCGCGAAATAGGACTTCATCTCTTTTCCCGTCACCTGGTTATAAATCGTTGAATCCACACGTTCTACCGAAAGGGCCTGCCCTATGATGTGCGACCAGTCAATTGTACTGTCGTTCATATAGACCTTTATCACTTCGCCTAAAAGCTGCTGGTTCTTGTTCCAGATAATCGGGTCGCGATACATCGTAAGACAACTGTCCACTGTAGAAAAAACTAACGAATCGGCCGTACCCTGCACATCGGTACGATAAAAACGTACTTTATGGAAGGCTCTCATCTCACGGAACATAGAATCAGTATTCTGATGGAAAGTTTCCATCAGCAGAGTATCTGCATGAAGGAACAGAGTGTCGCCCTGAGAATAGTCTATAGCGACAGCACTATCCGTAGCAAAGGCATAGTCTGTCTGCTCATTATAATAGCCATATTCTCCGGTAAGCATGTTCCGGTTGATCGTATCCGTCATCACCATCCGGCTGAAGACCTCTCCCACGCCGGTATTACGGTCATAGAAAAGCGTATCACCGGTCAGCTGTTTTCCCTGATTGGTAAGCACAGAACGGTCATACAAATCAGCCTTACCCGTTACGGTATTATAAGTTCCCTTCTCAGAATAAATGTGATTGGCATCGCTCCAGATATCCGAAGGGCCGACAATATCAGCTACCTTCGAAGCCGTATTATAGCGTAAGGTATCCGACGTCAGTGTAAACTGAGGATTAACCAGCTTCACATTGTAATTAAATACGGATTGCTTGGTCTGAGGGCTATATTCTCCCCACTCGGAGGTCAGCACATTCTGCTCATCCATCAAGGTTCCCCCATCAAAGAAATATCCCAAGTTGTAGACCCGGTCATAATTCAGGCTATCAGTCAGCAAGGTAGTCGTACGATTCTCCATCCGGACATTACAGCGCATCTCTGCAATCTGTGTCAATCCATCATAGTACAGCCGGTCGCCATAAAGAAACAGCGTATCTCCCTGCACCATTTTCACATTACCAAAAGCCTCAAAGCTGCTGACTTTATCGTAGTAACATGCACTGTCGCAATACATGTACACACTATCATGACGAAAACTCACATTTCCGGTTACAATCTGTGCGTCCGGATGACTTGCATCCTTACGCAACAAATCAGAATGCAACAAATAGACTTTACTTTTAGCTACCGGACGCTGCTTAGAGTCCTCTGGTTTTTGTTTCCCCTCAGCCTCCGTTTTCGGGCGCGCAGTCTGTGGAGAGACAGCTATCCCCCCTTGTGCCGACAAGCCAAGAATGGTCAGGCAAAATGCTACAAAAAACAAAAAAATTGCAGACTTTCTCATCACTGTTTAATCCATCCCGGATATTTAAAATCACACTTACGCCAAGACGGGTTGATACGTACGTAAGTATTTTTTTGTTTTTCCACAATCCACTTCTGCAGTTTTTCTTCACTACGGTTGGCTGTAACAATGTCTTTCAGACGCTGATAGTCTTCTGAGATTGTAGCTTTATGTCCGTCAATACGATTTTTCAATTTTACGATAGCACACACTTCTTTTCCTTTTGCATTAATCATTGTAAAAGGTTTGGAAACTTCGCCAATCTGCATTCCCTCTACGGTCTTTGCGACTTCCTGAGAAATCAAGCCAGCCAGCTGCTGCATTTCAAAACGAGAGGTAGAAGTCTGCGGGTTAGCCAGCAAACCGTGATTGTTACGTGTATCTTTATCCTGAGATACCCATGTAGCCGCTTCATCAAAAGTAACTTTTCCTTTTCGGATGTCATTGGCCAATGTATCCAGTTTATTCAATTCGGCTTCAATTTCTTTTTCATCTACACGAGGCTTAATCAAAATATGGCGATAGCTTACACGGTCGCCACGCTTTTCAATCAGCTGAGCAATATGATAACCATATTCTGTTTCAAACACTTTTGAAATCTTCTTCGGGTCAGTCAGGTTAAATACCACATTGGCAAACTCCGGAGTTAATTCTCCACGACCTGTAAAGCCATATTCTCCCCCACGACGAGCAGAACCCGGGTCTTCAGAATACATACGTGCCAACGTAGAGAAAGTAGTTTCTCCCTTATTGATACGGTCAGTAAAATCACGCAATTCTTTCTTTACACGTTCGATTTCTTCTTCCTTAATCTTAGGCTCTCTGGTAATAATCTGCACCTCTACCTGAGTAGGCACAAAAGGAATACTGTCCTGAGGAAGCTTACTGAAATAGTTACGTACTTCCGCAGGAGTCAGCTTGATGTCTCCGACAATCTTCTTCTGCATTTCCTGTACCGTCAATCCGTCACGAATATTTTCACGCAACATTTCACGTATCTGGGTAGAAGTTTTATTGTAATATTCCTCAAGTTTTTCTTTTGAACCAATCTGTTCAGTCAACCATGAAATTCGTGATTCTACTTGCTGCAGAACCTCCTGATCGCTCACCTCAATACTATCTATCTCAGCCTGGTGGAGAAAAAGTTTCTGCACAGCCAATTCTTCTGGTATCACACAATAGGGATCACCATCAAAACGGCGACCTTCATACTGTGCATTCAAACGCTCATTCTCTACGTCTGATTTCAGAATAGCTTCATCGCCGACAACCCACACCACTTCATCAATCACATTATCTTGTGCCACGGCGGGTACTGTTCCTGTCAAGGCAAGCAAAATAGCCAAGACACCAGTCATAATCAATTTATTCATTTTCTGTCTATTTGATTTGTTTTGGTCCATTACATTACAAAGGACGAAGATACGGCATTAATTACTTTTTTCCGCTACAATTAACGGTTTTTAAAATGTCTTGGTTAATTTCAATCCTGAAGCCTCGCTTTAACTCTTCCATTTGTGTTCTCTCCGTCCACAAACGATAGTCACGCTGCACTTCATCGCGCACATCCTGAAAGTCTTCCGGTCCTTTCTTCAGACGCTTTCCCAATACAAAAGCATAAGGTAAATCCGTACGAGGAGTAAAATGCCCGCATTTAAAAGCTAACTTATCTACGTAAGGGTTAGTTCCAATCTGAAACAAGCCTGTTTCTACAACGACCTTCCATTCCGGATTCTCCTGAGAGAAAGCCGAGATTTCTTCATTCCATTTATCTAACGCACATTTTTTCAGCCTTTTTTTCAACTTTGAAGCCACTTTCTTATTCAAACAATGTATCACTCCTCCTTTAAAATGAGGCAAATCCCATGCATAATCGTTTTTATGACTTTCAAAATAGTTCTGCAATTCCTTATCAGAAATATTACCTGATTTTGTGCCTCCATGGCGCTTATCCCAATACGCAGCCAGTAAGCCATCAGCAACTTGACACAACTCCATTCGAGTCTTGTTCAACAGACTATCTGTCCGCTCGGTTGGAACAGAATTAGCCACCTTCTGCACAGCCATATTTGCAGTCGCTCCTGATGAATACACACCTTGCCTGCGATCCAATAAATACACGATGTGAATGCCTAAAGGAGAAAAAAATGGAGCAGAATAATTACCTTTTTTCAATGTGCTCAATTGCTCAGTAAACTCTTTTATCAAGCATCTTTCCGGAATCCACTCCCCATCCAAATAAGGAGAAGGCAACGGAACCTTCACATAAGATTGTGCCAGTTTTTCAAAAGGTATACCATTTTTCAAAGCCGTATAAACAGAATCTATACGCTGCCTGGCTACACGTTCCTGTTCGGAAGAAGCATGTTGGGGTAAAAGGAATGAAATCTGACGAAATCTCACCCAATTTAAAAGAGTATCTTGTTTTTGGGACATTCCCCTCTCTTCCGATTTCAGAATTTCATTTTGCAAGGCACTGCATTGCAACCGGAAATCGGTGATAGTATCCCAGCTTTGTCTTTTAGCATCTGCCACCTTCAACTTATAATACAAGAAATGAGGCAAGAACCGTTCTACAGATACACGACTAACTGCATACACCTGGGTATAATAATGCTCAAACTCCTCTACCGAAGTTTCCTCTCCATCAATCCGGAAAAGTACCCTGCGATCTTCTGCATAAGAAACAGAGAATTTCAGCCCCATCAACAAACATAGGAATAACCACGTAATTCTACACATAACAGATTCTATTCATCATTTCATTAAACAAAAAATCATCCTGTTCGCCAGAACAGACTCACTGAAAGCAAGTCTGCCTGACGTCAGAATGATTATATCCGTATTATAAGTCAAAGATTATCTTACTGAGGACGACTATAGTTAGGTGCCTCGCTTGTAATAGATACATCGTGCGGGTGACTTTCCAGAACTCCTGCATTAGTGATACGAGTAAACTTCGCATTATGCAACTCTTCAATATTATGAGCTCCGCAATAACCCATACCGGCACGCAAACCACCAACCAGCTGATAAATCACTTCATACAAAGAACCTTTATAAGGCACACGAGCAGCAATTCCTTCCGGAACAAGTTTTTTCACATCGGTAGTTCCACTCTGGAAATAACGGTCTTTTGAACCATTTTCCATAGCTTCCAATGAACCCATTCCACGATATGACTTAAACTTACGACCATTAAAGATGATGGTATCGCCCGGAGATTCCTCTGTACCGGCAACCAACGAACCAATCATTACGCTGTAACCACCGGCTGCCAAAGCTTTCACCACATCACCTGAATAACGCAAGCCACCATCTGCAATCAAAGGAATACCAGTTCCTTCCAAGGCCTTTGCAACATCATATACGGCTGTCAACTGAGGAACACCTACACCGGCAACCACACGAGTTGTACAGATAGAACCCGGGCCGATACCTACTTTTACTGCATCGGCACCAGCTTCAGCCAACATCTTAGCTGCTTCACCTGTAGCTACATTTCCTACAACAATATCAATTCCAGGGAAACGTTTCTTAGCTTCTTTCAGCTTTTCAATCACGTACATAGAATGTCCGTGAGCTGTATCAATTACAATGGCATCCGCACCAGCATTCACCAAAGCTTCCATACGGTCGAATGTATCAGCAGTTACTCCCACACCGGCAGCTACACGCAAACGACCTTTAGAATCTTTGCAAGCCATTGGTTTATCTTTCGCTTTTGTAATGTCTTTATAAGTAATCAGACCAATCAGCTTTCCATCCTTGTCTACTACCGGAAGTTTTTCAATCTTGTTTTCCTGCAGAATCTTGGAAGCAGTTTCCATGTCTGTACCCGGCTCTGTTGTCACTATGTTTTCCTTTGTCATCACCTCATCGATACGCTTATTCATATCCTTTTCAAAGCGCAAGTCACGGTTTGTAACAATACCAACCAAGTAATTCTCATCATCTACTACAGGAATACCTCCGATTTTGTATTCAGCCATCAAATCGAGTGCATCTTTCACTACAGAGCCTCTCTTAATGGTCACCGGATCATAAATCATTCCGTTTTCCGCACGTTTCACAATTGCCACCTGACGAGCTTGCTCCTCGATAGACATGTTCTTGTGAATTACTCCGATACCTCCTTCACGAGCAATGGCAATAGCCATCTGTGCTTCGGTAACTGTATCCATAGCTGCAGTTACAAACGGAATTTTCAACTCAATGTTACGTGAAAACTTAGTCGAGAGTTCGACTGTTTTAGGTAAAACCTCAGAATAGGCCGGAATCAACAATACATCATCGTAAGTTAATCCGTCCATAACAACTTTATCTGCAATAAATGACATAGGGCTTTATGCTTTAGATTTTATTGCGTGCAAATATACAGAATTTTCTCAAAAAGTAAAAAAGCAGTTAACATCTTTTTCATACCACATACCTATCAAATAAAAACAGCTGCTTGCAAGGAACGCCCCTCACAAGCAGCTGCACAATATCATTAAATAAATGATTAATTAGCCATTTCAGAAATGAACTTGATACGTACCAGACGAATTTCATCTTCTGTATAGTCGTCACCCAGTTCATCCATTGCATCATCAATTTTATCAGTTACCGATTCCTTGAAATAATCATAAATATCCTGCATGTGGTCTTCATCCATGATTTCTTCCAAGAAATAGTCAATATTCAGTTTGGTTCCTGAATATACAATGGCTTCGATTTCATCCAGCAACTCACCAAATTCAATACCTTTTGCCACTGCAATATCATCCAAAGCTACCTTTCTATCGATACTCTGAATAATAGAAACCTTCAGCTTAGATTTGTTAGCCACAGTGCGCACTCTCAAATCTTCCGGACGGTCTATTTCATTTTCTTCGCAGTGCTTCTTAATCAATTCGCAGAATTCCTGACCATAGCGTTTAGCCTTCCCGGCTCCTACTCCCGGAATATTCTGCAATTCTTCCAAAGTAACCGGATAAATGGTAGCCATTGCCTCAAGAGAAGGATCCTGGAAAATCACATAAGGCGGTACATCCAGTCTCTTTGCCATTTTCTTCCGCAAGTCTTTCAACATGGAATACAACACGGGGTCTACAGCGCACGAAGCTCCGCTTCTCATCGGAGTTTCATCTACCTCTTCTTCTTCAAAGTCCGCATCCTCAACTATCTTGAACGACTTCGGTTTTTTCAAGAACTTATGTCCTTCTGGCGTAACTTTTAATAAACCATAGTTTTCCACATCCTTTGCCAAGTAACCAGCGATAAGAGCCTGACGAATGACTGCATTCCACAATCTTTCTTCTTCTCCCATACCTGAGCCGAATACCTCTAAGTCTTCATGCTTATGAGCAAGCACTTCAGATGTTTCTTTACCCAACAATATATCGATAATATAATCTTGCTTAAAGTTTTCTTTTACGGCAATGATTGCTTCAATCACTGCACACAACGAATCCTGAGCCTCCACTTGTTTCTTTGGATTTAAACAGTTATCACAATTACCACAATTATCTTCCGTATATTCCTCTCCAAAATAATGCAACAAAATTTTTCTTCTACACACTGAAGATTCTGCGTAAGCTGCTGTTTCCTGCAATAGCTGACGTCCGATTTCTTGCTCTGAAATAGGCTTTCCCTGCATAAATTTCTCCAATTTCTGCAGGTCCTTATTGGAATAGAATGTAATGCACTGTCCTTCTCCACCGTCACGTCCTGCACGTCCGGTTTCCTGATAATACCCTTCCAAACTCTTAGGTACATCATAATGAATCACAAAGCGTACATCCGGTTTATCAATACCCATTCCAAACGCAATCGTAGCTACAATCACATCAATGTCTTCCTTCAGGAAAGCATCCTGATTCCCATTACGGGTAGCAGAATCCATTCCTGCATGATAAGCGCGAGCCTTGATACCATTTGCCAGCAATATTTCAGTGAGCTCTTCCACCTTCTTACGGCTCAAGCAATAGATAATACCTGACTTGCCTTCGTTCTGCTTGATGAACTTGATAATATCCTTATCCACATTAGCTGTCTTGGCACGTACTTCATAATAAAGATTCGGACGATTAAATGACGAACGGAATTCCGTTGCATCCATCATTCCCAAATTCTTTTGGATGTCCATCTTTACCTTTGGGGTAGCCGTTGCCGTCAAAGCAATTACCGGAGCTTTTCCAATTTCATTGATTATCGGACGAATCCGGCGATACTCCGGTCGGAAGTCATGCCCCCATTCCGAAATACAATGTGCCTCATCCACCGCATAAAATGAAATCTTCACGTGCCTCAGAAAATCTACATTCTCCTCTTTCGTCAAAGATTCAGGAGCTACATAAAGTAACTTTGTCTTTCCGGCCATGATGTCTGCTTTTACCTGATCAGTAGCCGATTTTGTCAATGAGGAATTAATAAAATGGGCAATACCATCTTCCTCACTGAAATTACGCATAGCATCCACCTGATTCTTCATCAGGGCAATAAGCGGTGAAATCACAATAGCAGTTCCATCCATCAACAGAGAAGGAAGCTGATAGCACAAAGACTTTCCGCCCCCTGTCGGCATTAACACAAACGTATCCTTTCCTGATAATAGGTTTCGAATAATCGCCTCCTGGTTTCCTTTAAAAGTATCGAATCCAAAATACTTTTTAAGAGCTGCTACTAAATTGATATTTTCCGCCATTGTTCTTGGATTTAGATTTTCATTGATTGTAGAAATTTTGTTCCCGTATGTAACAAAGTTATAAACAACTTTTCATATTACACAAATATTTCAGGGAATATTTCATCGGAAGCTTTTATTTTCTCACTAAAAAACCTTTACATTATGCCATTTGCAAGCGGGAAACATTTGCCTTTCCCATTTGTTGCTTGGCGTAATCCAATGTCACCACAAAACGTTCGGTCTGTTGTGACGGAATCTCAAACATGACATCATTCATTATGGTTTCCACAATAGAACGCAAACCACGGGCACCCAATTTGTACTCTATCGCCTTGTCGACAATATATTCAAACACTTCCGGTTCAAATTCCAGTTTCACCCCATCCATCTCAAACAATTTTACATACTGCTTGATAATTGAATTTTTGGGTTCTGTAAGAATATTGCGCAATGCCGTGCGATCCAATGGGTTCAAATAGGTGAGTACCGGCAAACGGCCAATGATTTCCGGTATCAAACCGAATGATTTCAAGTCCTGAGGAGCAATGTACTGCATCAAATTTCCCCGGTCTATTTTCACCGCTTCTTTCGCTGCACTATATCCCACCACATTGGTATTCAGCCGTTGAGCGATTTTTCGTTCAATACCGTCAAAAGCACCACCGCAAATAAACAGGATATTCTTAGTATTGACCGGAATCATCTTCTGGTCCGGATGTTTACGTCCTCCCTGAGGGGGAACATTCACCACAGAACCTTCCAGCAGCTTCAACAAGCCTTGCTGTACACCTTCTCCACTTACATCACGCGTAATGGAAGGGTTATCTCCTTTTCGGGCTATTTTATCAATTTCGTCAATGAAAACGATACCCCGTTCTGCTTCCTCCACATTATAGTCAGCCACCTGAAGCAAGCGCGTCAGAATACTTTCAATATCTTCTCCCACATATCCTGCTTCGGTCAGTACAGTCGCATCTACAATGGTAAAAGGCACATGGAGCAACTTAGCAATGGTACGAGCCAGCAAAGTCTTTCCGGTTCCGGTGCTTCCCACCATAATGATGTTCGACTTTTCAATCTCCACATCATTCTTATCCTTAGGCTGAAGTAAACGTTTGTAATGATTATACACCGCTACAGCCAAATAGCGTTTTGCATCATCCTGCCCAATCACATACTGGTCCAGGAATTCTTTGATATCCTTCGGCTTAGGGAGCTCAGACAAATTCAGGTCTGTAGGTCCCTGCCCTTGATGATGCATCGCTTCTTTTACGATTTCATGTGCCTGTTCTGCACAACTGTCACAGATGCATCCGTTCACTCCTGTAATCAGGAAGCCCACTTCGTCTTCTGTGCGACCGCAAAAGCTACATCTTCTTTTCGAGTTTCTTGAAGTCCTTTTTTCTTCCAAAGCCTATCTAGTTTTTAAGTAAATCACAGTGTTATAATGAAGGTTTACGAGATAGCACTTCATCAATCATACCATACTCTTTAGCTTCGGATGCTGTCATCCAATAATCACGGTCAGAATCTGCCCACACCTTATCAAAATCCGTATGTGAGTGATCTGCAATGATTGTATACAGTTCTTTCTTCAGTTTCTGAATTTCACGAGCTGTAATTTCAATATCCGAAGCCTGACCCTGTGCTCCTCCCATCGGCTGATGAATCATCACGCGTGAGTGAGTCAAAGCTGAACGTTTTCCTTCTTTTCCGGCTACCAACAATACAGCTGCCATAGAAGCTGCCATACCTGTACAAATTGTAGCCACATCGCTACTGATAAACTGCATGGTATCATAAATACCTAAACCTGCATACACAGAACCGCCTGGGGAGTTGATATAAATAGAAATATCTTTACCCGAATCCACAGAATCCAGATACAAAAGCTGAGCCTGCAAAGTATTGGCTGTATAATCATCAATCTGGGTTCCGAGGAAAATGATACGATCCATCATCAAACGAGAAAAGACATCCAACTGCGTCACATTCAATTGACGTTCTTCCAAAATATACGGATTCAAGTATCCTGCTTGCGACTTGATGACATCATCAAGTACCATACTATTCATTCCGAGATGCTTGGTAGCATATTTTCTAAAATCGTCCATCATAATCCTTATATTAATTCTACAATATAAAAGAGGCTTTTAACCCCTTTCTTCTGAAAAAACAAAAGTACAAAACACTTCTATCTTACAGAAGAAGTCAAGTTAAAAGCCTCCTTTTTTAGAATATTTTAGCAATCAATTTTGAGAGCCGAATTGCTTATTGAAACATTTTGTTGAATTCTTCTGCAGAAACTGCTTTGTGATTCAATGTCACCTGACCTTTTAAGATTTCAGACAACTTAGATTCAACCACGCGGTTCACCAGAGCTTCTACACTTTCACGTTTCTTCAACATTTCTTTTGAATAGTTTTCCAACAATTCATCAGGAACGTTAATCATACCATACTGAGCAAACTGTGCACGAGTAGCTTCCTTAGCCATGTTAGTGATGTCAGCCTGTTCTACCTTAATATCGTTAGCAGCTACCAGTTTTTCTTTGATCAGGTGCCAAGTCAGTTCTTCCAAGCTCTTTTCGTAGTTTTCAGAAACGAATTCTTCACCTTTTTCCTTGTTGTTTTCCAACATGATACGTTTCATCAGTTCATCTGCAAACTGCAGTTTACCAACTTTTTCTGACAAATAAGTACGTACATCCAACAAGAACTTATAGTCGCTGTCAGCTTCAAACTGTTTTGCAATTGTTTCCTTAATCTGAGCACGGAATTCTTCTTCGCTGTGAGCCTTTCCTTCACCCAATACCTGGTCAAACAGTTCCTGAGTTAAGTCACCCGGAATCATACGAGTGATTTCTTCAATCTGGAAGCTGAAGTTACCTTTGTAGTTAGCTACTTCTTCTTTCTTCACTTTCAACAGAGAAGCCAACTCAGCTTCATTGTTATCGAAAGCAACTGACGGGTTAAATACCAATACAGTATTTACCTTTGCATCGTTGAAGATAGCTTTCTGGTCATCGTTCTTCATGTATGAAGGCATCATTACTGCACCTTCTACCTGCACACCACCTTCTTTTGTATTGCCATTTTCATCCAACTCAGCCAACAGACCTTTCAGCATATCCTTATCCTGATAGTCTTCCACCTTGTCATACTTAGCAGTACGCTGTCTGTACATATTTACCTGCTGATCTACCATTTCATCAGTTACGTTAATATCATAGTAGTCAACAGTATCATTATTAGACAATTCTACATTGAATTCAGGAGCCAATGCAATATCGAAAGAGAATTCAAAATTCTCATCAGTTTCAAAGTTTGCGTTATTTTCTTTCGGCAGAGGAGTACCCAACATGTTCACTTTGTTTTCACGGATATACTCACCTACTTTTTCCTGCAACAGTTTATCAACTTCTTCCAGCAATACAGAAGTTCCATACTGTTTTTTAATCAATCCCATAGGAACCATTCCCTTACGGAATCCAGGCATATTTACTCTCTGACGAAGAGTTTTCAGTGCTTTTTCAACTTTTTCCTGATAATCAGCTTTTTCAATCTGAACAGTAAGCACAGCGCTTACGTTGTCTACATTTTGCAATGAAATATTCATTTTCGACTTATTTATTTAATTATTAATTATTTCTCGTATTTACCAAAAGAGGTTGCAAAAATAATGTTTAATCTTTCAATAACCAAACTGACAAGCTAAAAAATCTTTACGGCTTCTGAATCCTTGTCAACCAACCAAATAAAAAACGGCAGAAAGCATATCCACCTTCTGCCGTTCCTTATTATTTCAACCTGACTCTTGTCAATATCAAACTTTACGAGCCTTACTATTTTCCTCTTTCTTCACCTTCTGCAACAAGTCTGAAGCAAAGATGAAGTTATTCAATCGCTCGTTCGTAGCATTGAATACCTCGTCTTTTGTTCCTTCCCACTCCTTGTGACCCTGGTAAATATACAATATGCTTTCACCAATACCCATCACAGAGTTCATATCGTGCGTATTAATGATTGTCGTCATATTATATTCTTTGGTAATATCATGAATCAAATCATCAATCACCAACGAGGTTTTAGGGTCAAGACCAGAATTAGGTTCGTCACAAAACAAGTATTGCGGCTGCAAAGCAATGGCACGTGCAATAGCCACACGCTTCTGCATACCTCCACTGATTTCTCCAGGATATTTTGACTGCGCATCAATCAAATTCACACGATCCAGACAAAACTGTGCCCGCTTCACCCGGTCACGGTAAGTATCATTAGAGAACATATCCAGTGGGAACATCACATTTTCCAGCACAGAAAGCGAGTCGAACAATGCAGCACTTTGAAAAATCATGCCCATCTCACGTCTCAGCGCCTTCTTTTCTTTCTTTCCCATATCCAACAGATTACGTCCGTCATACAGAATCTCCCCACACTCCGGAGTAAGCAGCCCTACAATACATTTCATCAGTACCGTCTTTCCAGAACCACTCTGCCCGATAATCAGGTTGGTCTTCCCGTTGTCAAACGAAAAATCAATATTCTCAAGAACCGTACGTCCTTCAAATGACTTGCATATAGAATTTAGCTGTATCATCCCATCAATAATTGTGTAAGTATCAAATCTGAAAATAAAATCAAGACACTGCTCGAAACTACAGAATCCGTACTGGCCTTACCGACCGCAATAGAACCACCCTCTACCGTATATCCAAAATAAGCAGACACACTGGCGATGATAAAGGCAAAAAACAAAGATTTAATAAAACTGCACCAGATATACCATTCCACAAAACAATATTGCAAACCATATTCCAAATCCGTCGCATTCATGATTCCGGCAAACCAGGCTGTACAGAAAGCACCTATTACACCTGCAAAGATACTGAAAATCACCAAGAAAGGAATCATGGTCATCAATCCTAAAATCTTTGGAAGAATCAAATAAGAGGCTGAGTTCACTCCCATAATCTCCAATGCGTCAATCTGCTGCGTGACCCGCATCGTTCCAATTTCCGAAGCAATGTTCGACCCGACCTTTCCTGCCAGAATCAAACACATGATAGAAGATGAGAACTCCAGCAGCAGAATCTCACGAGTGGTGTATCCCACCACGAAACGCGGCATCCAAGGACTTTCAATATTCAATTTAATCTGGATACAAATCACGGCACCGATAAAAAAAGAAATCAACAGCACAATGCCAATCGAATTGATGCCCAGCTGTACCATCTCATTCCTATATTGCTTTAAATACATCCGGAAACGCTCCGGACGGGAAAATACACGCCCCATCAACATGAGGTATTTCCCTAAGTTTGTGATAGGCTTCATCATATTATTACAATCATATTTGGCACAAAAGTAGTGCTTTTTAGCTATATTATAATAAAAGACAGGAGGATTTTCGAATTAAGAACCACAGAAGCCAAGATTTTTACTACTTTTGCACGACTGAACAGCTAACAAAAGGACAATGGCAGCACAAGAAAATCAAGAATCTACGACCGAAAAGTTTGAATTACCTTCAGACGGAAGAATGGTGCTACGAACCGAGAACCTGGTCAAAAAATACGGAAAGCGAACAGTGGTGAGCCATGTTTCCATCAATGTGAAACAGGGAGAAATTGTAGGACTGCTCGGCCCAAACGGTGCGGGTAAGACCACCTCTTTCTACATGACTACCGGACTAATTGTCCCCAATGAAGGACACATTTATCTAAATGATAAAGACATAACTTCCTATCCTGTTTACAAACGAGCCCAAAATGGCATCGGCTATCTGGCACAGGAAGCTTCTGTGTTCCGCAAAATGAGCGTGGAAGACAACATTGCTTCTGTGTTAGAGTTGACCAATAAGTCACCGGAATACCAAAAAGAGAAACTGGAAAGCCTGATTGCAGAGTTCCGTCTGCAAAAAGTACGTAAGAACTTAGGAGACCAACTCTCCGGAGGTGAACGCCGCCGTACGGAAATTGCCCGCTGTCTGGCCATCGACCCGAAATTTATCATGCTTGACGAACCGTTTGCCGGAGTAGACCCAATTGCCGTGGAAGATATCCAGCACATCGTCTGGAAACTGAAGGACAAGAACATCGGTATTCTGATTACAGACCATAACGTGCAGGAAACACTTAGCATCACCGACCGTGCCTACCTGCTGTTTGAAGGAAAAATCCTCTTCCAGGGAACTCCGGAAGAATTGGCTGAAAACAAGATTGTCCGCGAGAAATACCTGAGCAACAGTTTCGTACTGCGAAGAAAGGATTTCCAGTTGAAAGAAATTAGAGAATAAGCCACAGACAAACGGGAAAAATAAAAAAGCGACCCTCCATAAAGAAGAAGGTCGCTTTCTTTTTACTTGTTTTACAGCTTAATAACCCTTATTCTGCGTCATATTATCATTGTTGTTCATATCAATATCAGGAATCGGATAGACATTATAAATATCACTTACCGATTTCCCTTCTTTCACACCACCTTTCCAGTCCCACAAATATTTATCTGTGGTAAAGCAGCCGAAACGAATCAGGTCACTACGGCGTCTTCCTTCCAGATAAAACTCACGAGCCCACTCATCTAACAGATACATCTCTGTAATCTCATTCAGGGCCGGTTGCTTCGTACAACCTCGCTTTGCCCGCAAAGTCTTAATATCTTCCCATGCAAGATCTTTATGATTTAAACGGAAATTCGCTTCCGCACGGGTCAGATAGGCTTCTGACAGACGAAGTAAAGGAATGTCCGTATCCGGATACTCCGTATGGCTGGTAGACGCTCCGTCCGAACGGATATTCTGCCATTTCACAATGGACAGCCCGCTTTGGAACCCCGTAATGGATGCCGGATTCATGGTTCTGCGTCCGCCACCCGCACCTGAATAGAACAAGGCACGATCATCACCCGCGGCCTGTACCATATCCTGCGTACGTACACCATACTGCGCATCCCAGGCATCAATGGCCTCATCATTGGCAAAATCGCTCTGTACGGGCACTTCCACATTTTCCGGAATCATCGGCACTGTACCCTCCTCAAAAAACTTATACACCAGCGCATTACGTGCTATCAGACAAGACCATCCGTTGGTGGTGCCCATGTGTGGCATTCCTCCCGTACGGGTTCCACACACCAGATAAGTAGAACCGCCGTAGTTACGCGTCTTCATACCGTCCTGACGAATAGGCAGAATAATTTCCTTCATGGCTTTCTGGTTCTGGTCGTTATCAGCCATGAACATCAGCCGGTAATCGTCGCACAACTCATAATACCCGCTGTTAATGACCTTATCGGCATACGTCCGGGCGTTTTCATAGTCCGCCATACCGGTATATACTCCCGCATTCAAATACACACGGGCTCTCAACAGCCAGTTGGCCGCTTTGTCCGCACGTCCGAAAGGTGCCTGTCCCGGCTCATACATATCCGCCTCGCACTCCTCCAGTTCTTTCTGGATGAAATCATACAAGTCCTTGCCGGACTTTTCCACCGGCAGTTCATTGTCAAAATGCTCCTTGAAAGGTGCCTTACCAAATAAGTCCAAGAAATACGCATAATGCAAAGCCCGCAGGAAACGCACTTCCGCACGCTGCCGCAGAGACTCCGCATCCGTCTTGCCGGCAATCTGGTCAAGAAAGAAATTCATCTGGGTAATGTCATATCCCAGGCGCACATATACCCATTCCGTACGCTGGCTGGAGGAATTCCATTCAATACTCGTAAATTGGGGAATATCCACGTTGTCCTGCCATACCCACACACATTCGTCCGTAGGCAGTTCCTGGCAATTGAAAATAGTACGATAGAAACCAGATTCTCCTTCGTCCTGTCCGTCCAGGTCGGGAGTACCCGCTAGGCCTTTCTGTCCGGTAAGTCCCAGCAAAGCATACTGCTTGACAAAAGCCCCCTCCTGATCAAAGCTGGAAGAACTCTGCGGGTCGATGGAGCTGATGTCCAAATCATTGATACACGATACATTTCCCAACGAAACGGCCGCTACCAACGCAGCTGAAAATATGTGTTTCAAATAGTTACTTTTCATACGTCTTAATGTTTTCATAAATTAGAATTGCAAATTAACTCCCAGCAGGAACGTGAAAGCACGCGGATAAGGATTCGAATCGATACCGCTCTTCACCTCCGGATCCAGCCCTTTATATTTGCTGATAATGAACGGATTCTGAGCCGTAGCGTACACACGCCCGCCAACACCTTTATAAGAAGAAGTTTTGAATAGTTCCTTGAACGAATATCCCAACGTAATGTTGTCACAACGCAAGAAGGAAGCGTTGCGCACAAAATAATCGCTCATGTAATAATCTCCTTTTCCTGTAAAGCCCAATGCGATAGCCTCCGGAGAAGTATTCGAATAGGCTGTATTTGAAAACAATCCTGAAGCACTTACATTTGCTTTATTCGCCAGGAAATCATAATATACGTAATTATTCAGGCTACTGCGTAAAGAAAAGCTGAAATCCCAGTCCTTATAAATCATCTTGGAGGTCAGTCCCATCATAAAGTCAGCGGCCGGTTTCTTGTAAATATATTTATCAGAACTATTAATCATACCATCCCCATTCCGGTCAACGAAGGTATTCTCAATCGGTTTTCCGCTCTCATCATACACCTGCTGGTACACATAGAACGAATTGGCCGGATAGCCCACCTTGTTCACTTGTACCTTTGTATTGTTTCCTCTTGAAATCTTGTCGCCGGTCTCTACATAATAGTCCGCATCATCACCTCCGGTCAGTTTGGTGATTTCATTATGATTCCAAGTGAAGTTGTAAGTCACATCCCACATAAAGTCTTTTGTGACCACCGGTTTGAAATTGACAGCGAACTCCATCCCGTAATTCTTCAAAGAACCGATATTCTGCAACATCTGTGCGTTGAAGTTGGTGCCAACCGGAATCTTGACGCTGTTCAGCAAGTCGTTTGTCTCACGATAATATCCATCCACATTACCGCTGATACGTCCGTTCAGGAATCCGAAGTCCAGTCCAGCATTGTAAGTGGTGGTCTGCTCCCACTTCAAATCCGTATTAAAGGCATTGGCACGTGAAGTATGATAATAAGTGTCTCCAAAAGGATATTGCGCATAGTCATCGCTTACCACATACAAAGGCATATAAGCAAAATCAGAGGTCACATCCTGTTGTCCGGTAATGCCCCATCCTAATCTAAGTTTCAAATCTGATAAGAAATTTACATCTTTCAGAAAATTCTCCTCTTTCATCTTCCAGGCCAAAGCCAACGAGGGGAACGTACCCCAGCGGTTTCCGTCGGCAAAACGGGACGAACCATCCCAGCGCATGGTAAAGGTAAACAGATAACGGTCCAATAAAGAATAATTCAAACGTCCAAAATAAGAAACCAGGGTATTACGGGTGGAATAGGCCGTCTGTTCTTTCAGCACCGCGTCATGAACCTTGTTCGTATAACTGTCCCATCCGTTTCCTACCGTAAAGCCGTTCCGGTGAAAATGCTGCTCTTCACCACCCGCCATCACATCAATCGTATGTGCACCCAGTGTTTTGACATACTGTGCATATACGTTATAGGAAAGGTTGTATTTATACTCGGACACAGCCGATGTGTTGCCATAATAGTTATAGGCAAACGAATAGGGCGAATACACCGTTGTCTGCGTTCCGTCCGCATATTCACCGCCCACACTGGCGTGCAGACGCAAATCCGGCAGGAAATGGAACTTATAATCCACTTCCACATTTCCTACAAAGTCATTGCTGTTGGCCCTGTCGTCCTTCTGTTCCAGTGCGGCCACCGGATTCTGGGCTGTGTTCTTGTTGGCTGTATATCTCCAGTCCGGATCGGAGAAATCGGATGTAGCCTGCGCATTCTGATAGTAGCCTCCAAACACATCATACATGCTATCTCCCCCATACACCGGACGGGTAGGATCCATAGACAACGCTCCTCCAATGGCGGCTCCGGTATCCGCATAGCGGTTCTTTCCGTTCATGTATTTGGCAGTCACATTGACTTTCAAATGATCGTCAAAGAAAGAAGGAGCCAAATTAACAGAAGCTGTAAATCTCTGGAAATTAGAAGTCTTGACAATTCCATTGTTATAATTGTATCCCAAAGAAATACGGTAGGGCAGGTTCTTCAAACCACCATTGATAGACACATGGTGGTCCGTACTGATTGCCGGACGAAAGATTTCATCCTGCCAGTCGGTATTAGCTGTGCCCAAAGACGCAGGCAAGTTGTCTCCAAAAACCTGCTGAGCGTACGCACGGTACTCATCCCCGTCCAGCACGTCATAGCGTTTCTGTATGGTAGAGACCGACACGGAACCGTTATAGCTGACCCTCGGCGCCTGTCCGTTCTTTCCTTTCTTGGTAGTGATAATAATCACACCGTTAGAGGCACGGGAACCGTAAATAGCCGTAGCCGAGGCATCTTTCAATACGGTAAATGTCTCAATATCCTCCGGATTGACCATAGACAGCCCGTTTGACATTCCCTTGATACCGCTATTATCAATAGCTAGTCCGTCAATCACAATCAGTGGGTCGTTGCTGGCATTCAAAGACGAGCCTCCACGGATACGTATCTGTGCGCCTCCACCCGGTGTTCCGTCATTGGAGATGACACTCACACCGGCCACCTTACCTGTCAACATATCCTGTGCGTTGGTGGTGATACCCTTGCTCAACTCATCAGGTTTGATAGCGGTCACTGAACCGGTGGCATCGTTCTTCTTCACCGAACCGTAACCAATCACCACCACATCGTCCAGCACTTCTGCGTCGTCCTGAAGCGTCACATTCAAGGTAGCTGCAGCTGGAAGTTCCTGAGTTTTGTAACCGATAAAGGAAATGACAATCACATCTCCCTTTTTGGCTTCCAATGTAAAATTACCATCAAAATCCGTAATGGTTCCGTTCGTTGTTCCTTTTACCAGAATATTAGCTCCAATCACACCCATTCCGGTATTATCTTTCACTACACCTTTCACAGTAAGTCCTTGTGCAAAAACTTGCACGGAAAGCAACATTCCAACTACCCATAATAGCAGGAATCTACTTACTACATTCCTCTTTATTTCCATATTATTAAATTAAAGTATTCCGTAATTTTATGCTAATACCTATTGAAAGCCCAATCTTTACCTTATTACAATCCTGTTCAGTTACTTAATTTCTTTAATTGAGATGGCATATCCACCTCCCACAGCTGCTTTCAAATTCAACTTCGTTTTGCTCGTTACTTTCTTTTTAGTGATAGTATAAGCCTGCGGATTTTTATCCCAGCTTGCATCTTTGGCATCTGCATAAATCACGGCCTCATACTTCTTTCCCGGTTCCAGGAAATCAAAAGCCAGCTTCGATTCATGGCCGTTATATCCTGCTGTACATCCTACATACCAGTCAGTAGTACCTTTTGCACGACGGGCAATAGTCACATACTCACCCGGTTCTGCTTCCAGATACTTCGTCTCATCCCAGTCGATAGCCACGTCCTTAATGAACTGGAAAGCGTCCATGAAACGTTCATAATTTTCCGGTACATCGGCAGCCATCTGCAACGGGCTGTACATCGTGACATAAAGTGCCAGCTGACGTGCCAGGGTAGTACGTGCATGCGATTTGTTATTCGGATTCATTTTGCTGCAGTCCGGTTCAAAAATACCCGGTGTATAATCCATCGGACCACCAATCAAACGTGTAAACGGAAGAATAGTCGTATGGTTCACATTATTTCCGCCAAATGACTCGTATTCTGTACCACGTGCTGACTCATTACCAATCAGGTTCGGATAAGTACGACACAATCCAGTCGGGCGAACAGCTTCATGCGCATTTACCATAATCTTATAATCAGCAGCTTTCTTCACAGCATACAGATAGTGGTTTACCATCCACTGTCCGTAATGATGTTCACCACGAGGAATGATGTCACCCACATAACCACTCTTCACTGAATTATACCCATTGTCCACCATAAACTGATAAGCTTTATCCAAATGACGTTCGTAATTACGGACAGAAGCCGAAGTTTCATGATGCATCATCATTTCAATACCTTTACTTGCTGCATAACGATGAATTTCCTGCACATCAAAGTCTGGATAAGGAGTCACAAAATCAAACACATAGTCTTTGCTCTTGCCAAACCAGTCTTCCCAACCTTGATTCCATCCTTCTACGAGTACCGCATTAAAACCATGTTTTGCCGCAAAATCGATGTAACGTTTCACATTGGCTGTATTGGCTGAGTGCTTACCATTCGGCTTTGTCTGTGAATAATCAGTCACCCCAAGCTTCACACTGGGCAACTCATCAGTATAAGCCCAAGTTCCTTTGTTGGTAATCATATCCCACCATACACCCACATATTTTACCGGATGAATCCAGGAAGTATCCTCAATCTTACACGGCTCATTCAGGTTCAGCGTAATACGAGAAGCCAAAATGTTACGTGCATCATCACTGACAATAATCGTACGCCAAGGTGAGTTGCAAGGAGTTTGCATATAGCCTTTATCTCCTTTTGCATCCGGAGTCAGCCATGATTCAAATACCATATTTTTATCATCCAAATTCAGGCTCATACAAGCATAGTCTACCAAAGCTGCTTCATGCAGATTGATATAAAGGCCATCATCCGTCTTCATCATCAAGGCTGTCTGTACTCCCGTAGGTGAGAACACAAACTGTGAAGAATTTTCCGTCACCGCCGTTTTCATTTTCTCACGAATCTCAGAAAGACGGGAAGTTGTATAATCATATTCCTGCGTGTCATAATCTCCCGGAATCCAGAATGCCGTATGGTCACCGGTCATAGCAAACTGAGTATGTTCTTCCTTAATGACGAAATAATTCAAATTAGGTTGCTGAGGGAACTCATAGCGGAAACCCAGTCCGTCGTTGAACAAGCGGAAACGAATCACTATGTAACGGTCATTTTCCGGCTGATCAAGTGTCACTTCCAGTTCATTGTAATGATTGCGTATTTCACTTTCTTCACCCCATACCGGACGCCAAGTTTCATCAAAAGTAGAAGTATGTGTTTCTCTGACTTTAAAACCAGTCATCAGATTCATTTTCTCATCTACCCGTTCTTTATCTTTGCGTTCTGTCCATTCAAAGCCAATCCGTTTTTCCGGATCTTCCCGTTTCAATTCCAGTCCCAAGGTACTGGGTTTGATGACAGGCCTGTTCTTAAAGCTCAGCTCATACACCGGAGCACCTTTCGAATTCAGACTGAAGTCCATCACCAGATTCCCGTCCGGAGAGGTCAGTTTCTGTGCGTTCACCCACAATGCGCCACAGCACAAAGCGATAAAGGCAAAAGTTTTTCTTGTTTTCATAAGTTCTTCGTGGTATTAATATTGATTAGATTTTATGTTTTTCAATTACCGAAAGCAAAATTATGCGTCACTTTTTCATCTTATTTTAACAAAAAGGAAAATATAAATCAGCATAAATGGTAATCATCTTATAATAAGCTAATTAATCAGTTTTACATAGCCTAAAAATAGAAACGTTTTAGAAGTTCAGAATGAGATTTTCTCTTCCATCCAAACAAAGTTTCCCGCTTAAATTCACGTTTTTTCCGGTCAATACGTCGAGTGCATTTTCTCGTGGAAGGATTTCCTGGTAAGGAGCCAGGTCCAGTTCTTTTGAGTCATCCGTTCCGTTCATGATAATTACCACCGATTTACCGTTAAACTCACGCTGATACACATACACTCCGTTTTGAATAGAATAATGTTTCAGGCTTCCTTTACCTATCACCTGATTCCCTTTTCTCCAATTCAGCAATTGACGGGTAAACTCAAATGCTTCGTTTTCCAATGCCGTCCGCCCATTCTTTGCAAAGCAGTTGCGCGTATCTCCTTGCCAGCCTCCTGGAAAATCCTTACGCAAATCTCCATCACCCTTGCCTTTATCACCGGTCATCAGTATTTCCGTACCATAATAAATCTGCGGAATGCCTCTGGTAGTGAGCAGAAAGACCATGGCCTGCTTATAACGTTTCAGGTTCTTCGCCATTTCATCGGTCTGTGCAAAGCGGGAAGTATCATGATTATCTAAAAAAGTCAGCAGATTCATGGGATTGGCATATACCAAATCCTGTGTCTGATAATCATAAAGCTTATATAATCCTCCTCCCCACTCACCAGTTTCTTCATCAAATGCCTGATTCATCAAAGCCTGCAAAGGAAAATCCATCACTGTAGGCAAGTTAGAATTCAGCGGAGCAGCCAGCCTACTGTCTTTCTGCCAATAGGAAACCAGCACATTGCTGTTCAACCAGGTTTCTCCTACAATATTGAAATAAGGATATTCATCCAACACCTCTTTACACCACTGACTCATAAAATCAAAATCCGCATATGGATGCGTGTCCTGTCGGATACCGTTGATTCCCGCATACTCAATCCACCAGATACTGCTCTGTATCAGGTAACGGGCCACATGACGGTTCCGCTGGTTAAAATCGGGCATCACCGATGCGAACCAGCCGTCCGTAGCTATTTTCTTTTCGTATGCGCTGGCATGAATATCCATCACACTGGCGGTTTTAAATGAGGTTTGAACGTAATTGGAACGGTAATTAAACCATTCTTTAGAGGGCTTGTCCTTGAACAAATAGTTTTCACTTCCGCAATGATTGAAAATCATGTCCATCACTACCTTCAGGTCCTTTTCATGCGCTTTCTCCACCAACGCGCAGAAATCTTCATTACTTCCGAAACGCCGGTCAATCTGGTAATAGTCCGTAATGGCATATCCATGATACGAACCGCTTTCCATATCATTTTCCTGCGTAGGGTTCAGCCAGATAGCCGTCGCTCCCAAATCAGCGATATAGTCCAGATGGTTCGATATGCCCTGAAGGTCTCCGCCGTGACGGGCAAATCCGTCCGCGCGGTTCACCGTTTTCTCCCGCATCCCGTCTATCACGTCATTTTCCGGACAACCGTTAGCGAAACGGTCGGGCATAATCAGGTAAAGTACATCTTCCGAAGTAAAACCTTTCACCTCTTCGCCTTTCCGCCCGCGCGCTTTCAACTCATACGAAATCCGCCGTTCCTTTTTTCCGCTCTTCAGCAGAATCTGAAAGGTCTGCGCCTTTGCTTCCGACAAATCAAAATAGAGCAACAAATAATTCGGATTGTCCTGCCTAACCGTTTCTTTCAGATAAATTCCTTCGCCGGATACACTCACATCCGACAAAGCCAAATTCTCTCCATACAACAAAATTTGGAGTTCCGGGTTTTTCATTCCTGCCCACCAGAAAGAAGGAGCCACTTTTTTTATCTCCATCGCCTGAGCAGTCTGTCCTCCTCCCCACGAGAAAAGGAATACAATCAATAAAATTAATGTATGTTTCATGATATTGAGGTTGAAATGTTTTTCAACGCAAAAGTAGATTCATGATAAAAGATTTCTTATCTTTGGAAATAAAATATAAACACATAAAAGAAGTAAACAGAAGGTTTACAAGAAGTTAACAAAATTTGAAGCAACTAAAATATAAATGATATAACACCAGATATTCAACCTTAAAACTATGAGATCTATACTTTTCCTTATATTATTTATTGCAGAAGGCTGGTTTATCTCTGTTTCTGCACAAAGCTCCGACCAACAAATCTTAGAGCAATTAGATAAAGCAATTTCACAAAAAGAGAAATTTAAAAACGACAGAGAAGCTGTCATATCTCAAATCAAACAACGACTGAACTATGCCACAGACAATACCGAGCGTTATAAACTCTGTGGAGAACTCTTCAATCTATACCTGCATTATCAGGCTGATTCTGCCTGCCACTATATTCGCCGTAAAGAATACTACAACTCTCTCCAGTCTCAACCGGAGAGAGACATCGAAATCTCCATCAATCGTGCAGAAGTAAGAGGTGTCATGGGCATGTACAATGAGGCCTTGACAGAATTACAAACAATTCACCCTCACGAGCTGTCTTCCCCCAACTTAGAATATTATTATTTCACCATAAGAGCCTGCTATGGATGGATGGCAGATAATACAGTAGATCCACACGTAAAACAAACGTATCTGAAAAAGACGGAACTGTATCGTGACTCCCTGTTGAAAATACTTCCTCAAGGAAGCGACCGTAGCATTGTATTGGCAGAAAAAATGATATTAAGCGGGCAGGCAGACCAGGCTATTCCCATCTTGAACAAAGTGCTTACTTCTCCTTTAGACATGCAGGGAAAAGCATACGCATACTATACCCTTTCATTGGCATACGAAGCCAAGAAAGACACAGACATGGAAATCTATTACCTTGCTCAGACAGCCCTCATTGACCTCAATGCATCGGTTCGCGAATACGCGGCCCTTCAAAAACTTGCTCGCCTGGTGTACCAGCAAGGTGACCCGGAAAGAGCTTATAATTATGTAAGCTGCTCCATGAAAGACGCTGTAGCCTGTAATGCACGCCTGCGTTTTTTAGAGGTTACAGAATTCTATCCCATCATCGATAAAGCTTATTCCGACAAAAAGGCGCAAGAAAAACGGTTAGGAAGAATCCTGACTCTTAGCATTACCGGATTGGCTGTATGTCTCATCCTACTGGCCTTTTACCTATACCATGGACTGAGAAAACTTTCTCTCATGCGAAAGAATCTCTCAAAAAGCAACAAAGAACTGGTAGCTCTCAACCAGCAATTGCAGCAGACTGGAAAAATCAAAGAAGTGTACATCGCCCGTTATCTGGACCGTTGTGTCAGCTACCTGGACAAACTGGAGCAATACAGACGCTCACTTGAGAAATTAGCGATGGCTTCCCGTATAGAGGATTTGTTTAAAGCGATCCGTTCGGCAGACTTTCTGCGTGAAGAACGTAAAAACTTCTATAACGAATTTGACAAATCGTTTCTGGAACTATTCCCCAACTTCATCCATGATTTCAACAACCTGTTGAATGAAGATGGAAAAATTGAGCCCAAACCTGGAGAAATCTTAAACACTGAGTTACGTATTTTCGCCTTGATTCGCCTGGGAGTGACCGACGCCAACCGAATTGCTCATTTTTTGGGATACTCATTAGCTACGGTATATAACTATAGAAGTAAAATCCGCAACAAGGCTAAAGGTGATAAGGATAACTTTGAGCAGGAGGTAATGAGATTATAATTACTTATAATCCCAACTTGTCACAAAGTACTGACTCCAGAAACACAAAAGAGGCTGCCAATTTTGACAGCCTCTCTATAAATTCAATAAATTCTCATTTACCAGCCTGGGTTCTGTGGCAACAAATTCGGATTACGCTGCAACTCTCCAGAAGGAATCGGATACAAATACATCTTATCATTCCATGTTCTGCTCTTACCAGCTACATAAACCAAATCTTTTTGAGTATAATTCGGATAAACAATCACATAACCAGCATCAGAGCGAAGTCCTTTTTCTGCCATACTAGATGTAGCAGATATTTTCTTTCCTACATACGTCATTACATTGTTAACAATTTTACCCGCTTTCCAACGGCAGATATCATCAAAACGGAAACCTTCACCTGCTAATTCAATACGACGCTCACGACGAATTTCCTGCAATAATGGACTAAGTGTATATCCGTAATCCGGCCAGTTCGGATCTGTAAATCCTACAGTAAGAGTTAAATGCTTCATCCCCACGCGATCACGTAATTCATTAATCGTTTTATCCAAATCTGGCTGAGTAATTGTGCCCAACTCTGCTTTAGCTTCTGCATTAATCAGCAATGTCTCTGCATAACGATAAGCAATTCCATCCGCATATTCTACATTAAATCCCTTATGAGCCGTAACAGGATTATACCCCTTAATACTTTGATATCCTGTAGGACAAAATTGAGTCACATAAGCATCGTCACCACCTACAGGGGTATAACTGGCATTTCCCGCAAAAAACTCATCATTACGAATCAACTGTGCGGCACGAGGATCTCTGTTTGCCAATTCCTGCACCAGTGTTTCATCATTTTTAGGAAGGGTAGTCAACGCCTTGGGAAGACCATCCGTATAAAGGAAACAGTCTACAAAATCCTTTGAGAAACCAGCATTTGCTTCCATTGCTCCGTGGCCCATATTATGCATACGAATTTGGTCTACATAATCAATATAAAGAAGTGCTTCACTCAAATTTTTCTTATTCTCCATGATAAACATGTTATAGTAGTCATGCTTTGTATCACCCGTCTTATAAATGGAATAATGACCGTCTGTAATCAGTTTATCAGTCTCTTTCTCAGCCTGTTTCAACAAATCTTCGTATGCATACCCTAACTCAGAATGATATTTATAATAGGTACCTTCATGCAAACAAACACGAGCCTTGATATGACGGGCAATATCTCTATTCAGACGGTTAGCCTCTTCATCACCTTTTTCCGGCAACCAAGTAATGGCAAAATCCAAATCTTCGATAATTTTTGCAGCCACCTGATTTCTTGGCATTTTAGAGCCATACAACTCTTCACTGTCAATGTTCAAATCTTTATCTAACCAAGGAACATCACCGAAAGTCTTAATTTTATCAAAGTACTCCAATGCCCGGAAAAAACGCATTTCAGCCACATACACATTAATTTCTTCTTCTGCACCCGTTACTGTACCATAATGAGTCATAAAATAATTTATATTGCGAATATTCGCCCAATTACTTTTAGACCATAGACCATCTTCTGTGGGAACAACATACTGTCCCCACAAGAACTGGTTGATACTGCTTGGCACCTGATCATCTGCATTAGTATCTCCATAATTGGTTACTCCACCTGGCAATATGTCATAAAATGCATTTGCATAAATACGTAAATCTCCTGTAGAAGTCCAATAAGTATTATCATTCAAATCCTGAGGTGACCTTTCCAGAAAAGCATCGTTACAACTTGTATGGAGCAGTATTCCAACAGCGGAATATAAAATATATCTTAGTTTCATATCAGTAATAAATTTATTAAATTATCAGAATGTAAGATTAACACCTATAGAAAAGGCTTTTTGTTGCGGATACTTATACGGATCATCCAATTCCGGATCAAAACCTTCTGGAGTATGCTTAAATGTCAGAAGATTTTCACCTGTGAAATAAACACGCGCTTTCTGAATGCCCCACTTCTGAGTCAAAGCTATAGGCAATGTATAACCCAAAGACAAGGATTTCAAGCGTAAATAAGCCGCATTCAGCAAATAGCGTGTCTGATTTTGTCCAAAAGCTTTACCACCATCAAAACGAGCCACCGGGAAATAAGCATCTGTATTATTTTCTGTCCAATAATCATTTGCATAAGCCGTTGGTACTTGCCACTGGCTACCATATTGCCATCTGTAAGTATTGGGCAATATCATGTCACGTTTTCCAACACCCTGGAAGAAGATACCCAGATCAAAACCTTTCCAGTCTGCAGTAACGTTAAAGCCATAACGATAACGAGCACGGTCATTACCAATAATCTTCTGGTCACCAGGTTTATCTACTGTATTTTCACCATTATTTACTACCTTATCACCGTTAATATCAATAAATTTGATATCACCCGGAACCTTATGAATACCATTATCCAACTGTGACTGATCAGGAGCAGAAGCAATTTCATCGGCAGTCTGGAACAAGGTTGACTCATACCCCCAAATCTCGCCTACAGTCATACCTTCATAATAAGGCGCAGACAATGATTTTGTAGGATTATCATATTTGGTAATCTTTGCATAAGTATCAGAAAGATTAAAGCCAACAGAATAGTGTAATCCATTTTCCAGCTGGTCATTCCAAGACAATGCCAACTCCCAACCTTTGGTTACCATGTCAGAAGCATTTTCCTGCGGTTCAGTCTTTCCAAGAATATTCGGTAATAGTTTTCCTGTACCCAGCATTCCGGTAGTCTTTCTCTGATAGTAATCAAATGAACCTGTCAACCGATTCTGCAAAATAGTAAAATCAAGACCCACATTCCACTGAGTTACTTTCTCCCATGTAATTGTATTGCTCACCAACAGCCCCGGTAAAACATAAGTCACACGCTGTCCACCCATTAAATACCCAGTTTGTCCATCATCGTAAGTAGACAAATAAGCATACCATCCATTATCCAATGCCTGATTGGCCTGACTACCATAAGAGGCTCTCAGCTTCAAGTCATCAAAGAAACCATTGGTAGGGTTCTTGAACCATGATTCCTCACCCAATCTCCATCCTACAGAGAATGAAGGACTAAATACGGCACGGTCATTTTTAGGGAACTTAGAAGAAAGATCGTAACGTCCGTTCAATTCCAACAGATAACGATCAGCGAAGGTATAATTAATACGGGCAAAGCCACTTCGAGTAGCCCAACTATCATCTGCATTACTTACCGTTCTTTCTCCACTGGCCGCATTCATAGAAGGAAGATCATTTGAAATCAATTCATTACGCTGCGCAGCGAAAGCACGGGTATGCTTGGTTTCCTGGTTATAGCCCAACATCACCTTGAAATAATGTTTTCCAAAGGTACGTTCATAGTTTCCAACTAAGTTAAAGGTATTATAAGTATCATTTTGCTGATGCTCATACGCATAGTTAGGCTTGGTATACTGAAAAACCTGCAAGAACTTACCATCTACTCCATATTCATTGAAAGATTTCACATGGTTTTTAATGTGTTCTGCATAATAGTTAAAGGTATAATCCATCTTTATGCTCAATCCTGCCAGAGGCTTCAATTCCAAAGCCAACGTATTCCAAAAGTCGTTCTTGGTTGTTGCACGCGTACCGCCTTCCTCTAGAACCGCTGCAAAGTTAGTATAGTTTCCCTGTCCAGACCAGTTACCATCCGGATGTTTTACGGGCATCAAAGGCTGAGTATCATTGCCAATCCATGCGCTACCATGCACATTGTCTTGTACCAGTCCATTTAGTTCCGTACGGATAAATGAAGTCTTCATCGACACATTCATCCAGTCGGTAATGTCGTAACTGATATTGTTTACCATATTAAATTTGCGGAATCGTTCATCCCCATAACGCAGAATTGATCCCTGATTAGTATATCCCACAGAAGTATAATAGGTAGTCTTATCACTACCCCCACTGATATTTACATTATATTTCTGCAACGGATAGCTTTTCTTATAGATTTCATCCATCCAGTCCGTATTACCACAATAAGCATATTTGCCTTGCTGACAATTACCATACTGCCAGCTGGTAGGATCTGTAGCGATAAATACGGGCGAGTTATTAGCCGGGTCCTCATAATAAGCCCTTATGTGATCCATTTCCTCTTGACTGAGCAAGTCACGACCATTCGTCGTATTGTTTGCTGCGTTCATCCATGTAGCATACTGCATAGAGTCCATATAGCTGGGACGCGTAGTCGGACTATTAAAAGAAACCGACGCATCTAAAGAAACACGAGTAGGCTGATTTTTCTTACCTCCCTTGGTTGTAATTAAAACTACACCATACGCAGCACGTGCACCATAAATAGAAGCTGATGCAGCATCTTTCAAAACAGACACACTGGCTACATCCTGCGGGTTAATCAAGTTAGGGTCCATTTCCACTCCATCTACCAACACTAACGGAGAACCGCCATTAATAGAAGTTTCACCACGAACATTAAAGGTAGAGCCAGCTCCCGGCTGAGCACTTGTAGTAATATTCAAGTTAGGAATAGTACCCTGAAGACCTTGTCCCAAGTTCACAATAGGACGTTCCGCCAATACTTTTTCATCTACAGCAGATACAGCTCCAGTCAGGTTTGCTTTTTTAACAGTAGCATAACCTACCACTACAACTTCATCCAAAGTTTCTGTATCTTCTTTCAAGACAACATTTAAAGGCTTACCATCCCATGGAATCTCCTGCGTTGTATATCCCACGTAAGAAATTACAATAATATCTCCTTTTTTCACATTAGGGATACTAAATTCACCCTCAAGCCCTGTTATGGTTCCATTGGTTGTACCTTTCACCACCACAGAAGCGCCAATAACCGTTTCTCCATTACGATCTACCACAACGCCGTTACAAGAAGAACTCTGCTGTACTGCTTGAACAGCCATAGCATCTACATCGGGGATTGCCATAATTCCCATAGGAAAACCCGACAAAAGCAAAAATGCACTTAGTGATTTCAAATGCCTCTTAGTCATAGATTTAAGTTTAATAGATTAAAAACATATTTATTATAGACTTATTATTTTATCTCCAAAACATTAAAGAATGGCTGGATTTTTTCATATGCATAGTTTAATTTCTATTGTAGCTTTTAAAATCTTTTTATCAGATTTTGGTTTTGCAAATATATAAATATTTTCATTATGAAACAACATTTATTTATTTTATTCCATAATATCCATGTATTTTATCAAAAAAGGCAAATTAAAACATCCTATAATTTTATGATTATTATTGTTCGATTCAAATTTTAAATTATTTACAATCACATGACATAAATAATGAAATCATTATCTACAACAAATTCTTGTATTCTTTTAATTATTGAAAGACATCATTAAAAACAACCCATCAACACCATTCCATAACAAAGAGCAGCATTTAACAGTAACGAATAAACATATTATATTTTTACTATACTTCTCATGAATTCAAGAAAAACAGTGTACCTTTTCTAATTTACTCCCTCAACTTCTTGCATTTCCCCTTAAATATAATTACCTTCACCAAAGAGAATTCTCTGTTTCACACTGTGGGATACAAAAACCACAGTGTGGAATACATATTTCACAGTGTGAAATACAAATCCCGCACTGTGAAACAGAGAATGCTTCAGTGTATTTAAAAGAATTGTTCTAACCCTTTAAATTTATTGATTCCAATGGCAGCTACTTACACCATGCAGGAAATGAAAGACCTGCACAACGAAAACGAGACCATCCTCTATCCAAGAATGATTATCAAGGGACAATGTTCTACAGAGGAGCTGATTGAAGACATCGCACATCACACCACCTACAACACCGGAGAGCTCCGGGGCATGATTATGGCCCTGAAAGATGCCATGGCCCGAGAAATGAGCCGGGGATATTCGGTCAAGCTCGATGAAATCGGCACATTTACTCCTTCGTTAGGAATAACGGAAGGGAAAGAAGCCGAACAACCCACAGGAGAAACCCGACGCAATGCCAGAAGCATCAAAATACGCAACATCAACTTCCGTGCCGACAAAGAACTGATTCGCAAGACGGAAGGACACTGCACGCTGGAAAGAGAAAGCGGTACCAGCAAACTGAAAACTTCACGCCACTCCAGCGAAAAGCGATTGAAAATGGCCCAGGATTTTCTGACCACACACCCGTATATGACGGTAGCAGATTACATGGCCCTCACCGGCTTGAGCCATACTACCGCAGCCAGGGAACTTCAGAAGTGGGGAACAACACCAGAAACAGGCATACTCCCCAAGGGGCAGCGTACACACAGAGTCTATGTGGCCGTCACCACTAAAGAAAAAGGCTGATGGCTACATGATAAAGCAGCAGATAAAGAGTTTTTTTGTACCTTTGCAAAACCAACTTTCTTCACATGAAAAAATTATCTATTTTATTCACATTGATGGCCTGCTGCCTGATGGCATGCACGGGCGGTCAGAAAAAGACAACCAATATGGAAACTGGAAACGAAACACTTGTACGTCTGGAAACGACCATGGGAAACATCACGGTCAAACTGTATAATGAAACTCCCAAGCATCGGGACAATTTTATCAAACTGGCGAAAGAGGGTACTTACGACAGTACCCTCTTCCACCGCGTAATCAAGAATTTCATGATTCAGGCAGGCGACCCGCAGAGCAAGACTGCTACCGATACCACTACATTGGGCAACGGAGATGTAGGTTACACACTGCCGGCTGAATTCAACCCGAAATTCTTCCACAAGAAAGGTGCGCTGGCTGCTGCCCGCTTGGGTGACGAAGTAAACCCGAACAAGGAATCTTCAGGCTGTCAGTTCTACATTGTAACCGGACGCAAATTCTCTGAAGCACAGATGATCAGCATGGAGAACCAGTTGAATGAGGCACGCTTGGAAACAGTGTTCAACGAACTGGCTCGCAAGCACATGAAAGAAATCTACAAGATGCGCAAAGCCGGCGACAACGACGGCCTGTTGGAATTGCAGGACAGTCTGGAAGCCCAGGCACGTGGCATCGTAGCCAAGGAACCGGCCCTGAAGTTCAGCCGTGAACAGATTGCAGCCTATACTACCGTAGGAGGTGCGCCTCATCTGGACGGAGCGTATACCGTATTCGGAGAGGTGACAGAAGGTATGGAAGTTATCGACAAGATTCAGGCTGTAAAGACCAACCGTGCCGACCGTCCGGAAACAGACGTACGCATTCTGAAAGCAACCGTGATTGAATAATCTGATTTCCGCATGATTCAAGTAAACCGTTATACACTGGCTAACGGGCTGCGGATTGTACACAATGAGGACGACTCTACACAAATGGTCGCCCTCAACTTGTTGTACGACGTGGGAGCCCGCGATGAAGACCCGTCACACACGGGATTTGCCCATCTATTCGAGCACCTGATGTTCGGAGGCTCCCTTCATATCCCCGATTATGATACTCCCGTGCAGAATGCCGGAGGGGAAAACAATGCCTGGACCAACAACGACATTACCAATTATTACATCACTCTGCCGCACCAGAACGTAGAAACGGGATTCTGGCTGGAAAGCGACCGCATGCTCAGCCTGGATTTCAGTCCGAAAAGTCTGGAAGTGCAGCGCCAGGTGGTGATTGAGGAGTTCAAGCAGCGCAACCTGAACCAGCCCTACGGAGATGCATCGCACCTGTTGCGCGAGCTGGCATACGAATCGCATCCATACCGCTGGCCGACTATCGGAAAGGAAATTGCACACATTGCTCAGGCTACACTGGAGGAAGTGAAAGACTTTTTCTACCGTTTTTATGCACCGAACAATGCCATCCTGGCCGTGACGGGACATATCTCGTTCGAAGAAACGATCCGGCTGGCAGAGAAATGGTTCGGCCCGATTCCAGCACGGAACATTTCACCCAGACAGCTTCCGGCTGAAAAGCCCCAGACGGCTGTACGCCGCAAGACGGTGGAACGGAAAGTACCGGTAGATGCCATCTACATGGCTTTCCACATGTCCAACCGCATGCATCCGGATTATTACGTGTACGACATGATTACCGACATTCTGTCGAACGGACGTTCTTCACGGTTCATCCAGTCGCTGGTGCAGGAACAGAAGTTGTTTACTTCCATCGATGCCTATATTTCGGGCAGCCTGGATGAAGGGCTGCTTCATGTTACCGGTAAACCGGTAGAAGGTGTTTCTCTGGAACAGGCAGAAAAGGCCATCTGGAAGGAATTAGAGAAAATGAAGACCGTACCGGTGAGCGAGCAGGAACTGGAGAAGGTAAAGAACCGCTACGAAAGCGAACAGATTTTCAACAACATCAACTACCTGAACGTAGCAACCAATCTGGCTTTCTTTGAACTGACGGGAAAAGCAGAAGACATCAACGAGGAGGTAGGAAAATACCGTGCCGTAACCGCTGAACAGATTCAGGCGACTTCGGCCCGTTGCTTCGTTCCCGAAAATTGTAGCATACTCTACTATAAGGCTATTTCATGAGACATTCAAATTACCGTGCACTCCTCTGGCTGGGCATTCCCATCGTCATCGGGCAGATTGGAGTCATCATCTTAGGCTTTGCCGACACATTGATGATTGGGCATCACAGTACGCATGAACTGGCGGCAGCCAGCTTTGTGAACAACATGTTCAATTTAGCGATTATTTTCAGTACGGGTTTCAGCTATGGTCTGACTCCTATCGTAGGCAGTCTGTTCGGACAAAACCGTTGTGAAGAAGTCGGACGTACCCTGAAAAACAGTCTGGCAGCCAATACGCTGCTGGCCGCAATCGTGTGTCTGGTCATGGCAGTGCTCTATTGGAACATCGATAAATTAGGACAGCCGGAAGAACTGCTTCCCGCCATGCGACCGTATTACCTCGTGTTGTTGGCTTCACTTCCTTTCGTGCTGTGGTTCAACGGTTTCAAGCAATTTACCGACGGAATTACCGACACACGTATCTCCATGTGGATTCTGCTAGGAGGCAACGTGCTGAACATCATAGGAAACTATCTTCTGATTTACGGAAAGGCCGGATTTCCGGAGTTAGGATTGTTGGGAGCCGGAATTGCTACTCTGACCTCACGCATCCTGATGGTTATCACCTACCTGATTCTCTTTTTCGGAACCTCACGTTATGCCGCCTTCCGAAAAGGATTTGCACAGGGCAGCCTCAACAAGTCCGATTTCGGCTTACTGAACAAATTAGGATGGCCCATCGCTGGACAGATGGGAATGGAAACGGCCTCTTTCAGCCTCAGTGCCATCATGGTGGGCTGGCTGGGAAGTACCGCACTTGCCTCGTATCAAATCATGATGGCAGTGTCGCAGATCTGCTTCATGATGTACTACGGCATGGGCTCGGCCGTATCGGTACGCATCAGCTACTTCTTCGGACAGAACGACCTGGAAAATGTACGCCACACGGCCAAAAGCGGATTCCACATCATTCTGGCCATGATTGTCATTACAGGTATTCCTATCTTCCTGCTGCGCCACTACATCGGCGGCTGGTTTACCAACGACGAAGCCGTCAGTCTGATGGTGGCACAACTGATTATTCCGTTCCTGCTGTATCAGTTTGGCGACGGATTGCAAATCAATTTTGCCAATGCGCTGCGAGGTATTGCCGACGTACGCCCCATGATGCTGTTCTCGTTCATCGCCTATTTCCTGATTTCCTTACCTGCAGGCTATCTCTTCGGATTTGTCTGTGGCTGGGGAGCCATCGGTATCTGGGCGGCTTTTCCTTTCGGACTTACCAGTGCCGGAATCATGTATTACCTGCGATTCAGATATAAAACGAAATCTATCCGCTAAACCATGTTCTCCACTTCTTTCAAAATCGTTATCGGCTACATATTGCTGGTGGGGCTTCTGATAGGGGCTTTCACCTATACCATGCAGCAGATGAACCTGCTGACGACTCCTACCAGCCTGAGAGACCAGCTCGACCACCGGCGCCACATCACTCACCGCATCATCAGCCAGCTGTATGACGCGGAAAGTATCGGGCAGACACTCCGCACCGGAAATCTGAACGAGTATTATCACTACCTGAAGGCGATGAAAGAAGTGAACGCTTCGATTGATACACTGGAAACGATTCTGACGGACACCCTGCAGCAAGCCCGTCTGGACACCGTAAGGACCTTGTTACAGAACAAGCAATGGAACATGTATGCGGTGCTGGAAGCCATGCGGAATACACCGACCGACCAGATCTATCAGGAACAGCTCGACAGCCTGATAGCTCAGCAGGATTCCTTGCTCAGTACGCCGCACATACGCAGAAAAGTCATTACCCACCATAATTCCTACACCATCCATCACAAGAAGAAAGGATTCTTCAAGAGACTGGCTGACGTATTCGCACCAGGGAAAGAAGATTCCACTCAAGTGAGCAACGTGATTCAGGAAGAATACACGGATACACTGGATGAAGTATACAGCCCGATTGATACCATCAGCAGCATGATTACAGGTATTCAGCACAAGGTATTTCAGACCCGCCAGAAAGAAACCGAGATGCTGAACACTCGCATCAGCAGCCTGCGCGTCATTGGAAGCGGGCTGAGTCAGCGTGTCAACCAGTTGCTGGAAAACATTGAACACGATGAACAGGAAGCCGCCCGCACCAAACTGATGCAGGAGGAAGAGATACGGAAAGAGGCCGCGGAAACCATGGCCAAGATTGCCATTGCCGCCTTTGTGCTGGTACTGGTATTCTCCATTGTCATTGCACGCGACATCACCCGCAACAACCATTACCGGCGGGAACTGGAAAAAGCGAAGTCGTATGCAGAGAACTTGCTGGTAGCCCGTGAAAAGTTGATGCTGACCATCACCCATGACATCAAGGCCCCCGCAGGTTCCATCATCGGCTACATCGACCTGCTCATCCGCCTGGTGAACGACCGGCGACAGCAGTTTTATTTATCGAACATGAAAAGTTCGGCACAACACCTACTGGCACTCGTCACTTCTTTGCTGGATTACCACCGCCTGGAAGCAGGTAAGATGGACTTGCATCCGGTAGCTTTCAATCCTCATGAACTACTGACAGATATTTATAACAGTTTCCTGCCCTTAGCAGAAAAGAAGCAGCTGCAACTAGATTTCAAGGAAGAGCTTCCGGAAACGCTCACCCTGGAAGGAGACCCGTTCCGCATACGCCAGATTGTGGAGAACCTGCTATCGAATGCCCTGAAATTCACAGCCACAGGAGGTATTACCCTACAGGCAGAATACCACGGCAATCAGTTCGTGTTCAGCGTATCCGATACCGGATGTGGTATGACAGCCAGTGAGCAGGAACGCATATTCAAAGAGTTCACCCGTCTGAGCAGTGCACAAGGACAGGAAGGATTCGGACTGGGATTGTCCATCACCCGCAAACTGGTAGAACTTCTGTTAGGAAGAATAGACATCGAAAGTGCTCCCGGAAAAGGCAGTACGTTCAAGGTATCCATGCCTTTACCTTCCATTTCACCCAAACCAGTTCCCGACACAAAGGAGCCGGCCATTACGCTTCCTAAAATCCATCTGCGAATTGCCATCATCGATGACGACCGGATACAAATGCATTTGACGGAAGCCATGCTGCACAATGCGGAAGAAGAAGTGAAAGGCCTCAAAGTAGAAACGGTATGCTGTGAACAGCCGGAAGAGCTTATCGAGCAGCTCAAGAACCGTACGTTCGATCTGGTATTTACGGACATTCAGATGCCTGCCATGAACGGATTTGAACTGCTTCATCACCTTCGCAGCCAGGATTTTGCACAGGCCCAGTCTATTCCGGTCATTGCCATCACAGCCCGAGGGGATATGAATGAGGATGATTTCCAGCAGAAAGGATTTGCCGGCATGTTGCAAAAACCTTTCAACCAGTCGGAACTGAAAAAGGTGGTAAAAAATGCACTGACCCACCTCACCGTATCGGACAATATTCCTGACACCTCGCCGGTTCAGAAGGAAACCCACGAAACTTCGCCACACACAGACCTGCCATATAATTTTTCTCCGCTGACGGCTTTCTCGGAGGATGACCCGGAAGCTGCCAAAGAGATTCTGCGCACCTTTGCACAGGAAACACAGAAAAATATGGAAAAGTTACAGGCTGCCATCAGCAACAAAGATATGGAAGCCCTGTGTGCCACCGCCCACAAAATGCTGCCTACCTTCCTGATGATTGAAGCACAAAAGGCCATTCCACTGTTGAAATGGCTGGAGCAGCAACGCGGCACACAGACCTATACCCCGGAAGCAGAACAAGCGGCAGAAGCCGTGATTGCAGAAACAAAGCAGGTGCTCGCATGCAAAATATTAAAGGACATAGAAGGGGTATCGTAAAAAATAGTATCTTTGTAAAATCAATTAAACAAAAAATCACATGGTTCCGTCTATTTTAATCGTTGAGGATGATTTGACTTTTTCTACCATGCTAAAGACATGGCTGGGGAAAAAGGGGTTCGAAGTGGAGACTGCAAGTACGCAGGCTAAAGCACGCAAGCAAATTGGCACGCGCGACTTCGACCTTATCTTGTCTGATTTGCGTCTTCCCGACCAGGACGGACTAAGCCTGTTGTCATGGCTTCGTGAACAGGGGAATCAGGTGCCTTTCATCATCATGACCAGCTATGCGGAAATTCAAAGTGCCGTACGTGCCATGAAGGAAGGAGCCACTGATTATATTTCGAAACCGGTACAACCTGACGAATTACTGAAAAAAATCAAAGAGGCTATTCATCAGGAGAAAACTCCTGCAGAAAGCGGAAAAGAAAAAAACGCTGCACAAACAGCTCATGGTTTTCTGGAAGGAGAAAGTGAAGAGGCCCGGAAATTATATAACTACGTAGGGCTGGTAGCTCCCACACAAATGTCGGTACTGATTAATGGAGCCAGCGGAACCGGAAAAGAATATGTAGCTCATCGCATTCATCAGTTGAGCAAACGTTCGGAAAAACCTTTCATCGCCATTGACTGCGGTTCCATACCTAAGGACCTGGCGGCTTCTGAATTCTTTGGTCATGTGAAAGGCTCATTTACCGGCGCCTTGAATGACAAGGCCGGTGCATTCGAAGAGGCCAATGGAGGTACGTTATTTTTGGATGAAATCGGGAACCTCAGCTACGAAGTGCAAGTACAATTGTTGCGAGCCTTGCAGGAACGTCGTATCCGCCGGATTGGCTCTACAAAAGAAATTGAGGTGGATGTCCGTCTTATCAGCGCCACAAACGAAAATCTGAAAGAGGCCATTGCAAAAGGGAATTTCCGGGAAGATTTATATCACCGTATCAATGAATTTACGCTACAGATGCCTTCCTTGAAAGAGCGTCCGGAAGACATTCTGCTGTTTGCCAACTTCTTTCTGGACCAGGCCAACCATGAGCTGGAACGTACATTGATAGGATTCGATGCAGAAGCCAGCGAAGCCATGCAGAAATATCCATGGCCGGGCAACCTGCGCCAGCTGAAGAATGTGGTCAAACGGGCTACCTTGCTGGCTCAAGGTGAATTTATCACGGCTAAAGATTTAGGAGAAGAAATAAACGAGCGGAAAACGGTGTGCGAAAATCCGGAAATGGAGGAAACTTTCGCCCTGCACGACGAGGAAACCGAGAAACACCGGATTTTAAAAGCCCTGCAGCAAACCGGAAATAACAAGACCAAAGCGGCTACATTATTGGGTATTGACCGGAAAACATTATACAATAAATTAAAACTCTACCACATTCCACAATAAACGTGTGGAATTTTTCCACACGTTCCACATTTATTCCACAGCGTTCTGTGTAAAAATCCCTTCTACAAGGCATTCTACGGGTTTGGCACGGGTTTTGTTTGTTTATTTACAGATAAACAAAGACAATGAACAACCAAAACAAACTAGGCTAAACCCAACCCCATAGAATAAAGTTCAGAGATTGTTTACCTCATTTAATTGAATTCTCAATTATATACAATCTCAGATAAAATGAAGATGCCTATGTGTTAAAAGAAGGGGACGCTGTGAAGCGTTTCCTTCTTATCTTTTTTATTCCATACCGAAACCATTCCACAGATTGCCTGCAGGAAGAGGAGCTACCAAATCTATCGGCTCTTTGGATACCGGATGAATAAAGCGTACCCTGCGGGCATGCAAACAGATACTTCCATCCGGATTGGAACGTGGAAAACCGTATTTCAAATCGCCTTTAATAGGGCATCCCATCTTTGCCAGCTGACAACGTATCTGATGATGGCGTCCGGTCTTCAAATCTACTTCCAACAGATAATAGTTTTCTGAATGACCTATCAAACGATAATTCAGTACAGCCTTCTTGGAATTTTTCACTTCCTTATCGTAGGCGTACGACTTATTCTGCTTTTCGTTTCTGACCAGATAGTGCACCAGTTCTCCTTCTGCCTCCTTAGGCTGTTGTTTCACGATGGCCCAATACGTTTTCTTTACTTCGCCATTACGGAACATCTCGTTCAGACGGCTCAATGCCTTACTGGTCTTGGCAAATACCACCAGTCCGCTTACCGGACGGTCCAGTCGGTGAGTGACTCCCAAAAACACGTTTCCCGGTTTAGCATATTTCTCTTTCAGATATTGCTTCACGGTCTCCGACAAGGGAATATCGCCGGTCTTATCGCCCTGTACTATTTCTGAAGCAGTCTTGTTGACTACTATGATGTGATTATCTTCGTAAACTACTGTCATACACAAAAAAAATGAAGAACAGAGAATACTGAAGAAAACTCTCCCCTATTCCCCATTCTTCACTCTATACTAACATTATTATATTACATGTTCATACCACCGTCAACCTGGATGACCTGTCCTGATACGTATGAAGACATGTCAGAAGCCAGGAACAGAGCGATGTTGGCTACATCTTCCGGTGTACCGCCACGACGCAAAGGAATACGTTTGTTCCATTCAGCCTTCACTTCGTCAGACAACTTAGCTGTCATTTCTGTAATGATGAAGCCCGGAGCAATGGCATTGGCACGGATACCGCGAGAACCCAATTCCTGTGCGATAGACTTAGCCAGACCAATCATACCAGCCTTAGAAGCTGAATAGTTGCACTGTCCTGCATTACCGTGTACACCTACTACTGAAGCCATGTTGATGATGCTTCCCTGTTTCTGACGCATCATAATCGGTGTACATGCATGAATGAAGTTGAAGGCAGATTTCAAGTTGACTGCAATCACAGCATCCCACTGTCCTTCGCTCATACGCATCATCAGACCGTCTTTTGTGATACCTGCATTGTTCACCAGGATATCAACAGAACCAAAGTCTTTGTGAATCTGTTCTACCACCTTTGCAGTATCTTCAAAGCTTGCAGCATTTGAAGCGTATCCTTTTACTTTTACGCCATAAGCCGCAATTTCCTTTTCTGTATTCTGGCCGTTTTCATCAATAACCAAATCCGTAAAGGCAATGTTTGCTCCTTCTGCAGCAAACTTCAATGCAATGGCTTTACCAATACCACGTGCAGCACCGGTAACAATAGCCGTCTTTCCAGTTAATAATCCCATTTTCTTTATTTTTTAATTAAACGATATGATTATTTTCTTTTTTCTTGCACCCTAATGCGCCATACACAATCTTGGCTACATAGCGCCAGCCCGTTTCATCGTCCAGCTCTTCGCCTATCTGACCGCGAATATAGGGCACCTCAATACCTTTTATGCAATAATGTAAAATATCAGCTGTAATCTCTACATTGTCAATATCGAAAAGATTCTGTTCCTTTCCTTCATGCAGTACGCGGCGAAACAACGCTATTTCCTTCCGATCGAACTCCTTTCGCATGGCTTCTACCCTCCAAATATCCCGAAAGAAATCGGCTCTCAACGTTCCGTTACGGTATACCACCATTTTTATCGCATCCAGATGGGTCATAATCAGTTCCAGAATCTTTTTATCCGGAGATACCGGCTTGCTTGCCGCCTTCTCCATCTGAGTGGAAAGCATCTCCAGTTCCGACTCTACCACAGCCATGTAAATCTGTTCCTTACTCTTAAAGTAAGTGTACAACGTCCGTCTTCCTTTCTTTGAAGCTTGGGCAATGTCATTCATCGTGGTATCTTCCACCCCCTTCTTCGCAAAAAGTTGTCGGGCAACGTCTACCAACTTAGCTCTCGTCTTTAATACTGTCATCTTTCCTTATTGCACAACTGATAAAAATCTGAGCAAAAGTACTGTTTTTCTTCATACTACACAAATATAAGGTGTCAAATTCATCTGAAAAAGCCCCTTACCTCTCTTTAGATTCTTCAATTATATGACTTAAAGCCTTTATTATTCTAAACAAAAGTAAACCTTTCTATATTTTTCGCATAAAAATTTGTTTATATGGATTTATCTCCGTACCTTTGCACCGCATTTAAGAAATAAACATCGCGGAGTGGAGCAGTTGGTAGCTCGTTGGGCTCATAACCCAAAGGTCGTCTGTTCGAGTCAGGCCTCCGCAACTACGAGAGAAACTTCAGGTTTCTCTTTTTTTATGTCGTAATATACCCTAAAAAGGGTATTGCCTCCCCTCTCTTTTCCTCCTACCTTTGTCCAAAAGAAAAAAAATAAAGCAATTATGGCACAGGTAAAAAAACAACTTACAGAACTTATCGGACATACTCCCCTACTGGAACTTGAACGTTTAGAAAAGGCTCATAATACACAAGCGCGTATTATCGCCAAGTTAGAGTACTTCAATCCCGGCGGCAGCGTAAAAGACCGCATTGCATTGGCTATGATTGAAGATGCAGAAAAAAGAGGCCTTTTGAAAGAAGGAGCCACTATCATTGAGCCCACCAGTGGAAATACCGGTGTAGGCCTGGCATGGGTAGCCAGCGTAAAAGGCTACAAAACCATACTCACCATGCCGGAAACCATGAGTATAGAACGGCAAAACCTGCTGAAGGCGTTGGGAGCCCAACTTGTCCTCACCCCAGGAAGCAAAGGCATGAGCGGAGCCATTGAAAAAGCCAACGAGCTGCGAGACAATACACCTGGAGCAGTCATCCTGCAACAGTTTGAGAATCCCGCAAATCCTCGCGCACATGTACATACCACCGCACAGGAAATATGGGAAGACATGGATGGCAAAGTAGATGTATTCATCGCCGGAGTAGGCACAGGAGGAACATTAAGCGGAGTAGGCGAAGGCTTGAAACAGCATAATCCACAAATTGAGATTATCGGTGTAGAACCTGATTCATCCGCCGTACTTTCAGGTGAGAAACCCGGTATGCACAAGATACAAGGTATCGGTGCCGGATTTATCCCCAAAACATTCAACCGCAACGTAGTAGACAGAATCATCCGCGTAACCGACGATGACGCCATCCGCACAGGAAGAGAACTTTCTCTCAAAGAAGGACTGTTAACGGGTATTTCCGCGGGAGCAGCCACCTATGCTGCCCTGCAAGTAGCTTCACAACCGGAGTATGCCGGAAAGAATATCGTAGTACTGCTTCCTGACACCGGCGAACGGTATTTATCTACAGCACTATTCGCTTTTGAAGAATACCCTCTTTAACAAAATCAGATACAATATTCTACCGTATTGACAATTCCCGCACGGAGCGCATAACGAATCGCTTCGTGCGCATTGTTCACTTCCAGTTTCCGGAAAATATTCTTACGATGGGTCGCCACCGTATATACACTCAGAAAACGCTCCGCCGCAATCTCTTTTGTACTCTTCCCCAAGGCCATAGCACGTAGAATCTCTTTCTCCGTCTGTGTCAGTGGAGCCATTCTATTTTGCTCCTTTCCTTCCTCACGAAGCAAATCCTTCGCCTTACCACAAACAAACTGACACCCGCCATCTACATCACGCAGACATTGATTCACTTCCGCCAGCGGCGCATCCTTCATCAACACATGAAATGACGAGCCCGCAAGCAGCATTCTACGCACAAAATCACGTCCCAGCTGATCACTAAACAATACAAAGTCAGCCTTCGGAAAACGTTCATGCAATACCAGCAGCTGTTCCACCGAACAATCAAGCAAAGTATAATCCAGCACCACACATGCTTCAGGATACTCAGCCAATGATTCCGCCAAGGACTTCCAATCCAAAGCTTCCACATAAACACATACCGGATACAATCCGGCAGCAATAGCCTTCATGCCATAGCGAGTCACATCTTGATTATCTGCCAGAATTAATATTTGCATATAAGAAAGATATTAAAAAAAGAAAGCTCCGCAAAATTGCGAAGCTTGAAGTGGGCGTTGACGGATTCGAACCGCCGACCCTCTGCTTGTAAGGCAGATGCT
>ENA-ORRQ01000039-ORRQ01000039.1-human-gut-metagenome-genome-assembly--contig:-NODE-39-length-113742-cov-16.588968_pt1 | contig 113742 bp, 87 predicted proteins | sample MGYA00242177_ERZ509138 | MGnify/ENA primary metagenome ERZ509138 (study PRJEB26280, sample SAMEA2338628) | human gut metagenome | biome: human gut; feature: human-associated habitat; material: faeces... | reverse complement strand
GACATATCGATTAGCTTCCGGGGTGGGCTTTTCTGCTTGCTTTTCACACCCTACGCCCACGCTATGGGTTTCCCCGCCTGCTTTTCTACTTCCACACCCAGTTTTCTCTCTGCGACATATCGATTAGCTTCCGGGGTGGGCTTTTCTGCTTGCTTTTCACACCCTACGCCCATGCCGTGGGTTTTTCCGCCTACTTTTCTGCTCCCACGCCCAAATCAATAGATTCATAAAAAGGAATTATGAATTTTCTGTGATAAAATCATGTATTCCATTTACGCAGCAACTTATATATGCTACATTAAGAACAACTCATTTATCGAGTTTTTAGCGCATAGTTTTTCATACAGAAAATCTGTTTTACAACTCAGAACAACTCAGATTTTACTTACCCACGTAGTTTACATTTTAGCGTGTTGCCTAACGGCTTCATGTGTTTTCGCATTATGATGGTCTGTACTATTACAGTCGTTGCAATGTCAATTATTGAAAGAGGTGTATATCATTTTTATACAGAATATTCTTGAACAGCAAAAACAATTAAATAAAAGCATCGAAAACTATAAAAAGCTTATCAATAAATTCCCCTCTGGAAAACTACAATGTTTCAAGAACGGAAAGCATATCAAATCATACAAAGTGAATGGCAATCTGAAAAAATACATTCCCACCAAAGAATCTGCCACTATTGAGAAATTAGCCCTGAAGAAATATTACGAAAGCTGTCTGGATGATTGCATCAAAGAAAAAGAGCTTCTTGATCGATTCATTCAAGATATTCAGGCTTTGCCGAATACATCTCAGAAGCTTCTGGCGACAGATTCAAATTATCACACATTTTTAGCTAAGGCACTGATTCCTGATGCATGGGCAGGCGTCTCCTATGAGCAAAATCCTTATAAGCGCGAAGATCTTATTCACAACACGTTTTCCGGAATGAAAGTACGCTCAAAGTCGGAGGAAATCATAGCAAATATTTTGTTCACAAACCATATTCCGTTTCGATATGAAGCGCCACTCACACTAAACGGATCAACCATGTATCCTGATTTTACAATCAAAAATCCAAAAAATAATTCCTATACTTATTGGGAGCATTTGGGGTTGATGGATAAAAAGGAATACAAAGATCATGCCATGGAGAAAATCAGTACATATTGTGACCACAATATCATTCCGGATGTTAATCTCATTCTAACTTACGAGACACAAAAGCATCCGTTAGATTCCAGTTGGGTGCAACAATTGGTGATGCGGAATTTCATGTAGAGTAGAGCTTGATTAAAATCCAGCTTGCCTTTTTGTTATAAATAAGTTCACTCCGGAAACCTTTTTCAAGTTTCCTGGGTGGGTGTCCCGCTTTTTCTCTTTCCACGCCCACAGCGTGGGCTTTTCCGTTTTCTGTCCCGCCCCCACGCTCAGAACATAAGAGACCCATATTCTTCACAAACCATTTTTATAAAATCAAAAAACATAGCGACTTTTATGAACACTCTCCATATATTTCAGTCATCTCCTTTAGTTTTAAAAAGAAAATGACTGAACCTTTATCTATTATGAAAAAACGCCCCGGATATCTCCAGAGCGTTTAAATTCATTTTTACTTAACCGTTATTTCCTTACCTGCTAAAGCTGCATACTCAGCAGCTGTTGCATCCCATGAAGCTGTATTATTAGTTGTATTATATACATAATAAATTGTTTTATCTCCCTGCGTATACTCTACTCCTCGTACAGTGTATTCTTCATGCTTGTTTGTTACACCACTTGCAGATACCCCAAGTTTAATTTTTACATTTGTAGAAGGTACATCTGCTGTATTATTAATTTGATCCTGAAATGCCTTCAATGTTGTTGCATCCATAGCTGACAAATCAGTTCCTTTTGCATAAGCACTTGAACACTCTGTCTGCGCAGCTGTCAATACCGTCTTTCCATTCAATACAATCTGCTGTCCCTTTGCTCTGTCAATATAACCAAGCAATGCTGGTACGAGGATTGCTGCCAAAATTGCGAGAATTACGATAACAACAATCAGCTCTACCAAAGTAAAACCTTTGTTTTCTTTCATCTTTTTCATAATCATTTCCTCCTTAGTCTTTTTGTTTTTTGATATGAAAAATCTTTATAAAGTATAGCAAAATTTGCTATCAGTATCAACTTTTTTCCCTTTTTTTCGAGGGATTTTCTCATGGTAATTTTTACCATTTATGCCACATCTAGTTGCTCAACAGCCTTTTACAAATACTGATCGAGCTCTGCGACATCGTTTGAATATTTGTAAGCCATCTGGCGGTTAATCATACCGTTCTGAACCAAACGGGACAAATCACCATTTAATGTATGCATACCTACGGATGAACCGGACTGCATCAGAGAACCGAGCTGATGACATTTATTCTCACGGATCTGGTTGCAAACTGCATCCGTACCAACTAAGATTTCTGTCGCTACAACTCGTCCATTTCCACGTGCATTCGGAATCAGGCACTGTGTGATTACACCATTTAACACGCTGGCAAGCTGTGTCCGTACCTGATTCTGCATGCCTGCTGGACAGGCGTCAATGATTCGATCAATCGTCTGTGCCGCACCAGTCGTATGCAGGGTGGACATAACCAGATGTCCGGTCTCTGCCGCAGTCAGTGCTGCTGAGATTGTCTCGTAATCACGCATCTCTCCTACCAGAATAATATCCGGGTCTTCACGAAGTGCACTTCGAAGTGCCGATGCAAAGTTTGTGACATCTCTTCCAACCTCTCTCTGGTGAATAAGTGCCATCTTTCTGTCGTATACATACTCGACCGGATCTTCAATCGTAATAATATGTTCCGGACGATTCTCGTTGATATAATCAATCATGGAAGCAAGTGTGGTTGATTTACCAGAACCGGTTGGTCCTGTCACAAGAATCATACCACGCGGCTTATCTGCCAGCTCCCGAAGCACGCTTGGAAGTCCAAGCATCTCCATCGACGGAATCGAGGAATTAAGCAGTCGGATTGTTGCCGCCATCTTGCCATCCTGCTTAAATACATTCACACGCTGACGGTTGCCATCCGGGGTACGAATTGCAAAATCCGCATCTATGCCTCGCTCAAGATTCTCCCGCTGTTCATCGGTCAAAAGCTCTGCGAGCATCGCGATGATTTCTCCGTCGCTTGGATTGGTCGGTGCATTCTGCAAGCGACCATTGATTCGATACATAAGTGGCATACCAACTGTGATATGAATATCCGAGCATCCCATCGAACGTGCTTCCATAATCATCTGATCTATCATCATATATATCGACCTCCTCTCGTATTATTTAATCTTTTTATTATGTTTTTTTATCATAATTTTTACTTGTTTTTTCTTCTACTTGCTGTCAGCTTCCGGCATGGGTTTTCCAGCTTGCTTCTCTCTTTCTACACTCACATCACGATTTTTCCAGCTTGTTTTCCTTGCCCTAATCATAATAAGACACGCGCAACAGTTCATCTACAGTCGTCGTACCATTTTCCACGAGTTCGAGTGCACTCTTCTTCAAGGTACTCATGCCCTGCTCCTGTACAGCATAATCTTTGATTTCCTCGACCGAAGCGCCCTTCGTGATCATTTCACGCACCTTCTTATCGATCATCAGGATTTCATGGATAGAAATACGTCCCTTGTAGCCCGTGTTGTTGCACTGTCTGCAGCCTTTGGCATGCTTGATCTGAGGGAAATGTACGCCTGCGATTGCTTCCTCCTGCTCGGTCATCGGTCCCCATTCACCACAGAACGGGCAGACTTTACGCACGAGTCGCTGTGCCACGATACCAACTAAAGAGCTGGCGATCATATACGGTTCCACTCCCATATCTGCCAGTCGGACAACCGAGGAAGCCGCATCGTTCGTATGCAGCGTCGAAAGTACCAGATGTCCGGTGATTGCGGCACGGACAGAAATGGATGCCGTCTCTGCATCTCGCGTCTCACCGACCATGATGATATCCGGGTCCTGACGAAGCAGGGCGCGAAGTCCTACCTCGAAGGTCAGTCCTGCGGTATTATTTACCTGCATCTGATTGAGCTTTGGCACATTTTTCTCGACCGGATCTTCGATCGTCGAGATATTTACACTACGTTTTGCAAGTTCTTCCAGAATCATATACAGTGTCGTTGATTTACCGGAACCCGTCGGTCCGGTCAGATAAATGATTCCGTTTGGTGACTGCAGCATCCGCATTACGAGTTTATAGTTCCGGTCAGTCATACCGAACGTTCCCATATGGTCGATCGAACCTGCCGATGCAAGAAGTCTCAAAACCGCTTTCTCGCCAAATACGGTTGGAATGACAGATACACGAACATTCAGGTTCACACCTTCAATGTTGATACGGAAATGTCCATCCTGCGGGATTCTTCGCTCTGCGATATCAAGATCACCAAGGATTTTGATACGTGCCAGCAGGGAATTGTGAATGTTCTTCTGCAGCGTCATGAAGTCGCAGATAACACCATCCATACGCATTCGCACGCTTGTATGGTTCTCAAATGGCTCGATATGGATATCAGATGCATTTGAGTTATAAGCACGGACAAGCAGGCTGTTAAACAGGTTGATGATTGGCGTATCATCGTCGCCCTCTTCTACGCTGATCTCCATAACCTCACTCGTCTGTGTTGTATTCGCCGATGCTTTCTGTGCTGCCTGTCTTGCAGATACCTCTGAATAATAATACTGAATGGAATTTTCGAGCGGTGCCTTCTCACACAGAGAAATATGAACTTCCCGTCCGACAATCTGGCGGATATCCTCAATTCCATAGAAGTTCAGCGGATCGTCCACAAGGAGATAATACATCGTATCCTCTACCTTGTATCCCATCATGTTATATTTCTCGGCAAGAACACGCGGAATCATCTCCACCGCTTTCACATCCACAGACAGATCCGAAATATTGACAACCTCATAATTCAGACGCTTTCCAAGCGCCTCTAACATCTGTTTCTCTGTGATAAAGCCAAGTGCAATCAATGCGGCACCAAGACGGACACCTTTGTTTTCCTTCTGGTAGGCAACCGCCTGATTGATCTGATCTTCGTTGATGTATCCAAGTTCCTGCAATACATCACCGATTCGGATATTTTTATTACTGCGCATTTCCATCGTCCGGCACCTCCTCGTACATATAGATCTCAAGCGTCAATGTCAAAACACGCTCAGTCTTGATATCGTACTCACCTTCTTCGGTCAGGTTCGTGATACTCCGCTCCTCAGACCATGAATAGTTGCACACACGGATTTTCTTATCGCTGTTTGAGAGATCTTCGATCAGCTGAAGCAGATCACTCTCTTTTCCGCCTAGACGAAGTGTCACCGTCGCATTATAAATACCTGTTGTTACCTCATCATCAAATGCCGGAAGCGCACTCGTTTCGCTGTCCGTCGACATACCGCCACTCTCCTCAGCCGCTTCGATTTCAGAGCGTTCCGCTTTCGCGCCTTGTGGTGCTTCAGTCGTATCCGTTTCCTCCTGTGCTGCGAGCATTGCCGCACGCTTCGAATATACATATGGCTCCAAAGCCGTTTCTTCCTGTGGCATCTGGATAGCCAGATCATAGGCTGACAAGTTATATCCTAACACAAGCTCAGTGAAATACTTATCAATCTCTGCACTTTCCATCATTGGGAAGAATGATTCACGTACTCCCTGTATCTCATTTGAAAACCGCTCGTTATCTGCCTCCATCATCGGCACCTGCGTAAGCTTCAGCTCATTTTCTTCCTGTGTTTCCTTCTGTGTCGCAATCTCTTTGTTCGTATTCACGATACCCTTTACAACCGGGTAAATACCCCAGTAACCAATGCAGACTACGATCACGAATATAGAAAGCATGATCAGGAGGTTTTTGTCTTTTTGTGTCATTTCTAACTTCATAACGATCCACTCCTTATTCTGCATCGCCGACATCCGGCAAGTTTGTTTCTGTTGTCTCTGGCTGTGCATCTGTATCGGTATGTCTGCCTGCGGACTCCGCCAGCGTACAGGTCACATGGATATCCCACAACTCATCGGATTCCACATAAGAATATCCGGTATAATCAACATTGCTGAATATATCCTCGCCGCACAGATTGCGGATGAATTTATTGATATTATCTACCGTATCGGCACGCGCTGTCATCGTCAGCACGCCCAGATCCGCATCGAAGGAATCAAAGGTCACGGTTGCAAGCCCCTGCGCGCAATCATCGACCACACCCATCACCTCACGGTTACAGACCGGATACGTGTATAGATTCTGATTCACTCCTGCAATCGCATTGTATTGATTGCTCAGATAGGATGTTTGCTCCAAAAGTACATCATACCGTGCAACCTCCATAATCGTTGCCGGAGACTCATTGTACTCCTTCAGCTTCTGCAATTCCTGTTTTTTTAGTGTGCGCACCGTAATACACACGGCAAGTCCCACAAGCATCACAGCAAGACTGATCAGAATTGCAAGAAATCCCTTTCCAACTCCGCCACCTTCTGTTTCCTTCTTTTTTCCGGCATGATAGCCGTCTAAGAAATTCTGCTTGCCGGCATTTTCCGTAACAAGACCGCTGATCGGGTGGAAATGTGCCTGTACATCCAGACCATTGGTTGCAACATGTGTATCTGCAAATACCTCCACACGCGCGTAAATATCAAGCTGGGAAATTGCATTCTGATATAATGGCAGATCCTGTGGATTCACACCCGCAAGTAAAACTGCCTCAATCGGATAATCCAGCTGGTTTGCCTGCATGAACTGACGGATCTGGCTGACGGAACGCGCGATATCCTGCGCATAGTCCTCTGTTCCCTGATCATGGAAGCAGCGGGCACTGTTGAAATAGTAAAATTCTCCATTTACCCAGAGGATCGTCGTGATTGTCATGCGGTCTGCGATCTGCAGGACGAATGTCTTGTACTGTTGTGCCGCTGTCAATGCAGTCAGACGGATCAGACTGCTCTCACCGGAATATACTGCCTTGAGTTTGACGCCGATCTCAGTAAAGATGTCCACATAATCTTTGATGAAATCGGTCGTGATGATCTCGGCATAGATTTTCTTCGTCGCCTTATTCTGCCCGATTGGAAAATATCCGCAGATATAATCCTCTCCCTGTTTGATATCTGTAAACTCGCGGTTGATAAACTCTTCCGTCTTCTTCGAATTGAGCAGAGGCATCTCAATATTCTTACCAATAAACTTGGTCGAATTGATGACTAAGATCACATCCTTCGTCGGCAGATTATGTGTCGTCCAGAAGTTCTGCATGAAGCTCACAAACGCATCCGCATCCATAATCATACCATTGATGATGCTGCCATCCGGCGCATCTTCCGTATAACAATCCGCGACAGAAATCTTTCGATTTCCGGGAGTACCGGTGATCACTTGTATCTGTTGGTTTGCCAGATAAATGACTGTACTCATATGTATGTTCTCCTTCCTGTAATAGGTTTGCTTTCTCTATTTAGTACGAATTTGCAATCGTCGCATACGAGCCATAAATCGGCTGGATTACGGAAATAATAACAAATCCAACGACTGCCGCCATCACGACGATCATCGCAGGCTCCAGATAAGAAACCAGCTTGTTCATCGCTACCTCGGAATCATATTCCATCTGGTTCGCAATTGATACAAGCATTGTATCGAGCGCACCCGTCTCTTCACCGACTGAAATGGACGAAGAAAGCTTCTTCGTAAATCCATCTACCCGGTCAATACTCTCACTTAAATTCATACCACCACGTACATCCGCGATGACCTGATCAAACTGCTTTTCAATGTAAGAATTGCCGATCGTATTTCGTGCGATCTGCAGACAGTTGATGATTGAAATACCTGCCGAATACAAGCTCGACAACGTACGAGCAAACCGTGCGGTATAAATGACACGGCGCAGCTTCCCGATCACCGGCAGCTTCAGTTCTAACTTGTCCTTTGCATACCGCACACCCGGTATCGCAAAAAGCACATGAAAGAAAATATACAACACAACGGCTGCCAAAATCAAGACATACCATTTATTTTTCACAAAATTACTGATGCCCAGCAGAATCGTCGTTGAGGTCGGAAGCGCATCCATCTGGGAAAATAAATCCTTAAACTGCGGAATAACATAGCCCATGATGATTGCAACTACTACCACGATCAACACACAGAGGATCTTCGGATAAGTCATTGAGCTTTTGACCTTCTGGTTCAGCCGATATTCCTTCTCATAATGCACAGACATCTGCAGCGCAATCTTGTCCATGCTTCCACTGCTCTCTGCACTCTTGATCATGTTGATAAAGAGCGGCGGAAATGCGTCGCCACTCGCAGACATTGCCTCAGAAAGTGGCACACCGGAACGCACCTGTTTTAACAGTCCGGTATAAACCTCCCGTTCCTTTGGCTTGATGGACTCATCCTCGGATATGATTCGCAGTGCCTTTACGAGCGTCACGCCCGCGCCAAGCAGCTCACCGATATTCTTCGCGAACTCAGAGACAACATCGGAACGCAGACGTTTGATGTTGACCTTATCCGCCTGTGCCTTCGCCTGTATCAAATATTTCTTTTCCTGTTTTAAGCGCTCATGCAGATCAAGCTCATCGGTTGCCTGCATCGTACCGGAAATCGCCTTTCCGTTTTCATCCTGCGCTCTGTATTTGTAAGTAACCATAGCGCCTCCTAATACGTAGCTGTCATCATACTTTTCACATAATCAATATACATCGAGATCATGGTATCGCCCAGATTCTGAGTCAGTGCAACAAGCACACCGAATGCAAGAAATGGACCAAACGCGAAATGTTCTTTCCTTCCCTTCTTCTTACTTGCCAGCAGATAGATTGCATACGCACCGCCGACAATGATTCCAACGAAGAATGCAGCAACTACACCTTTCCAGCCAAGCAGGAATCCGGCTGCAAACATCATCTTCACATCGCCACCGCCAAAGCCGTTAAATAACATCAGAATAAACATTGGCACGCTGATCGCGAACAGTCCAATCACACGCTCTATGATCGTTGGTCCCGGCAGCACCCAGATAGCAGGGATACCAAGCAACAGCAAAATCACATTCAACTGTGGCGGAATCTCCTGCGTGTCCGCATCGATCATCGTGATCACCATCAGATCACAGATCACAAGGAAGAACAGCAACGCGGATAGATGAATTCCGTACATTGCAACAGAAAATACTGCAAATGCACCACCGACCAGCTCGATAATAAGCGGACGTTTCGGCAATTCAGAACCACAATATCTGCAGCGGTTCTGATAACGAATCCGGGAAAAGATCGGAATGACATCTTTCCATGTCTGCTCGTGGTCGCACTGCTTACAGTGGGAATGACGAATTGTCAGCTTCTCCTTCTTCGGAAGCCGTTCAATGACCAGATTCAGATAAGAAAACACAGTCACTCCCATCAAAAATACCAATATGTATATCATTGCATATAAAAAATAATTCATTTTCTACCCCTTTTACTCTGTTTTACAGTTGATCTGTGTGTCGGAATCCGCATCTAAATTATAACACTGAATATATTCCGTGTATGTAAAATCGCCATACCGTGAGCTATGCAGTGTCAGACTCATATAAATAATATTGTCTGCATAATCTCCCTTCGGCTGTGTAAACTTCAACTCCTTGATGGAATACCCCATATACGCTTTCTGGTCAAATACCCAGTCAGTACTCTTCACTTCGCCACTTGCAACCACCACCGGATAATAATGCACAACCAGATATCCCTTTTCATTCACACTGATATAGACATGACTGCCCTGCGCATCGGTAAACTCGATCTTATTATACCCTGTCGTTTCATTCTGTCCACCGAGCGTCGCATCTGTCGACAGCTGCATGACATATGGTAATGTGACCTCGTTCGTTGTTCCATCCTCATTTTTTACCTCCGTTGTGATTGTCGCATCCCGCGCACCCTCGATCTCACCGCGGATCTTCGAAGCAATGATGGATGATACCTGCATACCATTTGCAGTGCCCTTCGCAGTATAATAGACACTCACCGTATTCGCGATCACCTTGCTCGCCGCAATCATAAAAAGCCCGATCAGCATAAAGGTCACGATCATTTCCACCAGCGTGAGTCCCTGATTCTTATTATGAAATTTTCGAAAAAGCTGCTTCAGTTTTTTCATTTCAATGACTGACTCCTCTTATTCTCCTGCTTCTTCACTTTTATGTATCACCCGGAACACCGTCAGATCGGCACGATCACTATAATAACGGTGCAGCTTTGCTTCTATAGCAAAGCTCGTTGCCTGTGGCATATTCTGTGAATCTGTCTTATTTGTGTCCACCGTCAGTGTGATACCTGTATCTGCTAATGTCTCAAACACGGTATCCGTCCGATACATTTCCTCGTTCAGGATACGCTGTTCCTCCTGCATATCCTTGCTTTTCTTGACCAATTCTCCGGATACGCCAAGCAAATGTACCATACATTCTGCCAGAACCATAACAAGAATCACGAATCCAACGATCACTTCCACCATCGTCGAACCTGCATTATTCATTTGTCGCACGATTTTTCTTCTCTTCATGTTACTCACGCTCCAGAAAACTCCAGCTCCAATGCTCACTTTTCAGAATATCATTTTTCGATGGATTTACCGTATCATCTCCAGTATCCACACCAATTTCTGCGTCCTCATAATCCATACAGGACAAATTATACTTTGACAACATGGATGCTGTCTGGTCACCCTTCGTACAGGTTACTTTGACACAAAGGATAACATCGTTTTTCGATATCTGATAACTGCCATCGTTCTCCCAATAGATACAGACTGAAATATCATCCGCCATCGCTGCATATTTTGTCGTATCTCCGCCTGTTGCTGCGAGGGTAAAATACCGGTACGCCGCTTTCTCCCCATGATCAGTCGAACTCTCCGATTCATAATACGGCCAGTTGCCCTGACACACATTATATCGAAGATACTGCCACAGCAGATTTTTTCCATCCGTCACATCTTGCTTCTGCATATCAAAACTTGTATATGCCGGCGTCGTCAGTTCTTTCTCTATTTCAATACTGATCGTCTTCGAAAGCTCCCGGCATTGGTTCTGTGTCACCCGGCGCACCGAAGACGAAAACAATGCATAGCTTACAAGCAACAAAGATAAGCAGAACACAACGACAACCATACTGACAACAATCGCCACGATCATTGCAGAACCGCGATTTTCTTCTTTATGAAATTGTCTGAGCTTTCTTTTTCTCTGCATGTACCTGTAATTTATCTTTCTACTATTTTGATATTCCGGTAATTGTCAGCGTCTGTGGCTGTGTCCACTCGGCAAGTCCATCTTCCGAAATTGCCGCAAATCGGATCTGCACATCTTTCACATCCTCGGTAAACCATGTGTCCTTCTCCAGTATAAAGCTTGCGCTTGTCTGGTCTGCGGTATAATAAACGGACTGTACTAATGTACCCTCTGCATCAAATCCCAGCACCTGTACGAGCATCGGTTGCTCAATTGCCACTGTATAATTCACAACTTCTTTCTGTGTCGTACCACTTCCAACTGTCACCGTTGTTCCTGCAAGCTTCGGAAGCTCTGTCCTTGCAGCTTCCTTTTTCACAGTTCCAGTCCAGATCACCATATCCATCTCCTCGGCTTCCGTGATTGCGCTGGCATCTGTTGTCGTTGCATCATCAACTGGAATCAGTTTCCACATTGCGACATCCGAGCTTTCAAAGGCATCCAGATGTGCCTCGCCGACAACTGCCTGTACTGCAACGAACGTCGTTGTATCTGGAAGTAACACAGAAATCTGATTTTTTTCTGCAACCACCTTTGCGCAGATTGCAGTCGTTGTATCCTCCATCCGTACATTTACGGCATAGCTTACGTTTACTGTTTTTTCCTCTGTCAGAATACCCGCAAACTCCGTGTATGGATTTGCTTCACACAGGCTTTCTCTGCGGATCTTTGCGTTGCTTCCTGCATAGTATACATAATATTTATCGGTCTTTGGCTGTACATACAGCACGCCATATGCCCCGCTTGCATCCTTGATCTGCACCTCGTAATAATCGGCGCCATCCTGTACCTCGAACCGATATGCCCGTGACTCATACGTTCCAACCAGATCTTCATCCTGTACTGGTGCTGTCAATGTCCATTTTGTTCCATCGTAATACTGCAGAACACGCACATCGTCTGCCAAACGCTTGACATCCGGTGTTTCAAGCTTCTGGACAGTCTGTATTTCCTCGGTTGTTGCTTCTGTCGTAGAATCCTGTGTATCCGCATCCGTCACAGCATTCTCTGTCTCATCTGGCTGTCCCATCGTTCCAGCCGTTGTCTCTGCTTCCTTTTTACCTTCTGAAGCATCCATAACGACCTGTTTCTCTTCTGCTCCATTCGATGCAAGCTGTGTAGTCTTCGAATACTTTGTTCCATTTACTGTACAATCTGCATATTGAATATTGCTCTCGATATCGGCATCTGCATATCCAACCATCGCATCTACACTTGTCCCCCCCGTCACGGCTCCATCACTTGTACAGCTATTAAACTTCACGCCCCTGTAGCGCAGGTATCCAATCATACCACCCGTGTACCATGTTCCGGTAACCGTACCGTAATTGTTGCACTTTGTAAATGTCATCGCATCACTGGTCTGATTCTCCATCTGTCCAACAATGCCACCAACCGCGATATTTCCGGTCGCAGTCGTCTTAACTTCTGCATAATTCGTAAGGTACTCCAGATTCTCGCCAGACATCGAATGTCCGATAATGCCACCCACAGCCGTATTTTCCCCAGCTACTTTCGCTGTCACATGCCATGTGCCTGCTGTGATAATCTGCTCTGTCGCTGTACCCTTTACAACAGCATCTTTCTGGTTACATCCAACAATACCACCGGTATAGCCAAGATAGTTGTCAATCGTTGTATTTCCTTCTTCCTTTTGCGAATTATCTGTCAAAGAAACCGTTCCATAATTTGTACCAACGATACCGCCGGCATTCGCTCTTGCAGTTTCATATGCAGTTCCATCTACCATGCCGCCATGCACAACGGTATCTGCACTTCCAATCGTGTTTGCCTTGACCGTTGAATTATATCCATTGGCACCAACGATACCGCCAACATTTGCTGTCACGCCATCTCCCGCACCAGATACGCTTCCTGTAAATGTACATTCCATCACCTGTGCCGCATCTGTATCCTCTGCTTTTTCCGTCGCGATACCACTCACACCAACGATACCGCCGTAGCTTGCAATAGATGTACCACGGTTACCTACGATCGTTGCGCTTACATTACACTGATTGACTGTACCCTTGTTCTCACCGACAATACCACCTGCAACTTCTTTCGCTGTGATGGTTCCATAATTATTGCTTGTCAGAATCTTATTATTCGACTTGCGGCTCGCGCTGATCATACCACCTGCGTATCCAGTCTTTGCCGTTACAGCAGCCCGGTTCTTCGCATTCTCGATACGTAAAAATGTGTTTGCATCATCGTATCCAACAAGTCCGCCAACATAAGTATCTGATGTCACACTTCCACCGCCAACAGTACCTGTCACATACATCTGTACTTCACTTGTCTGGACATTGGCATTGCATACCTTGTCAACTACCGTCTCTTCGGATGGCTGATTTAAGGTCAGCTTTCTTACATTCTCCGCTGTCGTTCTCGCATAGGTCGTATCCGTACTGTTTACAAGCATCGTGTAACCGATGTAACCTCCAGTAAATGCGCTGCCTGTGATCGTGCCTCTGAAGTCTGACATGTCCGCAGAGGTCTGGATGCGGGCGTACTGAATATCTTCGGTTTTTGTAACCAATTTTGTTGTATAAAATATTAGCTTTGCATTATTTAAAATGTAATTATATACAGACTCATCCTCCGAATAAAACATCATCTGATAGTTTTCAGAGCTGCTTTTTTTGGCTATTCGTGTAACCGTTTTAGGACTTAATTTCCAATAATTATTTGCCTTTCCATCTTCTCCTATCTCTTCTACATATTCTTTATTCATTGAATTTGCATTCCATTGATCAAAGTGAATTGAAAGTTCATTTTCAACAGGAATCTTAACATACCAATCAAACGCATCATATTCACTATTGTTTAAAAATTGAACATTCGTTATCTGGTATACCGTTAAAAGTTGTCCAACCCATATTGTTGTTTTCCCGCCTGTTAATTTTAATTGGTATTCACCCTCTCCTGTACCAATTACTTCGTGTATATTTTTTTCTGTAATGTTATTGTTTCCTGGTTTAAGTACAGTTTTGTTTCCATCTCCTCCCGTATAATAGAATTCTATATCCGTAATATCAAAGGAATATGCTTCCTGATAGCTCTTAAATGTCAACACAAAACTTCTGCTTCGACTTTTATTATTGGCAGCTATCTTTAAATCATCTGGCCGTAATACATATATAATCTCTGATTTCTCCGAATCCTCAACTTCCTCCACTGGCAACTGCCATCCCCACAACTGTTTATCTATTAAAACATTTTGTTGCACATGTATTTTTACATACCAATCGGAGATTTCTTTATCACTGTCATTTACAGCTTGAATATTATATTTCACGGTCGGTGAATCTGCACTTCCCCATATTGTCTCTACACTCAAATCCAAGTAACAAAGTTTCGTTGTATTACCCGCGGAAGAATCCGTTGCCGTATCGGTAGATCCACTCTGTCCAGGCTCCGTAATCATGTTCTGATTATACCCATTCGTATTGATAATGTTCGCGCCAATCACACCACCGACAAAATATTTGCCGCTGATGTTCTGTGTGCTTACATATAATTGTTTCGCACTTCCGTCTGCCTTCTGCAACATCAAAATCGACGCATTGCAGCCGGCAAGTCCGCCGACATAGCTTCCTTTATCTGTATCTCCATTTATGCTTCCAGCCGTCACAGCGTAGTTTGTAACTTCCGCGCTACTGTCATTATAACCAACGATACCACCAACATAGTTTTTACCGACGATGCGTACATTGTTATCTTTTCTTGCTTCTGCTTTGATCACACCATGATTGTAACCAGTGATTCCTCCAACATAATCAGCTGCATGGGAAACCGGATATTCCCCAGCAACAGTCACTGCACCCGATGTATCAAGATTTTCAAGCAGAGAACCTGTATTATAACCACTGATACCTCCTGCATACATACCGGTTGCATAGACAACGCCTGTATTCTGCCAGTTTGAAACGGTATTTTTCGAATTCACGGTATCGGATACTACAATTGGACTTGCGCCCTTTTCAACCAATACCAAAGTATCTCCGCTACTATTTCCTGTATCTTCCTGTGTTTTTGTCAGATCTATATCTGCATTCGCGCCAATCACACCACCGACATAGGAACAGCCAATGACATAGTTGTCATTTCTGCCATTTGTATTCGTATCGTCCGTACCCGAAAGCTCCGCAGAACCAGTTGCATAGCCGACGATACCGCCGACATAATCATGTCCAAATACATAGCTGTGCTTGCCATTATCCAATTCTGCACGCACACCCTGAAGCGTACTAAAATAACTGTAACCGGTAATACCGCCTACATAGGTTCCAGCTACCTTGTCCGCATAAGTTGCAAATGCCGTTCCATCCTGATTTCCAAGGAATGCCTGTAAATCTTTTCTCGAATAAAACGGTGTACTGTTGCTGTTTTTGATTGTAATATTTGCAAGGGCTGATGTATCATCTGTATGATTTGCCGCATACTCGTTTACACAGCTTCCTGCTATACCACCAACGAATTTACTGTCCTTTTTATCTTCGCCATCCTTCACGACTGCATATACAGCACCTGTATTCTCACAGTCTTCCAATGTGATGGCAGTTGACCGATTCTTCTCTGTCCGAAGCTCGCCGACAACACCTCCCACATGTGAAAGTCCGGTTACCTTTGCAGCATTGGAAAGCTCCTTCCATGTGACTGCAGACACAACCGAATCCGAATCCGCAATCAATGTTCCGGTAATACCACCGACATAAGACTTTCCTTTTACAAAACTGGCTGTTTCTGCGTCTACATCATCATTTACGACTTCGAGATTTTCTAAGATTCCCGCCGTCTCTCCAGTCAAATCCTTACCATACACCGTGATTCCGGCAAAAGAGCCAACATAATCGCCCGGAGACGTTATCTGTACATCATCCAGTTTCAGATTCCCAATAGTTCCATAATTCGTGGCAAATAAACCAACCGGCTTTTTCTCATCATCCGCTTTACCAGTATCCATGTCTGTATACAACCTACACAGGGCATTTCCTGCCTGCGACATAGTAAGTCCCTTGATCGTATAAGACTTACCATCCGTATTCTTACCATCCAGAGAATCTTCCGGGCGAAGCTGTTTCATTGAGATAAAACATTCTGCCAAATCTGCAGTCTCATCATTTAACTGAATACCATTTCCATTCGTATTATAAAACGCCCCTGACTCTACAAATCCCGCCCAGTTGATATCTTCTGATAACTGGAAATGGCAAGTCAGCACCTTATTTTTATCCTGCTCATAATGCGCACTGCTCAAGCGCAGTTCATCCACAGACTTCTCAGTATTTGCTGTAATGTCTGTCACGTAACGCATATTATAAAGATGTCTTGCATTTGCAATCGAATAATTGTAATTTACAACCTTCTTTGCAGCATCCGTGTTGTTATTTTCCTCGGCAAAATAAACATACGACTGGTTGCTCTGCCGTTCCGTTGTTGTATCATATGCAGCACCATACCCCTTGATGGAGCATTTAATCTTATTTGCATCCAGCCCAAACCGATGGAATGTATAGGTTGACTTGAATTTAAAGTTTGCATTGGCAACCTTACTTGCTTTCGATGTGTCCCGTAAAATTGACAAATTCATCTCATAGCTGGCAGATGTCGCCTGAAAATCCGCTGCATCCAATACGACACGGATCGTTCCATCCGTATCGCTCCATGCAAGGACTGGGAACTCCCCAAGCTCCTGCGCACTCCAAGTTCCAGTCTCATCTTTCACATACCGTGTGATTGCACAATTCTGTGCCTGCCGGTTTGCATAATTCTTGATCTTTGCTCCGTTTAATGTGAACTTCATAACCGGAACACCATCTGCCATATTCTCACTGGTACAGAAATCAGAATCTACATCATATACGGTAATGTCATAATTCATCTTCTGTGCGGCATTTGCCGGCTTGCTGACCTTGAACGACAGATTTAACGTATCTTCATTATTTAATTTCACTTCATCAATGGACGGCTTTTCCTTTGTACCCTTCAGCGCCGTCGACAATGTATCCACACCATAGTACCCGATCATACGGTCTTTCCGGTAAGAATCATACCGGGTGGCAATGTTAACCGAACCCCGAAGGGAATCATTGTCATTATCATACTCGAAAATTTCTACCTCATCTCCATTTGACTTGGCAGAATAAAGGACAGAAAATACCTGTCCATCCTCTAAGGAAAACTCGACGCAGATCGCGTCATTTAAGATAGACGTATCATACAGATACCCCTGTAAAAGCTGATATACGATTGGTGCCGTCAGGCTTGTCGTATCTTTTCCTGCCGCATACAGACTATAATCGCCCTTATTTGCACGCACAGAAACAAGCGTACCCTTATTTACCGTTACCCAAACGGAATCATCACTGTACGCCTGTCCTTCTTCGTAATATATCGAATCCAGCTTCACCTCGGCTGGACTAAAATTTTTCGTCTGCTTTGCAAAATCTTCTAAGGTTCCATTTGCATTATATTCCGACAACTGATTCTGCGCTGCCAAAAACATGGTCTCTGCATATTCATTCGCCTGGTTAAAGTCTGACCAGTCCTGCCATGCCATAAGTCCCATGACTGATATTGTGAGCAATATCGACAGCAACATCATCGTCACGATCATCTCAACAAGCGTGAAACCCCGATTGGATCTGCATCGTCTCTTTTGTGTCGATCTCATATTTATCACCTACTGTATAACACTATTCGCTTTATTATACAAATATATCGGAAAAAAGGCAAACTTTATCCAGTGATTTTTTTTGCATATTTTTGCCATTTCAGTGAAATTTGTGTGATATCTTACATAAATAGCTCCAGTATATACACAATCGCACACGAAACAAGCGACACCACAAACATGCTTGTCCTGCGCCATGCAAGGATCAGCGCCACGACGAATCCGATGCCTGCTGCCACCATACTGTTGCTCGCCGTGAGGATCGCCGGGAATGTCATAACCGCGAGCGTCACATATGGCACATAGAACAGAAACGACCGCACCGTCTTGTTCTTGATCTCTTTCTTGATCAATGTGAGTGGCAGAACACGGATCAGATACGTGACTGCTGCCATCACAAGAATGTACAGATAAATATTATGCTTCATGGTTCGCCTCCTCTTCTTCCTTCTCCTCATCCGGAAGCGGGAACAGCACGGCTGCCACCCCGGAGATCACAACGGTCAGAATAATCACCTTCATACCGGAAGAAATATTCTTGATCACCGGTATCTTCGTGAAAAGGAAGCTCGCCGCCATCGCGATGATCACAAGTCCGCGGATCACCTTATTGTCTCTGGCAGGCGGGATAATGATTGCCAAGAACATACCATATAATGCAACGGAAAGCGCACTAACCACGCCGCCCGGCAATACGTTACCGAGCACCACACCGAGGCAGGTGCCGATCGTCCATGCCGGAATCGCAATCGACATCGCACCATACATATAGCACGGATTTAATTTACCTTTTCTTGCAACTGAGATGCCGAAGATCTCATCGGTCACACCAAATCCAATAAAAAAGCGGTGTATGATTGAAAACTTCGGATCAAGCTTCTGTGTCAGTGCACACGACATCAGCATATATCTTAGGTTTATGACGAGCTGCATCAGTGCAAGCTCTGCATACCCTACGCCACCGGCAATCGCTGTGATCGCTGCAAATTCTCCTGCCGATGTCGTATTTGTCAGGCTCATAATTGTCGCCGGAAGTGCATACACCCCCGCATTTCGCGCCGCAATCCCAAGTGTAAATGCGACCGCAAGGTATCCAAGTGCGATTGGAATTGCATCCCGCATTCCATCGCAGTAATTCTTTCGATTTATATTTTCTGCTCCACTCATTTTATCTCATCCATCACTTCTTCTAAAGTTCCGTGGTCTGTCCGCACGCGGATATGGCAGGCACGCGCATAGACGGGTCCCCGCTCTTTCATCATCGCCTGGATCTTCGTATACGGATCGTCACACTGTAACAGCGGACGGTTCGTACAATGCTTCACCCGCGCATAGGTCGTATCCGCATCTGCCATCAGGTAATATACCGTTCCGACCTCTTTCAGCAGATCGCTGTTCTCCTTGCGAAGCGGCAGTCCACCGCCTGTCGCAATCACGCAATGTGTCTTCTCCCGAAGTTCTTTAATGACATTTGTCTCCAATGTCCGGAAATAATCCTCTCCCTTCTTCTCGAAGATCTCCGGGATCGTCATCCCCTCCTGTGCCTCGATATAAAGGTCGGTATCAATAAACTCATATCCAAGCTTCCCTGCAAGTGCCTTTCCAACGGTTGTCTTCCCGGCACCCATATAACCGATCAGGACAATGTTATCGCCACGTTTCTTCCCATAAATCGCATCCTGCAGCGCCAGATATACTTTATCGGTCAGCGTCTCAGACACGGTCAGATTATTCCACAGTTCATATGCAAGGATTCCCTGATAGAGTAACATCTTCAAACCATTTACTGCGGGCACACCAAGCTTCTCCATCTCCTTTAAGAATGGCGTCTGTGCCGGATTGTAGATCAGATCCACACCAGCCTTCGCCATCGCATAGAACACATCACCGAAATCAAACGGCATCCCATCACCCTCATGCAGTCCGACTGAGGTACACTGGATCATCAGGTATTTTCCATCCGGAATACTCTTATAATCCTCCGAAGCCACCGCCTGCACAACCGTCTTCCCTGCAAATGCATTCATATCATCCGCAATCGCCTGCGCCCGCGCAAATGTCCGGTTTACGATATACACCTGCTTTGCGCCATAGCTGACACACATATATGCGACCGCACGTGCGGCACCACCTGCGCCAAGCATGATAACCGTCTCATCCTTTAGCGCAATTCCTTCGGTCTCTAATGCTTTTGCCAATCCCGGCATATCCGTGTTGTAGCCCTTATAGCCACCTTCCACACGGACAAGTGTATTCACTGCACCAATCGTCTTCGCGGCGATATCGACATCCACGAGAGTCTCCATCACATGCTGCTTGTGTGGCACGGTAATATTCAGTCCAAGCACGCCTTCGTCATACGCAAGCTTCACACAATGAGAAAGCTCCTCGTCCTCCACGCAGAATGGCACATACCGCTCTGACAGTCCGAGTGCATCGCTGAGCGTGTCATGGATGACCGGTGACAATGTATGTTTGATCGGATTTCCGAAGATTCCAAGCAGATACTCTGCGGTGACATCCTCGTAACCCGGTATCGCATATTTCATGATTTCCATCGCTATTTTCCCCTGTTTCGTCTATAATTGTCTAAAATCAGACATTTTCCTCAAATATAATACCATAAAAGTGAAAACCTGCAACCATTTAGATACATTTCGGATACATTTGTATCTTATAATATAGACAGTTCTTACACGCAGCCCCAACAATCAACGGGGATGCCGCACGAAAACTACGAGGGGGAATTTCATATGAGACGCAAAACCATATTCTTAAAAATGGTGATCGGCGCACTCCTGCTTTCCATCTTATCCGGATGTGGAAAGAAAGCGGGCGTCGATTATATTCAGGAGAACGATTCCAGACAGGATGCCGTTTCCGCATCCGACCTACATCTGAATTATTCCGTATCGAACGGCCACACGACGGTCAATGTCGACGCCGATGTGAACACCAGTCTGTCCACACAGTCTGCTCCGGTTGCGACCGCCGTCCGGTGCGACTATACAAATGAAGATATCACACGCATTGCGGCTGCGATCTTCGATGAGGGAAGCTATAAATTATTCCTGCCATACAGCCATCAGTCAAAGGAAGATATCACTGCTGCCTGTGATGCGTTTGCAGAGACTTTCGCTACTTACGCGGATAAATCGGAGATTCCATATAATCTGTTGGCGGAATGCTCCTATGCACAAAGTGCGAAAGCCAGCGGTGTCTTTGATCCTATCGAGACAGATGGAACGATTCAATACTATCCGACCGTCAAGGAATTTTGCAACTACTGTAATATCCGTGGCACGATAGACGGAAAGGACTATCAGCTTTCCTTCGTCCAGACGCGCAAGCACTGCATGCTTGTGTTGCACAAAGATTATAACGAAGAGCTTACCTATGGCTGGTTTAACCAATTATCCCCGATCCGTCCGGATATGCTCGAAACGCTTGCCGGCAGCGATAACATCTGCTCCTATTCCACGGAAGGTGCCTCAACGCTTGTCACCGATACACTCTCCCGAATGGGGATTAATGATTATGTAGTTACCGGCGTATTTCCTACGCAGACCATCCGGCCTGTCTACGATATTGATGACGCTTATCAGGTATCTGCGAACTACAACAAGGAACCGGTTATTTCCTATGATTCCTATCTGGTCTACGGTGGACGCAGCTTAGATGCGCTTACCCCTGTCTACACCACTGCGAACTTCCAGACAGAGCTGACCGATTATGAAAGCATGGATCAGGACGAAAACGGAACTATCACCAATTACGAGGATTATACCTTCTATGGTTATGAATTCATCACCGCCAATGTCGGAAATGACGGTTTGAATTATCTGATTGTCTCCAATCCTATGAAGATCGAAACCATCGACGTCGATATGGCGAATACATTAGATTTCTCCCAGATCGATACGATCGCACAGGACTACATCAACAAACACACCTTTGATGAGACGGTGTATGACATAACCGATATCCGGTATGGACTGATCCGGGTATCCAACGAAGAGGATGATTCCTACCAGTTGCTCCCGGCATGGTATTATCTTGCAGAAGGAAGCGAGGAAAGCAAACCCTATTATTTCCCATCTGCCTACGTCATTATCAACGCCATCGACGGAAGCATCTACAATAACGAACTTGGCTACATCTATCAACATAGAAACAAATCAGATTAACAGGAGGACGATCTTATGAAGAAACGAATTGCAGGCATTCTCATATCCATCCTTGCATTATCCGCCCTGTCCGGGTGTGGAAAAGAGAAAGATATCTCATACGTGGATGAACCGGCAACGACAAGCGATGCTGCCACCGCTTCGGTTCTGCACCGGAATTATGAGGTCACAGACGGACTCCTGACATTTACGGTGGATGCCGATGTCGATACCTGTTTATCGGCACAAAGCTCACCTGTGGTAAAAGTCTCCCGAAACGACTACACCAAGGAGGATATGAAGCGGATTGCAGATGCCATCTTCGATGCTGGAAGCTACGCATTATTCCTGCCCTATGTCCTGCGCCCGGACGAGGAAGTCAAAAGTGCGTGCGCCGATATACAGGAAGAAATCGCACAGTACAGTGACAGCGCAGACATTCCATACTCTTTGCTACAGGAATACTATATCGCCCAGCAATGTATGGAGAATGACAACGTGGTCACCCCGATTCATACGGATGGTTCCCTGAAATGGTATCGTTTCACCTCCACCGAGAATGCGGATATTTATACAAATTTCTGCGTCATCAAAGGGACGGTCAGCCAGAAGCCTTACTATCTGTCGTTTATACAGACGGATGCGTACTGTACGATGCTGCTCCACACGATCTACGAACCATATATCCAGTATCCGCAATACTACGACACCTATGCAAACCCTCTTTATGAGAATGAATCGTACTCCGACGAATGTCAGTATTCTAAGGAAGAATCAAAAGCAATGGTGCTTGATACGCTTCAGACTATGGGAATCTCCGATTACACGATCACAGATGTACAGAAGGCACAGACCATAAAGCCCGATTACGAGATAACGAAAGATGGGAAAATCATAGCCAGCGATTCTTCAAACGATGGATATTCCTATGATTCCTATCTGCTCTATGGCGGCAGAAATGTGGACGGTATCGCTCCTGTTCATACGGATTTCAATTTCTGCCGCGAACTGGTCTCCGGGACAATCGGCGAAAACGGCAGTTCAAACGATTCTTACACGAATGCCAGATATGGATACGAAGCCATCTTCGCGAATGTCGGAAATGATGGTATCAACTATCTGGTTATCCAGAATCCGATGAAAGTAGAGGAAGTCTTAGAGACAAATGCACAACTGCTCTCTTTCGATCAGATTGACGCAATCGCCAAAGATTACATCTCGAAGTTCGATGGGACGACTTTACCATTTTCTGCGGATAACACCTACAAAATCAAGGAGATTCAATATGGATTGATCCGGTTATTTGACGAAGAATCTGATTCCTATATGTATATTCCTGCGTGGTATTACATGATCGATGGGGAATCTCTTTCTTCCCCATTTTGTACATTTTCCCCATACGTCATAATCAGTGCCATCGACGGAAGCATCTATCATGATTATAACGGAAACATCAACTAAAGCGAAAGGAGAACGCATATGAAGAAACTATCCTGGATTTTAATTATTACACTTCTTGCATCCTGTCTCTCTGCCTGCGGCAGGAAAGAGACTGTCATCTATCAAGAAGATACCGCATCTACGTCCGATGCCACAGATGACCCTATCCGGAATCTCGACTACACGGTTCCGGGTGACAAGGGGACTCTGACTGTACAGGCACAGGTGGATACCTCGCTTGCTGAGAAAAATGCACCAGTTGCGTCCTTATCCCGCGCAGATTTCACGGACGCAGACATCCAGACGTATGCAGACCTGCTCTTCGATGAGGGAAGTTATTCGCTCTTTATGCCATATGAGTTCCGTTCGATAGAGGATTTATCTGCCGCCTGTAGCGCCTGGGAAGATACATTCAAAAGTTATGAGGATTTCTCGACAATCCCAGAATATATGATTGCAGAATACTACGACGCTACAAATGTCCTTGCGACGAAAAAGCAAGATACCGATGCAGCAAACCATGTCGTAGAAACCGACGGCGAAATTAAATGGTATAGCAATCCTTATAACGAAAGGGATGATATCGGGCGATTTATACCGAACCAATTCTGTATTATCGACGGAACCATTTCCAAAGAGCACTATTATCTGGCATTTTTTAAATCCAACCTATTCTGTCGTATGGTATTATACAAACAGTACTGTACTGATGCTATCGATTTTTCTACCAGTAACACCTATAAGGCGTATCCAATTTCTTCCGCTTACGTTGAGCAAAATGGGGGAAACAGCTGTTCCCTCTCCCTCACAGAAGCGAAGCAGATTACTGAAAAATATATGCAGACACTGAAGATTACTGATTATACAATTGTGCAAACACTGGATGCTATACGACATCCCCAACATTATACGATCAATGCCTCCTTTGCCGTAGAACCTCCGGCAGAAGAAACAGAACCTGCCACAGACTCCTATCTGTTCTATGCCAGCCGAAGCCTGAATAATCTTTCTACCTTATATACATCTGAAACATTTTCAACAACCCTGACGGATTATTCCAATGCCGAATATGACGCCAATGGTGGTTTTATATTCTCCGCGGACGAATCCAATACATTTTACGGTTTTGAATCTCTGACCGCCAGCATAGACAGCAACGGGCTTTCCTACCTGATCTGGAACAATCCAATGCAGGTAGACACCATAGAAGCAAAAACTTCTCCAACCCTGTCATTTGATCAGATTGATGCCATTGCAAAGGCACAGATTGATTTCATGAGCATATGGAACAGCAGTCCTTTCGATCCCCTTTCCATAGCTGATTGCGAATACACGGTAACGAGTATCGAGTATGGTCTGATCCGGATTTCTGATTCCAAGCACAAATCCTACTCGCTCGTTCCTGCATGGTTTTACATGCTTAAACCGGATGAAGCCGGTATCCTTTACAAATCCAGTTATGCAATTATCAATGCGATTGATGGCAGCATCTATAACCCATTTATTGGCACACTGGAACCAACAGACAACAGTCAGACAGAGAAATGACAGACAATCATACAAAAATCCGAAACAGGCTCACAGCTATATGGCAGATTATAATCATGAAAAAGGGATTGCATATGCAATCCCTTTTGTAGTGTGTGTGATTTTAAGTTTATTTACTAATTTGTTGTTATTACTTTCTAAGACCAAGCTGCTCGATAAGTGTTCTGTAACGCTCGATATCCTTGCTCTTAAGGTATGCGAGAAGGTTTCTTCTCTGACCAACCATCTTAAGAAGACCTCTTCTTGAGTGGTGATCCTTTGGATGTACCTTGAAGTGCTCATTCAGGTCGTTGATTCTTGCTGTAAGGAGTGCAACCTGCACTTCTGGTGAACCTGTATCACCTGCTGTACGAGCATACTTCTCAATGATCTCTTTCTTCTGATCTGCTGTAATCATGCTTTTTTCCTCCATTTTCTTATTTTGTCCAGTCGCTGAGTTATGGTCGGAGTGATCCTATAACCAAGTGACGGCATTTGATATCTTACCACAAGACCTTCATCTTGTAAAGCACTATTTTACTTATAAGTTCCACCCTTGATATAGTCCTCGGCTTTCTCGCTTCCATGTGTGAATTTGTAGCCGATTCCTAACCATTCACTGTTGGTTTTACCAAAATATCGAAGTGGATCTGTCCAATTGTTATCTGCATTCTGTGGATCGAAGTTGTACCAGATTCCGTTGATCTTGATGACACACCAGTAATGCTCACCATACGAGTTATCTGCACGTAATGTCTCGCCTCCGACACGATACGCCTCAAAGCCGAGTGCTCTTGCAAATACAACCATCGCCGAACCATAATTGATACAGGTTCCGTAACGTTGCCCATTCACGCCGCAAATAATTGTCTTTGCAAAGCTGACAACCTGTCGATCCCGATTATTAGAATACGAAACATTAGTGTTGTTCCATGATCCTGTGAAGCCATCATACTTATAAAATGAATTATCTATAATCCACTTATAACATGCCAGAAGTTTATCATAATTATCCATATCTGGCTTTACAACCTGGTTCAATACTTCCTTTACCTTTGCATCAACCGCGGTATCTCTTGTCACAGTAGGAACCAGCACAGCCTCACTCAGAACCTTGCGCAGATTCTCGCTGGTTGCCTTGTCGTTTGCTTCCTTCTCAGCTTCTTCCTGCCGTTTTCTTTCTTCTTCCTTTTCCTTCTCGATCTGCTTTGCAATCGCAGCATCGACATACGGATATCTCGTCTCGCCCGGTGCAGTCTCGCCCTTTTCTACGAGCACGATCTCGATCGCCTCCAGACGCTTTGCAAGTCCCGACGTTCCTGAAACCTCGCCATTACATGCCCAGTCAAGCCAGCCATACGTCTGACTATGTACACGATAATACACATCGAACTTCTCTGCCATCTCTCCGGTCAGCTTGATCTTGATCGCTTCGAGACGCTTCGCCTGTCCGGATGTACCTGCCTGCATATCATTCGTTACCCAGTCCATCCAGCCGTAGGTCTGGCAATGAACGGAATAGGTAATACCACCTGTACAGCTTGTATTTGGCACATCAATCTTAATTGCCTCCAGACGTTTGCCCTCACCGGTTGTTCCAGACTGCTTACCATCTACTACATAATCCAGCCATCCATGTGTCTGTACATGTGTCGTATACTTGAGGTCTGCATCATCGGCGCCATTTTTACGAACGAGCTTGATCTGGATTGCTTCAAGACGCTTCGCCTGTCCGGTCGTTCCACACTCAGTACCATTCTTTACCCAGTCTGTCCAGCCGTAAGTCTGTCTGTGTACACGATATATAACGTCATACACCTCAGCAAGCTGTCCGGTCAGACGGATCTTGATTGCTTCGAGACGTTTTGCCTCTCCGGTCGTTCCACATTCCTCGCTGTCCTTCTTTGTTCCGATGCTCCAACCATAGGTCTGCACATGTGTCTCGTATTCCACGCTACCGGAAAGCTCGGACTTCACCCAGATCTTGATAGACTCCAGACGTTTCGCCTGTCCAGATGTACCGGTTACCTCGCCGTTTTTAGCAACGCCAAGTCCCCAGCCATACGTCTGACAATGTACTGCATAATAAATATCTGCATCTGTACTTGCCGCTTTCGCTGTGCCTGCTGTATTCCCTATCTGTACCAGTCCAAGCACCATCACACATATCAGTATTCTCGCTAAAATCTTTTTCATCTGCTATTCCTCTTCTTTGTTTTGTAACAATTTTGTAACATTATCGCACATGTATAGGAAAAAATCAACAGGCTCTTCCTATTTTTCACAAAAAGATGTATAATCCCTTCAAATGTATATACAATATGAAAGGATTATATTACCATGGCTGGTTCAATATACGGAAAATTATTTACAGTCACTACATGGGGTGAATCACACGGCAAAGGACTCGGCGTTGTCATCGACGGCTGTCCGGCTGGGATTGCGCTTTCTGAGGAGGATATCCAGATCTATCTCGATCGCAGAAAGCCAGGTCAGAACGAATTTACGACCAAGCGAAATGAAAGCGACAAGGTCTCTATCTTGTCCGGCGTCTTTGAAGGAAAAACAACCGGAACGCCGATCTCCCTCGTTGTCATGAATGAAGATCAGAAATCAAAAGATTACGGTTCGATTGCAGAAAGCTATCGTCCGGGGCATGCGGACTACTGCTTTGATGAGAAGTATGGATTCCGCGACTACCGGGGCGGCGGTCGTTCTTCCGGCCGGGAGACAATCGGCAGAGTTGCCGCAGGCGCGGTCGCTGCCAAGGTCTTAAAAGAGCTCGGTATTACCCTTACTGCATACACACGTGCGATCGGAACGATCAAGGTTGCAGACGATGCGATCGATCTTAATATGGTCAATCAGAATCCACTCTATATGCCAAACAACACCTGTGCAGCAGATGCAGCTGCTTATCTCAATGAAATGATGGAAAAAAAGGATTCGGTTGGCTCTATGGTGGAATGTATCATAACCGGTGTTCCTGTCGGTGTTGGCGAACCAGTATTTGACAAGCTTGATGCGAAGCTGGCACAAGCAGTCATGTCGATCGGCGCTGTCAAGGCAATCGAAATCGGAGATGGTACTGCTGTTGTCTCATCCATCGGCTCTGATAACAACGACAACTTCTATATGGATGGCGACACTGTCAAAAAGCGCACCAACCACTCTGGCGGCACACTAGGTGGCATGAGTGACGGCAGTCCGATTCTCATTCGTGCTTCTTTCAAGCCAACACCTTCGATCTTTCAGGCGCAGGATACTGTCACACGGGCACACGAAGAAATTGTAATGGAGATCAAGGGACGTCACGATCCGATCATCGGTCCACGTGCAGTCGTTGTCGTTGAATCCATGTGTGCGATTACCGTATTGGATCTGCTGATGCAGAATGCAACCGCAAAGCTGGACAATCTGAAAAGGATTTATCGTTCATAATATATAGGAAAAGGATTTAGTAGAATGGTTTTTTCAAGTATTGAATTTATGTTCCGCTTTTTACCAATCTTTCTGATTGTGTATTTTGCAGCGGCACCGAAATACAGAAATATAATATTGCTGATCGGCAGCTTAATCTTCTACGGCGTTGGAGAGCCTTCGTATATTATCCTGATGATTCTCTCCATCCTCGTCAATCATTTTGCAGCCGTCAACATCTACACCGCATGGAAACGCGAGGATGACACGCAGGCATCCACAGAGACAAACCGAAAGGTCTGGCTTATTGCTGCCATGGTCTTTAATTTCGGAATGTTATTTGTATTTAAGTACCTGAACTTTTTTATCGGCATCATCAATGGAATTGCAGGTACAACCGTATTAAAGCTTGTGTCACTTACCCTACCGCTTGGAATCAGCTTTTACACCTTTCAGGCTGCTTCCTATGTGATTGACATCTACCGCAGGAAATATGAGATTGCAAACGGACTACTGGATTTTGCAACGTATCTTTGCATGTTCCCTCAGTTAATTGCGGGACCAATCGTCAGCTTCTCAGAAGTCAAAGATGATCTGCACAAGCAGCGCAAGATCAGTCTGCCAAAGATTGAATGGGGCACGACGATCTTTGTACTTGGACTTGCTTACAAGGTACTGCTGGCGAACAAGATAGCTTCCCTCTGGAATACGGTTATGACGGCTGGCGTTATGGGGATTCATCCACTGACCGCATGGCTTGGTTCATGGGGATTTTCGATGCAGCTCTTCTTCGACTTCTTCGGATATTCCCTGATGGCGATTGGACTTGGACGTATCCTTGGATTCAAATTCCCGACAAACTTCAAGAACCCATACTGTGCCACTTCCTCCACGGATTTCTGGCGCAGATGGCATATCACACTCAGCAGATGGTTCCGGGAATATGTCTATATCCCACTGGGTGGAAACCGCAAAGGGCAGAAACGTATGATTCTCAATACATTTATCGTGTGGTTACTCACCGGCCTGTGGCATGGCGCGGACTGGAACTTTATTATATGGGGCATGTTCTTCTTCGTGCTGCTGACCGTCGAGAAGTTATTTTTACTAAACAAGCTGGAACGGCATGCGATCTTATCCCATATTTATATGCTGATCGTGATTCCGGTTTCCTGGACAATCTTTAACATTTCCGATCTGCCAACGCTCGGAAATTATATCAAGCGGTTATTTTTCCTTCCAGTCAAGGGATCGGTCAAAATCGATACCTTCCCGAAGTTTCTGGAATTGTTCGGTACCTACTGGTGGCTGCTCGCAATCTGCGCCATCTGCTGTACGCCGATTCCAATCCGCTTGTTAAAGCGGTTTTACAAGACATGGGTATGTAAGATTCTTATGCTGGCACTCTTCTGGCTTTCGGTTTATCAGATTGCCTCCGGTGCAAATAACCCATTCCTGTATTTCCGGTTCTGACGACTTTGGAATCTGATTTTCCCAAAATCATATATACAGGAACCGGACTATAGATGAAATAAGGATGATGATTATGAATAATAACAAAAAGCGAAGACAACCGAAAACAATTTGGGATTTCCTGCGGGAATGTCCGCTTGTATCCCTGATCCTGCTTTCCGTCATCGGCTATACTTTATATGCCCTTGTCGGTGCTATGGGTGGCGAATACAAGCTGCGGATTTCCAAGGATCATACGCTCTTTATGTCTGCCATGATTAAAGAAGATCCATTTGTGAAAAAAGATGACACAAAGAAACCTTCCGATGACACGACGGCAACCGGTACAGACGCAGATTCCAATCCTATTCCTGCCGCGACATCAACCGATGCACCGGCGACCTCTTCGGATGCAGTCAGCACCGATGGAAGCGAACCGATTCCAACGACCTATATCACAGTTCCAATGCGTAAGGCACGCTCTGCTTATTACGACGATAATGACCGTGTGGCACAGACAACCAACTACGATTATATCACTGTAAATACTGACTACTTTAACGATGCAGCCTTTATCGGGGATTCCCGTATTGAGGGACTACATGACTATGGTACGCTCCGCACCAAAACAACGGCTGATTTCTACTACAAAGATGGTGTTTCCATCTGGGATCTGATGGATAAAACAATGGCAAACGGCGAAACAATTCCAAATGTGCTTGCCACAAAACAGTACAAAAAAATCTTCCTCATGTGTGGTGTCAACGAGCTCGGAAGCGGCTACGCCAAGGATTATCAGGCGCAGTACAAGAAAGTATTAGATCAGATTCAGGAATTACAGCCAGACGCTGTAATCTTCGTCATGGGTATGATGCATGTTACACAGAGCTACGCAGATAACTCAGATGTGTACAACAACGACAATGTGGATTGCAGAAATGCTCTGGTTGCAGAATACGCAGACGGACAGCGTATCTTCTACCTTGATATGAACACCTGCGTCTGTGACATGGACGGCGATGTTCCAATGGGTGTTAAAGCCGATTATTCCAACGATGGTATCCATCTACAGGCACAATACTATTCCCTGTGGGAGGCATACCTGTTGAAACATGGTGTCAGTGACAGCGTATTTACAAACCTGCAAAACAAGTAGTAACTCATTATAGATTATAAATGCTGTATTGTCAGATGCAACAGCGCAAGAAAACCTCATTACCAGATATTTCTTCTCTGATAATGAGGTTTTCTCTTTTTATTTCATCTATGAAATTTTATCTTTCTATTTTGATTTCATTTTTATATGGCTTTCACGCCATCTTTGCACGTGGATGTGCTTTCTCATATTCTTCCTTCAACTTGCTCTGTCTGCTGCGCAGATAAATCTGCGTGGTCGAAATATCCGAATGTCCAAGCATCTCCTGTACCGCCTTCAAATCGGCACCATTTGATACCAGATGTGATGCAAAGGAATGACGGATCATATGCGGTGTGATATCCTTGTCGATACCAGCCTTTGCTGCATATGCCTTGATCAGTTTCCAGAAGCCCTGTCTCGTCATCGGCTGTCCCTTCATATTCGTAAAGAGGAACATACTTCCATGACTGATGGATTCCCGTACCGACTTGATATAGTTCTCCAGTGCCATCTTCGCTACATTCTCGATTGGAATGACACGCTCCTTCGATACATCCCGGCATAAAATATAATTCATCGTCAGATTTACATCTGTGATCTTTAAATTTATAAGTTCTGATACACGCATGCCAGTCGCATACAGAAGCTCCAGCATTGCCTTGTCCCGGATTTCCTTTGGTGTCAGGCGTGATGGCTGATCTAAGAGCAGATTGATTTCCTCAATAGAAAGCGTCTCAGGTGCTTTCTTCTCGATCTTTGGCGGCTTCAATGCATCCGCATAATCTTCTGTGATCTCCCCCTGCTTCAACAGATATAGAAAAAACGATTTCATACTTGCTATGCTTCTGGATATCGTCGCTGTGGACATGCCTTGACTTTCCATATCCAATACATACGAATTCAAATCCGTTCCCCGAAGGTCACGCACATCCGTACACTGTCTGTCCGCAAAAAAGCGGCTCATCTTCTTCAAATCTCTCCGATAGGATGCAATTGTATTCGCACTTGCATGCTTCACGCTATTCAAGTAATCAATGTAATTCTCAATCTGTGTTTCCATACCCAAAGTCCTTCCATTCCCTCGACAAAATGCAACCTTTTCCGACTGCTTTTCGCCTTTATCTATTACATTATAATTACTATTTCAGCTAAAATCAAACATAATTTTTTCACATTTTTTCAATATTTGTAACATTTTGTAACATTTCTACAATATGTTGAAATGCACGTTTTTACATACCTATATATTGGAGAAAATTTTTTAAAAAAATTTTTGAAAGAATACTCTCGGATAGAATTCCGACAAAAAACGTCAGAATTAGAATCATCGCCGCCATCCTCTTTTTATTCTTATCCTCTCCAACCTTGCGTGCCTCTGCCGCCAGATAATACAACATTCCAAGATAGATCAGATAATGCGGAAACAGGCATAACAGCAGAAACCATACACCCGAAAGTCCCAGATAAAACATCTGACAACTGATTACAAATCCAAATAAAAATAACAACGCACTCATCCCGATCGAGAAGACTGCCTTGGGCGGAAACACCTTATACAGCAGGTATACAACAGCCACCTGTTTCGTCCGCTGTAACAACACATAAAACAACGTCTGCTGCACGGATACCCCGGCTAACCGACTGCTGTCCGTAAATGGCAGTATAAACACCTGCAGATTCCGATCGCATCGCAGCACGATATTGGCTAATATACAACCTGCCAGCACCATGCACAGATAATAAAACACGCGGCTTTTCAGTTTTTCACTTTCATATGGCATTGCCTTATACTCCTACTGCATAAAAATTAGGGAATGATTGCTCACTCCCTAAAGCATATGTGCCTGTCTACTTAAATATTCCTCGACTCTTCTTATCATAATAAGCAAGAATCGCGACAATCGTCTTACTATCTACAATCTTACCCGAATAAATCATCTCGCGTGCTTCTTCCATAGGTACTCGAACAATCTCGATAAATTCCGTCGGATCTAAATGCCGCTTGCCTTTCTTCAGATTGCGTCCAATATAGACATCCGTCTTCTCATCAAAGGTTCCAACCGAAGAAATCATATTGCTCACATGATAGATATCCTGCGGAATCCATCCAGTCTCCTCCTCTGCTTCCCGTAACGCACATGTCTCACCGGATTCCCCGTGAAAACTATATCCACCTGCCGGAATCTCCAGATCCACTGCATCTAAGGAATTACGGTACTGACGCACCAGATATGTGTACTCTTCCTCGTCTACAAGCAGAATACCTGCTCCACCGCCAGATTTATGTTTAATCAGATCATATACAACCTCTCCACCATCCGGTGTCTCCAACACATCCTTATACAGCGCTACAATCTTCGCATCATATAATAATTCCAAGCTTTTTCTTTTAAATTCAACCATATTTATGTCCCTTCCTATCCACTCTATTCCGCATCGTCCATATAATCATAATAAATACATTTCATCATTCATAATTTGTTTCGCACGCGATTGCTTTATATCTCTATATATAATACAGGAAATAAACAAAAAAGGAAAGTATTGAAAACTTGTATTCTCAATACTTTCCACGAATTTCATTGATAACAAATAATTACTTTGCGTAATCGGTTACTCTCGACTCTCGGATCAAGTTTACCTTGATTGTGCCCGGATACTCAAGTTCTGATTCAATCTTCTTTGAGATATCCCGTGCGAGTAATACCATATCCGCATCTGTTACCTGCTCTGGAACTACCATTACTCGAATTTCTCGTCCCGCCTGAATAGCAAAAGTCTTATCAACACCCTTAAATCCATTGGCAATGTCTTCCAAGGACTTCAGACGTGTTGTATATGTCTCCAACGTCTCGCGTCTTGCACCTGGACGTGCAGCAGATATAGCATCTGCAGCCTGTACAATACATGCGATCAAACTCTGTGGTTCTACATCCCCGTGGTGTGCCTCAACAGCGTTGATAATCGTTGCCGACTCCTTGTACTTTCTACAAAGATCAACACCAATAGATACGTGAGAACCTTCCATACCTGCATCATGATCAATAGATTTTCCGATATCATGTAACAAACCTGCACGCTTTGCTACACGAACATCAAGCCCAAGCTCTCCGGCAAGCAAACCGGACAAATGAGCTACCTCAATAGAATGCTTCAATGCATTCTGTCCATAACTTGTTCTGAACTTCATCTTACCAAGAAGACGTATCAGTTCAGGATGTAAGCCATGTACACCGACTTCCAGGGTTGCAGCCTCTCCCTCTTCACGCATCATAGTCTCGACCTCTTTCTGAGCCTTCTCGACCATCTCTTCAATACGTGCCGGATGGATTCTTCCATCCACAATCAGCTTTTCAAGTGCGATTCTGGCTACTTCTCTACGAACCGGATCAAAACTTGAAAGCAAAACTGCTTCCGGTGTATCATCAATAATTAAATCAACACCTGTCATAGTCTCTAAAGTACGAATGTTTCGTCCTTCACGACCAATGATTCTTCCCTTCATCTCATCATTAGGCAGCTGTACTAAGGAAATCGTTGTCTCTGATACATGATCAACAGCACACTTCTGAATAGCTGTCACAACGTAATCCTTTGCCTTCTTATCTGCTTCTTCTTTTGCTCGTGTTTCTAATTCTTTGATCATGACTGCTGTTTCATGCTTTACTTCGTCTTCAACAGTCTTTAATAAGTATTCCTTTGCTTGTTCAGAGGTTAATCCGGAAATTCTTTCCAGTTCCTGAGTTCTTTTTGCTTCCAAATCTGAAACTTCCTGCTTCAGCTTCGTGAGTTCTGCCTCTTTACGTGATAATGAAGCTTCTTTCTTCTCTACGGCTTCGGTCTTCCGGTCGAGATTTTCCTCTCTGGAAAGAACACGCTTTTCCATGCGCTGAAGCTCATTCCGACGATCCTTGACTTCTTTGTCAATCTCATTCTTCGTCTTCATGGCTTCTTCCTTCGCCTCAAGAAGTGTCTCACGTTTCTTTGCCTCCGCAGCTTTCAGTGCTTCATCTATAATCTCTCTAGCCTTATCCTCTGCCTTACCAAGCTTTGCCTCTGCCACATTTTTACGATACGCAATAGCTAAAAACCAGGTAACGAGAATTGCAACCACGAGTATTACAGCGAAAATCACATACTTGATTGCTTCGTCTGACAACTCAGGAGCACCTCCTTATTTAGTTTTATTGCATAACTACAACACTTAAATATTATACTTTTTTTATACTAGTGTCAAGGAATACTTTACTTTTTTTATGCAAATTGTAAGAAAAAATCAATTACTTTTCTATATTTTTTCAATATTTTTTCTATATTCTGACACTGCTCTGCGAATATCCTCATACTTAAATCCACGACGTGCAAAAAAGGAATACATACGCCGCATCTGTCCTTCATCCGAAAAATCTAAGTTACCATAACGTCTTTCCAGTAAATCATAGATGGTTTCCGCTTCATCAGGCACCAGTTCCATGCATAATTCACGTGTCATCTCTGAATCTACACCTTTACCGGAAAGCTCCATTGTGATTCTTCGTCTGCCTTTGGCACGCATCTGATTCCGAATATACGATGAGGCATATCGTTCATCATCAATGTATCCATAGGACATCAGTTTCTCGACTGCCTCTGCAATCTCTGCTTCCTCATATCCTTTTTCTGTCAGCTTATCACAAAGCTCCTTCCGGGAGCGATCCCGGAAGGTAAGATAATAAATCGCTGTATCAAATGCACTGTATGTAGTTGGTTGCTTATGACTCTTCGCTCTCTGTCTGTTCTGCATCTACGCCAATCCCACACTTATTCCGTACCTGCTGCTCAATCTCTTCCATCACTTCTGGATTATTTGCAAGATAAAGCTTCGTATTCTCACGTCCCTGTCCGATCTTCTCACCATTGTAAGAGTACCATGCACCTGCTTTGTTGATGATATCGTGCAAAACAGCCAGATCCAGAATATCGCCTTCCTTGGAGATACCCTTACCAAACATAATATCAAACTCTGCTTCCTTGAATGGAGGTGCAACCTTATTCTTTACAACCTTGACTCTTGTACGGTTACCAACAACTTCTCCGCCAACCTTCAATGTCTCAATCCGGCGCACATCCAGACGGACAGATGCGTAGAACTTCAATGCACGACCACCGGTTGTCGTCTCCGGGTTACCAAACATCACACCTACTTTCTCACGAAGCTGGTTGATAAAGATAACCACACAATTAGACTTGCTGATAATACCAGTCAGTTTTCGGAGTGCCTGAGACATCAGTCTCGCATGTAATCCAACATGAGAATCTCCCATCTCGCCGTCAATCTCTGCCTTCGGTACAAGGGCCGCTACAGAGTCCACAATAATTACATCAACCGCACCGGAACGAACCATCGTCTCTGTAATCTCCAGTGCCTGCTCGCCATTATCCGGCTGTGAAATATACAGGTTATCAATATCGACACCTATATGCGCTGCATACGTTGGGTCGAGTGCATGCTCTGCATCAATAAAGCCTGCAATACCACCCATCTTCTGTACTTCAGCAACCACATGCAGTGCAACGGTTGTCTTACCACTTGATTCTGGACCATAAATCTCAATAATACGACCTCTTGGCATACCGCCAAGTCCGAGTGCCAGATCCAGACTCAGAGAGCCGGTCGGAACTACATCAATTCCCATATTTGCAGACTGATCTCCGAGCTTCATCACAGAACCCTTACCATATTGCTTCTCGATCTGCGCCAGCGCTGCATCTAATGCTTTCATCTTTTCTTCACTTGCCATACCATAAACCTCCATTATCTTCCATCCATGTTATCAAAACATATGTTCGTTTTTGTTTCTTCTACTATACTACACTTCTGTTCGAAAAGTCAACAAGGAATTCGAACATTTGTTCATTTTTATTTTCTAAATGTATTTGAAACAATGCGCTGTAAAAATTGTACCCTATACATAATGCAAAGTAAAGCAATTATTTGTTGCATTTTGTTCGATTGTTCTAAATCAGATTCTCTGCTATAATTACATTAAATATTTTCCAAAATCACTAAAAAAATAACGAACATATATCAATGGGGTGTTACCATGAAAATAAGCAATAAAATATACCGTGATTACGTATATAAGGACGAAGCTGTACTACGTGCACAGTACGATCCGGAATTAGAATTTTATACAACCATCAAATCCGGAAACATTGAGAAGGTAAATGAGCTTTGTCAGGCAAAGATCAGCCACAAAAAAGGATTGGGCGAGCTATCCGACACCCCTCTGCAAAGCCTGAAATATCATTTTGCAATCACAATGGCTATGCTTGCCCGCTACTGTATCGAAGGTGGTCTGGATTTGTCCACTTCCTACAGCCTGAGCGATTTTTATATCCACACAGCAGACCGTGCAAATTCGATGGATGAACTCGATGAACTGCACACAACCGCATGCCTGGACTACACCGGCCGCATGAAAAATCTGCGAAAGAAAAAGATTACATCAAAACCAGTAGCCAGATGTATTGATTATATTTATGACCACCTACATACAAAAATCACACTTGCAAATCTTTCAGAACTGACAGGATTAAATTCATCCTATCTTTCCCGCCTTTTCCACAAGGAAACCGGTATGACTGTCAGCGACTATATCCAGCAGACAAAGATTGAAACTGCCAAAAATATGCTGCTTCACTCTTCCTATTCCGCAGCCGAAATTGCTTCGATCCTTGCATTTTCAGATCAAAGTTACTTCACAGAAGTATTCAAAAAACAGACAGGACTGACACCAAAGCGGTACCAGTCCCTAAATCTGAATGCCTCCGGTCTGCCTGACCGGTAAAATCTATGACATATATAATATGATTATATTATCCCCGTTTGACATAAGCCACTCGTCTTTCACATAATTATTGAAGATAGTCTGACCATTGATTTCCATGCACTTAAATCCAGACTCTGCATGTCCCGGATTTTTCACCTCAATATGGAGATGCTTTCCGCGGAAATCCTTCTCCACTGTAAATCCGTCCCATTCTGCCGGGATGGATGGTGCTATCCGCAATCCATAGAAATCCGGGCGCATGCCCAGAATACCTTCGACACTGCCAACCATAACTGTTGATGCAGTTCCCGTCAGCCAGTGCACATGGGATCGTCCAAAATGAGGACTTGCCTTACCCTCTGTAAATTGACCATAGCAATAAGGTTCAAGCTTTCTCACTTCTGCTTTATCATTCTGAGCTGCCGGTGAATTCTCCATATAATACTCAAACGCACGGTTTCCATGTCCAAGTAATGCTTCTGCCAGAATCAGCCAGCCCTGTGACTGTGAAAAGATTCCCGCATTTTCCTTTACCCCCTGATTATAGATAACCGCCAGAGCGCCATCAAATGCATGCGCATGGTACGGTGGATCCATAAGTACGGCACCAAACGCTGTATTTAACTGCGCATACACATTCTCCATTGCAGCTTCCGCCTGTGCCTTAGATGCAAATCCGCTGATAACCGCCCAACTCTGTGGATTCAACCACATATTTGCCTCCGGATCTGTTCTTTTACCGATTACTTCTCCTTTTTCCGTAAAGCCCCTGATAAACCGGTCTTCATTCCAGCAGAGATTCTGAATCACATTCCAGAGATCTTTCTGGCTCTTATCCAGATAAGAAATGTACTCAGAATCATTTTTATACTCAGCGAATTTACGAAGAATCGTCATTGCATAATAAAACTGCAATGCAACAAAGGATGACTCCCCATCTTTTCCAAGCCGCAGGCAGTCATTCCAGTCTGCATAAAGTCCTGCCGGCATGCCATGTCTGCCAAGATGTTTCATAGAGAAATCAATCGCACGTTTCAGATGATCATACACCGTACCTTCATCTTTATTTGCGTAAGGAATCACTTCATCCATAAATGCCAGATTTCCGGTTTCTGTTACATATTTATAAATTGTTGGAAAGAGCCACAATGCATCGTCCGCACGATATGCCGGATGTCCTGTCTCCTTCACATAAGAAGCATCGTCCGGTGTATCCTCATGTCCGGCATTGTGTGTGAACTTCACAAGTGGAAGTCCACCACCATTGGCAACCTGTGCCGAAAGCATAAATCGAATCTTATCTGCTGCCATCTCCGGTGCCAGATGAATAATTCCCTGAATATCCTGCACTGTATCTCGATATCCGTATCCGTTCCGAAGTCCACAATAGATGAATGATGCTGCTCTTGACCAGATAAATGTCATGAAGCAGTTATAGGCATGCCAGGTATTAATCATCGAATCAAATTCCTTGCTTGGTGTCTGTACCTGGAAATGCGAGAATTTCTCACCCCAGTAAGTCTTTAACTCAGCCAGTTCCTTCTCACAGACATCCGCTGGATCCGTATAGCTGTTCATAATAGCTTCTGCCTCATCATTTTCCTTTAATCCAAGGATAAACGCAATATTCTTTGTCTCACCCGGCATAAGCTCAACAACAGTAGAAAGCGCGCCACAAGAATTTTCATTATAACTTAAAGCATTTCCAAGATCTCCGTTTACCACGCCATCCGGATTGCCATAGCCATTACATCTTCCAATAAATACTTCCTTATCTCCACAATAGGAAGAAACATCTGCTCCGGCAAGTCCGAAGATCCGGTCTGTCGGACGCTTATCATCGACTGTCTCACCAGCTCCGAGTACATCCAGATTCCCATGCACCGTCTGGCGAATCCGGTTTTCTACAAAGCTTGTCCTGGAAATAAATAATGAATACTGCAGATTCACCTGATCCTGCTCATAATTGCTGTTGTTTGTAAATTCTGCATATCCGGTCAGGGTAAGATTTCTCTTTTCAGAACCATTGTTTGTTACTTTCAGATTCCATACTTCATATGTCTTATTCAATGGCACATAATACAATGCCTCTGTGTGAATATCACTGTAATCTGCCATAATCTTCGTATACGAAATACCATGATGGCACTCACTCTTATACGTATCCAGGCTCTTTCCTACCGGCTGCCAGGATGCAGACCAGTAATCTTTGCTGTCATTGTCTCGAATGTAAATGTAACGTCCCGGCTGATCGAAATTATTGAATACATAGCGCAGGATTCTGCCATTCGCACCAGACTTTGCGAAACTGTAACCACCTGCATTGTTTGAAATCAAAGCACCATATTCCGGGGAGCCTAAGTAGTTCGCCCAAGGTGCCGGTGTCTTGGGATTTGTAATTACATACTCCCGATTCTCATTGTCAAAATAACCAAACTGCATACCAAATCTCCTTTTCTTTTTTGTTTTCCATGATATAGTCAATGCCCATATACTTTTACTTTGATACCGTATCATTTAACCTGTAAATATATTATATCAGATTCTTGCATGCATTTGTATTGTTATTTTGATATTATTATGGTAATTTTTACGTGTGTAGAAATACATATATCTTTCAAAAATTTTGTAAGAAACCAGCAAAAGAAATGCCCCGCATGTTCTTTCAACATACAGGGCATTTCTTATATCTTACTAATGTTTCTTCTTTGAAGAAGCTGCCATCTCCGGCTGATCTGCGTTATGATTTGCTGTTGCACAAACCTTCGGCATAACTTTCTTTTTCTTCAATGGATGTTTTGGATTCTTGTCCATATCTCACACTTCCTTCCCTTACTTTACGTTAAGTTTCAAAGTCGATTGTGTATATGGTGTAGATTTATATGCACCGCAGCTACATTCTCATAGATTATTCAATGGCAATGTAGTTATTCTGCGCAATGGCTTTTGCTTCCTTCTTCGGAATTGACAACTGCAGGATACCATTCTCAAACTTTGCATGGATATCTTCCTGCTTAATCTCATCGCCAACATAGAAGCTTCGCATCATGCTGCCTGCATAACGTTCACGGCGGATATACTTACCGGTCTTCTTATCCTTCTCGTCCTTATCCAGACCCTTCGCAGCGGATATCGTAATGTATCCATCATGCAGCTGTGCATTGACTTCGTCTTTCTTGAATCCAGGTAAGTCAATATCAACTTCATAGGAATCATCTGTCTCACGGACATCTGTCTTCATCATGTTCTTCGCATGCTTACCATACAGCGGATTCTTCGCTGGCCGGAGTTCCTTGTCAAACTCCTTCTCAAAATCGTCCATCCAATCGTCAAACAAACTTTCTCCAAAAATACTAGGTGTAAACATAAGTCATATCTCCTTTCATACTTAAACAACCAATGCCTACGGTATTCTTTAAGCACTATCAGAGAAATCTGAGGTGTCGTTTGAATATCACAACTTTGCAATCTCTAAGGGATTTTCTCTATTTCTTCTTTCCTTTTCTTTTCCCTTTCTTGATTGTGACTATACTATACACCCGGTTATTAGCACTGTCAAGAGGTGAGTGCTAATTTTATTGTGAACCTTTTGTGAAGTGTGTGCCCAATATGTTTACCATTATTGCCGGATCTGTTCGAGTATAAATGGATCCTTGATCTTCTTATCTTCGGCAAAGAATAATATCTTTGTCAGCACTTCCGATGTCTTCGGATCATCGTCCACAAATGGCAGGAAGATCCGTCCGCGCCGCTGCGAATGCACCGGAAGTACATTGATCATAGGTCCCGCCTCCTGATGGACTACGCCACTGCCAAGATGCACGGTATAGTTCGCACGTGCGCCCTGAATCACCGCATGATTCTTCGTAAATGTAACATTTGTAAGCTTGAAGAGCGGCATCGTGAACTCCGCGATTGCCTTCCGCATCTCCACAGTCGAATGTGATGTCTCCGGATCTACGCCACCTGCATGTGCCACGCTCACTGCCAGATCCACGTCACGCATAACTTCCGAGAATATGATATCCGGAATCTCACGAATCTTTAGATCTTTGCCTGTCTTTCGATCAGTGAACACGACCCATTCCAGCGTCGGGGATTCGATATCTGCCGGTGAGAACCAGTCCGCCAGTGCATAGATCCTCGCTACGATATTTTCCTTGTAATATACCTTCTGCAAGCCTTCCTCGATGTCGGCAACCCAGTGTCTTGTTCTCAGGCACGCAACCGTTTTCCGCGGCTGAATCTGATTGCCCGCATAACGTAAGGAGTGCTCCATATTAAGCTCTTCTTCCGTCTTTACATACAGCTCACGGAACACCTGCTTAAACGGCTGGATGATCTGGTTGTCAAACACATATTTCTGAATCGTATGCCACATGCCCTGCTTATACATCTGAAATGGATGCGCCACAGTCAGTAATGTATCGCCGGATGGCTCGATATGGTGTGAACCTATAATATCCATCCCTTTCGCTGTGACAAATCCAAATGCAGCCTGTTCCTCCTGCGTATGATCTGACACACCGCCACCATCCATCACACGGAACACAAGTGCCGCCACCAAATCGTGAATCACAGGATTTTCCAGCATACCCTGAATCTCCGCATACGTGTATGTCTCCTGACTCTCCATCGCATCTTCCAACATCGCCCTCGTGCGGCGTGCCTGCTCTGCCATCTGCTTCTTCGCCTCGGTAATCGCCACAATATATTCATCCTTCTTAAGCTTCGCCGGAACAGACTTCAGCTGCTTGCCATTTTTCTCCACAAGCAGGGCACATTTGCCGCCATCTTCCATCTCAAGCCATACAGATACTTCTCCGACTTCATGCGGCTTGAAATAGTCCGCCATGCCCTGTGCCACCAGACTTTCCATCCGTAGGATCAGTCTCGTCACATCCTGATAGCCTGCATTGATTGCCATATTCTGCAATGCAATCTGCACGGCAGCCGCCTCGCTGGCTCTCCGCTGGGCACCAAACTGTTTGCTCTCCTTCTTGAACTTCTGCAGGAACATATACCGTTCTTTGATCTGCGTCTCATCGGCAATCGGCAGGATTCCGACTGCCATCAACAGGTCTTTATTCCGCTTTGCCTCGATCTCACTCATCAGCGCTGTCTCATTATATTTGCCGAGTGCCGCATCCGCGTATTTTCTCGCTCTTGCATGTTTGGCACCATCGGAGATATACTTCGCCGCCTTATATATGAGCGTAAAATGCTTCTCTCCAAGTTTCTCGTACACTTCCGTAAACCACGCCCGGTCAAATGCACCATCGTTTAATTCCTCGACCGAAAGCGGCGTATAGCGCGCGATCATCGCCGTCCGCTTGTTGTCAAACGACTCATTCATATGTGCCATGAAATAATAACATCCGGCTGTAAATCCATCCCAGCCAAGATAATCACCCACAATATCAATCCACTCCGGCGAATACATTGCCGCCTCAACTAAACGTGCCTCGCTGATATCCGTCCCTTTCAGATGTGCGCCAAGCGTCTGCGCACTGTCATTGACATCCGGCAGACACGCCTGCAACAGATGTGACAGGCTGTTCTTCTTGCTCACACTTCGTCTGACACTGGAGCTGTAACTGCTGTTAAAATACGTCGACCGTTCCAGCGTCTCCTTGCCGAGTGCCGACAGAATCCGCACAAAATACGCCGCGCCATAGATTCTCGTCAACCCATATACATACTGGGAAAATGCAGTCTCAGTATCGCCACGTGTAAGCTCCGCCTCCATGACAAGCCCAGCCATCGCCTGATACAGTTCTTTCGCAGTATCCACGCTCGCCTGATCCGTCTCGGACAGCTCCTTCGCTGGATTGTGCAGCAGCATTTTCCGCACATGCTCCAGCCGATTGCCCGCTGTCCAGCTCCACTCGCAGCCTCTTGTCTGCACCTGTCTGTCCCGCTCGGTCATATACCGCACAATGTCAGACAGACACTTCAGGCTTACATCCATCCGGCTGCCCTCAAATGCCATCTTATACAGGTAGTCCCGGCTGATCAGCCCCTTCGTATATGCTGCAATGTACGTCGAAAGCTCCGGCACGTGCATGATCTTACCGACATTTACCCAGTAATAGCCATTTCCATCGTTCGCAACATCATGCGGGATCTTGAAATTAAAGCATTTCACAAGTGCATAATTGTATGGGAAGAGATGCAGAAACTCCGTATCATTTTCTGCCGCCTGTGCCGAATCCGCCTCCACATCATTTGCACTTCCATATTCCGCATAGCCCGGCGCAATATACGCTGTGATAACCATGATCTGCTCCTGTGTAAGCACGCTTCTATAGCAAATGATTTCCTTCTTAGAAGCCGGATTTACTGTCTTCTTCTCCTGCACAAGCGCATCCTTGCGCGAAAGCAGATAATCCGCAGCCACAACCGCCAGCTTCCTTCTGTCACTTTCCGGCACATGTTTGTTATAAAGTTCGCGTAGGATCGTCTGCATCTGCGACATGTAACCGTAGGTCGGCAGTTCCTCGTTATACCGGCTTCCATACAGATCATCCACAAAGCTCTTGCAATATTGCTTGAAATACGCTTTATCGGAATTATAGCCATTCACATAAATATAGATCTGCATGCACGCTTCCGGCGTCTGTATCTCTTTCCTGTAGAAATCCTCCCAGAGCTCTGGAAATGGTATGTCCCCACTCCAATATCCGAACCGTTCGCCAAGCATACGTACTTCGCCGTTTTCACTCTCATATTCATCGTTCTTATGTGCATCAAACAGTACGTCCAGTTCCCGAAGCACATGATGGATGTCGACCGTATCCGGTTCTGCCTTCTTCCCGGAAGTAAATTTCGCCTTGAGCTTCGCCAATACACCGGCACTCTTCCCGGCATTTCCTGTCGCAATCCCGCTCTCCGGGAAATAACGCCGGTATACATCCTTACATACTTCCAAATACGCAGAATCAAAGACCGGATCATACGCCGCATTTACATCATAGAGTCCGTATCCTTCTTCCGCATCTGCCTGTTCTGCATGCGTATTCCGGATCTCCCGGATCAGGATCTGCTCCTTCGTCGATATATTCGCTACCGTCTGCGCCATATGGTCGATCTGCGCCACACATTTTGCAAATGTCCGCTGTCTCTTCTCGTCCTTCTTCAACTGAAGCAGCAAATCCAAACCTGCCGTGCGCTTCTCTTCCTTCGCATCCGTAAGCAGTCTGCCGATCAGACCATCCAGCCTCTCCTCATCCATCTGATAGAGTATGGAAAGCACCGTCTCTCGGATGTCGGATTTCTTATATTTGAGCATGTTCTCAAGCTGCGTATAGTTCTCCGGCGCCAGCTTCATCTTCTTCACAAGCTTCGCTGCTTCCTGTCTCGTGTATGTCTCCTTGTCTGCTACCGCATCCACGAGAATCTCACGCTGGCGGGCATTTGCAGGCTCCCGGATCAAAAATAGCATCAGCGTATCCCTGCCGTACCGCGATACATCGATATCGCCCAGCATCTCCGCAATCTCTGTGATCTTATCCTCATCCCGAAGTGCGCTGGCACATACAGCAAGCCGGAAAATCAAGTCAGATCTATCCAGATATGCAACATTCCAAGGGAATACACACGGGTTGATTTCCAGCCGCTTGCCAGGTATCTGACGCAGAATCCCCATTAAGCGATCATAGGCCTTCAGACACTCTTCCCGGCTATCAAAATATTTCCCAACATCCGCATAATTCATCTTCTGCAGTGTTCCGTTATATCGTCTGCCCTTCTCATAGACAAGATTAAGTATATACGACTGGAGATCCGGCATGAGACATGGCATGATCACCGCCATCGTGTCAAGCTCATCCGAAAACTGCTTCACGAATTCCTTTGCAATGCCATGTACATACACCCTGCCTAAGTGCATCGCCTCCATATACATGCCGAACACCATGCGCTGGTGTCGCGTCCCGGATAACGCAATCTCTCCCATGCGCTCACATGCATCGTCCACATCGTAAAATCCATAGCACCAGAGTGCCAGATAGATTTCCATCGCATCTTCGCTTCTAAGTGCCTGTGCTCTGGCATTCTCATCCTGCAAATAGGTATCGATGATATATAGCTGCTTCTCCTGAATCCGGTCGATCTTGCTCTCCTCATTTGCGATCAGTCCGGTCCATGTGGCAACCGCCCTAAGCACGGACGCATACCGGAGCATATCATTGTCCTTCACGACACGGAATAACGACTGAAAAGCTTCCGCGGTTCCGTAATCCATATTCTCGCAGATTGCCTGACGCAATCCTTCCTGCAGACGCGCAGCCAAAAGCAGCTTGCCCAGTGCCTCGTGCAGCCGGGTATTCCCGCTCATACAGATGCCACGGATGATCTCCACGGACAGCTTCGTCTGCGCACTCTCGCCAAATAAGATATCCATGAGAATTGCTTCTAACTTCTCATTTCCGCGGTCTAACTCTGCCTGAATCCAGTATTCCGATACAGCCTGACGTCCATTTGTACTCTGATCCCGATAATAGCACAGCACATCCTGCGGCAGCTGCTCCGTGTAGACTGACACGAGATCGGTTCCGTAAATTCCCATGTCATGATACGTGTTCATGATGTGGAAATAACGCCCCATAAATGCCCGGTAGTGCTTGATTCGCACCGTTCTTCTGTAATAAGACTCGCTCGCCTGCCATTTCGTAATGCTATCGATCGTGCAGTAGAAATCATCAATCAGATGCTCCGGTATCCATCCCGGCATCTGCTTTAATTCCTTCCGGAAGAATTCCGATGGCAGGCTGCCCGATTTCGCCAAATGCTTATCCAGCCGCTTTCCGACTTCCGTCAGCTGCGTCACGCCGTTATATTTGCTGCATTCTGCAAGCAGCGCCTGAATCTCCGCGCTGTAAGACGCTTTCAAAGCCTTGTCTGCCTCATTGCGCGCAAGCTTAAAATCATTCGCGATCTTCGCCTGCACTTCCAACTCCTGCTTCGTCTTCTTGTCTTCTGCCATATGTAACCCCTTTCAACATATACGCTTGTGGTAAGACTCTGTTCACCCAATCCTGTAATTTCCTACCACATCCTGCCCGCCAACATCGTCAGACGGATAAATGTAACCGTATCGCCATCTTGTAACTTCAGCTTCTCATCTAATTCCGTAAGTTCCGTTTCCCCTAAGAATACCCGGAACAAACCATCCTGAAACCCAAGCATCGCCGTCTCTATGGACTTCCCAACATCCGGCGCCTTCTCTCCATACACGATGCCGAAAGCGATCTTCCCAATCTGCGCCATATCGTCGATCTGTGCATTGGTAAGCACTGCTTCGCCCCGATTCATCGCCTCGATATATCTGCTCACACAGAGCTTCACCGTCTCTGCAATCAGCTCCCGCAGGCTGCCCGGTGCCACCGCATAGGTAAATGGCACCTGATTCACCGTATTCCTGCGCTTGCCAAGCTGTTTCATGTTCATGTATAAAACCATGTACTACCCCCGTTTAACCTTATCATTTGTATCCATTCACAATCATCACCTTATACATTTTTCACACATCTTCTCAATCCAATCGCGTCGGATAATATCCCGCTTCCACGCTTTCGGAATCGCATCATATCCATAATATAAGCCTGCCAGTCCACCAGCAATTGCCGCCGTCGTATCCGTATCATGTCCAAGATTTACCGCTTTTAAGACACAATCCTTATAACTCGCCGTCGTAAGCAAGCACCAGAACGAAGCTTCGATAGATTCTATCACATATCCGCCACTCTTAATCTCACTCTTCGGCAGACTCTGTAATATCTGCAAATTTCGAATACGGCTGAAATGCTGTAATTCGGTTCTGCATTCCTCTATTTGATCATAATAGGAAAATGCCGCATCTACACCAGCCTGTAACCAATCTGATATAGAACCACTTTGATTCATACATGATCGAACACAGAAATAATAAATTCCACACGCCATCTTGCTTCGAACATGCGCATGCGTAAGCGCAGACACGGCATGAATCATAGAAATCGCGTCTGCATCCGTCATCTTTCCTTCTTCCTGCAACTTTGCTAGATAAATACACACTGGAAGAATACGCATCAAAGAGCCATTTCCGTTGCTGTATTCATCCGATAGACCACAGTTTGTTACATCATTTGACTTCCTGTAATTCTGGATTGCCATATGGCAGGTAATCCCCTCATCAAACGTCTCACCAAATGGTGTGAACTCTCCCTGTTGTTCCCATGAGACAAAATTAGCCATAATATTATCCAGATTAATACCCTCTCGCAATACATCCAATGTTGCCAACGCCATGCTGCTATCATCGGACCAGCTGCCTTTCGGTACATTATATGTGCCGTGCCCGGTCATTCCCGTAACAGGTTTCTTTGATAGTTCTTCTCCACTCACAAACTCTACCGGCACACCAAGTGCATCACCAACGACTAAACCCATCATACCATCTAAATATGGATTTGCTGTGAGACGCATCATCACTTTTTTCCCCCCTTGATTTAAGAATTCATAAACTTCAATTATTCAGCGCCAGATTCCATTGCCTGATATTCCTTTTTCAGTTCTTTCAGTAATTCTTCTTCAGAAGGTAAATAAAGCTTATATTTTGAGGCAAATACCTGTGTCTCATCTTCTGGCAATGTATAACGCACAACTGCATCACTTTTATCTGCACAAAGCACAATTCCAATTGGAGGATTATCTCCCTCATTCATCAATTCACGCTCATAGTAATGCACATACATCTGCATCTGTCCCAAATCCTGGTGGGTAAGATCGCCTATTTTCAAATCTATAAGCACAAAACATTTCAAAATGTAATTATAGAAAACAAGATCTATTCTAAAATGTCGCCCATCGAACGTAATCCTCTTTTGTCTGGCTACAAAGGAAAAACCACGTCCCAACTCTAGCAAAAATTTTTGCATATGTGTTATAAGAGCCTGCTCCAGATCACTTTCATAAAAATCATCATTAGGAGATAATCCGAGAAATTCTAACACATATGGATCACGAATAATATCTTCTGGTGTTTTTCCAGGCTCCAATGTTTGAATCTCCTGTGCAACATTTTCTTTATTCTTGCTTGATAACAATCTCTCATAGAAAAATGTATTAATCTGTCTTTCCAACTGCCTCGTGCTCCATTGAGATTTTACCGCCTCGTCCATATAAAACTGTCTCGCATTGTCATTTTCCACTCGCATTAAAAGTCGATAATGTGTCCAACTCAATTCGCTACGCAGTGCGTAGCCATTTGGAAAGGTCAGATAAAACTGCCGCATATTTTTCAAATTTGCAACCGTAAACCCTTTTCCAAAGTCCTGTGTCATCTGCTTCGATAATTCTTTGAGCAAACCCGTTCCATATTCAGCACGTTCTTCTCCATTTTGTTCTTCAATAATAGACTTTCCAATTTGCCAGTACGCTTCCACCATAGCAAAATTAGCCGTCTGATAAACTTTGTTTCTTGCCTCTGTAAGTATTTTCTTAATTTCGCCATAAAATTTTATGTTCATCGGAAAGCCCTCCTTTTAATAATTGTTGCGACGTACACACTCAATAAGTTACTTCTCTACTAGAACTTCACAACCTTCGGTTCCTGTGTAAATGAAGAATATGTAGCTGTCGCATTCTTGAAATAAAATACTTCTGTGTTGCCATCATCCGCAGAGTACATCTTCTGCAGGGATGGATATGCATCAAGCATCGACTGTCTCGCCTCTCTGCGGTCATCCTCAACAAGCTCACCTGCGACACGCAGCCATTCTCCGCCCTTAAATGCACAGATTTCCACCTTCGGATTCGCATGAATCTGCTTCGAAACTGCCTTCGACTTGCCTGTCTGGATATAGAGCTTTCCTTCAAAAATATGAGCCGTGCCAAATGGTCGTACTCTCGGCTGGTCACCCTCGACCGTTGCCAGATAATATGTATCAGCTTCCTTCAAAAATTTTGCTACCTGTTCCATGTGTTTGTCCTCCTGTAATTACGTCAATTTATTTATTCTTCAAGCATTCAACTGCCCAATTCATATCAACGATATAATCCCGCTTGCCATCGCCCTTAGAATCAATGTACTCCTCCTTGACTGCATCATACACTTTCTGGGTAAATGGGCTGTTGCCCAATACGCCATTCTTCAACCGGATCACAAATCGTTCCGGCTTTCCCTTGGTGATCTCTAAGAATATATCTCCAACCTCCAGATCCGGATTCGTCTGCGACAAATGCGCCACCGTCATAACCTTCATGATCTCAACGACGCGGTCATCGAGTCCCATATCGAAGATATACGCTTTCTCCCGGAGCTGATTCTGAGAATGAACCACTCTGCATGTATAGTCCGTACTCTCCATGCCCGGAAGCATGTCACCATTCTCCATCTTGGCAAATGTATCTAAAATCTCCTTCTCATCTTCCTTCGAGATTGCATAATAAATCATCAACTGTTTCTCCATCTGATGATACAAAAGTCCATAATTAACATAATGGACTTTCTTGCATTTCGGGCAGGTATACGCAAATAACTTGCCAGACAAAAGGTCCTCCTTCGCCTGTGGGTTTAATTTCGTATTGATACTCTGCCATATTGTAAATTCGCCTTCTGTGCCGCAATCCGGACATTTGATTTTCTGTGTGTTTTTTAGGGACATGGGGTTCTCCTTTGGTTTTTATTTTGTATTATTATTCTTTCCATTGTGTTTTCTTTGCTATATCTGTCAAAAGTTCTCCTTTATACGTAAAATAAGATGGTCCTGAAATATTGCTATATCCCTTAATTTTTTTCATAATAGCAGTAAGTGACGTAAGTTCATTGTTATATAATACCTTATGTTCGCTTTTTATTATTGCAACCACTTGAGGATTTTCAGTACACACAAGCTCATCGCCATCTTTTAAGCCACATTTATAGAAATCTATTGCAGGTTTTCTTGTAACCTGATAAGACTTACTTCCATCAGTCAGCTTTACTTTTCTTAGTTTGTCTTGTGACCCGCTAATTACAGCAATTGCTTCTAATAATTCAAACGCATCTTCTGGTGACATGATGAAAAATTCTCGATTTTTTGATACTCGTAAATCAGGATTTAAGTTATCTATCATTTTATGAAGCTTTTTATCTTCAAGATTTCCTGGTGTTTCATATGTTGCATATATCTCATATTCATAAGGTAATGCTGTCGTACTTAATTGTTGTCTTCGCAGTTCTACATCTGTAGCATATCCTATTTTTACCATATCCCGCAATGCTGGATTTGTCATAATGTATATATATCCCATACGAACCTCCTTACTTTTTCTTTCTCAATGTCCATAGCAGAAAACTATCAATTGAGCGGGGCATTTCGTATGTTCCTAATTTTTCATAGAGATACTCCTGAAGCTCAAGCATCCGACATACAAAATACCCATACTCCTGATCATAGTCAGACACATTCGCCAAAAATTTCTTATCTGGTATCTTCACCAGTTTTCCAATACTCTTTATGGCTCGACTGTCATAAATGAAAAATTTCTCCGGACAATGAAAATGCAAATACTTTGATGCAAGGGATCTCTTTTTTAGTCCAGTCATTTTACCGAAAGTATCCGTCAAAAACTTATGCGTGCTTAGAATCTCTTTAACATCATCTACTATATGTCCTGTACTCTCTTGTAATCTTGTAATCCGATCATCTAGCTCTGATCCAATCTCCAACATTTTCGAGGCAACAACATCGTAATAAAAGTCATCATTGTCATCTACTGCATTCTTTCGTCTCTCAATAGCTGCAGCATAACTTCTGCCAATGAGCCAAACCTTTCCCACAATGACATCTATTTCTTTATGCTTCGGTTCTTCTTTGCACATACGATAAAGAATACGGTTTCCATACTCCCAACGCGAATCGGATTGGCTTAGGTAATCGTTATAAAGATTTTCTGTTTCTTTTGTAACCACAATTTTTTCCTTTCCTCTTTTTTGCGACCTGAAATTTCAATATTGAAAATATTTCAGGATTCATATTTACATATAATATCATTTTCTATAAATAGACCTAATGCCATACTGCGCCTGTTTGTCTGTTTTATATTGTGATATAAACTCACGATCACTTTTCCATTTCTCAATTGCAACTTTCATATTATTCATATTTTTTCGTTGATTTATAAAAAAATCAAGATATCCTATTATATCTGTTCTTGTCAAAATCTCATTATCAACTAATAATGCAAGTATTTTTCTTCTTGTTGCCTCTGTTACTCTACTATTTTGTGATACATTATATCCATATTGCATTAATATTGACTCATGTGCAAGTTGCATCCCATTAGCAGAAACTCCATTTTTCAAATATGTCTTTTCATCACTAACTCTGCATGCCAATATTCCCTTACTTTTCAATTCCTCATATGTACTTTCCATTATAAAAAATATATCACATTTTTCACAATATCCAGCCGGAATTTTAGTCTGCTTAATCTCTCCCTTTTTATCCATAATCCCTACAAACGCATCAATATTTTGAAGTTTATGGTTGTTGCGCATACATTTGAAAGTTGACGATCTTACAACAAAATCCTTAACACTAATTGTATTTTTAATCTTAGGTTCCCGTCTAGGTAAGGGTACTGTACTCCATTTTATGTAATATTTTTTGGAAATAGTTTGTTCTCTTTTCTTCTTTCTTTGCAAATTTGCTTCTTTCCGCTTTTTTTGGCGTTCTTGTTGATCTATTTTTCTTTTTTCTTCAATACTAATAACATCCTTTATATTCTGCACCACCCAGATATTTTTATTTAATGCATAAATATCAAATTTCAAATAATATATATTGCATCTTTCACAATACTTAATGTAGAATATTTCAGCATTATTCTTTTTAGACGGATATTGAATTATTCTCTGTTCTAAAGAGCCTGCACAATATTCACAATTGTATTTGTTCGCATTTATATACACGAAACACTTACTTCCATTTTTGACCGTATGTGCTTCCATCTTGTATGCAATTTTTCTTTTCTGATCATTGTCTTTTATAATGTTAATATATCGTACGCCATCAAGTTTTACCCCGCTTAAATCTGAATATTCTATTATTGACGTGTACAAGCCCTGACATTCTGGACATCTCAATACTGGAACCGCTAATTCATTTAACTTTTCTTTTGCACGAGCACGTTTCTCTCTTATTAAATACAGTAAACACATATCTTCAGGGCAATGTAACGAATATATATTGTGATTCTTACTCGACATACGTTTTTCATTGACCGATTTTCTTTTTATACTATTGCAGGTTTCCTCATTTTTTATTTGATTTACTTCCCACAAATACTCATCTACAATTTCTTCACATCTTAAATTACGAAATGCCGGTATTGGAATATCCGCCGCTTCTTGCAATTTAATTGTTTTAGTTTCGAAAAATGTTTCTGCTCGTTCATCAATTAAATGCCGTTTAATTAAAGCCTTATAGATTTCGGGATATATCATAAATAACTCAACAAGCGATTTGTGCGGATATATTTTATTTTCAAATTCCCGTAATACATACCCTTTTAGGTCAAATTTCTTATCCCCCTGTTGTTCCATTGTTCCTCCTTAAATCAATTCTATCAAACCATTTTGCAAACACATCTCCAACGAATAATTAATCGTCTGTCCTACCTTTGGTCCTTTGCTAAACTGAATGCTAATATACTTTCCATCACACTTAGTTACAACTCCAGTTCCACCAGCTTTATGCTTAATCTTCTTACCGATATATCCTTTATAAACATCAATACCTGAGACAACAACCTCTGCCTCTGGATTGTCCTCTTCTTCCATCTTCTTTGCTGAATGCTTTGTATTTAAAGCTCCTTTATCCTTATATTCATCTGCTGCCTGCTTAAGAGCCATCAGTTCTCTAATTTCCGCAATATGCGTCTGTGTAAACCATATCGTTTCATTCCCAAATTTGACCTCAACCGGATTCATACTTTCAATTTCAACCTCAGACAGATTACCAATATTTTCCAAGAAATATCTCAAATTAAATTCGTCTGCTCTCATCTTCTTGTATTCATATGCACAATTCAGACAAAGGCAAAGATTCATAGGATCGAGTTCTACCTCCTGCGAATTAGCAATCTGACACATTTCCACATTTGGAAATGCCTCATGACACATCTGGCAAGCATATTTATAAGCTCTATCCACTTTATACATATTAGTAAGATAAGCGCGCACTTCGCTTACTGGCTTGCTTACTCTTATTTTTCTTACTCTGTATTCATACTTCGTCGGACTTGCAAAGCACAGAATCTCTGCGGCATGTTTACGAAGAGAATCCCAGTTCTTAACTTTTGATGAAGGGAACTCATATATATCCTCAGGAATCACTGATCTCTTTACACCACTATTCCCGGCACTGTTTCCGAAGTTTTCTTCCAAATCAATTACAGAAATGCCAAATCTTCTCTGAAGTTCAATTTCAAAATACTGTTTTTTCTGTTCCTCTGACAATTTATCGTAATCCTTTACCGCTTCCTCAAGATGGTCAACTTCGTTCTTCTTAAATCCTAAGATTTCATACAGCTTACAATCTGGAACAATCTCTCCGTACAACTGAGGATTCAAATCTCTTTTTGTAATCTCTGTCTGGGAAACCAAATCAAGAGACTCAGTGTATAACCACTTACCACTCCAATTCGATCCATAGTACAGATGCTTTGACCCATCTTTGCGCACTCTAGTAACAATTTCTGAAACAGCATTATTCAAGTTTGGGGTACTACCACCTATATAAACAGTTCCGGTAAGCTTATTAATATTATTCATTAAGAAACGGAATATAAAACTTGATTTTGCCATCGAATCGGATGATTTCGGATGGTTTGAAATATATTCCAATACTTCTGGCAAGCTTTCTAAAGTAAGTTTCCAACGGAACTCGCCATATGTTGTCCAATCCGGCTGACGACCCGAATTGCCAGTATAGTATTCACCCGTGATTTTTGAATCATTCTTTGCAATACTCTCACGCACACCAAGTAATTTAAGCTGATCTACAGAAATATCATCTATTTCATAGAAATCAACATCAACATAGGCATATGTATTTACATGATTAAAATACTGTTCTATGCTCATTCCGTCTGAGTTCACTGAAAAATACACAATTTCTCTCTGAGGATTCACATATACAGACTTTCCAGCTTTACGACACTTTACTGACAGATATTTTTTTATAAGATTATCAATCTCATCTTTATAATCCAGATTTTGGCGATATTTCATCAACTTTTTAATATCAGTAATATGCTGATCATCAGAGATGTTGACTCCGCCCTCATAACGACGTTTAAAATCTCTGATGAAGAATTCGTATTCATTAGGCTTTTGCAGTGCAAGAATTTCTGTAAAGAAATGCTTACACTGTTCAAAGATGTATTCGTCTACAAATGCGATATCGTCAGTATCGTCAATATTTTTTGATGGAAGGAATACATTTGGAAGGTATGATGCATTCTCATAGCCTCTCCACATAAAACTGTAGTCATTTGAACTTCCATCACTCTTACGATATGGCGCAACAAATCTTCCTGTTGATGTCTTTATAAACTCAGCAGTAAGCATGTTAGAACCACCTCGTTGCTTTGAAAAAGCTGCAGCAACAGAGTCATACATGTTATAAAGCCTAATCAGCCATTCATCATCCCTATGTATGAGAAATGTTCTATTTTCATTAAAGTTATTACGCAGATTCTCTGGACGAATAACTTCAATATCAAGAGTATCCGTCAAGAAATCATACAACATCTTATATGTCTTATTTGTCTCTGTTAAAAATGTAGGAAGCCAGTGATAATCTGTTCCGTCATCAATAAGCTCTGTAAGAAGCTCATCAGTAAAAAGCTCTGCAAAGTCAGAACCTCTGGCAATCTTTACACTTTCAGAAGAAGCATAACTACCATCCTTACAAAGAAGCAGATTCTCTTCCTGCATCATGTCCGTTGTTGCCTCAAACATGCCTTCAAAAAGAGGTGCGCTATAGAATACTTCCTCATTGATAGGAAGTATATTCAACAGACTAAAATCGAGCTTGCCTGCGTCTCTAAGTTCAATAACACTATCTCTAAGAAGTGCTGCTGTCTGCTTTGCCAGTTCAATATTGTCCTTGTCATCAGCCGGAACACTGCTTCGGTTAGGCGTAGTTCGATAAGGTCCCTGAACAATGAACTTAAGCTTACTCTCTGTTTCAGTCGGAAAATACACTGAAATGTATGGATACTTTGACGGCTTAAAATCATATTTACCATCTTCACTCACGTTAATAGTAAATGCAATATCAATAGTTCTTCCCACCTGAATATCTTTAACTGCTCTGGAGAATACAAGATAAGAAACAACCTCTTCCTTATCTTTCTTGCTGTCTGTTTCACCAATAGCAGAAACCAATGAACAATGATCATTTATCACAATCTTATCAAGCAAGTAAGTACCAGATCTTTTCAGCCCAGGTAATTCAATCTGATAATCAATTGACTGCAGATTTTTCATAAATAGCAAGGTTGTAATACCCAGATTTTGAAGACGTTTTGATAAGACATCATTTAATTTATCTACCGTCTCAAAACCGGAGAATGTAAGTCCAACGCTATAAGGGAATATGTATTTAGTGGTATAGCCCGCATCAACATCCTGATCTTCAATATCTACAGGATGTGTAAAGTCCAAAATTTCCACTGCAAATTGAGAATATCCTTTTGCAACATCCTCTTTTGTAGGATGACTAAATAATTGAACCTTTTCGCAGATTCCGAATACAGATTTAAAACCTACACCAAATTCACCAATCTGATTTAAGTCATTAATCTTGTCTGATTTTCCAATATCGCAAAGTCCCTGCAAATTTTCCATCGAGAATGGATGCCCATCGTGAAGAACAACTAATCTATCAGGGTACTGTAAAAATTTTATTTTTGATGCTCCTGCATCTTCTGCATTCTGTAATAACTCATACACAAAATGCGATTTATCAGTATACAATTGGATAATTCTCTCCAAGGCACGCCGAAGCATACCATCCTTATCCTGTCTTTGTAATACCTCACTAGCTATTCCCTTTATTGCCATGGTATTTTCCTCCCAATACGGATTTTTTCCTATACAACTTCCAGAATCCCGTTTGCTATCAAAGTAGTGTGAATATCTGTCTGTGCCACCTGTTGACGAACAAAATCCACCTTAGCCTCATAGTTCTCCTGAGCAGATTCTAACTCGCTGTTATACATTCTTCGAATGCTCTCACTAGTAGTATCCAAAATCTTTTGCTCTAATGATCTCTGACGGTTTCGGAAGTTATTTGTTAAGCTCTCAATTTTGAATGTTGATGTACTTTCAGCTTCTTTGACCTCAGCACTCTTTTCTTCCATCCAAAGTTTTACATGTTTCTTCTCCAATTCATCCCAATCAAATGACTGCATCTTTACAGCAGCGGCTCCACTCTGTGATTCACGAAGAATATCCGGAAGTTCTTCTGCAATAACATCATCATCACAAACAACAACCAATCTAAAGTGAGGATTTAATCCAACATAACTCCATGCATATACAGAGAAATGGTACGCACCTACCGGTAAATCATCATTTGCATACTGCAGTCTGATATAAGCCTGTTCATTTGACTCATAATACTTCGCTGCCTGCTTTGCAAGAGGATGCATAGCAGTGATGAAGAATGCGTCACGGTTCTTCTCAGCTGTCTCTGAATCAAATGTAATCGGATGCATAGGTGCCTTGCCTTTGAGATATACATCCCAGCTCTGTCTTACAGCATTACGACCTGCAGGAAGTTTTCTAAAATCTTCTCTTAAAATAGCCCTTGCTGTTGCTGATAACCTAAGCTGTTTAATATCTCCCTCTCCCACAAAGTAAGTTCCATGTCCCAGATGACCTTCCAAATACTGCTCAATCATTATCTGTAAGCTCTTCTGGTTCAACCAAGGATTCTCAGCATTATGTATTTCCTGACTGGTAGTATATTCTGATAAATCAAATCCAAAGAATTCTTTCTCTTCCTCTTCGAGACGATCCATCTCCTGAATCTTACGAACCTCATTATCAGCCATCTGCTCCAACTTGATTTTTCGTTCTTCCTCAGTAAGAGTTGAATCAACCACAATCTGATCAATCTGAGTTGCAATCTCACCAAGTATTTCTTCACATTCACCGATACTGCTTTCGAAAATACCAATTCTCATCAAACACCGATAATAAATATCCGCATCTACAGTTCCGTTTGTAATCACATTGTAAATGCTAACAGTTTCGCTCTTCTGTCCACGACGGTCAATACGGCCAATTCTCTGCTCGATTCTCATTGGGTTCCAAGGCAAGTCGTAGTTTATCATCATATCGCAAAACTGGTAGTCAAGACCTTCTGATCCAACCTCAGTGAAAAGCAGAATATCTAGTGCATCCGGATCTTCCTTTGGCAATTCAAATCTTGCACGTAAATCTTGACGGACTGAATCATTAACGCCGCCATCTATATGGTCTACTCTAAGCCCTGCTGCCAAAAGCTTTTTCTCCAGATAACTTAATGTAAATCTGAATGTACTAAAGATAATAATTTTATTATTCTCAACAGTCTGCTTCTCCAGAATTGCAGTCATCATCTGGTCAAACTTAGGATCTTCATCAGGAAGGTTATCTGCCATCTGCAATAGATTCTGTGCTAAATTTTCCAGTGCACCTGCTCCGGTTCCTGAGAATTCAAATCCAGGCATCTCACAATCCGGATCTTCATCGATCTGAACAAATCTTCTCTTAATAAGATCTCTGATATGAGGAGCCAAACCAAATATACAACTTGCAGCCTGTCTCTTGATTGTAGACATCATAAACGGAATGGATCTTACATCACCATGAAGCTGCATTAAGGCATTCTGTTCAAATCTCAAGAGTTCATCGTGTAAAGCTTGCTGTGCAGGTGTGAATTCCACTGCAAGAGTAAATGGCCTTCTTATACAGAAGTCCTGAATATCTTTTCTTCTAGTACGATTGAGCATAGAGTTAAAACTGTGAAGGCTCTCTGCATCCGAAATAAGCTTAACTCTTTCCTCTCTGGTAATCTTATCTTGTTGGAGAGTCTGAAGCATTGAAACATATGTCGGATTCGCAGCTACAACATTTTCTCCCCACTGTGTTTCCAGTACGCCTCTTAATTCTTCTATAGCCTGTTCCTGCCAATTCTCATCAGCTCTTCTAATTAAGCTTGATGCAGCAGAAATATGAGCATTCGGTCTTGCCATAAGATTGAATGTAGGCTTATCAATAACCACATCCGGACGTAAAACATTAAGCAGCGTAAACAGGTCATCATCACTTGTCTGCAAAGGTGTTGCAGTAAGCATTACAACAGCGTCTGCATGGTCGCAGAAATACTTTACGCACTTATACTCAAATGCCTTTTCCTTCTCCATACTTCCGTTACGAATATGGTGTGCCTCATCAATAATTACTAAATCAAAGTGCGGTGCTGGATCCAAATCCTTTAATCCGAGGAACTTACTCTTCTTACCAATATCGCCGTTATATGTACGGCTATCTAAAATAGAATATGGTACAATGGTCTTATTATATCTAACTGGCCATTCTCCATCTCTGTCTGTATCAGAAATCACCTGGCGAAGTTCTGGACCTGTCAATGGTGCAAAGTCCTCATCAAATCTCTTCATTTCAAGTTCCCACTTGCGCTCTGTAACAAGAGGCTTAGGGCAAATAATCATAACATTTTCGAGTTCACTTCTTGCTTGAAGCTCCTTGATGATAAGACCGGCTTCAATAGTCTTACCTACACCAACGCTATCGGCAATAAGAATTCGAGGTTCGTCTGCATGAATCAGTTTTAATGCCGGTCTAAACTGATACGGTACAAAATCAATTCTTGCAGAATTCAAAGAATAAAGATCACGACCAGATGGATTATTAATCTGATATGCAGTCAAATAGCTTCTAAAGGTATTAATATCAACCCAGTTATAGTTTACCTTCTCAACTACAGGAGCAATCTGTCCGGAATAGTATGTCTTAAAACTTCCGTCTACAAACACATCATACTTCTTAGTATCGCCAAGATCGGAAATAGACATAACAATGCCACGTACTGAAGGTTTACCGATAAGATATACCAAGCTCTTCTCGAAAATCTCACCCTCGTCTCCAGTTTCTACTATTGTTTCCTCTTCAGTTTCATTGTGAGCTAAGGCAGCAAAATCAACGGTTGAAGGAGATTTTACCTCTTCAATCATACGATCCACTTCGCTAACTAATTTGTCATCTGCTTCCATCTGTTCAAAGAACTGATGCAAGGTATCCAAATCAACAATTATCGTATCTTTACCAGGAAGAACCGCACTACAATGAGCCCAGTTATTACGCACACGCATCATATCTCTGATACATTCACGTTCCTTCGTCGGAAGATATGCAACTTCTCTCATCGTATACCAGGATTTATCAGCTATTCTAAGAAGGGCTGCTAAGTCAAAATCTGTAAGACAAGTAAAACCTTTTGCCTTAGCTGTCTCCCTCTGGTTATAGCTTAATTTATCAATAACGCTATCTTCCCACCAACCTGTAGATGTCTTTGGCAGAAGTTTTCCAAGCCACTCTGCCAGCATATATGTAGATGTATGAAGATAGCTATTCATCCTGCTTACAATTTGGTCGTTTTCCATCTTGAAGCCTCCAATCTAAACGCACTTACATAAAGAATCCATCTGTTTCAAAAATGTGATCCAATTCGTCGTTTGTCATAGCATGCAATACCTTATCCCTGACCGCACTTCTTGCCATATCCAAACGCTTAAATCTATCATGTCCAGCAGCATCCTTGCCCTTACGAATAAGCTGAATTCTGCCTACGCCAGGGTTCTGACGTGCATACTCAGCAAAGCCTTTTGCCTTACCAAGGTTATCAATTCTTGTAGGATCGTGAGGTTCCAGAATATCGATAACGAATTCTTCATCACCGTCCTTACGAATAATAATAAAATCAGGATATGCCGGTTTCTGCTCCCCACCCATTTCATAAGGGATACACAATGACCAAGGCTTTCTAGGCGGGTTTCTAAGCCAGCAAACATAATCTACCTGTGACTGCTCTTCTTCAAGAACTCCCGCTTCCCAGTTATTAAGATTAATTCTTGCTACACCGGAACCATCTACAAACAAATGATCAGTGTAATCTTTACCGTTCACTTCTCTTGGCTGAGTAATAGTCTCTGGCAATCTGAAATTATGCTTAGAAACAATATCTCCATCCGATACAATGGTGTTGTACTGTTTGATAAATCTTTCTTCGAGACCAACAATCTTACGACGGTAATCATCATTCATCTTATGGAAAGTTCTCTCCGCGTATGCCATAAGCCGACTTATACAATCATCATCGGAAGCATATAAAATTACATCTATTTTGAAAGCATTCGGGGCATCCGAATCATAGAAATATTTACCATATTTATTACCAACTCCTTCATTTCCGAGTTTGTTTTCTGCACGTCTGAATTGCCTGTCAATATCAGTATCTGTTGTAGACATGAAATGATAAAGAATATTATCATCCTTGACATTCTCACCAAAAGCATCAAATACCTGAGACTTCATTTCAAATTCCATAATATGATGTACCATTTCATCATACTTTCCGTCTCGCTTCAATCCCACTACGTACTCTCTTATCATTTTTACAATTTCTTCGAGCACATCGTCTGTAGCATCTAAATACTTTCCAGACTGAGTAAGCAAACGCGCAAGACTGTATAACGAATTCAGGTAATTGTTTATTCTTACCGTTCTAACATCATATGAAAGCAGACCAGAATCATTAATTGCCTTCATAATTGCTTCTCTATCCAATGAATTCTCTGGTTCTTCTGTATTTACATGAGTAGCCTGTGTAGCCGGAATCTGTTGAGTTCCTGTGCTTGTTGTAATAGAAGTAGGAGTTATCTGTGATACGGATGTAGGTGCCGCTCCAGTTTCTGAAGGCATATTTACTTGCTGAGAGTTAGTGTTGACAGCCTGTGTCTCTCCTTGTGATGCACTCTGTGTAGCTGTGCTTATGCCTGTTGTGTATGGTACCGAATTATCTCTTACCACATTAGCAGGTGTTGTTTCTCCACCTGTAGGATTATCAAACAATGACATCTGACCTGGTATGTTATGCTCAAGATGCTGTGGTGTAGCAGTTGTTGTTCTTGGCCTTACAGTAAGTGTTTCCATTACTCTTGATTCAATAGACTCACCGTAAATATCTGTAGGCAATTCTCCGCCTTCTGCGTTCTGCAATTCTTTTACAACATCGCTAACCGTATCCGCATTAAAATATGGCAAATATAAATGAACATCATTCAAGGTATCATCTACCTGTATATGCATCTGCATAGGTGTTCTGATCATTCTTCCAAGGAGTTGCGCAATATATGTCGCATCCGTTGCATGACGGAATGACATCATAGTCTCTGCACGAGGGCAATCCCATCCTGTTGATAAGCTTTCCTTAAAGAAAACAACTCTAATTTTCTTATCCTCGGCAATAGCTGAAGGTTCTACATAAGGCACATTAAGCCCGTTAATTGTCAGCGTTGAATTAGTCTGTCCAAATGTATGAACCACTTCTCCTTCATGGAACTTGATTCCACATCTTTGCTCAACCTTCGCCACGCAATCATCCAAATCTGTAGCTGAAATCTGCGAACCTATTCCATTCTGAACCTGAATAACCAAAATAGGATTTACATAGGCATAATGCTGCTCATAGCAGTACTGGTACCAATGATTCCACTTTTCTTTCCATTCATCAGCCGCCGCCTGAAGAACAGCCATATCTCTATTACCAGTATTTTCTTCCGGATAGGAAATAACGATTCTATCCTTCAATAATCCTGATGCTCTTACTTCGTCTGTGGTTACAACAACATACTGTGTTGTGGACGTAGTTCCTTGAACAAGTGCATTAAATCTTGCTGATGTTGCAGACATACCGATAACAACTGGCATAGCCTCAAGACCGTCATCAGAGCTTCCCTTAAGAAATTTCTGCATGATGGTAGTTGCCCGACCTGCAGCTTGCCCCTGCATTCCTCGATGAGCTTCATCAATGATGACGTATAGATGATCGCTCTTATCTTTTGCTGTGTTTGATAAAGTTTCCCAAATAGTATACTGACGAGTATCACTATGCTTGGTAAGATTAGAACTCTTACCAAGTTTTTGTGTATTTAAGAAATAAATATGTCCATCATCAAAATATTCTTGGTCAAAAGAATCTTCCGATACAGTTATACACTGTCCAATTCTGATTTTATCTGCTTTTAAGTCAATCTTAAATTTTGATTGCTCATTCAACTGTGGGGAGTCTGACAACCAAATAACAATTGCTTCTGGCTGTTCTGGATAATCAACATCACCATAAAAAACATTCTCTATTAATGATGCCATAATAATTGTTTTTCCAGCACCAGTTGGTGCAGTAAATGAAACAACTTGATTTGAATGTGTCCTCTGATATCCGCCTATAGCCTCACCTATTTTTAATCTAAGATCAGTCATTGCTCTCTTTTGAAAAGGAAATAATTCTGCTTTCATCTCTTACCTCCCAGCATTGATTCTGAAATTATCCAAATAGTCTCTGTATAACTGATATGTATGCTTATTAGCAAAACCTTTTATCATCTCTCTATAACCAACTTCTGAGTCAGTTATAAAGAATACAGTTTCAATTTCCGGATAATCATATAGAGTCTTTTCAAATTCCATAAAATAGCGCTCATTTATTAATATTGCCATCCTATTTTCTGGCAAAATAAGCATATTTTCCTTATCATTCAAAGAAGGGCAAGGACCATATGCACCTGCTTTTAACCAAAGAACTGGCAATAATTCATAAAGTTGTTTTCCTAACGCTACAGCTGTCTTGTCCAGGAAACTCAGTTTGAAGAAAGCTGCATTCGTTGCGAACCCCTCTGACATTGAAAATTCTTCCGTAAATTTATATTCTCCATCAATTGGCTTACCAATTGTATTGATTCCTGTAATCGCAGACTTAATTCTTGGCCATGTAAGATATTCAGCAATTCCCCACTTATTCCATTCTTCATCTGAAGGATTTAACCCTTTCTTCTTAAGTTTTTCTTTTTCTCTTTCTCCCACCTCGTTATTTGTTACTGAAATAGATTGTCTATGACCATTGTCCAAATGATTCAACAACATAACTGCATTAGCAGTTGTTCCTGACCCTGCAAAGAAATCTAATACCAATGCATTAGGTTTTTCAGAGATAAAAAATCTTATAGCATCCTCTACCGCATATAATGATTTTGGGAACGGAAATACTCGATCCGGCATTAATCTTTCTAATAACTTTGTTCCATATTCTGTTGCATCATGACTTCTTATTCGCCACTGTGTTCCAGGCACAAATTCAGGTTCGTAATCATCTGTATCAAAAATAACAGAGCCATCTTCATTATGACCAATTATAGGAAGCTCACCATCAAGTATTTTCTTTTGCATCCCTGATGGAAGATATGAAATACTAAAACCTGATTTTGTAAATCCACCAAGTTTAACAAATCCTCCTTCATATGCTTGCATTAATGATTCTTGCGTCAAATGCCAAATAGCTTCTTTCCCTTTTGAATTAATCGGAAAAACTACTCTTTCTCCTGGCTTAGGCTTAATTGTACGATAATCGACATCTGGTGGCAAAGAATCACCTACACGTAATATTTTATTCCCCTCTTCATTAACAAATATAGGATAAAACATTGTTGGCGTTTTGCTTCTACTTACATTTGCTGCTGTTCTTACAAATGTTACCCATCTATATCTATTTCTTTTGGTATTATCTGCATTTCCTATAAGCCAATCATTGCTCAACTTCAAAGGCTTGGGCTCTGCATCACCAATCAAGACAAAATAAATATATTCATCCGTTCTAGGTAAAACTTTTCTTTGCATAGTTCCCTTAGGATTAATTACAGCACTTATCATCTGTATCCTGGCTTCTGGAAACATTTCTTCCAACAGGCATCCAAGATGTAAGTATTCTTTATCGTCTATGGTAACAATAAGGACTGAATCCATAGGATTAAGCAATTTTTTTGCTAATTCCAATCGTTTTTTTATAAAAGAAAGCCATTTACTATGTCGATAAGCATCCGTTCCATCTACATAATCATTGTTATATTTCCAATCTTTCGCTCCTGTGTTATATGGCGGATCTATGTATATACAATCAACTTTACCCGCATACAGATATTCCAACAATTGAAGGGCATGATAATTATCAGCCTCAATTAATGTATGCCATAGTTCACTATCTGGTGCATTTTCAACACTATCGATTGGTTTCAAATACGGATATATCGGCTCACCAAACTGAGCAACGGCAATTAACCCATCAATAGGAATCTCTTCTACAGCCTGTGTGGTTTTATTTATACAAGTAGCAATATTGCCCTGAATATTAAGTACATCATACACCTCGTTAATCGAATCTGTTTTTTTAGCGACAGAACTTCCCCTTTTTATTTCCACATCATATAAAGGTGTACACTCTGGGAGATGCTCCTCGAATACTAGTCCAAACTTCTTTGTCTTAGACAACTTGTCAATTTCTTTTTCTATTCTCTCTCTTAATGCCTGGTCTTACACCTGCGCAAGCAAATCATGTATTGCAGCCATCTGATTTCCTCCTTAGATTTACAAATATGTCTACTTCAGGACTCTACCATTCTATCATACATACTGTCTCAAAAACCGGACTTATTCCGGAGTAATTGTCTTATCTTTAATATGGTAAGCTATATGCCGTTCTTCACAGAACTCAATTACTGTTTTAGCACACTGATTGTAAAACTTCTTATGTTGCATATATGCACTTATTTCTCTGCTGTAATTAGTTCTTCCGAAAATAATCTTATCTACGAAACTTACCGCTTCTAACAGTTCCATCAAATCTTGTTCAATAAGATTTGGTGTGGGATACGGTTCTATACTTACCCACGTCTTGCATCCGTGATCGTGTAGCCACCGTAGTGCATCGAGTCTTTCACGTGATGGCGCCGCTCCTGGTTCCATCCGCCATCTATAATCTTCATCCAACGAAATTAGTGTTATCCCATATTCATTATCCTTTGAGCATCTGATTAGTTCCTGTGGAAGTATACCTTTCGTAAGCGCCGTACACTTTATTCCTGCAGCATTCAACTTCTTAATCGAAGCTATGGCCATCTGCTCTATCTCAGGATATCCATACATAAACGGATCTGTAGTAAAACACAACTGAACTGATTCAATCTTGTCTTTTAACCTTGGAATTTCCTTTTCAAGTAATTCCAAGGTATTGGCTACCAGGTGTGGTTTTAACCATTCCTCATATGTTTTTACTTGCCCAAACCTTTTCTTTAGTGAGAAGGCATAACAGGGATACTTGCATCCATGAGCACACCCTTGGACGAAGTTAATTGTATAATCGCCATACTCCACACCTGTTTTGTAAAGCATTGATTTTCTTTGTATATAACCTTCTACTTCTGACATATTGATTAGCTCCTATCTGAAAAAGTTATTGTTTCTCTATGAATAATTGCATCATAGTAGTCACTTAATGCATGGTAAGTTTTTCTGCTATAATCTCGAACCGGAAATACTGGATGTTCAAATAAATAATCTGATACTTCTTGCTTTGGGACATCTTTTCTACCCTTAAATTTCTTCTGCAAATAATATGCGATATCCCTTACTGTGTAACAAGAATCATCTGTTTCATGACTACATTCAGCTTCGCCTGTAATAAAATTAAAAGTCATCTGTTCGTATTCACTACCATTGTTTGTGTGCTTTCCTGATGATTGATCATCAAATACTTTCCACGCAGTTGACTTAAATAAATCAAAACCCGTTGGATGCCCTGTACAATGTATAAGATTATATACAACCGAATTATGTTTATTAAAAAAGGGAAATGATGCAATATAATATCTATTTTTCCTTCCACTCAAATCTTTGATTATACCTTGAATTTTCTTTTCAAACGCATCTCTATTGCTCCCAAACGATATTAACTCTTCTATGTTTGTCTGATATGTCTCCTCATACTTCTCAATAACTTCCGGCCTCTTAGCCATTTTTGCCGCCCTCACAGTATCGGACACCATATGATTAATAATTACTTCACCCCAGTTCCTTAAAAACGGCATTAATGCATCCCATTCTATGTGTGCATCATACGGATCGTATACCAACAGGAAGTGCATATCCTTAAACATCGTTGAAAATTGGCTTCCAATTTTTCTAAGAAGTAGATTGGCATCCATTGCTTCTGTATGGATTTGGAAATTACTTGTTTGTGCTGGCAACCTCGTATTCAATAAATCTATTTTATTCTGGTCCAAATCGTTAAAATACAAGTATGCTTTCTTATCCGGATAACGCGTCATTGCTTCAGCAATAATTTTCGATACCCTTAATGGTGTTCCTTCGATTTCCTCGCCTTTTTCATTTTCTTTTTTATACACACCACTATTAGACATACAATCAATATAAACAATTCCTTTGCACGCCTTATTTAGCATAAGTATATTTATCCAAACCTTCACATACTCAGAAATTAATTCAAACTTCTTGATGCTATGCGGAGGTGCTACACTAATCACATCATTTTTCTTTGAGCTTGCCATATTTACCCCTCTACTATTCTTCATTGTCTACTAGTATCAAATCAGTAATATCTCCTATGTCACATTCCAAGTTTTTGCATATCTCTCCTAAAACTTATAAAACTACAATTAGAGACATTGTGCTATATATTTCAACCCAACCTAAAAATCATAATCATCCGAATCCAGCACCGCGTCTTCCAACTCTTCCAGTCTCTCATCCTCGTCCATTTTCTCCAGTTCATCGGTGTCAAGTCCAGCCACCACAAAATCAAACTCCAGGTCATCCTTCTTCTGAATCATCCACTTCATCATGATTTCCAAACACTACATCATCCATTACTGAATACTCGTATGCATTCATTTTACCATCACCATCGAAATCAAAACCTTTATCATAAAATCTTCCATCTGAACCTAGCATACACATCATCCTCCCATTCATTTATTTGCTAATTTATTTAGCCGCTAAACCATCATTTACCCTCCCCCTAATAAGAGATACTAAAATGTTTCCCTACCAGTCCCCTTCATCTCCATCCTCGATATCATCCTCAATCGCATCATCCACGCCATCTGCATAATCATCGTCTCGGTCATACCGATTCTGATCATAATCACCATCCATGTAGACATCATCGTAACCACTATAGTAAGAATCATACGAATGGCTGCTGTTATACTTGCTGCTCGAACTGCTTGGCTTGTAACTATTCGTAGATGACGCGCTTGAATTCGAGCTGCTTGGCTTGTAACTGCTCGTAGAGGATGAACTTGAATTCAAACTGCTACTGGAACTATTTGATGTGGAACTGTTGCTTGTCATATTGCTTGATGTGGTATTGTCGTATGAACTGTCTAGTACATGCGTAGCCTTTAGACGTTTTTCATATGTATCATGCTTATCACAGTAATCCCCCTCATGCTCTACCTTCTGGATACATCCTGCAAATGCACACCATGCATCATCCTTCTTTTTACCCGTCAAAGCATAGCAGATTCCAAGTATCGCTATCAGACCGATTATCAACAATACTACCTGACCAGTGGTTAAATGCCTGTACTTCATAATGATTACCTCCGCGAATCTTACGACTAAATGCTTTTTGTTTCTGTTTCTTTGTATCTCCATCCTACACAAAGCAACTGTCATAAATCAGTACTTGCACTATGAACATTCAAGTTTTTTCGACAAAAATATAGTTTTATTTTACACCAAAACAACAAAAAGTGGTAGCCCTATGTTCAGAACTAGAGCCACCACTCTTTCAGGTATTATCTTCCCTCTGCACAGAATTCTCCCATTCTTTTTAATAAATTTCCTCACCAGTTCCCTTCGTCTCCATCCAATCTAATTACTTTCCTTAAGCCAACTGGTCAAATAATTTTTATTGCATATATTTCACCTTACGAAACGCCCGCTTCCTTCCGCATATCCCGCATGTATAATTCCGGTAATACTTCGTAAATTCGCACTGTTTTTTTCTTTTTATAATCTGTCCACAATTCTCGCATACGAAACAATATTTATAATCAAGTCTCTTAGAGGCGGTGTAATTCTCCACGCCCTTCTCCTCGCCGGAGGTGATTCGCTTTATGTGATATCCATATTTCTTATTCATGATATTCGCATATATGAGCCACAATCCGGTATGTCCCTTACAACCTTTGCAGGTATGTAGGATCTCGTGGATCATAGTTTCCTTGCATGCTTGTTCGGATATACGTTCATCCTCGATCAGCCTGGCCGCAATCTGTATAATGCATGTTCCATCTGGATTTTTCGTGCACATTCCCCATCTTGTTTTTGCGCGACGGTTTATAACCCATGAGACAATATTTCCCGGCTCGATACCTGCGCCAAGAACTTCATCTATACATACTTTCTGCAGCATCTCAAAATTCTTCATATATACATCCTTTATTTCGTCGTTACACCATCTTTTGCGTTTCCGTTCCTGATATAAGAAATTCCCGGATATTACCCTTACCAGTCCCCTTCGTCTCCATCCTCGATATCATCCTCGATGGCATCATCCACACCGGTTGCATAATCGTCATCCCGGTCGTACCGGTCCTGATCATAATCGCCATCCATGTAGACATCATCGTAGCCGCTATCATAAGAATCATGCGAATGGCTGCTGTTATATTTGCTACTCGAACTGCTTGGCTTGTAGCTGCTAGACGATGAACCGGAATTCGAACTGCTGCCCGAACTATTTGATGTGGAACCGCTGCTTGTCGTACTACTGGTTGTAGAATGACTGTGCGAACTGCTTGTTCCATATGTAGCCTTTCTGCGCTTTCCGGGTGTGTTGTGCTGATAGCAGTAACCGCCCTCCGTCGATACTGTGTTATCGCATCCTGCAAATGCACACTTCGGATCTTCTTTTTCGGTCAAAGATACGAAGAATCCGATTATTGCGAACACTATGATAACTCCAAGTATTGCATAACCTGCTGATTTCTGATTGTTATTTCCGCTCATAATGATAACCTCCGTGAATCTTACGACTCCATGCTTCTTATTTCCGTTTCTCTGTATCTCCATCTTACAAAAAGCAACTGTCATAAATAAGTACTTGCATTATGAACATTCAAGTATTATCTTCTATTTTTGTAACATAAAGTTATATCACAACCCCGTTGCAATGATCTACTTCATGCTGGATAATCTGCGCCACCCAGCCGGAATATTTCCCATGCTGCCTCTTGAAATGCTGGTCGAGGTAATCGACTTCTATCTCCTGATATCTCGTACATGGGCGTGTCCCGTCGAGCGACAGACATCCCTCTTCCACCTGATACGCGCCCGTTTTCTTCGTGATAACCGGATTCACCATCGCGAATTGGAACGGTCCGCTTGCCACGACGATGATATTCTTCTTTACGCCGATCATATTGGCCGCCATGCCGACGCAATGGTCCAGATTCGCCCGGAGTGTATCCAGCAAATCTGTTATAACCTGTTTATCTGCTTCCGTTGCATCCACCGATTTCTGTGCCAGGAACAGTGGATCCCGCATAATTTTCTTTACCATATTTGATCCTTTCAACTCTATTACGCATACAAAATTATTAGTCCCATGTCTCTCTTACAAGTACATTTCCTGCAGTCGCTTAATCTCTGATTTCATCATATCTACCGTGCGCTCGGGAGCCACGATCTTCACTCCCGGAATTGCCATGATCCAGCTAAGGAACAATTTACTGACAGATACCCGTACCCGGACTGTAAAATGCTCTGCGTCGGTCTTCATGAGCGGAATATCGGTTCCGAAACGGTCAATGATCACATTTGCGGCATGGTTCTCACACAGAAGCGTTACTGTTTCCAGATTGCCATCAAACATACCGAAAAGCCTGTTCGTGTACTCCGACATCTGCATTTTCGAGAATTCCTCTTTTCCTTCCCGCTCCTCATAGACCACGGATACATCTGCCATCTTATCGACGCGGAAATGTTTGATCTTGTATTCTCTATTGTCATATCCTACCAGATAGTATTTCTCGTCATCCCAGCACAGCGCCCACGGGCTGACACTATAGTAAACCCCGCCATGCTTCAATTCCATCTTCTTATCTGCCGTCCATGTGAAATATTGGAATTTGATCTGGCTCTCCTCATTTAACGCCTCGTGAATCTTATCCACGCTGTAATAGATGCGTTCGTTCATCGTCTTCACGCGTCCATTTACATTGACCTGACGTGCCAGCTTCTTCGCCTCGTATTTGCTTGCGTAGCTCTCGAGCTTCGCGATCAGCTCGTCGGATTTCTTCTCTGTGATGAATCTGGAGGACTGCACCGCATCTACGAGAAGCTTCAGCTCGACAAGCTGGAATTGCCGACTTGCAACCTTATAATGGTAGGTCTTGCCATATTGCATGCCTATGATATCCAGACCAAACGTGCGCAGATTCTCGATGTCACTGTACAGGCTCTTCCGCTCTGCTGTGACATTGTATGCTTTCAGTTTCTCAACGATTTCGTTCAGTGTCAGGTCATGATCTTCGTCTGTCTCTTCGAGCAGAATCTTCATCAGATACATGATTTTTAGTTTCTGGTTGAGTCTTGGTCCCCGGACAATCTTCTTTTTTTCCTGATTTTCTGTTTTCTGTTCTGATGTGTTATCCATCGTGTTATCCCCTTCTTATAGTATAATCTATGACTCTTCCAAGCCGTTACCTGCATCAGCTTTGCGTTTATCTTATTTTACACTAAAATAGCAAAAAGTGATAGCTAGGAATTCAGATCAGCTTCTATCTCTCCCCACTTGACAAATATCCTCCCACCCGCTAGAATACAGAAAGTGTTCGGAATCTCCCCGGACACGCAATCACATACCAAAACCCTTTACGGGAGTGGATTTTTTAAGAGAATTCTTTTTTCGCCACACAGTATATTCGCTGTGTGGCTTTTTTATACAAGCCAATCCTTCTTGCCCTGCCCGGCAGACGGGTTTGCTCTGCCCGCAGGCAGGATGATATACACAACAATTACGCAGGAGTGAAAAATATGAACCAGAATTTTATGAAAGAAAAACCGATTTTACCGTTGGTTATCTCGATGTCTTTGCCGATGGTTATTTCCATGGCGATCAATTCCCTATATAACATCGTCGACAGTTATTTTGTGGCGAAGATCAGCGAGGATGCCATGACTGCAATCTCGCTCGTATATCCACTGCAGAATCTGATGACTGCGCTTGCGGTTGGATTCGGTATCGCGATGAATGCAAGAATTGCATTTTGTCTTGGTGCGAAGGATCAGGAGAAAGCGGACGAGGCAGCGGTCACAGGCATGTTCTTAAGTGTGATCCATGGAATCATACTGATGATTGCCTGTATGGCTGGTATGCCGCATTTTCTGAGACTTTATACGAAGGATGAAGCAATCATCGAGATGGGACTTACCTACGCCAACCGCGTATTCGTGTTCTCGGTCATCATTATGCTTGGAATCTCGCTGGAGAAGATCTTCCAGTCAGTCGGCAGAATGAAGGTTTCCATGTTCAGTATGATGTGCGGTTTTATCTCCAACATCGTACTCGATCCGCTGATGATCTTCGGCATCGGACCATTTCCGAAGATGGGGATGGCGGGAGCCGCTTACGCAACCGGAATCGGACAGACGATCACATTACTTGTCTATGTGCTATTCTGCATCTTCCGTCCGTTGCCGCTGTCCTTCAAGCGTAAGAACCTGTCGTTTAACAAGGCATTGCTTGGGAATCTGTACGCCGTCGGCATTCCGGCTTCCCTGAACATGGCGCTGCCGTCGCTCATGATCTCCTGTCTGAACGGTATCCTGACGGCATTTTCGGAGAAATACGTCCTCGTGCTTGGGGCTTATTATAAGTTGCAGACATTTATTTACCTGTCCGCAAATGGAATTATCCAGGGTATCCGCCCGATCATCAGCTTCAACTATGGTGCCGGTGAGAAGAAACGTGTCCGGCAGATCTTCCGGACTACACTCTGTCTGACCGCCGGTGTGATGGCGGTCGGTGTGCTGCTCTCCCTGCTCATACCGGGACAGATGATCGGACTTTTCACCGACAATGAAACAACGGTTGAGATCGGTGTCAAGGCTCTCAAGATTATATGTATCGGATTTATCATCTCAGCAGTTTCGGTCACCTGTTGTGGCGCACTTGAAGCCCTGCAAAAGGGAATGGCGTCCCTGCTGATCTCGCTGTCGCGGTATGCCGTTGTCATGATACCTGCTGCCTTTGTTCTAAGCCGTGTCCTTGGTGTCAACGGCGTCTTCTGGGCATTCCCGGTCACAGAGACCATCTCCGCGGTTGCAGCGTATGTGATTTACCGCCTAATAAAATTGTAACCGGTGTTCCACCAGCGTATCGCCCACATACACAAGCCGCAGTGTGAAAAACCTTGGATCGTCTGACAGGATCTGCTTCAGGAATATGGCGTCTCCGCTCCAGGTCGGAAGCTCCGGCACCTGTGTTTTATCCACCCAGACCAGATCCCCCTCATTGCAGGTGATCAGCTCTCCGGTAAATCCGTCTGCCGTGAACAGGCACATCAGCTCTGGCTCACACTCGTTGCTGATAAATGTAATCAGCCCGCGGAACCGGTACGACGTAAGTGTCAGCCCTGTCTCTTCCTTTACTTCACGAAGCAAACATTCTTCCGGTCCTTCGCCCTCTTCGGCATGTCCGCCGACACCGATCCATTTATCCTTATTGATATCTTTCTTTTTCTTCGTCCGATGCAGCATGAGGTATTTTCCATCCTGCTCGATATAACATAATGTTGTCATTCTCATAGTGATTCCACCCCACGTTTCAACCGCTCCATACCGTCTTTCAGCAGTGCTCTTGGACAGGCGATATTGAGCCGCAGGAATCGGTCTCCATCCCCGGAGAATCCACTTCCGGCAGACAGGAACAATCCCGTCTTCTTGCGGATGCGGTGTGCGATCTCGCGCGAACTTCCCGGAAGATCCTTGCAGTAGATCCATAACAGGTAGGTTGCCTCCGAAGGAAGAATCTCCAATTCCGGTATCTGTTCCTTCACATACTGAACTGCATATTGCTTGTTCTCGTAGATATAGGCACGGAGCGCATCTAGCCAGGCTGCGCCCTTGGTAAATGCCGCGATTGCAGCGTCAACCGCAAATGCATTCGGCTCTGCGACTTCATCAGTGTTGATTCCACGCCATACCTTATGACGAATCACTGGATTTGGTACAGAGATGGCTGCTGTCTGCAAGCCTGCGAGATTGAATGTCTTCGTCGGAGCAATACAAGTAATACTGTTGTCCCGACAGACATCGGACACCGATGCAAACGGAATATATCCACGTCCCGGATCGGTCAGATCACAGTGAATCTCATCTGAAAGCACGATTACATGATGCTTCGCGCACAAAGCACCAATTCGTTCCAGTGTTGCTTTGTCCCAGATCTTTCCAATCGGATTGTGTGGATTACATAAAATCATCAACGTCGTCTGCGGATCTGCGAGTTTCTTTTCCAAGTCTTCAAAATCAATATGATATGCATTTCCGTCGAATACAAGCGGACTTTCCAACACTTGTCTGCCATTATTCAGAATCGAGTTAAAGAATATATTATACACCGGTGTCTGCACCAGCACCTTCTCGGCTGGTGTTGTCAGCTTCCGCACGATTGACGAAATCGCCGGTACAACACCGGTACAAAACATCAGCCAGTCCTTCTCCATTGTAAAATCATGGCGTATCTTCCACCAGTCGATATACGCCTGATACCATGCATCCGGAATCTCTGTATAGCCGAAACAACCATGCTGCGCACGCTTGCTGATTGCTTCCATAATTGCAGGCGCTGTCTCGAAATCCATATCCGCTACCCACATCGGAAGCTCGCCTTCTGCCACGTTCCATTTCATGGAATTCGTATTGGAACGATCTACTATTTTATCAAAATCATATGCCATAATATCTTCTCCATCTGCAATATTCATATCATTTGTCACCTCGCGATAGTGTGATGACCTACGTACACATCAACCTGCTTCATTATAGCCTTAATCTTACTTCGGAGCATGATCCCTCGTCTCTTTGATCTCTTTACAGATAATCTCTGTATCCGCAGGGTTCACCCGCTCCGGCTCCATGATGAGCGTTCCGATGGAATCTGCCCGTATCACACCGGACGTCGGATTGATTACGCTGTCGATACCGCCCTGTATCTCCACATCGACGGTCGAATACTCAAACGCAAGCGTTGTATTGACGAGCTTGCAGTTCTTCATCACAAGATTCTCAATATAACACATGCCCTGCAGGCTCTCGATCGTACAGTTAATCAGTGTCAGATTCTTCGAATTCCAGCCCAGATATTCGCCGGAAATCACCGAATCATAGACAGTCACATTCTCACTGTTCCAGAATGCATCCTTCGAGAGCAGCTTCGCATTGTGGATCTCCACATTTTTTGCTCCATCGAACGAATAATTTCCCGCAAGCTGGAAGTCCTGAATCTTCATGTTCTCGCAGTCCATCGCGAAATAATCGCCCTTTGCCATCACGTGATCGAGTGTCACATCTGTACAGTGCCACAATGTCTCTAAAGCATTTGGAAGGGCAACCTCTTTAAGCGTCAGTCTGCGACAGCGCCGGAAATTCTTCGGTGCCTCGATCAGCGCGCGCTCGACCGTCATATCATCGGTGTACCAGACACCGGCACGCGCCATTTCCGCCCATGTGCCGTCTTTCACCGCAATATTCTTACTGTACCAGAGCGGATATTTCCACTGGAAAATGCTCCCTTCCAACGAAATATCACGGCTCTCCTTAAGCGGGGATTCTCCTTCCCCGAAAATCGTATCTTGAATGGACAGATGCTCCGCACCAAACAATGGGCGTTCGCCCTCGAAATATGTCTGTCTGATCTGCTTTTCCATCTTGTTTCATCTCCTGTATCAATAATTGTTCTCTTACGTTATACCACCTACACCTACCTTTAGGTCAAGAGCAAATTAACAATTCTCATTTCTTTTATTGACAATATAGATTCCCACACAGACAAGTGCAAGCGAAATTATGCTCAGTACACCAAATGCCTGCTCCCGCTCATCCAACAGCCATGCGGATAAGATCACACCGAACACCGGATTCATGAATCCGAACACTGCCACCTTCGATACCGGATTGTATTTTAAGAGCAGTCCCCACAGCGAGTAGGCAACGGCGGACACAAACGCCAGATACACAAGAATTCCGATAGCGGATGCTGATACCGCACCCATCCGTCCGCCAAGCAGCAGGCCACACAGGATCAAAATAATGCCACCCACGATGAACTGATAGCCGGAAAGCATCACCGGATTATGCTTTGCAGAATATCGCTTCAGGAACACGGATGAAAATGCGTAGGCAATCGTCGATAACAGGATAAAGCCCTCTCCATTTGCCTGCATATGGAAGTCTACGCCATTTAAGTTAATCAGCACGACGCCCGCAAATCCGATCAGACAGCCGATCATCTGTCTGGCATGGATCGTCTCCTGCCGGAACAGACACCCCGATACAAGGATTGCGACAAACACATTGACTGCCTCTATGATCGACGCCTTCACGCCGCTTGTATGTGCCAGTCCGATATAGAAGAACATATACTGTGCGACTGTCTGCAGAAGCGACAACCACAGAATCTTCCCTGCCGCGCCCTGCTCCGGTTTCAGAAACCGCCGCTCAAGCATACTTCCGAGCACGATTGCCAGTATGCCCGCAAGCAAAAAACGCATACCCGCAAATAAAATTTGCGATGCCGTATCCAGAGAATTGATCTCCCACAGCTTATAACCGATCTTGATACACGGAAATGCGCTTCCCCACAGGAAGCAGCACAGCATCGCACCAAGCCATACTACAACCGGTTTCTGCATCCATTCTGTTTTTTCTTGTTCGTTCTTCATCGTCTACTCTCCATTTTATCCCTGAATGTCAATGTCCTATATCATCAACGATTCCATATTATATATCATAGTTAAAAAAATGCCAACCAAAATAAGTTTCCACCAAATCCCAGCCGGCAAGCCTTGATGAATCCTAACCGGATTGGTATAATAACGATATGAGTAACGTAGCAGTCATAGCAGAATTTCATCCATATCACAACGGACATCACTATCTCTTCGAGGAAGCGATGTCTCTTTCGCATGCCGATCACGCGGTCACGCTCATGAGCGGGAATTTCCTACAGCGTGGCAGTATCGCTCTGTGGGACAAATACACGCGCGCAGAAATGGCAGTTGCAGATGGATTCGACCTTAGTTTAGAGCTTCCATTTGTGTATGCGACCGGAAGCGCCAGAGATTTTGCGGATGGTGCTGTCGCAATCTTAAGTAAGCTTCACGCGATCGACTATCTGGCTTTCGGCGTCGAGCAGGCAGAACCGGAAATGTTTGATGAGATTGCAGAGATTCTGGTTGAGGAACCAGAGAATTATCAGCTTGCGTTAAAGCAGGCATTAAAAAACGGTGCTTCCTATCCAAAAGCTAGGCAAATGGCGATTGCCACGATCTGCGGGGATTCGGCAGCAGCCCTTCTGGAAACACCAAATAATACGCTCGCGCTCTCGTATCTGTGTGCGATCCGAAAGCTGAACGCGCATATCAAACCAATCTTTATCAAACGGATCTCGAACGACTATCATGACACCGATCTGCAGGCACAGATCAGCTCCGCAACAGCCATCCGGACAGCCCTTACCGAAGGAACGGACGTTTCAGCACTTGCCTCACAGGTGCCACCGGCAACCTATTTGCGCATGGAGACACCCGACCACACCTATCTGTCGGATGCGATGCTGACACCATTTGTTCAGGCATGCAGGCTGCGGGAACCGGATCTCTCGGATATCTGTGATATGTCCCCTGCGCTTGCGGATAAACTGCAGCATGCCCCATATCCAATCGACTATGAAGTGCTTGTCGAACAGTTAAAGACAAAGGATATCACAAGAAGCCGGATTGCCCGTGCACTCCTGCATCTGCTGCTTGGGTATACCGAGTCCGACCGGCAGAAGTTTATCGATTCCGGCTATGCATGTTATGCAAATATACTGGCGCTGAAAAAGGAATCCAGCAGCTTGATCCGGCAGCTACATGAATCATCTAAGATTCCAGTCATCACGAAGAAAGCTGATTTTGACACTATACTTTCCGCATATCCTGCCATTGACACAGAACTCGCACGCACCATGTGGCAATACGATCTACGTGCAACTGAACTTTACAACTGCATCTACTATAATCATTACGGCATCACACGTCCGAATGATTATACAAGAAAACTCCCGGTTCTATAACACCTTCCACGTTCATACATTTTATTATGGAAGATATGGGAGTTTTTCTATGCTATTTTGTCTGATTATTTTTCTTCTGACACTCATCGGGGAAAATCAGGTCGTAGTCACCGGGGCACGTGCCGGACTTATGCTCTGGTTTCACGATGTCCTGCCCCTGCTTCTTCCCTTTATGCTCTTATCAAACCTCTTCGTCCTCAAAATCCGCACCAAAAAAACAGGCGCCGCCTATGCGATTCCTGTCTTATTCCTGCTCGGACTTCTATGTGGCTATCCGCTCGGTGCAAAGATGGCTTCCGACTTCACGAAGGAAGGCTATATCAAGCCATCCACCGCCACGATACTGCTCCCTCTGTGTAATAACATCAGTCCAATGTTTCTGTCCGGCTATATCGGTCACACTGTGCTGCAGGATCGGTTTCCGTTCTGGTTTCTGCTTGTAGTTCTCTATGTGCCGTATGTGCTTGTCACATCCATCGTATTTCTTGTTTTTCATGTGATCAAGAAAGATAAATATGCATCCGCATTCTCCAAACTGCATCCTGCATCCAAAGAAGCTGCCATTACCAGTCATTTATCACCCCCATCTGTACATACCTCTAAATATCCCCAGAAAGGTGTATCTCAGCAAGCCATATCCATGCAGACAAACGATCTGCTGTTACAATCCGTCATTCAGATCACCTATGTCGGTCTGTACATCATGATCTGTTCCATCCTGTTTGCACTTGTCTGCGCCATCCCGGACCTGCCACAGGATGTATCGACCGTCCTGTGCGGCATACTCGAGATCACTCAGGGAAGCACCGTGCTTGCCGCAAGTGCATTTCCCCTTGCAAGCAAAACAGCCCTGATTCTTGCGTGTACCTCGTTTGGCGGCATCTCTGCCTTTCTCCAAACCTTACAGGTCACGAAACAATCCGGGCTGTCCATGATTTATTATTTCGTTGTCAAATGTATCTGTGGATGTATGACTGGTTTTGCAATGTATCTCTTACTCGTCTAAGAAATCATCAAAATCATCGTCGTCATCCTCTTCCTCGTCACGCTCGCCGTATACGTCGATATCGTCATCGTCCTCTTCTGGCTCTTCCTCATCCTCAGCGGCTTCCTCCTGATAGCTTGGAGCTGGCTGTGGTGCCGGAGCTGGAGCTGGAGCTGGCTCATTTGAGAATGCGCTGTCAAGATCATCCGTCTCCTCATAAGACATGTTAGAAGAAGCAGTGAACATATTGATGTTCGTATCCATCTCTGTCATATTTGTCTCGATCACATACGTATCGTTCTCCAGAGACTCGATCAGAACACGGTAATTTTCCTTCTCCATGTCATGAATCTTCTGGAAGATATCACGCATTTCTGTAAGCTTGTCCTTTGTATAATACATTGCACCCAGACGGATCTCATTTGCTTCCTCAGAAGCTTGATCTACGATCTGCTGTGCCTGATTTCTGGCATTCTCCAGAATCTCGTCTGCACGAATGTTGGCAAGACGTGTGATCTCGTTCTGTTCAATCATACGATTTGCCTCATTTACGGACTCTGTAATAATCGCATCGGAACGGGTTCTTGCATCGGCAAGAATCATTTCCTTGTTACGCATAATTTTCTTACAACGTTCAATCTCGCCCGGAAGCTTTAACTCTAATTCATCCAACATAGAGAGAAGCTCTGGCTTCTGTACTGAAATCTTTGTCTGTGACAATGGCATTGGCTTACAATTTTCAATGTATACCTTGATCTCCTCGATCATACTTTCAACGCCTTTTTTACCCATCTTAAGAATCCTCCTATGACCTCTTTATATCCAACTCATTCATTCGCTCGATTAATTTGGGAATAATGCACGCGGGAACAAATTCAGTCAGGTCAACACCATACCTTGCATATTCCTTTACCACGCTGGAACTCAGATACGAGTACTGCGTGCTTGTCGACAAAAACACAGTGTCGACATCCTTGGCAACCATGCGGTTGCTCTGTGCCATCTGCATCTCTAAATCAAAATCTGTTAAGGCACGAAGTCCCCGGATGATCACGTTCGTATTCTTCTGACGGACGAAGTCCACCAGCAAACCGTCAAACGATTCTACCGATACATTTTCAATCTCGGAAACTACATCTTTCAACATATTAACACGTTCTTCCAAAGAAAACAATGGTTTTTTCGATGTATTATTCAAAACTCCGACAATTACATGGTCGAATATCGCCGCTGATCTGCGAATGATATCCAGATGTCCAAGCGTAACCGGGTCAAAGCTGCCCGGGTAAACTGCTATGCTCATACGTTCTCCTTCTGCATCAAAAAGACATGCTTGTTCGTCTTATAATGCTTATCTTTTGTTATTTCAAATCCAAGTGCATCCACATACGAGAAATCCTCGTCCAATGCGGCTTCCACTACAATCAGGGTATCTGTCGTAAATTTCTTTGTGGAAAGCACCTCTAATACTCTGCGCTCCAGTTCCTTGCTATATGGAGGATCCATAAAGATCACATCATAATCAATTTCCGGCAGGGATGAGACAAAACTTACCGCATCAAACTTCCGCACCTGCGCCTTATCTGCAAGCTTCGTGAATTTCAGGTTATCCTCGATACATGCGGCTGCATTTTTTGCCTGCTCGACAAAGGTACAGCTCTCTGCCCCACGGGACAGCGCTTCAATTCCGATGCCGCCGCTTCCTGCAAATAAATCCAAGAATTTTGCCTGCGGCACATACCCGGTCAGCATATTAAATAATGTCTCTTTGATCCGGTCTGTCGTCGGTCGCGTCTCCAGACCTTCTATCGTTTTTAACGGCAGACTACGTGCCGTTCCAGCTATTACACGCATATTCTTCTTCCTTTTACTATTTATTTTAGAATGCCTGGACTATATGCCATGTTCATTCTGATCAGTTTTCTCCATGCATCTGCTTCTTGAGCCATTTTCCTGTCTCAGAATAATCCTCGTCTGTCCAGCCAGATGTCTTTGTACAGGACGAATCAATCAAGGATGACGTCTCTGCCTTGTTCGATAAGTTCCATGCAGCATAAGACAGATTGTTGGAATCAATCAGATCAAACCATTTTGCTGCCTGATCGTAATCAATCGCACCATTTCCAGATGCATCGCAGATGGAAAACTCACTGACAAAGATCGGCAGTCCTTTGGAAAGCGCCGTTGTCACTTTGTTCCGGATGTTATCCGTATGTGTTGCCGCATAGAAATGAACGGCATACATGATATTGTCATATCCGGTAACAGGATCTTCTGCCGCAATATCTACATCCTGTGACCATGTTGGTGTTCCTACGATGATCAGGGCATCCTTCGCATTCTTGCGGATAATCGGAATCACCTCTTCCGCATAGGATTTTACGTCTGCCCATGTCGTTCCACCATTTGGCTCATTACAGATTTCATAAATCACATTATCATAATCTTTATACAGAGAAGACATTTCTTCAAAAAATGCCTTTGCCTCTTCTTTATAGGTCTGTGGATTCTGGTCACCTAATACATGCCAGTCGATAATAACATACATACCAAGGTTCGTTGCTGCATCCACACCCGTTTTCACCAATTCCTTTAACTGCTTCTGGTCACCACCGGTGCAATATCCGTTATTTTCACCGGAATACATCGCGATACGAATCAGATTGGCTCCCATATCATCACGCAGACTCTGGAACGCATCCTGATTCACATATTCCGGGAACCACGCGATACCATGTGTACTGACACCCTTTAACTGATATTTGTCTCCATTTTTATCAACAATATCCGTTCCCTTCAATGTAAGCTTGCCATGATTGTCAACTGGGGTACCGCTCTCCGGCTCTGTCTTTTCCTTCGGCTTCGTCTCTTCCTTTGCCTCCGTTGCCTCTGTTGTTGAAGACGCACTGCTTCCTTTGTATTCTTTTCCATCTACATACAGCACGGCGCTGTCACAGATGGCCTTCAGATCTGCCTGTGAAGGCACAGTTACGATGACGCCGATATCCTTCAGATTGCCGTTTGCTGGAACCTCTGCATTGTAATCCACACACTTTACCGATAATGTCGTTCCATCCAGCTTGAATGTTCCATTCCATGAGCTATCTAATGTCGTCTTATCTGGCACCGTCATCCGAATCTCCCAGTTTTTCAGTGCACCGCTTGTCTTGTTCGTGATCGTTGAATCGAGCTGTCCGCTGTATCCGTTTGCACTCTCCCACGAATTGCTGTTGGTCACTTTGACAAAACAATCCTGTGTCGCCTGCGCCTCTGTTGTTGCCGCTTCTGTCGCATCCGAGGCTGTCTCCGGCGTTGCCCCTGTCTCCGTCTGGATTGCCTCCTCGGAGGTTACCTTCTCGACGTCATCCTTCGGTTTTCTGCGCACCAGCACTACGATCAATGCCGCAATCACGACAACCAGCACTGCGATCACCGCAATCCATACCTTATTATTATTTTTCTTCATTGCTTCACCTGATTCCTTCCCCTGTAACCCTCTTACTTTGTACGTTTTTCCTGTATCCAGATATATAATCGGTGCAGGTCAACCTCATCGTATGCCTGTCCTCTGGCACGCTCCGACTCAATCTGATATTTCTTCTTATTCGTCTTGATCACGAGCAGATACGCAAGATTCGTCTTGCTTGTCTGTCCAAGTGTAATCGGTTTGATATCTACACTTTTTATATCATCCATCGCAATCTCGATATGGCGCTTCTTATCATGATATGTAAATTCCCCGTTCTCAATCGCGGCGATTCCTTCGCCCTCAAAGCGTTCCCATTTGTCACTCAATACAAGCACAAATACAACGATGCACAGAAGCAGTGCCGCAACACTTACCATATTCGAAACAAGTGCCGCTTCGATCAGCTTCGCACATACGGTAGATACCAGTCCAAATACAACAATACATGCCACCAGAGTAAAGAAAATGGCTCTTCTCCAGCGTGTAATATACCCTACTTTTACTTTCATGTCATTCCTCTTATCTTATTTAATTAAACACGTGCCTATTATATGCTTTTTTGCCCTTTTCGGCAACCGTTTTCATAGGAAATCTGGCGTTTTTTCTATAACACGGTCTCAGAGATTCCTCCCCGGTTTCTGCGGACCGGCTGTATCGTCTTTCCGTATTTTTTGAGCATGTCCTGTGCAAGCTGCAGCATATCCGCATGATTGTAGATATCCGCAAGCTCAAACAATGCATCGCCGCTCTGTCGGATTCCAAAGAAATCTCCCGGTCCTCGGAGTTTCAGGTCTTCACTTGCGATAAAGAATCCATCGTTGGAATTTTCCAGCACACGCAGACGTTCCATTGATTCTTCGGATTCTTTCCCATTGATGAAGATACAGTATGACTGCTTCTTTCCACGTCCGACTCTGCCCCTCAGCTGATGCAGCTGTGCCAGTCCAAACCGCTCTGCATTTTCCACCATCATCACGGTTGCATTCGGGTTGTTGACACCGACCTCGATAACCGTTGTCGATACAAGCACGTCAATCTCACCTTCCGAAAACCGTTTCATGATCTCATTTTTCTCTTCTGCCCGCATCTGTCCGTGCAACATCTCGATCCGTGTGCCTGCTGGCAGATTCGCCCGCATCGTATCGACATATTCTGTAACATTCGTCACGTCAAGCGTCTCGCTTTCTTCCACCATCGGACAGACGACATAGACCTGACTTTGTTCGGCAATCTGCCCTGCGATAAACTGGTATGCCGTCTGGCGGTAATTCGTGCCAACCACACAGTTTTTGATCGGTTTTCTGCCCTTTGGTAACTCTTTGATGATCGAGATATCCATATCTGCATATAAGATAATGGCAAGCGTCCGCGGAATCGGTGTCGCAGACATGACAAGCGTATGAACACCATACCCTTTGTCCGATAATTTCTTTCGCTGGTTCACACCAAACCGATGTTGTTCATCTGTCACAACCAGTGCCAGATCCTTAAATTCCACCTTATCCTCCAGCAGCGCATGCGTGCCGATCACGATATCAACCTCACCCTGCTTAATTTCTTCGTAGATTCTCCGCTTCTCTTTCAGTGGAGTCGAGCCAACAAGGCATGCTGTGCGGATGTCATAATGCGAAAACTGCTCCGCCAACTCCTCGTAATGCTGTCGCGCAAGCACCTCCGTCGGTGCCATGAGCGCACCCTGATACCCAGCCTTCGCACAGGCAAGCAGAGCTGCAGCCGCAACGACCGTCTTTCCCGATCCAACATCTCCCTGGATCAGGCGGTTCATCACACCATCGCCACCCATATCTGCTAAGATATCCTCGATTGCCTGCTGTTGCCCCTTTGTAAGGGAAAACGGAAGATTCGATATGTAATCCGCAACTGCCTTGCCCTGTACGATCTTATGCAGATTCTCCTGTAACTGCGTTGTCTTCTTCATCGATGCCATATCATAGAGGAACTGATAAAACTCGTCAAAGGCAAGTCTGCGGATCGCATTTTTTAAGACAGCCTGATTCATCGGAAAATGAATGTTCTCATACGCCTCCGATAATTCCATCAGACTGTGCTCTGCCCGTACCTCCTCCGGTACATAATCGTCCATCTGACAGATCAGCTCCCGTGTTGCCATGATGGCTTTCTGGAATGTCTTGTTCGAAAGTCCGCTCGTAAGCGGATAAACCGGCTGCATTTCCTGCTGCATCCCGGCATACACCGGAAGTTTATAATACTCTGCCTGCTCCATGACACGCATGCCATTTTTTACTTTGACCGTTCCAACGAAGATATACGAATCCCCCTTGTGGAACACATTTCTTAAAAATGGCTGGTTAAACCATGTCATATGCATCGTCATATCGCCATCACTGACGGTCAGGATTGTAAGCTTTAAGCTCCGCACCTGCTTGACGGTCACATAGGAGGTGATCATCGCCCGGATTGCATGCCGCTCGCCAACTGCTGCATCCCGGATACACACCGGTTCCTCGTAGCTTAGATAGTTACGAGGATATGTATGCAGCAGATCATCGATCGTAAAAATGCCAAGCCGCGCAAAGCTTTCTGCCGTTTTCTCTCCAATGCCTTTAATTGTCTGGATACTGTCTTCTTTTCTCATATTTTTCTTTCCATATTCTATAACAAAATCCTGACAAAACACACGTTCTGTCAGGATTTATACATGAAATTGTTTTCCGACAATTTCGTTGATTCACTTTATTCCAGAGACAAAATGTAATAGTAGATTGGCTGTCCGCCTGCATGCGCTTCGACTTCAAAGTCCGGATACGCTGCCTGCACAGCTTCTACCAGTGCATTTGCCTTCTCCTCCTCGACATCGCTGCCGTAGTAGATGCTCAGAAGCTCGGAATCCTCATCTGCCATCGCACCAATCAGATCCTTTACCACCTCTGTGATATCCTGTCCAACTGCCTGAATACCTGCATCGTCGATACCCATATAATCGCCGGTCTTGATCTCCTTGCCATCGATGGAAGTATCACGCACGGCATAGGTAACCTGTCCACTCTTCACTGCAGTAATCGCATCTTCCATGCCAGCCTGATTTGCCTCGGCAGTTGCTGTCTCATCAAACGAAATGAGCGCACTGATACCCTGTGGAATCGTCTTGGTTGGAATCACAATTACCTGTTTCTCTTCCTCAATCTCGGCTGCCTGATTGGCTGCTAAGATAATATTCTTGTTATTCGGGAATACAAATACAGTTTCTGCATTTACCTTGGAGATTGCATCTAACACATCCTCCGTACTTGGATTCATCGTCTGTCCACCCTCAATGATATGATCGACACCGAGATCCTTGAAGATATCATTCAAGCCTTCTCCGACGGAAACTGCCACAAACCCAAATGGCTTCTTCGGCTCTTCCTTCGCAGCTTCCTGCTCGGCAGCCTTCTTGCGATCCTGCTCATGAATGACCTTTTCTTTATGCTCCTCACGCATATTGTCGACCTTCATGCTTGTAAGGGAACCATACTCCAGACCTTTCTCAAACGCAAGTCCCGGATGATTCGTATGCACATGTACCTTCACGATCTCATCATCCGATACAACAACGAGAGAATCACCGATTGAAGTTAAGAACTCCTTGAACTTTGCCTCGATCTCTGCATTGTATTCCTTCTCGAGCATAATGATAAACTCTGTACAGTAACCATATTTGATATGGGATGTATCAATCTCTTCCGAAGACATCGTCTGTGCCTTCGCTGCACCGCCGGATGTCACCGGCTCTTTGATCTCTTCTTTTCCTGTCAGGCCGTTGTATGCACCCGTCAGAAACTCCATCAGTCCCTGTCCGCCAGAATCAACCACACCTGCTTCCTTTAATACTGGCAACAGCTCTGGTGTCTGCTTTAACACTTCGTTACCATGATCGAGAATCTCCTGTCCGAGTGTCTCGAAATCCATGTCCATCTCAGAAAGCTCCACTGCCTTCTCTGCGACGCCCTTTGCCACAGTCAGGATTGTACCTTCCTTTGGCTTCATAACTGCCTTATATGCCGTCTCTACGGCACGTACGAAACCATCTGCAAGTACCGATACTGTAATCTGCTTCTTGCCCTTGATCTCCTTGCAGAAGCCACGCAGAAGCTGGGATAAGATAACACCGGAATTTCCTCTTGCTCCACGCAGGGAACCGCTGGAAATCTTCTTGGAAAGCTCATCCATCGATGGGTTCTCCAGTGCACTTACCTCTCTGGCTGCCGCCATGATCGTAAGTGACATATTGGAACCTGTATCGCCATCCGGCACCGGGAATACGTTCAATTCGTTGATATAATCTTTATTTCTCTCTAAGTTGTATGCGCCAGCAATAAATGCTTTCTGTAACAACTGGGCATCAATTACCTTTGTAGCCACTTTGTCTGTCCTCCTGATCTATGTTATTAATCTATCACACGAACGCCCTCAACAAAGATGTTGATTGCCTTCACCTTCATACCTGTCATCTCTTCGATGGAATACTGTACGGTACTGATCAGATTGTCACATACCGTCGAAATGCTGACACCATATGCCACAATGATGTGAAAATCAATAGACAGCTCATTGTTCTCACCGATGACTACATTGACACCCTTGCTGATACTGTCGCCCTTTAAAAGCTTCGCAATACCATCCTTCATGCTGATGGTTGCCATACCAACAATACCGAAGCACTCCAATGCAGCGTGTCCGGCATACTGGGCAATAACTTCATTCTCTATAATGATTTCACCGTTTTCATTCGATAAATAACCCTTCATGCGTTTACCTCCGTTTCCGTAATAAGCCAGACTGATTCCGGCTGTTTAAAGTCATATAGTGACATTATACCCTTTTTAACAGGATTTAGCAACTTTTACCTGCTATGCAATTCTATTTATTTGTCATCTCTGCGTATCAACGGACGGCATAAAAAAAACAGCATACTAATATGCTGTTTTTTTACCATCTGCTTAGGCTCTCTCAACCTTACCAGACTTCAAGCACTGTGTGCAAACATAAATCTTCTTAGGAGTACCGTTAACTACTGCCTTCACAGACTTGATGTTTGATTTCCACATTCTGTTTGATCTTCTATGAGAATGGCTCACATTGTTACCGAAATGAGCTCCTTTTTCACAAATACTACACTTTGCCACCGTTAGCACCTCCTTGACAAATATTAAGCCCTGCCTGCATATTTCTTCTTTGCGGGCTCACAACATAGGCTATTTTACCAAATAACTTTTCAATATGCAAGAAAAATTTTCATATTTTTTGATTTTTTTTAAAATTTTTCTATTTCACCCTATTTTATCATAGATAACTGTATCCGATGCTTGTCCAGATCGACACTCATTACCGTCACATCCACGATATCTCCAACCGATACAACCTCCAGCGGATGCTTGATGTATTTGTCTGACATCCGGGAAATATGCACGAGTCCATCCTGATGCACACCGATATCGACAAACGCACCAAAGTCGATCACATTCCGCACCGTTCCTTTCAGCTCCATACCCGGTTTTAAATCTTTCATCTCCAGTACATCGCTTCGAAGGATCGGCTTTGGCATCTCCTCTCGCGGATCTCTGCCCGGCTTCTCCAGTTCCTTCACGATATCGACAAGCGTCGGTTCACCGATTCCAAGCTCTTCCGCAAGCTTCTTCGTATCCTTTGTTTTCTTGCTGATGCCTTTCATGCCGCCATGCTTGATATCATCCTCGGAAACACCGATTTTCTCCATCAAAGCCTTGGTTGCCTCGTAGCTTTCCGGATGAACGCTTGTCGCATCCAGTGCTTCGCTTCCGCCATGGATACGCAGGAAACCAGCACACTGCTCGTATGCCTTTGGTCCAAGCTTCGGCACCTTCAAAAGCTCCTTACGGTTCTTGAAGCTGCCATTTGTCTCGCGGTATGACACGATTGATTTTGCCAGTGTTTTATTGATGCCGGACACATACGAAAGCAATGCCGGGCTGGCTGTATTCAAATCAATTCCGACTGAGTTTACACAATCTTCCACAACATTGTTAAGGGCATTGCCAAGATTCTTCTGGTTCATGTCATGCTGGTACTGTCCGACACCGATGGATTTCGGATCGATCTTCACTAGCTCTGCGAGCGGATCCTGAATTCTTCTTGCAATACTTGCCGCACTTCTCTGCCACTCATCGAAATCCGGGAATTCCTCGGTTGCTTCCTTGCTTGCAGAATAAATCGATGCGCCCGCCTCATCCGTGATGACATATTTTAAGTCCACGTTCAGTTCCTTCATCAGCTCGACGATCATCGCTTCCGACTCCCGGCTTGCGGTACCATTTCCGAGAGAAATAAGTGTCACATGATATTTTGCGATCAGCTTCTTCAACACCTGCTTCGCCGCATCATAGTTTTTCTGTCCCTTTGTCGGGTAGATAATGACGGTATCAAGCACTTTTCCGGTCTCATCGACAACTGCCAGCTTGCTTCCGTGTGCAAATCCCGGATCCCAGCCAAGTACAACCTGTCCGGAGATTGGCGGCTGCATCAAAAGCTGATGGAGGTTCTTGCCGAATACGCCGATGGCGCCCTCCTCTGCCTTCTCCGTCAGTTCATTCCGTATTTCACGCTCGATGGAAGGCGCGATCAGACGGTCATAACTGTCTGTAATTGCCTCATAGAGATAGCTTGCACTATCATGCTTCATATTTCCGATAATCTGCTTTACAAGCCAGAGTAAAATTTCCTGTCTTGGTGCCTCGATCTTCACTGTCAGAAATTTCTCTGCCTCGCCACGATTGATTGCTAAAATCCGGTGTCCAACCAGCTTTTTGATTGGCTCTGAGAAATCATAATACATCTCATAGACCGAATCTGCTTCCTCGTCCTTCGCCTTTGCTACAAGGCTTCCGCTCTCCTTTGTCATCGCACGAAGCTTCGTCCGGTAATCCGCATCATCCGCATACACTTCTGCGAGAATATCCTTGGCTCCGTCGATGGCATCCTGTACGCTTTCCACGCCTTTTTCTGCATCAACAAAAGCGGTTGCCTCTTCCTCGATCGTCCTTGTTGTTGCCTGTGCACGTAAGATCTCTGCAAGTGGTTCCAAGCCCTTCTCCTTGGCGATTGTCGCTCTTGTCCGACGCTTTGGACGGTATGGACGGTACAGATCCTCCAATGCTACCATCGTCATTACTGCTTCGATCTGTTTCTTTAATTCGTCTGTCAGCTTGCCCTGCTCCTCGATCGTTGCAAGTACGGACGCTTTCTTCTCCTCTAAGTTCCGCAGATACACAAGACGCTCAGACAGCGCACGTAACTGCTCATCATTTAAGGAGCCGGTTACTTCCTTTCGGTATCTTGCGATAAATGGAATCGTTGCACCCTCGTCGATCAGTTCAACCGACTTTTCTACCTGACCTTTTTTAATCTGCAATTCATCTGCGATTACCTGTAATATATCCATGTTGTCTCTCCTGTTATTCCTTATAAAATTCCGGGATGAAGCTTTCTTTTGCCACTTCCCCTTCCTGATAAAACGCCTGCTCCACGCCTAAGTTCACTGCATAATCAAGCAGTTTGCGGTACGATTTCCGGCGAACTTTATCTGCAAGCTCCGGGAACCTTACCCCGATATCACCAACCGGTGTGTACTGGCTCATCATACTGATATAGATCCGGTTTCCATACGTCTCGTAAAGATATCGTATAATCTTCTCTGCTTCTAACAGATGCTTTGGCAGTAACATATGCCGTACGATCACGCCACGTCTTATATACGCATCCTCCGCATCAAGGACAACCTCACCACACTGGCGCACCATCTCCGCAATCGCAGCCTTCGCCACCACCGGATAGTCCGGTGCGTGGGAATACTTCGCCGCCGTATCCACATCCATATATTTCATATCCGGCAGATAGACATCCACCAATCCATCTAACATACGCAGAGCTTCCACCCGGACATAACTGCTTGTGTTATAGATAAATGGCAGGGAAAATCCTTGGTCCTTCGCCTGTCGGATTGCCTGTGCCACCTGCGGGATAAAATGATCCGCAGTGACCAGATTGATATTCGCCGCGCCCTGTGCTTCTAAATCACGAAATATCTGCACAAGCGCTTCCACTGTGATCTGCCTGCCGGTGCCGCCATCCGAGATTGCGTAATTCTGGCAATACACGCAGTGAAGCGGACACCCGGTGAAAAAAACCGCCCCGGAGCCTTTCTCTCCGGAAATACACGGTTCCTCCCACATATGCAGAGCAGCCCGTCCGATCCGCATGGCAGCGGTCTCTCCACAGACACCGATCTCGCCGTCCGCACGATTTTTCTTACAATCCCGCGGGCAAAGCGTACAGGCTGACTGCTCTGTATCTTCTATCTTATTCTTTCTCTGACTATTCTCTGTATTATCTATCATTTAACTCATGTTCCCTGTGAATTTCCTGTCTGTGCGGCCGTTCAATCGTGATATACCACTTCACCACAGACGTTCCGATGATCACCACATATCCGATCACGCTCAGGTAATCCGGGATCTGATCTAAGAACAGGAATCCCCATAATGCCGTAAAAAGCACAATAGAGAAATCATACACCGAGATTTCCCTTGCCGGTGCATACGAATACGCCTTCGTGATGAAGATCTGGCCTCCTGCAGCCGAAATTCCCGTACAGATCAGAAACAGCCATTGAAGCCCGCTCATCGGCTGATATTGGAACACGAAAAAAGGCAATGTCACTGCACAGGAAAAGGCGGAGAAGAACAATACGATAATCATACTATTTTCTCCGCGTTGTCCAAGCTTTCTGACAAACGTATACGCAAAACCGGCGCCAAATCCGCCGAGTGCCCCGATCAGAGCCGGCACTGTCTCCATGCTCATCGTCGGCTTCACAACAAGCAGCATTCCGACGAATGCTGCAATTACGGTCACCCAGTCCAGCTTACCCGCAACCTCCTTCAACACGAAGAACGAGCAGATAATCGCAAAAAACGGTGACAGCTTATTGAGCATGGAAGCATCTGATATAGAAATATGATCGACCGCATAAAAATTACAGATCAATCCACACGTACCACCGATGGCACGACAGAGCAGATACTTCAGATTTCCCTTTCCGATTCGAAATGGCTGATGTGCCTTCACCAGTGCAGCGATTGCGATAAGCATCGCAACCAGATTCCGGAAGAAGCATTTCTGCATCGTCGGCACATCTCCGGCTAGCCGGATAAATAAGCTCATAAGAGAAAAGCAGAATGCAGATAACAAAATACATACGATTCCCTTTTTACTTTTTTCCACGTCTCTCACTTCCTGCCTGATTTATCCTGTTTATTAACGACAATATACAATTTCGACATCTTCGACTGCCTTCGCGATCAGAGGCTCAATCTTACCGACAAGTGCCTTCTCTGATTCTAAGATCTGCTCCATCTTCGGCTTTGTCACCGGATGCTGTGCTACAAATGTTGTACAGCAGTCTTCATATGGAAGAATGGACGTCTCATACGTTCCGATCTTCTCTGAGATATCAATGATCTCCTGCTTATCCATACCGATACATGGACGGAATACCGGAAGCTTATCGATTGCGCTGTCGATGACGAGCAGACTCTGTGTCGTCTGGCTCGATACCTGTCCGATACTCTCTCCGGTGATCAGGCACTGGCAGTCTTCTTTTAGTGCGATCTCCTGCGCGATCTGATACATGATCCGCTTCATGATGATCGTCAGTTCATCATGAGGACAATTGTCATAGATGGCAAGCTGCACATCGGTAAACGGCACCACATGAAGTTTGATCACACCTGAATACTTAGACACAATCTTCGCAAGATCGATAACCTTCGTCCGCGCCTGCTCGCTTGTAAATGGTGGCGCATGGAAATACACCGCTTCGATCTCCACACCACGCTTGGCAATCATATATGCCGCAACCGGACTGTCGATACCGCCGGAAAGAAGCGTCATACCCTTACCGTTCGTGCCGACCGGAAGTCCGCCCGGTCCCGGAATGATCTGGGAATAAATATAGGTGACATTTCGCACTTCCACGTTGATGAATACATCCGGTTTATGAATGTCGACCGTCATATCTGGATAGGCATCCAGAAGATCGGCTCCAAGATCACAGTTTAACTCCATCGAAGTCTTTGGAAATGTCTTATTATTTCTTCTTGCATTTACCTTGAATGTAAAATGCTTATCGTTATATTCTTCTGCCACATGCGCAACGACTGCCTTGGAGATTGCCTCGTAGCTCAACTCCTCCACAACCTTGACCGGGCACACACCGACGATACCGAAGATCGTTGTGAGTACCTTCATGACATCCTCGTAATCGTAATCCGAGAACGCCTCGACGAAAATACGTCCGTATTCCCGGCGTACCTCAAACTTGCCCAGTGGCTTTAAGCGTGCACGCATACGCTTGCACATAATTTCCTCGAAGACGTAACGATTCTTTCCTTTCGTTCCGATCTCCGCATATTTGATCAAAAACATCTTATACTGCATCGTAATCCTCATTTCCTACTACCATAGTTGTTTTATTTCCATCGTTTCACTATAACAGAAATAACGAGGAATAGCAATTATTTCTTCCGTGTATAGCGCCGCAGCATTGGAAGGGTTTCCTTTAATACTTCCACGCAATAATCCACTTCTTCCTTTGTGTTCCACTCACAGAAGCTGAACCGGAGTGTCGACTCCAACTGCTCCTGTGACAATCCGATTGCGGTCAGGACATGGCTTACCTGTGGTTTGTTCGATGAACAGGCAGAACCTGCTGATACATAGATACCCTTATCGCCGATCGCACGCATCAAAACGGCAGCGCGCACCCCTTCAAAGCTGATACTCGCGATATGCGGTGCCTCACCGGAATGGTCATAGACACCCTCGATCTTCGTTACCTCCGATACTAGATAATCCCGCACCTCGCGTACATGCTGCATCTTCGCCTCATGGTCGGTATAGATCATCTCTGCGGCAAGTCCCATGCCTGCGATTCCCGGTAGATTCTCCGTACCGGAACGCATGAAATTCTGCTGTCCACCTCCGTAAATGATCGGGCGGATCAACGTCTTGTCCTTGATATAGAGTGCTCCACTTCCCTTCGGTCCGTGAATCTTATGCCCGCTCACAGAGAGCAGATCCACGCCGAGCTGCTTCGGTGTGAATTTTAATTTGCCATATGCCTGTACCGCATCGACATGCACAAGTGTCTGCGGATTGTGCGCCTTTACCAGCTTTACAAGCGCCTCGATTGGCTGGATACTTCCGATCTCATTATTTACATACATGCAGCTGACTAATATCGTATCGTCACGCAACAGCTTCGAGAGGCTGTCTAAATCTACCTTTCCGTCAGAACCGACTTCCATGAAACTGATCTCGAAGCCTTCCTTCTGCAGGAACTCCACCGTGGAAAGCACTGACGCATGCTCGATCGGTGTCGTGATAATATGCTTGCCCGCACGGCGGTGTGCCAGTGCCGCTCCGATTAAAGCAAGGTTATTTGCCTCTGTGCCGCCGGATGTAAATACGATCTCCTTCGGCATACATTTAAGCGTCTTTGCGACCTGTTCTGTCGCGGTGCGCTCATAGTCTTTCGCCGTTAATCCCTTCTTGTGCTGGGACGATGGATTTCCATAATCCACGTCCAGCAGTGTCATCATCAGTTCCTTTACCTCTGGGAATACAGCTGTTGTTGCTGCATTATCAAAATAACATTCCATAACTTTTTTCCTTCTATCAATCTGTGCTGAACAAATTTCTAATTTTCTCTACTGCTCCATTTGGAACATCAAAATAGATAAAACTGCAAGCCCTGCAGTCTCTGTCCGCAAAATCCGGTTTCCTAATGTGATAATCTTCGCACCAGCTTCCTTTGCTACATCAATTTCTTCTTTTGCAAATCCACCTTCCGGTCCGATAAAAATTCCGATATTCGCGCCGTCTGGAAGGTTTGATGCCTGTGCAATTATCTCCCTTGCGTATGCAATTCCATCCGCACTCTCATACGGTACAATCAGCAGGTCAAACTTTCCTGCATATTGAAGTGCTTCACGAAATGACATAAATCCGGTGACTTCAGGAATTATACCTCGTCCGGACTGTTTCGCCGCAGACTCCGCAATCATCTGATAACGTTCTCTTTTTTTGTCTTTCTTCTTATCTTCAAGTTTCACGACAGTCCGTTTCATCATAACCGGAACAATCCCGGCTGCTCCAAGTTCTACCGCCTTCTGGATGATAAATTCCATTTTATCTGATTTTGGCATTCCCTGAAACAATGTGATATTACACGGAAGTTCTGCTGCATTCTGATTGATATCTACGATATTTGCATATACCTGCTCTTTGGATATCTCCGCGATCTCACACTCATACTCTTTTCCAGCACCATCACACACAGTAATGGTATCTCCGATTGTCAAACGCAATACATTTTTTATATGGTTCACATCTTCTCCCATAATCGTAATACCAGTCTGTGCATCCTGACATCCTTCCACATAAAACCTTGGCATAGCGAATATTTACCTCCTGCTTTTCTGCATGTCTCCTATCATACCTTATCTGATAACGTTTTGAAAGAATATTTTATATATTCTTACAGATCTGTTGTTTCCGTTATACAAATAGATTCATCTTCCTGTTTATTTAATTCACTTTTCTGCTCATTTATCTTTTTCTCCACCTGTACACAAAATGGACACACACTATGCTCCACTGTGTTATAGTAATGTTTTCCCTTTTCACATTTTATGATCATTTGTCTCACTCCCGCTTTCCACTATCCCAATCGAAATTCCTGTGATTCATCACACAGCCATACCCGGTTTCCGGTCTCCGCCTGTACCTTATTTCCTTTTCCAAGATAGGCACCTTCCACATAGACACCATTTTTTGAGCAGTCCTCCACTTCATAGGTGTCATCGTCAAGCCGTCTTACAATACAGTGTTCCCGGCTCACGTTGGATTTTTTCAGCACGATCTGACATTTTTCGGCATCTCTGCCAATCGTCAGACTTTCACCATCTTTCATGCGGTAGATGATTCCAAGCAACTCGCCCTTTGTTCCAATGATTGCACCATTATTTTCCATGCTTTTCGCCAGACTCCGTGTGACTGTCGGATCTATATCCTCCTCTGCCACCTGTATCTTCTGCTTGAGCTGAAACTGCATCTGCACCGTTTTATAATATTTCCGGCTGATTGGAAGCGTATCCTCCCCGACAACGGCCTCATATCCATTGATTGCTGCAATCGCGGCCTTCCGTACAAGAAAGCTCTGATGGATACGCACAAATCCATGTTGTAACACCTTATGTTCAATATCCGCCAGCTTTCCATAAAATGGAATCACTTCGTTTTTTGTATGTAACAACAGCACTCTGGCGCGGCTTTCTATATAGCGGATTGTGGCAATCGGAATACTGCGCACAACCGACTCTGATTTCACAAGAATCGTACCAGTCTGCGCCCGTCGTTTCATATATTGCCGCAGACAGTCTGGAAGCTGTGTCTTCATATCTTCTTTTAAGACATATCCCTGTGCCTGCACATGATAGCCTTCATACACATGATCTGACTCATCTGTTACAAACAGCAGATCAACATCCAGATTTTTCTCCCGTATCTGCTTTGCCAGCTGTAACCCACTTGTATTTTTATATTTCATTTCCATTAGCAACAGATCAAACGGCACTGTACTTGCCTGTATCTCCTGTTCCAATGTCTCTGCTTCCGCATATTCAATATAGCTTAATTCTTCTTCCCGGAACAATGTGTCCGTCACAATCTGTCGGATTACCGTCCGGTCTTTCGTATTTTCATCACAGATTCCAATTCGCAACATCGTTTTGTCCTCACATAAAAAAATCGAGTATTTACATACTCGATTTTTATTTTACCATGTTCTTTTATTTTTTCCAATATTCCTGATAGGCTTTTCTGACTTCTTTGTCGTATGTCCTGCCGATCGGGATTGTCTTTCCATTCTGTACTTCCAGCGTTTCCACACCTAAATAAGTGATATACGTCAAATTCACAACATATCCACCATGCACACGTATCATATTGTCTCCCAGCATTTTGCGGATGCCTGCCAATGACTTGTAACTGGTGTATTCCCGGAACCGCGTCACGATTTTAATGGTTCTTCCACACTTCTCGATATAAATAATATCCGGACGATTGATAAATACATGATGCCCGTCACAGATAATCTCCAGTGATTTCCGCGCCGTATCCTGCTTTACCATATTAACGGCTTTTTGCATTGCAAGCTCCATGACTTGATCTGCATCCTTTTGCCGGACAAAATAGCAATGATTGGTCTCATACACATCCTTGATTGCATTTTCATTCTCGGTCAGATAGATAATCTTACAAAATGGAAATGCTGCATTGATCTGCTTGGCAATCGCCACCCCCCGCAAGCCGCTCTCTGGATAATCCGTATTCATGATCAGGATTTCACAGTCAAATACCATATCTTCGATATCAATTTTTATTTCGTTTGGAGTATATGAATGAATTAAGAATCCTTGTTCCTCTGTATATGTTTCCTGTAATATTTCCTTTACTTTGTGCCGTATTTCATAACGGTCATCGCAAATTCCAATTTTCATCGTTTGTTCTCTTCCCCAGTCCCAAATATTCATTTTATAAATAGTATCATAAAAAATACCATCAAAACTGAATCCTGCTAATTTGGCTATATATTCGGTATAATTTACGTTTTATTTACAAATATGGATTGAACACATCTTAACAAAAGCGAGGAATCTCAAACAAAAAATGCAAATAATATACAAAAATTTGTAAAATTTGGTATATCTTACGCTTTTATGCAAACAGGAGCGCGAATTACATCGCGCTCCTGTTCAGATAAAATTCAATTGTCGCCTGAAACACCGATTTCTGTGTAGCAGGATCTTCGTAAGAAAAATATAGCTTGTACCTTCCATCCTCCAGCCCCGAAGTAAGCGGAATATACAATGTAAAGGAATCATCTGCAAAATGAAACTCTGGCGGATATAAAGTTGCATAGTCCCAGTAACCCGATGTATCATCCGCATCATAGATTGCCCGGTATATTCCATAGTCGGAATCATATCGTTCAAAGGTATAGGAATAGATCAAATCATCTGTCACCTGCGGCGTATCCCCCAGAATGCTGTCATAATACTTTAAGCAGAGTTTTACGCAGTCTCCCTCATATGCAACCGCCGCCAGACCATCTGCGGATTCCATCCTGTATCCCTGATTTCCATCCTTCATATATTCAAATGCATCAATACTGACGCGTTCCGTCTCCGAGGACGTGATATTCAGGATCGCATCGGATTTTTCCTGCTCGGCAAGCTCCTCCTTCGTTGGCACATGCATAACCATCGGATTGTCCGCCTGTGTCGTTTTCTCCGCCTCTGTTGCTGCCTGTTCAGCGTCCGTGGCAGTCTGTGCATCCGCCATCGTTGCTGTCTGCGCCTCTGTCGATGCTGCATTCATTTCGGTTGCTGTTGCCGTCCCTGCCTTCTTCGCTACACGCCCCGCCATCCAGATTCCTGTCACTACAAGCATAATTACGATACAGAAAGCTACACCAATCAGAAAGCCCCGTTTCTTCGGCAAATCCCGCTTTGAAATCCGGGATGCTGGGATCACATACGGCTCCATCTGCGCATTCTGCCCCTCTCCGGCAAGCAATGCCTCCCGCATTGCCTCCACCGTCTGGTAGCGGTCCTCAATCTTTACTGACATCGCACGCATGATCACCTGCGACATTGCACGCGGGATCTCCGGGTTCACCTCACAGACTGGCTTTATCGTATCCTCCAGTACACGTCCAAACGATTCCTCCGGCTTCTCTCCGGTCGCCGCAAAATAAAGTGTCGCACCAAGCGCGTAGATGTCTGTCCACGGTCCCTGTTTATCCTTTTTTGCATACTGCTCTGGCGGTGCATATCCCGGTTTTAAGACAACCGACATCGTCTGTTCCCCATCGAGATACACCTGCTTTGCCGCGCCGAAATCGATCAGCTTGACGGTCAGATCCTCACAGATAAAAATATTCTCCGGACTGATATCTCGGTGAATCATGCCCGCCTTGTGAACAACTGCAAGTGCGTCCAACACCGACAGACAGATATGGAGGATATGATCCGTATCCAGCCGTCCTCCATGCTCCCGAATGTATTGTTTCAGCGTACAGCCATGCAGATACTCCATGACCATATAGGCAGTATCATTTTCCTCCAGATAATCATAGATGCTTACAATATTGGGCTCCGACTGAAACCGCGCCACATCCTGCGCTTCTTTTAAAAAGCGAATTCTTCCCCGATGGTATTCCCGCTGCTCCTGTCCAACCGGCACACAGACCTTCGACGAATCTGCGCTCCGCGTCGCAATCCCGGACGGATAATACTCCTTGATTGCAACATACGACTGTAAGAGCGGATCCCATGCACGGTATGTGATTCCGAATCCACCTGCCCCGATCACCTCTTCAATTTTATATCGCTCTTTTAAAATAACACCCGGCTTTAAACACCGGGTGTTACTCATACTGCGATTTGACGGACTTTCAATCATTCCGCGTTCTCCCCATTTGTCGCAAATTATTTCTTTCTTCCGATCACGGATACCCAATCATTCATATGCACAACATCGATGACTTCAAATCCATTCGCCTTCATCGCATCTGTAACATCGTTTTCTTTCACATCCAGAATTCCAGATGTAATAAAATATCCATCGTCCTTCAAATATGGGCCGATTACCGCAGAGAGCGGCACGATCACGTCTGCCAGAATATTGGCAACAACGATATCATACTGTCTGTCTACATCAAGGTGCTGTGTCTCCTTGATCGTCGAACGGTCAAGCTGGAAGGTTGTTCCCTTTCCAATGTAATTATCTGCAAGCAGATTGCCACACGAGAACTTGATCTTATCTTCGCCCATATGATTGAGTTTCGCATTTTCCTCACTTGCCCGCACAGCCAGCTCATCAATATCCATGCCATGTACAAAGCCTGCTCCAAGCCTTGATGCGATCATGGATAAGATACCACTTCCACAGCCGACATCAAACACCATATCGCCCGGCTTTAAATATTTCTTTAACTGTCCGATACAAAGTTTCGTCGTCTCATGCGATCCGGTACCAAATGCAATCCCCGGATCGATCTCGATCACGATGTCATCTGGCTTCGCATCTTCCACCGTCTCCCATGTTGGTTTGATGACAATATCATCATAGAGACGGATCGGATGGAAGAACTGCTTCCAGTTGTTCATCCAGTCTTTGTCCTCTGTATTCGAGAGTGTTATATTCTTGCTGCCTACCGGTATAAACGCTTCAAGGCGGGTAAGCTCTGCAGCTATATCCGCCCTTAACGTTTCTATATTGAAAGAGTCATCTATGTAGCAGGAAACCTTTGCCGTTCCATCATCCACGCCATCAACCAGCGGGATATCCACAAACATAGCAGCCTTATCTTCCTCGGTAAGTGGCACATGATCTTCTATCATCACACCTTCCACACCCTTTTCATCCAAGAATGCAGAGATGAGATCAACAGCTTCCACCGTTGTATCGATGGTCAGTTTTGTCCACATCATTTTACCTTACCTATAATCCTTTTTTGAACCCTTTCTTTCTCTTATGATCGCCAAAAATCGAAGAACCGGACGATGCCGCATCCGTAGAGGAACGTGCATTTACTGTTGTATTTGCATACTGGTTCAAAATCGATTTCTGCTCTTCTGTCAGCTTATCTGGTACCTGAACAACCAGTGTGATGTAATGATCGCCTCGTACTGTCTTGTTACGAAGTGTCGGAACACCCTTGCCCTTCAGTTTTACCTTTGTATCGGTCTGTGTACCTGGCTTAATCTCCAGTTCATAAGGTCCATCAATCGTTGTAACTGTGATCTTGCCTCCCAGCGCTGCCTGTGTAAATGTAATCGGCTCAGAAGAGTAAAGATCATACTCCTGTCTCTGGAATCTAGGATCCCGGTCAACAAGCACGGTTACAAGCAGGTCTCCACGTTCACCGCCGTTGATACCCGGCTCGCCCTTTGCACGAATACGGATACTCTGACCATTGTCAATACCTGCCGGAATAGCGACCTGAATCTTCTTCTTACTCTTTACATAACCAGAGCCTGCACAGTTGCTGCACTTATACTTGATAATCTTTCCGGAACCGCCACAATCCGGACATACGGATACGGTTCTTGCCATACCGAACAATGACTGCTGGGTATAAACAACCTGACCTTTTCCGGCACATTTGCTACAAGTCTCCGGCTGATGTCCCGGCTGCGCTCCTGTACCATGACAGACCGTACATTCATCCTTGAGCGGAAGCTCCAGCTCTGTCTGTGTACCAAATACAGCGTCTGTAAAACTTACACGCACTGTTGTCTTGATATTTGCACCCTTAACCGGACCATTGGACTGTCTCTGACGGCTGCCGCCACCGAACATATCTCCGAAGATATCTCCGAAGATATCTCCCATATCTGAGAAGTCAAATCCACCGAAGCCGCCCGGACCACCGCCCTGCTCGAATGCAGCATGACCATACTGGTCATACTTTGCACGCTTCTCAGGATCGGACAGTACAGCATATGCCTCTGCAGCCTCTTTGAACTTTTCTTCCGCTTCTTTGTCTCCCGGGTTTGTGTCCGGGTGATATTTCTTCGCTACCTTACGGTAAGCTTTTTTCAAATCCGCCTCGGAGACACCTTTTGTGACTCCGAGGACTTCATAATAATCTCTTTTATCAGACATCTGCACTCACCCTTATTATTCGTAATCTGCTTTTATCAACTTGCTCCCCGTCTTAACGCTTAGACTTCCTTGTAGTCTCCATCAACTACATCGTCTGAATAATCTGGTGTGCCTGTGCCTGTACCAGCGTTTGCTCCAGGACCGTTCTGCTCATAGAGCTTTGAGAACAATTCCTGTGCGCTGTTCATCAGTGTTTCCTTACCAGCCTTGATCTTCTCTACATCGTAGTCTGTCATGGCATCCGGATCTGTGCTCTCGATGATATCCTTCAAAGCCTTCAGATCAGCCTCTACCTTTGTCTTATCTGTTGCAGAAAGCTTATCTCCTACATCGGAAAGTGCTCTCTCTGTCTGGAATACCATAGCATCGGCATCATTACGAACCTCGATTGCTTCCTTACGCTTCTTATCCTGTGCCTCGTACTCAGCAGCTTCCTTAACAGCTCTATCGATATCCTCATCAGAAAGGGATGTTCCGGATGTGATTGTGATATGCTGCTCACGACCTGTACCAAGATCCTTTGCAGATACATTTACAATACCGTTTGCATCGATATCGAATGTAACCTCGATCTGTGGAACACCACGTCTTGCAGGAGCGATACCATCCAGTCTGAAACGTCCAAGGCTCTTGTTATCTCTTGCGAACTCACGCTCACCCTGTACGATGTTGATATCAACGGCATCCTGATTATCCTGAGCTGTTGAGAAGATCTGGCTCTTGTTTGTAGGAATGGTTGTATTTCTCTCGATCAGGTGTGTAGCGATACCACCCATTGTCTCGATAGAAAGTGTAAGTGGTGTAACATCCAGCAGAAGGATTTCGCCGGCACCTGCATCACCTGCAAGCTTACCACCCTGAATAGAAGCACCGATTGCAACACACTCATCCGGGTTGATACCCTTGAACGGATCCTTGCCTGTCAGCTTCTTAACCATATCCTGAACAGCGATGATACGTGTAGAACCACCGACCAGAAGTACCTTATCAAGCTCTGCTGCTGTCAGATCTGCATCCTTCAATGCTGTCTGTACAGGAACTCTTGTCTTATCTACCAGATGTGCTGTCAGTTCATCAAACTTTGCACGTGTCAGATCCATATCAAAGTGCTTTGGACCATCCTGGGTAGCTGTGATGAATGGAAGATTGATGTTTGTTGTTGTAGCGGATGAAAGCTCTTTCTTTGCCTTCTCTGCTGCTTCCTTCAATCTCTGCATAGCCATCTTATCTGTTGAAAGGTCTACGCCCTCAGCCTTCTTGAACTCTTCGAGCATATACTGTGTAATTGCGTTATCGAAATCATCACCACCAAGCTTGTTATCACCGGCTGTAGCAAGAACCTCGATGACACCGTCGCCAATCTCAATGATAGATACATCAAATGTACCACCACCAAGGTCGTATACCATGATCTTCTGTTCTTCTTCGTTATCCAGACCATAAGAAAGAGCTGCTGCTGTAGGCTCGTTGATGATACGCTTTACATCAAGACCTGCGATCTTACCTGCATCCTTTGTTGCCTGTCTCTGTGCATCTGTGAAGTATGCAGGAACTGTGATAACTGCTTCTGTAACCGGCTCACCGATATAGCTCTCGGCATCTCTCTTCAGCTTAGAAAGAATCATAGCTGAAATCTCCTGTGGAGAATACTTCTTACCATCGATGTCTACTTTGTAATCGCTACCCATATGTCTCTTGATAGAAGCGATTGTCTTATCTGCGTTTGTAACTGCCTGACGCTTTGCTGCATCACCAACGACACGCTCGCCGGTCTTTGTAAATGCAACAACTGAAGGAGTTGTTCTTGAACCCTCAGCGTTTGTGATAACGACTGGCTTACCACCTTCCATAACAGCTACACATGAATTTGTTGTACCTAAGTCAATACCAATAATCTTACCCATAATATTTTTCCTCCTAATTATTATCCTTTAAAATATACTAAATGATTTATTGTAAAAGGTTAATTTGCAACCTTTACCATGCTGTATCGCAATACCTGATCCTTGTACATATAGCCCTTCTGCATCTCTTCGGCTACGACATTCTCTCCGTAATTCTCATCCTCTACATGTGTTACCGCATTGTGGTAATCCGGATCAAATGGCTTGCCTTCTGCATCCATCGGCTTTACGCCAAGTCCCTCAAGTGATACCATGAGCTGCCGGTAGATTTTATCGACACCCTGTTCAAATGCCCGGTCCATATCCTCTTCCGGAATACTGGAAAGTGCACGTTCCAAGTTGTCAACAACCGGAAGCAGCTTCTCTAACACTTCCTTGGCTCCGATATCATACATCTTCTTGGATTCCTTCTCGTTACGCTGGCGCATATTCTCAAACTCTGCCAGCAGACGCTTATACTTTTCTTCGTTTCCGGCTGCCAGCTCCTTCGCTTTCTCAAGTTCCAGCTGAAGGGCCTTGCTGCCTCTGCGGTTTCCCTTGGATACCGGCTTCGGCTTTGCAGCTTCCACTTCTTCTTTCTTGTCTGCCGGAACAGTTTCTTCCTCGTTCACCTTCACGTCGGTTCCTTCTGTTACCGGAGCATCATCCACAGCCTTTACTTCCTCGACTGTCTCCGCTTCTTTATTTGCATTTACATTTGTCTTATTGGCCATTCTCATTCACCCCTTCGCCTTTCTTGAATATCTCATCGAGTTCAATTGTCAGATTCTTCAGTGTGCTGACAACCTTCTTATAATCCATTCTCTTCGGTCCCAATATTCCAATCGTTCCCTTTGCGCCTTCCGGCATCTGGTAGGTCGCTGTAACAAGAGAGCAATCTTTCAGGCTTGGTGTCTCATCTCCAATATATACCTGAATTCCGGATTCGTTTGTCTTTCCGGTCGTCTCTTCCAGCAAATGTGATACTTCATTTTTATCTTCCAGCTTTTCAAGCAGCTCACTCGTCTTGGAGATATCTCCAAGCTCCGGATACTTCAAAATGTTTGTCGCACCGCTGGTATAAACCTCAAGTTCCTGTGCCTCATGTATCGCTTCCACAATTCCCTGAAAGATCTGGTCTAATATCTCGCCATACCCTCCGGATTGCTTCTTCATCGCCTGAATCATCTCTAAATTGATGTCTTCTAAGCTTGCACCCTGTAAGAAGGTATTCAATAAGATATTAAATTTCAGAACATCTTCATTATCAAGGCTTACATTGATGTGAATCATCTGATTCTTAATAATGTTACCCTCAACCACTATGACGGCAAGAAGTGTTTTTTCATCAACAAGGGAAAGCTGGATAAACTTGACTGTTTTCTCATAATTTGGTGCTGTTACCATCGTTGCATAATTGGTATTGTACGCCAGTACCTTTGCAACCTGCTTTAAGAGCACCTCCATGCGATCCACCCGCTCTAACAGTGTGTCACGCTCCTGCTTTGCAACCTCAGCAAACTCTTCCTTTTCATCCATCAGCTGATCGACATAGAACCGGTATCCGGCATCTGTCGGAATCCGTCCTGCCGATGTATGCGGCTGAATAATGTATCCCATTTCCTCCAGATCTGCCATCTCGTTACGAATCGTAGCGGAACTTAAATTCAGATCCGTGTACTTTGAGATTGTTCTGGAACCTACCGGTTCCCCAGTCTCTAGGTAATTGGAAATAATGGCTTTCAGGATTTTTACCTTACGCTCATCTAATTCCATCTTATCACCTCTTTTATTTATTAGCACTCATATCTATCGAGTGCTAACCCTATTGGTAGACTACCACTACATATAGTAAATGTCAAGGAAAATTATCATAATTTTGTGAAAAAATTGTGTATTTCCATGTATAAGAAAAGAGTGCGGAAAACCGCACTCTTTAGGGGAGAAAAATCACGGATGATTGTAAATTTTATTTGTTATTTGCGTTTGGATTTTCCATCAATGTAACATCGACGGTTTTCTCCACATACGCATCGTCTTTCAGGTATTCATATGTGATTGGCACTGTCTCACCAACTGCATAATAATTCAGCTTTTCTGTCAGTTCCTCAGCACTGCTGATGGATTGTCCATCAATCTTTGTAATCACATAATTTGCTTTGATACCTGCCTTCTCAGCGGCACTCTTGCTTGCAACATCTGTGACAAGCACGCCCTCTGGAATACCATATGCTTCTGACACATCGGAAGATACGGTTGCACAGGAGATTCCAAGATAACCTTTCTCGCTCTCGTCAACCTTTTCACGTGTCTGACGGTTCATCAGATCATCCAGACGATCCTGTACGGCTGTAATTGGAATTGCATATCCCATACCTTCAACCGTTGTATCGGAATACTTCGAAGAGTTAATACCAATAACTTCGCCCTTCATATTCAGAAGTGCGCCGCCACTGTTACCAGGGTTAATGGCTGCATCGGTCTGAATGAGCGGTGTTGTATTCGTGCTGTTTGTACGATCCTTTGCACTGACAATACCGGTTGTAACGGATTGTCCATAGCCAAGTGCATTACCGATGGCTACGACCTGTTCACCGACCTTCAGGGAATCCGAATCACCAATCGTGGCGATCTTGATCTGATTCATCGTGGATTCCTTTATATCACTGAGCTTTACAACAACGATTGCAAGGTCCGTGTCGCTATCGGTACTCTTTACCTGTGCCTCGTAGCTCTCACCATCTGCAAACGTTACATTTACGGTTGTGGCATCACTGACAACATGGTTGTTTGTCACCATCAAAAGCTCGCTGTCATTCTCACCGATGATAATACCGGAGCCGGAGCCTTCTGCCTCATACTGCTGTGTATAACCAAACATACCCTGCTGCTCCACGATTGCCGAGATGTTAATGGCAACAACGCTTGGCATAACATTTTCTGCGATTGTGGAAACATCCATGCCATTTCCAACCGAAGCGGTTGATGTCAGGCTCAAAGACTGGGTTGTCGCTGCCGATGTTGTGGAAGCGACCTCTGTCGTTGTGTTTGTAAGTGCATCAAGCTTCTTGATCTGGTTTCCCGCGATTCCGTAGAATGCACCACCTGCAACACCACCAAATACGGCTGCACTTGCAACAACTGCCACGCCCTTCTTCCAGAAGGTACGCTTGTTATGTGGCGTCTTCGGTGATTTTGCTTTCTTGACTCTCTGTTTCTTTGCTTTCTTTACCTTTGCCTTTGGCTGTTCTGCGTCTGCATTCTGGAAACCATTCTGATAATAATTGTTCTGTCCATAATTATATGCATTCTGATTCGGCTGCTGGTAATTGTTATTATAATAATGCTCGGTACCCTGGCTCATCTGCTGGGCACGTTCTGCCATCGCCTGCATATATTCCTGTGTACGCATATCACCGTAGTAAGTACTTCCATACTGCTGTGCCTGTGTATAGGCATCCTCCTGTCTATGCTCTGCATTCTGTTCTGTTTGCTGTTCAGTACGCTTCAAATTATCCGTATTACCATCTCCGGTGTCATACGGTGTCTCCGCATGTGGTGTCTGATCCACATGTTCATTTTCTCTGTTATTCTCAAATTCATCCATCATATCAATTCCTCCATTCGACATAAGTTTTATTACTTATCTTTGTTATGGCTTAATCATAACCCCAAGCTATGGTTAAATTTTGAAGAAAATGTCAAGAAAATGTGAATTCCATTTATGGTGCCTGCAAACCTTGTTTTAGCATTTGCAGATTTTCTTCCATATAAGACAGGTATGTGCATCCTTTTTCTATGTCGTCCTTCGTCACGGACTGCATGGACGACAGATGCAGAATTTTGGGTTGCATCTCTGCGGATTCCGCAATCGTATTCGCGAGGCTGTCGGTACCATTGTCCACCACATAGATGGCTTGCAACTTGTACTCCTGCAGCTTCTCCGCCAGATAGGTAACTGTATGCACACTTGCCTCCACATCTGCAGAACAGCCCGAATATGCGGCAAAGTAATGAATATCATAATCCTCTGCCAGATACAGGAACGGGAACCGGTCGCCGACCAAGATCGTCGTCTGTGTGGCTGCGTCCCGCATCGTCTGATAGTCATCATCTAACGCTTCCAGCTTTCCAGTATATGTTTTAGCGTTTGTCACATACTGTTTTGCATTGTCAGAATCCAGTTCCGTAATAGCATCTGCTAACGTCTCGGTGCAGACGATTGCATTTTTCAGGGATAACCACACGTGCTCATCGTAATGGTCATCCTCTGCAGCATTCTGTCCATCCGTATTGTCTGCTTCGCCCTCTGCATGGTCTGCCGGTTCTGCTTCATGGTCATGGTCTTCATCGTCATGATCGTGATGATGGTGTTCTTCCACACCCTCTAACTCCACTTCATTTAACGCGCGGTTACCAACCAGATCTAACAGACTGATTGCAACAATATTTTCATTTCCGGACTCCACAAGCGCATCGCTCACCCATGTATCGCTCTCGCCACCGACATAGACTAACATCCGGCAATTCGCGATCTTCATGATATCCTGTGCGCTTGGCTGGTAGCTGTGTAAGTCCACACCGTTATCGACCAGCATCCGGCATGTAAATGTATCTGTGTCTCCAAGGATTTCCCGCACCCAGTCATACGCTGCAAAGGTCGTACATAGGATCACATTTTCGTCTTTGTCCGCCATTTGCACCGGCTTGGCACACCCGGAAAGCAGGGACAGACAAAGAACAAGAGCAATCCCGATTGATTTTAAATGTCTGTGCTTCATCATCGCCACCTCTACTCTCTGTGCAGTGCGATTCCGATGATGCTGAATATCACAAATAATACGATGTCAATCGCTACGATCGTCGCACTGACCGGTGTCGATGCCGCGATGGAAATGAGGATTCCCACGCCAGAGGATACCACACCATACACAGCAGAACAGATAAACACACTCTTATAATTCTTAAATACACGCATTGCGGAAAGTGCCGGGAATATGATCAGCGCCGATACCAGAAGTGATCCGACGATATTCATCGCAACTACGATCACAACGGCTGTGACTACCGCCATCAGCACATTGTAGGCGCCCGTATGAATACCGGTTGCGCGTGCAAAATTCTCATCAAATGTCACCGAGAAGATCTTGTGATAGTACAAGATGTAGAACACAAGTACCAACAGCGACATAATCAGGCAGATCCACACATCTGTATTCGATAATGTGAGTATGGATGCCGCGCCAAACAGTGTCGAGCACACATCCCCGGATACATTCTGCGATGTTCCGGATACATTCATGATCAGATATCCAAATGCCAGCGATCCAACGGAAAGCATCGCAATCACGGCATCTCCGTTGATCTTCGCATTCTGTCCAGTCTTCAGCATCAGGATTGCTGCCACAACCGTGATCGGCAATATTATAAGTGTATTGTTCGTCATCCGCAGCACCATCGCGATTGCCATCGCAGCAAATGCCACATGGGACAGTCCGTCTCCAATATAAGAAAAGCGTTTTAACACAAGTGTCACGCCAAGCATGGATGCACAAAAGGCAACCAGCACACCAGCAACTAAGATCCGACGGACAAATGGATATTGCAGGTATTCAACTAATGTATTCCACATATCTATACTCCTTCTTCTCTTGTCGTTGCGTAATCCGCATACTGTCTGCCGATTGCGCTCTTCAAATACGCTTCCTTGGAATCGAAAAACTCTGGTTTATCACTCACATGCAGCACCTTGTTCGCATATTGTGCGGCTGCCTGTGTATCGTGCGATACCATAATGATCGTGATACCTTCCCGGTTCAGCTTCTGGATCAGCTCATACATCTCGGCTGTCACACGTGGATCCAATCCCGCTACCGGCTCATCAAGCAACAAGAGCTTCGAGGTTGCACAGAGTGCCCGCGCAAGCAACACGCGCTGCTGCTGTCCACCGGACAGATCGCGGTAGCATTTCTTCATGAATGGTTCAATCTCCAGCCGTTTCATGTTCTTCTGTGCGATTTTCCGCTCCTCTTTGTTATAGAATGGACGCATGCCACGTTTCGACAAGAACCCTGACAAAACGATTTCCTGCACGGATGCAGGAAAATCGCGTTGTGTCACAGTCTGCTGTGGCAGATATCCAATTTCATTTGCTTTCAAATCTTCGCCTCTGACAAGCATTCCCTGCATAGGACTTTTCAGTCCCAGAATCGCTTTCATCAGAGTACTTTTTCCGGAACCGTTTTCTCCAAGGATGCAGAGATAATCTCCTTGTTCGAGACGGAAATTCAGATGTTCAACCACTGGTTTTCCTTCGTATCCAAGGGATACATCTTCACATGATAGAACCATCGCGGTTCCTCCTTTCTAATTCTCCTTAATTAGTTGAAATATACAAGTTCTTCTTCGGCTGGTTTGGCCGGTTCGATCTTCGTGGCACGGATCACAGGTCCTTCGCCCTCAAACTCCGGATAAAATTCTTTGTCAATGGTTCCCGTAACTGTTACCCACTGTCTGTCCTTCAGATGCTTTGCCAGATCGGAATAGCACTTAAATCCGATAAATGCGACATCTTCGGCACAGCAGGTCATCGCAAATCTACCTGGTACGAATTCGTTTGCCTTGTAGCTTTTCGGCTTGTGTACCATCGCCTTAAATGTGATCTGCTTTCCGACGTATTTGTCCGGATTGTCGCAGGCATCAATATAGAAGATACCATAATCTTCATCCTCGAGTGTGATACTTGGCTTGTCGATCTCATATGGCAGATCTAACTCCTCATCACCGACATCGGCTGCGCCATCCTTGTTCTCGAAGATCACCTGCGCACGACGATTTACCGCACGAATGCTCCGGCGGTACTCCGCACGCTTTGTATTCTCATCGCATCGGTTGAAGATGATCATATCTGCGCTCGATAACTGTTCCATCATCATCGCTTTCATATTTGCTACATATACATCAAAGGTGGATGCATCGACAAATGTGATTACCTGTACGATTGTCCAGCCCTTTGGCACGCGGATGGAAAACAGCTTATCCATCTTCCATGTACCGTTATACTCGATCATCACACGGGTCGGCTTATACTTATCCTGCAGGTCAAGCAGATATTCGGTATTTAAGTTGGATTCCTCCAGATATTCCACGAAGATATTCTGACTCTTCAGATACTCCTCATCGTACTCCTCGATTCCCTCTTCGCAGACAAGCAGAAGGGTCGGTTCGCCTTCTGTAAATCCACGGTCAATCAGAGTTTCGTTCGCAAAGGTTGTCTTTCCGCTTTCCAGAAAGCCCATAAACATATATACCGGAATCTCTTCTACTTCCTTTGTTGGTCCCATACTCTATTTCCTTTCTTCTCTATCCTTTACGCAAAGTGCCGGGATTATGCAACCCCGAACAACTCTGCCAGCTTATCTTCCTTCAGATTGCTTCCGATGACACAAAGCTTACCTGTGTAATCAGCTGCGCCCTTACGGATCTCATATTCGCCCGGTGTCAGGTCGAAGTGAATCCACTCGCCGTCCGTATTTGGAACAATACCCTTGGCACGCAGGATGATACCATATTCGTCTGCGTTGTCAGCCAGTGTCTTCAGGATCTGTTCCATATCGGCATCTGCAAACTTCTTAGCAGTCTCCTTGCCCCAGCTTGTAAATACCTCATCTGCATGATGATCATGATGGTGGTCATGGTCGTGGCAGCCACATGTACATCCAGGTCCATGCTCGTGATGGTCGTGATCATGATGATGCTCGTGTTCCTCATGCTCGTGATCATGATGATGTTCATGCTCCTCATGCTCGTGATCATGATGATGTTCATGCTCCTCATGATCGTGATCGTGGTCATGGTGATGATGCTCTTCCTCATGCTTTCTTGCAATCTCAACTGCCTCTTTGATCAGCTTATCGAGCGTATTTGCATGTTCCATCGCATCCAAGATTACCTTACCGTCGATGTCATCCCAAGGTGTTGTGATAATGGCTGCATCCTTGTTATGCTCACGCAGCATAGCAACTGTATCGTTTACCTTCTTCTCCGGTACATTCTGTGTACGGGAAAGTACAATCGTTCCAGCACTTTCTACCTGGTTGTTGAAGAACTCACCGAAGTTCTTCATATACATCTTGCACTTTGCCACATCAACAACGGTTGTTGCACTGTTGATTACAACATCCGCATCCTGCTTTGCATCTTCAACTGCCTTCATAACATCTGACAGCTTACCAACACCGGATGGCTCGATGATTACACGATCTGGTGCATAATCCACGATTACCTTCTTCAATGCTGTACCAAAATCTCCAACAAGGGAACAGCAGATACAACCGGAATTCATCTCTGTGACTTCCACACCTGCATCCTTCATGAAACCGCCATCAATACCGATCTCACCAAATTCATTCTCGATCAATACAAGCTTCTCACCCTGATATGCCTCGGCAATCAGTTTCTTAATCAATGTTGTCTTGCCTGCACCTAAAAATCCTGAAAGAATATCAATCTTTGTCATCTCTATTGCCTCCTAAAAATTATTTCTATTTTTGTCAACTTTATATAATAGCACATTTCTATTATTTTTTCCATATGCTATACATCCTTATTCTTCAAAGTCACTTCCATCTGGTCAAACGGAATCTCGATTCCCTGCGCATCAAATGCATATTTGATTGCTTCCTGTATCTCCCATTTTGCCTTCCAGTAGTTCTCTGTCGCAACCATACAGCGGACACCCATCTTGATGCTGCTGTCCCCGAAGGAATCCACGAACACATCGACTTCCTTCGTCTTATCATAATACTGGTTCTCCGTCACAACCTGATACAGCGTATCCTTCACCTTTTTCAGATCAGAATCATACGCAACGCCGATTGAGATATCCAGTTTTCTTATTCCTGCTGCTGTCACATTGACAAGCGAATGGGATGTAATGTTTCCGTTCGGAATCACAATGATCCGGTTATCGTATGTCTGCAGCTTCGTGTAGAAAATGTCGATCGACACGACCGTACCTTCACACTGCTTGTCGTTCTCAATGATATAATCCCCGACACGGAACGGCTTGAGTATCAGGATCAGCACACCGCCTGCGAAGTTTGCCAGACTACCCTGTAGCGCAAGACCGATTGCTAAACTGGCAGTACCAAGAATCGTAACTAACGATGTCACCTGAAATCCGACAATAGATGCAGCCGTGATAAATACGATAGCATAAAAAGTGAATTTAATCAGCGATAACAGAAAAGATGCAACACTTTCCTCCATGTTTGATTTCTTGAAGGATTTGCGTATCATCTTCACGATCAGCTTCGACAGCTTCATGCCGATATACATACATATAATTGCAAGTACTAACTGAAACCCTTTATTTAACGCCCAGTCTCCAAGCTTGCTCAGATACTCTTCGATCTTGGACGATTCAATGTCTTTGATGTCTTCCAATCAAGTCCCTCCTTTTTATGTTCATATAAGTAAATATTCATTTATCCATAAAACTTCACAGGCTGCCCTTCTCACGAAGGACAGCCCGTTTCATCTTAATTATTTGCCAATTTTCTTCTTGAATACGCTGATAGAAAGTGGTGGTACTGTAACGGAGATATAATGTTCCTGTCCGTCACACTCTGCTTTCTTCGCCTGTTTCACTGTCTTGTTATTTCTGCCCTCGCCACCATAACGGTTGTTATCGCTGGAGAAAATCTCCTGCCATCTTCCGCCGGATGGAGTAGCAAGCTTGTATGCTTTGTGTTCCATCGGTGTGAAGTTACAGATGATCAAAAGCGTATCGCTCTCCTTCTTACCTTTTCTAACATAAGAAAGAAGGCTTGTATTTGCACTATTACAGTTGATCCATGTGAATCCTTCCGGTGAAGAATCAAGCTCATACAATGCAGGTTCCGTCTTGTAAAGTTCATTCAACTCTTTAACGTACCCCTGCATAAATACATGTGCATCAAACTCGAACAGTGACCAGTCTACTTCCGCATTCTCGTTGAATTCCGTAAACTGCGCAATCTCCTGTCCCATGAACAAAAGCTTCTTGCCCGGATGCGTCATCATATACCCATATGCCACACGCAGATTCGAGAATTTGTCTTCGTATCCGCCCGGCATCTTCGCAATCATAGATCCTTTCTCATGAACAACCTCGTCAT